>WNGA01002436.1_pt1 | contig 39531 bp, 41 predicted proteins | sample 5400061 | NCBI WGS metagenome assembly WNGA01 (sample SAMN13153366, study PRJNA577476) | soil metagenome | isolation source: 100 cm soil or saprolite under grassland replicate 2 | place: USA:California | collected 2016-06-15 | reverse complement strand
CCGTCCTCCTCTCGCTCGCGCTCGCCTGCGCGGGTCGGGGCGAGCGGCTCCGAACCCGGGCCGGGCCGAGCCCCGCGGCGGGCCCTGCAATACCCGCCCCCGCGCTCCGGCACGACGTGCAGGTCACGCTCGTACCGGACCGCGAGCTCCTCCTCGTCGAGGACGAGGTCACCCTCTCGCCGGAGCTGCGCGCCCGCCTCGGCGACAAGGTCCTCTTCACGCTGCACGCTGGGCTCGCGCCCGAGCGGGTCGGCCCCGGTCCGCCGCTCGCCGCCGCGCCGCGCGCTCCTGCCCCGGGCGCCGCGAACGGGAGCGGCAAGGAGGCGGCAGGCGTCCGGGTCGAGGGCTTCTCGGTGACCCTCGCGCCCGGCGAGCGCAGCTTCACCGTCCGCTACGGCGGCAAGGTCTCTCACCCGATCGAGGACCGCGGCAAGGAGTACGCGCGGAAGTCGAGCGACAGCCCGGGCCTCGTCTCCAAGGACGGCGCAGTGCTCTCCGGCTCGACACGATGGCTCCCCGAGCTCTCGGAGGACCTCGTCGCCTTCACACTCGACGCCCACGTCCCCCCTGGCTGGGATGCGGTCTCCCAGGGCTCCCGGGCGGCCCACGAGCGCGGCGCCGACGCGACGTGGGTTCGCTGGGACAGCCCGGAACCGCAGGAGGAGGTCTTCCTCGTCGCCGGACCGTTCGTCGAGCACGCGCGCAGCGCCGGCCGCGTCCTCGTCCAGACCTTCCTCCGGTCGGAAGACGCCGCCCTCGCAGACGGGTACCTCGCTGCGGGCGCGGAGTACCTCTCCATGTACGAACGGCTCCTCGGGCCATACCCGTACGCGAAGTTCGCGCTCGTCGAGAACTTCTGGGACACGGGCTACGGGATGCCCTCCTTCACCCTGCTCGGGCCGAGGGTCATCCGGCTCCCGTTCATCGTGCACTCGAGCTACCCGCACGAGATCCTGCACAGCTGGTGGGGCAATGGCGTGTTCGTCGACCCCGCGCGCGGCAACTGGTGCGAAGGGCTCACCGCGTATCTCGCGGACCACCTCATCGAGGAGCAGGGCGGCCGCGGCGCCGAGTACCGCCGCACGTCCCTGCAGCAGTACGCGGACTACGTCGCGGAGAATCGAGAGCTCGCCGTCCGCGAGTTCCGCGAGCGGCACGGCGCGGTGACCCAGGCGATCGGGTACGACAAGGTGCTCATGCTCTTTCACATGCTGCGCGAGCGCATGGGGGACGAGCCGTTCGTGGCGGCGCTGCGCCGCTTCTACGCGGAGCACCGCTTCCGAGCCGCCTCCTTCTCGGACCTGGCCCGCGCGATGAGCGCCGCCGCCAAAGAGGACCTCTCGTGGTTCTTCGCGGAGTGGGTGGACCGGCCCGGCGCGCCGGCGATCCGTCTCGAGTCGGCGGAGGTGGTCGGGCGCGGGGGTTCGCACGCGCTCGAGCTGACGCTCGCGCAGTCGCAGCAGGGCGAGCCGTACACGGTGGACGTTCCCGTCTATCTCACGCTGCCGTCGTCGCCGCAGGCGGTGAGGCGGACGGTGCACCTCGCGGAGCGGCGGCAGCGCTTCACGCTCCCCGTCGACGAGGCGCCGGCGCGCGTCGACGTGGACCCCGAGTACGACGTGTTTCGCCGCGTCGACCCGGCGGAGCTTCCGCCCGCGCTCTCCGGTGCGTTCGGCGCGGCGCGCAGCGTGATCGTGCTGCCCTCGTCCGCCCCGCCCGAGCAGCGCGCCGCGTACGCCGCGCTCGCCGAGAGCTGGAGGACCGCCGGCACTGAGGTGGTGACGGACGCGGAGCTCGCGTCCGTCCCGCCGGGGAAGGCGGTCTGGATCTTCGGCTGGGAGAACCGCCTCCGCCCCATCGTGGCGACGGCGCTCGCGCCGTACGACGCCACCCTCGGCGCGCGAGAGCTGCGCGTCGCGACGACCGTCCTCGCTCGCGCGACTCGAGCGGTGGTCGTGGCGGTGCGCAGCCCCGCGGACGCGGCGCAGGTCGTCGCGTTCCTTGCCGCGGACCGGCCGAGCGCGCTCCCGGGGCTCGGGCGCAAGCTCCCCCACTATGGCAAGTACAGCCTCCTCGGCTTCGAGGGCGACGAGCCCGCCAATGTCGCGAAGGAGACCTGGCCGGTCCTGGCGTCGCCCTTGGCAATTGGCTTCGGCGCGGGCGGCGCGCTCCCCCCGCGCGCCGTGCTGCCCTCGCGGCGCGCGCTCGCCGAACCGCCGCGAAGGTGAGCCTTCGCCTCGAAGCACGGGTGAGAAGGGAAGAGGGCGAGCGGGTGGATGCCTTCGCTCCCAATGCATTGCCGCCGTAAGCCCTCGCGGGCGGCGGCGTGTACACCGTCTGAGAGGGAGGGCAGGACATGAGCACGGACACGTGGCACAGGGCTGGGGTCGCGGGGTTGCTCGCTGTTTCGCTCGCTTCTTGCGCGCACCGAGAGAAGCCACGGGCAGAGCAGGCGCCGCCCGCAGCGCAACCCACCCAGCAGCAGGCCATCCAGCAGCCACCGAATCGTCAGGAGGACCTCGCCGGCGCGCAGATGCGGCTCGAAGCGGCGCACCAGGACGTCGTGACCGCACAGCAGCAGCTCGCACAGGCGCAGCGCCGTGAGGAGCAGGAGCGCGCAAACGTGCAGCAGCTCGAGCTCAAGGCGCGCCAGGACCTCGAGCGCGCGAGCCAGCTCGCGTACCAGGCCGAGCAGGCGCAGGGGCTTCGTACCGCCACGGGTCGGGTCGCGCAGGCGACGCCGTCACGCGTCCTCCTGCAGATGCAGGACGGGCGGACGATCTCGTTCCACGTCGACGAGCGAACGAGGGTGCTCGTCGGCGGGGAGCAGCGCTCGGTCTCCGAGATCCAGCAGGGGGCGGATGCCCGGGTCGCCTACGAGCCGAAAGGGGCGGAGCCCACGGCGATCACGATCCGGTTGGCGCCGGTGGGGAGCGAGATGGGGGTCACTCCCGCGAGCCCGACGAACCCCGGCGAGACGGAGCCTCCGAGGGTGCGCTGACGCCCTCCCGCCGGTACTGGCGCGTCGTCCGGCCTTTCAGCGGGCTCATCCGGATCGAGATGCTGCGCGCGATCCGCACCGAGGCGGAGCGCGGGGCCTCCTAGCGCGTTCGCGTTCCGAGCCGACGCAGCGCCTCGGCTCGCGAGCGGTTCGGAGGCAACGTGTCGAGCCGCCGCTCGCTATGCTCCCGCCATGGCCCATCTCCTCACGCCCGACACCTCGGTCCTCTTGCTCGTCGTTCGCGCCCTCGCCGTGTACGGCTTCCTCATCGTCGCGCTGCGGGTCGCGGGCCGGCGCGAGCTCGCGCAGATGACGAGCTTCGATCTCGTCCTTTTGCTCATCATCTCGAACGCGGTCCAGAACTCGATCAACGCGGGCGACAACTCGCTCGGGGGCGGGCTCGTCAGCGCGGCGACGCTCCTCGTCGTGAACTGGGGGGTGGGGTTCGCCACCTGGCGCTGGCGCAAGGTGGAACGGCTCCTCCAGGGGAAGCCGGTGCGGATCGTCACGGACGGCCGCGTGCACCTCGGCGCCCTCCAGCACGAGCTGCTCACGCTCGAGGAGCTGCGCTCGGCGCTGCGCAAGCAGGGGATCATGCGCATCTCGGACTGCAAGCAGGTGGTGCTGGAGCCCGACGGGACGTTGTCGGCGGTCCGGACCGACGTCGTCCACAGGTCGCTCGAGGAGCTCGCGCACCCGGAGCTCGTCCATGAGCTGAACGCCGGCGAAGGGATCTGACGGCCGGGGAGGCCCTGCGAAGAGGGCGAGCGGGTGGACGCTCCCGCGCCACACGCATGGCGGCTCCCATTTGCCCTCACGGGCGGGGGCGCGCACCGTTTGAGAGGGAGGGCAGGACACGATCCGACTGGCGCCGGTGGGGAGCGAGATGGGCGTCACTCCGGGGACTCCGGCGAGCCCGGGCGAGACGGACGGTTCGAAGCGCTGACGGCCGGAGTGTAGGAAGACATGCGCGAGCGCGAGAGCTTCCTGAGGCGGATTGAGGAGCGGCTCGCCCGGATGTCCGGGTGGCTCGCGGACCGGCGGAGCGGGGAGCAGCTGGCCGCGGGCGATGCGCACGAGCGCACCGAGGCGCTCCGCCGCGAGCTCGTGCGCGCCCGCCGTGCCTTCGGCGACGCGGCGCACGACGATCTCGCGCGTGTCCGCGCCAGCCTCGAGGCCCTGAAGGCGGACTACGACGTCCCCCCTCCGCACTTCGCGCTGCGGCGCGCGGAGCTGGAGGCGCTCCGGCGCCACCTCCATACGACCGCCCTGCTCGTCCGGGATCTCTCGACCGCCGACTCTCCCGGCTGGAATGCGGCAAACGAGGAATACGAGCGATCGTGGGCCGAGGTGGAGCGCGCATTCGAGTCGCAGGGCGACGCGGCGTCGCCCTGACGCGCAGCAGTACTCCCCACACCTGGCGCTGCATTCCGCCGCCGCTTGACGCCCTCGCGCTCCGGCGCGATGGTGCGCGCCCCATGCCCGTCCTCCGCGGTTCCGTCACCTTCGCCCGCTACCGGTCCGAGACCGGAAAGCGACCCCAGGACACCCGCCGCTGGCTCGGCCGCGGCCTCGACCGCGGCGCGTTCGAGCCGCTCGACCCGAAGCGCGGAGAGGACGACCGCTCCGCCGGGTTCGTCGCGCTCGAGGATCCGGACGGGACCGACTTCTCGTCCGGCGTGCTCGAGGGGGGCCGGGCGCTGTTCGCGTGGCGCGTCGACACGATCCAGGTGAAGACGGCGGCGGTGCGGACCGAGCTCGAGCGGTGGGCCGCCGGGTTCGGGAACGAGCACCGGCGACCGCCGACCCGCGGCGAGAAGGCGGGCGCGCGGGACGAGATCCGCCACCGCCTGCGCCAGCGGATGGCGCCGACCACCCGGGTCTTCGACGTGAGCTGGAGCCTCGACGAGGGTGAGCTCCAGATCTGGGCCGCCTCGCGCAAGGTGGTGGACGAGGTCGCCGCGGCGATCGAGGCCGCCTTCGAGGTGAAGCTCGCTCCGCTCTCGGTCGGAGCGCAGGCGGTGCGGGCCGGCGTCGCCGAGAGCGCGCTCGGGCCGACGGCGGCGCTGCTCGGCCTCTCGCGCGAGGAGGTGAGCCGTGGCGAAGCGTGAGCAGGCCCGGGCGGAGGCCGCCTTCCTGAAGGGCCAGACCGGCGTGGACGGGGTCGCGACGGAGGCCGACCAGCGCGACGAGGCGGAGGTCGAGCGCGACAAGGCGCGCGAGCAGCTCCTCCGCGGGCGGACCTGGCTCGGCCGCGAGCTGCTCACCTGGCTCCTCTGGAAGTCGGAGTCGGGCGACCCGCTCGTGGAGGTGGACGGGGCCGGGGTGGTGGTGCTCTTCACCGGGCGCGTGCTCCTGCGCGGCCTCGCGGGCGACGTCACCGAGGTGGCCGCGCGCGGCGCCGCCGCGCCGTACGCGGCGCAGGTGAAGCGGGCGCTCGCGAGCGGCCTGCTCGTCCACCAGGCGCGGCTCCGGCTCACCATCGGCGAGCGGAGCTTCGAGGTCGGGCTCGACGCCGAGCACCTCGACGTGCGCGCGGCGAAGCTGCCGGAGCTGCTCACGGAGGCGGAGGACGACCGCGCCGCCGAGCGGCTCGACCTGTGCGAGCAGCTCGGCCGGCTCGTGGACGCGCTCGTGGAGGCGTTCCTCGCGGTCCGCGCAGAGAAGGCGTGGGCGAAGAGCACGGTGCCCGCGCTGCGCAAATGGATGGAGGAGGAGGACGGGTAGCGCGCGTCAGAGCGCGTGCGCCCAACCGACCTTGAGCGACACCTCGCCCTCGACCGCGCGCATCCGGTACCGCGCGCCGCGGTCCCGACTAGCGTGACGGCTGCAGGTCGGAGCTGCCGTGGTGCGCCGCCCGCGCGGCGGACATGATCGCGCGCACGCTCTCCGGCGAGAAGAACTCCGCGGGGGAGATCGTGCCGGCGTTCATCTGCGCAAGTCGGTTCATTGCCTGCTGGTTGCCGGCGGCGGCTGCGAGCAGCTGCTGCAGCTCGGTCGACGGAGGTTCGAGCCTCGCGACCCCGCACGTGAACTCGAACATCGGCAGCACGTGCTCGTCCCGGGCGCGCTGGTGATCGCTCATCGCGTCGTCGAACGAGCGAGCCCCGCTGAAGGCCTCGTCGAGCGCGACCGCGCATCGCTCGCCGTCACGGAACGCGTCGGTGATGGCCTGCGCCGTGATCGGGTCCTTGTTGTAGCCCGCGTCGCCGACGAGCGCCCAGCCGGGGCCGTACGGCTTGCGAAAGAAGTTCGGAACCGCCGCGCCGGCGAACCGCGCCTCGCGCTTCGCCCGGTGAATCCGCTCGGCGAACCGGGGCGCGAGCTCGAGGGCCTTCAGGTAATTCCCCACGACGTCCTTCTTGTTCGCCTCGAACTCCGCGTGCGGCCACATCACGATGACGAGCGTCAGGCCGTCGTGGGTCGGCGCCGCCCCGAAGGCGCGGTGCGGGCGGAGGTAGTTCTCGAAGCGCCCTTCCATCGGAAGGCCGCTCCAGTACGTGTAGTAGCCGACGAGGAGCGGCGGACGTTCGTTGTACTGCTCGGCCTGGACGGCCGCGGCGACGAGCGACTTCCGGCCGTCGGCGCCGACGACGACCTTCGCGCGCTCGGCGACGACCTCGCCTCCCTTCGAGCGGCCCTTGATGCCCGCGACGCGCCCGTCCTCGAAGAGCAGCTCCTCGACCGTGAAGCCTTCACGCACCTCCGCACGAGCGTCGGCCGCCGCGGCGACGAGCAGCTCGTCGAGGACCGTTCGCCGCGGGCAGTACGCGACCGGGAATCCCTCGGTCCCCGGCGCTCCGCTGAGGGTGAAGGGCCCGAAGTCGAAGGTGTACGTGTGCATCGGCGGGCACCCGGTCGCGACGAGCCGCTCGAGCAGCCCCCACCGCGACAGGGCGGCGACGCCGGAGGGATGCAACACGTGCGTGGACACCGTGTCGCTCGGGAAGGTCGCGCGATCGACCAGCAGGACCCGGTGGCCCGCACGGGCGAGCAGCATCGCCGTCGGGGAGCCGGCGCAGCGCGCTCCCACGACGATCGCGTCGTATCGCTTGCTCATCGTCTCGTCCTCCGGCGTTCTCGCCTAGTCGGAAGGGCGTTCTGGCGCAGCGCCGACGTGGGGAGCGCTGGGGCCGTCCGTGCGCAAACGGCCGGGCGCTCGCCCGTCGTGATGACGAGCCGCAGCGCTCTTCACGCCGCGCCGACGCGGCCGGCCGTGCGAGCGACGTACGCCACGATGAGGTCGCCGTACCGCCCGACCTCCTCCGACGAGAAGCCCGCCTCGTCGAGGAGCACGGGCACTCGCCCGCGGAGGTTCTCCGCGACCTGCTCGAAGAGGCCCAGGCGGGCGGGCCACGTGAGGGCGCGCAGCAGCGCGGAGCGCGGGACCCCGAAGTCAACGAGGACGAGGACGCCGCCGGGAGCGAGCATGCGCCGCCACTCCCGCAACGCCGCGCGCTTCGTGGGGCCGTCGAGGTGGTGAAACATGAGGCTCGACAGCACGACGTCGAACGAGCCATCCGGGAACGGCAGCGCCTCGGCGTAGCCGCGCAAGAGCTCGGCCCGGATCCCTGCTGCGCGGAACTTTGCGCCGGCCTGCTCGAGCATCCCCTGATCCGGATCGAGCCCGACGAGCCGCGCCGCCGTCGAGTCGCGTGCCACGGAGCGCAGGAGCTCGCCGGTCCCGCAACCGACCTCGAGCACGCGCTTCCCGGCGACCGGGCCGATGGCGCGTACCTCGAACGCGCGCATGCGATCGCCCATCCCGAGGAGCCTACAGAGGCGATCGTAGGACGGCGTGAGAAACCGGAACCGCGCGCCGGGGATGAAGTGATGCGAGGCCATTCGTACTCCTCGTTGAAGCGTAAACGCGCCACCGCGCACTGAGACGCGCTCGAAGTCGCAGGCCCTTCGAGAGTTGCGGGCACGGCCCGCCGCACGGAGGCCGGAGCGCCGGGCTCGTTCTACCGCGGCAGCTCCGGCGTCTCGCTTCCGGGTGGCGGCGCGATCCGGAGCAGAAGATTCGTCGTCTTGCCGTCCACGGCGAAGGTCGCGCGGAACTCGTGAGCTCCTGGATCGCGATCGCCAAAGGGCTCGGCCCCGGAGAGCTGGTCCCCGGAGATTCGGAGCTCCACGAGCGCGCCGCCGATCTCGAGCGAAATCCCGTTCGGGCCCGCCCGCAGGCGACCGGTGATGTCCCAGGGCGCCCGGTCCTCGGCGGGCGCTTGCTGCTCGAGCGGTTCCGCTTGCTGATCGGCCGCGCGGGTGGGCCAGGCGACGAGCGCGAAAGCGGCCCCCAACCCGGCAAGTCCGATCCTGCGAGCTTTCATGAGCGTGACCTAGCCTCCGCTCGCCTCGTGCGCACGATCCCCCCTGCGGTGCGGCCGGCCCCCCGCGCGATCGCCGAGGGGCCGCCACCGAGGCCGCCGAGGAGCAGGCAGGAGCGTCGGAAGGGCACGATCATCGTCCTCTTCTTCGCGAACGCCGGCGGCTCACGGGTCATGCACTCGGCGTCCGTCGCCAACGGGCTCTACGTCTCCACGGTGCCTTAGGCCTCTCGCCTGTTCGAAGGGCTGTCCCGTGAACGAGGTATTCACTCAGTGTGAATCAACGTGTTAGCTCTTGCTTGCCTCGTGCCTCCAGTGAGCCGCAGTCTCACAGAGTAGTCACCCTGAAGGGGGTCTCATGAACGGTCGTGCTCGTTTGTCCGCGGGGGGCGCATTGCTCGCCCTCGCTCTCACTGTGGGTTGCAGCGGCGGTGGCGGCGATACGCCGAACACCCAGCCGCCCGCCGCCTACTCCATCTCCGGCGCGGTCACGGGCGCAACCACCTCGGGTGTCACCGTGGCCCTCTCCGGATCGGCGACCGCGCAGGCGACGTCGGACAACCAGGGGACCTACACCTTCACCGGCCTCTCGAACGGTGCCTACACGGTTCGGGCGACGAAGGCGGGCTTCGCCTTCAACCCGATCTCCCTCGCGGTGCCTGTGAACGGCGCGAACGTCACGGGCCAGAACTTCGACGCGGTGGTCGCCACCAGCACGTACACGATCTACGGCACCGTCGCCGGCGCGACGGGCGTCACCGTCTCGCTCACCGGACCGCAGGGCGGCAGCACCGTGACGGACGGCGCCTTCTCGTTCCAGGGCGTCGTCGGCGGCAGCTACACGCTCAGCGCGCAGAAGACCGGCTACACGTTCGCGAACTCGCCCCAGACCGTCCTCGTGGGCACTGCGAACGTCACCGCGCCGGCGATGGCGGCGACGCTCGTCACCTACGCGATCACCGGGCACGTCGCAGGCGCCCCGTCGGTCCTCGTCACCCTCACCGCGCCCGCGTTCGTGACCAGCACCGCCACGACGGACGGGAACGGCGACTACGCCTTCCCGACCGTCGTCCCGAAGAGCTACACCGTCACGCCGTCGAAGGCGGGCTACACCTTCAGCCCCCCGAGCGCGCCGGCCGTCGTGAGCAACGCCAACGTCACGGTTCCCGACTTCGACGCGAATCTCCTCAGGTATTCGATCAGCGGCACCGTGTTCGGCGTCGTCACGTCCGGCGTCCCCGTCACCCTGTCCGGCGACGCCGACATGGTGGCGACGACCGCGGTGGGCGGCGGCTACACGTTCGCCGGGGTGCTCCCGGGCTCGTACACCGTCACGCCGAGGAAGTCCGGCTACACGTTCACCCCCGCGAGCCTCCCCGCCGTCGTCGCGACCGCGAACGTCGTCGGCAAGGACTTCTCCTCGGCGGTCGAGACGGTGCCCGTGCACACGCTCTCGGGGACGGTTACCGGGCCCTACGTCGAGGGCGTCCGGATCTCGCTCTCGGGCGGCGCGACCACGACGACGACCGCGAACGGGGCCTTCAGCTTCCCGGGCCTCGTCGCCGGCGACTACATGCTGACGCCGTCGCTGGCGGGCTACGCCTTCAGCCCCTCGAGCCCGACGGTCACGATCAGCACCGCGGACCGCACCCAGCTCTTCACGGAGGTGAGCGCCGTCCCGTCGTACACCATCAGCGGGAACCTCTCATACACCGGGACGAAGCGCGGGAACGTCTTCGTGAGGGCGATGCCGTGGGGTTGCATGTCCCCGTACTGCGCGACGGCGGGCACCGCGGTCCTCGACTTCACCGGTCCGACGACGGCCTCGTACACGATCCACGGCCTGCCGGCCGGCATGTTCACCGTCCGCGCTGAGCTCGACGTCGCCGGCTACGCCGCGCCGAACGCGCTGAACCCCTCCGGCACGTCTTCCAGCTCGGTCACGGTCGGACCGTCGAACACCACCGCCACCGCGGACGTGATCCTCACCAACGCCCCCGCGCAGACGCCCGAGACGCCGACGGAGCTGCAGGTGGGCCCCGGCCCGGGCGGCGCGTTCGTGACCTGGACCACGCCCGAGGACATGTCCGGCGCCGAGATCGCGACGAGCTACCGGGTGACCTGGAGCACGGACCCGAGCTTCGCGACGAGCTCCGGCGCCACCCTGCCGGCCTACGACAACCCGTACTACTTCGTGACCGGGCTCAGCGACGGCAGCGATTACTACTTCAACGTGACGACGCGGGTGAACTCCGCGGAGAGCGCACCGGCGAGCTTCGGACCGGTGACGATCGGCGCGGTGGCGGGCCTCCGCACCGTCTCCGGCACCGTCACGCGCCCGGCCGGCGTGAGCGGCGGCTCGATGTACGTGCTCGTCATGGGCTCGGTCCTGAGGTGGACCCGCATCGCCAATCCCGGCCTCTCGGTGGCGTACACCATCACCGGCGTCCCGGACGGCGCATACGAGATCGCGGCGCTCTACGACTCCAACGGGAACGGGATGGTCGACGATCCCACCGTCGGCCAGCTGCTCACGGTCTCCGGAAACACCGTCGCGAACCTCACCTTCGCCGATGCCAGTACGACGCAGCTCGCGAGCGTGGCGACGAACCACTGGCATCACGCCGACAACGGCTGGGACGGCTACAGCCTCAGCTTCGAGGTCGATGGCGAGTCGAAGCAGCCGATCGCGGTCACGATCCTTTCGGGACCGAACATCCGGCTTCCGGCGGACCTGCCGTGCGACTGGAACTTCCGGCTGTGGGAGTCCGTCGGCGTCGCGCCCGCCATCGGTGACGCCTACAAGGTCCCCCAGAACCTCGTCGCGCAGACGACGACCCCAGGGTCGATCGCCGTCCCCCTCTTCACCTGGGAGGCGCCGCAGGTTCCGCCCACGCCGTACACGTACCGGGTCGGCATGTTCGGGGACGCGAACTGGTGGTGGCCGGACAACGACGTCGGCGCGCCGAGCAGCACGACGTCGGTGCTCTACAACGCCGACGGGGGCGCTTCGACCCCGGCGCTGGGGACGGGGACGTACACGTGGTACGTGACCGTCGAGGACGCGAACCGGAACCAAGCGCAGCTGCAGAAGAACTACACGGTCCCGTAGCGGGGCCGCGCTGCACAGGGGCCGGGACCTCTCGCCGGGGGGTCCCGGCCTCGTCGCTTTCAGGCGCCGCACATCACGAACGCAACCAGGGGAAGACAGCGTTACATCCCGATCATGCCCGGGCTGCGCGTGTGCATCGACGTGGACGATCTCGACGCCGCCGTCGCGTTCTACACGCGAGCCCTCGGGCTCACGCCCGGAGGGCGGTCTGGCGACGAGTGGGCGGAGCTCCTCGGAGCACCCTGCCCCATCGATCTGCTCGCGAAGCCGCCCGGCACCGCCGCGCTCCCGAAAGGCACGCGCGCCCTCCGCGACTACGAGCGCCACTGGACCCCAGTGCACCTCGACGTCGTCGTGGATGATCTCGACGCCGCCGTCGCCCACGCCGTCGTGGCGGGCGCGACGCTCGAGCGGGCCGTCGAGACCAACTCGTGGGGGAGGATCGCGATCCTGGGAGACCCCTTCGGCCACGGCTTCTGCCTGCTCGAGTTCACCGGGCGCGGCTATGACGAGGTGCTGTCGCCCGGGGGATAGAGCGCCCACGTCACGCGCGGCGACGCGAAACCCGTCGCGGAGGAAATGACCATGAAGCTGCAGCGACTCGCCTTCGCGTTCACCGTCATGAACCTCGCGCTCCTCGTCTTCCTGCTCGCTCGCGTCCGGTCCGCCCAGGCGCACGACGACCTGGAGGCACGCGCTAAACCCGGCGCCTGCTCCCTCGCAGCGCGAGCGACGCTTCCTGCTGCTCCGTAGCGGGCGGCACGAGCTGGCGGAACAGGCTCGACTCGCGCTTGAAGAATCCCTCGGTGTGAAACGACCGGGACAGCCCGAGCACCTCGAAATCGAGATGGTGGCAGAGCTCGTGGAGGAGCGTGCGGAGGAACGTCCTGAACGCGACGACCCGGGCGTGGCGCGCGGTGCGCATCCACACCCGGATGAACGAGGCCTCGGCCTCCTGCGTGTAGAGGCCGTGCAGCTCGCCCCAGCCGCCGCGCGGGCGTACGGCCAGGACCTCCACCACCGGCGCGGGTGCCTCGACGGCGCGAGAGATGCGGCCGGCGATCTCCGCCGACGCCGCGGCGACCGCGCGGGCGTCATCCCGGGCGAGGGCCGCCCTGAGCGCCTCGACGGCGGGCGCGAGCTCTCTCGCCCCCCGAAGCGGAATCGCCGCCACCGCTTCACTCTTCCGGTACACGGCCTGGTCGCGGCGCGAGAGCCTGTCGTAGTACGCGAACGGCACCAGCGGATCCTAGCGCCCACCCGCGCCGCGGGCCGACGACCCCGGATGTACCGCGACTGCGATACTCTGGCCGTGGACTATGGTGACGAGTCGGTCGTACCCGTCGTACTGATTTCGGGACGCTGTCGGACCACGACGGACGACCACACCTGGTGAAGCCTTGAGCGGGCCTCGCGCCGGTTCAAGAGAGACTCCGCGCGAGAGATGGCGCCGCGCGCTACTTTCCCGTTTCCAGCAGCCGCTTGAGCGTCCGCAGATCGTCCTCCACCGCTCGCGCGTTCGCCGAACGCCTCGTCGCTCATCCCCCTCCGGCGATACAGCGTGAACGCGACCTCACTGCCGTCGCCGTTCGCGACGACCCTCATCAGACGCGTCGCCCGAGGACGGTCGCGCGAGCGAATGACGACATGCGCCGATTCAACTTCAGCAGGTTCCCGCTTGCCGAGCCTGTTCGCGCGTGCCCCGCGCCGCGTCCTCCCGTCCCCGCGCCGTCCTCCGCGCTCGGCGGCCGCGAAGCTCGCCGGAAAACTCGTTTCCGTCCGCCCGGTTGCCCCGTCTTCCCGGCGTCAGACGCGCCTGCTAGATCCCCACCCCGCGATGCCCGACTTCGTCCACCTGCACCTGCACACGCTCTATTCGCTCCTCGACGGGGCGATCCGCATCAAGGACCTCCTCAAGACCGTACAGGCGAAGGGGATGAAGTCCGTCGCCGTCACCGATCACGGGAACCTCTTCGGCGCCGTCGACTTCTACAAGAAGGCGAAGGACGCCGGGGTGAAGCCCATCCTCGGGATGGAGGCGTACGTCGCGAACGATCGCTTCGATCGCAAGGAGCGCATCGGCCGCCACCTCATCCTGCTCGCGAAGAACCAGGAGGGCTGGAACAACCTCCGCATCCTCTCGTCGAAGGCATTCACCGAGGGTTTCTATTACGACCCGCGCATCGACAAGAAGCTCCTCAAGGATCACTCGAAAGGGCTCTTCGGCATGACGGCCTGCCTCGCCGGCGAGATCCCACGCTTCATCCGCCACGGCGAGATGGACGCCGCCCGCAACGCCGCCCGCGAGTACCGCGAGATCTTCGAGCCGGGCTCCTTCTTCCTCGAGGTCCAGTCGAACGGGATGAGGGACCAGCTCGAGGTGAACGCGCGGCTGCAGCAGCTGTCGCGCGACGAGGGCATCCCGCTCGTCGCCACCGCCGACGCCCACTACGTGCGGCGCGAGGACGCGAAGGCGCACGACGTCCTCATGTGCATCGCGTCGAACAAGACCTTCTCCGACCCGAAGCGGCTCAAGCACGATACCGACGGGCTCTTCATCACCTCGGCGGACGACATGGTCCGCGCCCTCCCCGGCCTCGACGACGCGATCGCGCGCACCGCCGAGATCGCGGAGCTGTGCAACGTCGAGCTGCCGCTCGGGAAGACCTTCCTGCCGAGCTTCACGCTCCCGGAGGGCATGAGCGAGGACGAGTTCATCACGAAGCTCGCGAAGGACGGCCTCGACCGGCGCCTCCGGGAGATCGACGCGAAGTACCCGCACGACCGCGACGCCTACCGGCAGCGGCTGGAGATGGAGCTCGGCGTCATCAAGAAGATGGGCTTCTCCGGGTATTTCCTGATCGTCCAGGACTTCATCAACTGGGCGAAGGAGCGCGAGGTGCCGGTCGGCCCAGGTCGCGGCTCGGGCGCGGGATCCATCGTCGCCTGGTCGCTGCGCATCACCGACCTCGATCCCATCCGCTGGTCGCTCCTCTTCGAGCGCTTCCTCAACCCCGAGCGCGTGTCGATGCCGGACTTCGACATCGACTTCTGCCAGAACCGGCGCGACGAGGTGATCCGCTACGTCAGCGGCAAGTACGGGAAGGACAACGTCGGGCAGATCATCACCTTCGGCTCGCTCAAGGCGCGCTCGGTCATCCGCGACGTCGTCCGCGTGATGGGGCTCCCGTTCAGCGAGGGCGACAAGATCGCGAAGCTCGTCCCGGAACCGGTCCAGGGCAAGACGCCCCCGCTGAAGGAGTGCATCGAGAGCGAGCCGCGCCTCAAGGAGCTCTACGAGAGGGCCACCGAGATCTCGCGCTGGACCGACGAGCACGGGAAGGTGAACGTCGTGACGACGAAGGACCTCCTCGACATCGGCATGGCGCTCGAGGGGCTGAACCGGCAGGCGGGCCTGCACGCCGCCGGCGTCGTCATCGCGGACAAGCCGCTCTGGGAGTACGTTCCGGTCTACAAGGACGACAAGTCCGAGATGCTCGTCTCGCAGTTCGCGAAGGACGAGGTCGAGAAGGCCGGGCTCGTGAAGTTCGACTTCCTCGGCCTCAAGACCCTCACCGTCATCGACGACGCGCTCCGGCTCGTGAAGCAGAACCACCCCGAGCGGAAGGACTTCAAGGCGACGGACATCCCGCTCGACGATCCCGCGGTGTACGAGCTCATCAGCCGCGGCGACACCGCCGGCGTCTTCCAGATGGAGTCGTCGGGCTTCACCGAGATGGTGATCAAGATGAAGCCCTCGCAGTTCGAGGACGTCATCGCCGCGGGCGCGCTCTACCGCCCCGGGCCGCTCGACCAGAAGCTCGAGGACGGCCGCACCATGGTCGACGTCTACATCGACCGCAAGCACGGCCGCGAGAAGGTGAAGTACGACCACCCCGACCTGCAGCCGGTCCTGGAGCCGACCTACGGCGTCATCGTCTACCAGGAGCAGGTGATGCAGATCTCGCAGGTCCTCGCGGGCTACAGCCTCGGGCGCGCCGACCTGCTCCGCCGCGCGATGGGGAAGAAGAAGGCGGAGGAGATGGCGAAGGAGCGCGTCGGCTTCATCGAGGGCGCGCGCGCGAAGGGGGTCGAAGACGGGACGGCGAACGGCATCTTCGACCTCATGGAGAAGTTCGCGGCGTACGGCTTCAACAAGTCGCACTCCGCCGCCTACGGCCTCCTCACCGTCCAGACCGCCTGGCTCAAGGCCCACTACCCCGTCGAGTTCATGGCGGCGCTCATCTCGAGCGAGGCATCGAACACCGACAAGGTCGTGCTCCACGTCGCCGAGGCGCGCGCCGACGCGATCGAGGTCTTGCCACCGGACGTGAACGAGTCGGGCGCGGCGTTCAGCGCGTTCCCGCCGCTCGCGGGGTCGAAGAAGGGCAGCAAGGGCCGGATCCGCTTCGGCCTCGGCGCGGTGCGAGGCGTGGGCGACTCTGCGGTGCAGGCGACCCTGGAGGCGCGCCGGGACGGAGGCCCGTTCAAGAGCCTGTTCGACCTCGCCTCGCGCGTCGACTCGCGCCGGATCAACAAGAAGGTCATCGAGGCGCTCGTGAAGTCCGGCGCGTTCGACTACGAGGGCGTGCCGCGCTGGCAACTCTTCGCCGGGATCGAGACCGCGTTCGCCGCCGGCGCCGCCGCCCAGGCCGATCGCGCCTCCGGGCAGGCGAGCCTCTTCGGCGCGGCGGTCGCCGAGGTCGAGGCGAAGCCGCGCTACCCGAAGACGGGCGACATGGTGGGCGACCTGCTCGTCGAGGAGTGGCCGGAGCGGGTGCGCCTCGCCTTCGAGAAGGAGGCGCTCGGGTTCTACCTCACCGGGCACCCGCTTCAGGGGTACGAGAAGGAGGCGCGCCGCTACGCTTCCACCACCTGCGCCGCCGTCGCGCAGAAGCGGCATGGCGACAAGGTCTCCGTCGTCGGCATCGTCGCCGCGCTGCGCGAGCGCGTGACGAAGGAGAAGGGAACGCGCTTCGGCATCCTCACCCTCGAGGACCTCACCGGCACGGTCGAGGTCATCTGCTGGGGTGCGCGCCCGGCGCAGAACGGTCGCCCCGCGCAGAAGGGCTGGGGAGACTGGGAGGGCTTCGCGAAGTCGGAGGAGCCGCTCCTCGTGCACGGCGAGGTGCGCGTCAACACACGAGACGAGGAGAACCCGAAGGCGGAGCTCACCGCGCTCGACATCGAGCCGCTCTCGGCGGTGCGCCGCCACAAGACCTCCGAGGTGACGCTCCGGATCGACGTCGAGCGGCTCACCCCCGAGCGCGCGGGCGGTCTCAGGACGCTCCTCGGCAAGCACCCCGGGGCCTGTTCCGTCAGCGTCCGCGCCGTCATCCCGGAGCAGTCCGAGACCACCATCTCCGTGCCGCTCAAGGTCCAGCCCGCGGACGACCTCATCGAGTCGGCGCGCCGGCTCGGGTTCGAGGTCGAGCTGCGCTGAAGCCTCCCGCGAGGGGGCGATTGTCCTCTGCCCTCCCCGATCCCAGATCGAGAGGGGCGCGGCAGCGTGCCGCGAGGGGAGATCGGCATGCGGCTGCGGCGGCTCGGGGCGATCCTCGTCGCGACGACGGTCACGCTCGCGGCGTGCGGCGACGGCGAGCTGCCCGCCGCAGCGCCACCGCCCGCCGGACCCTCGTCCCTGCGAGTGATGACGCAGAACCTGTACCTCGGCGGCGACCTCTTTCTGTTCCTCGCGCCCGGCGCGTCGCTCGCCGAGACCATGGACACGGTCTGGGCGAGCGTGCAGGCGACCGACTTCGAGGCGCGCGCCCGGGTGCTCGCCGACGGGATCCAGGCGGCCGATCCGGACGTCGTCGGGCTGCAGGAGGTCTCGCTCTGGCGCACCCAGACGCCGGGCGACCACCTCCTGGCCCCGAATGCGACGAACGTCGCCTACGACTTCCTCGAAATCCTCCTGCGCGAGCTCGCCTCGCGCGGTCTCTCGTACCGCACCGTCGGCGCCGTCACGAACGGCGACGTCGAGCTGCCGGGGACGACTGGGACCGACTACCGGCTCACCGACCGCGACGCGATCATCGCGAAGACCTCGCTGCCGATCGCGTCCGCCGGGTCGGGCACCTACCCGCACCTCGCGACGCTGCAGTTCCCGCCGCCGCTCCCCGGTGCGCCGCCGATCCAGGCGCCCATCCCGCGCGGCTGGGTCGCTGCGGATCTCCGCGCCGGCGGCAGGACGATCCGGCTGTTCGCGACGCACCTCGAGGCGTTCTCGGCCGACGTCGCGACGGATCAGGTCCCCGACCTGCTCGCGGTCGCGAGCCCGACGCGCCAGCCGACGCTCGTCGTCGGCGACATGAACCTTCCGCCGGGCTCGCCGGGGTACGACCGCTTCGTCGCGCCCGAGACCGGGCTGCGCGACACCTGGACCGAGGCGCAGGGCTCCGACCCCGGGCTCACGTGCTGCTGGAACCCAGATCTACGGGGGGGCGCCTACTCGACGCGCATCGACCTCGTGTTCGCGACGGAGCCGCTCCACGCGACGCGCGCGACCCGGGTGAACGACTCGGCGCGGACGCCGGGCGGCCTCGCGCCGTCGGACCACGCCGGCGTCGTGGTGACCATCGACCCCAGCGGCGCTGCATCGACGACGGTCGCTGCTGCGGGTCGCTGAGCTTCGCCGTGCCGCCCGCCGACTAGGGCGCCGCGGACACAGGCTCGGCGGAAGGGCAGGACGGTGCCTGCTCGTGGGCCCGGACGACAGCGCGCGCGAGCTCGGCGGTCCCCGCGCCGACCGCCGCCATGCGCCTCTGGAGGACGGTCTCGATCGTGGACGCGTACACCTCCGGCAGGAGGAAGCCGCGCGCGGAGTGCAACATGCGGCAGAGCTCGCCGTCGTCGGCGCGCACGCGCGCCTCGAGGTCGTCGGTCCCATCGTCGCCGGCGAGGTTGCGATCGGCGATCTGGCGCGACAGGTCGCGCATCTCGGCGAGCTGCGCCGTCAGGCGGTCCGCCCAGCGTTTCGCCGAGCGCAGATCCGCCGGGGGAAGCCGCGCGCTGAGGACCGCCGCGATGTTCTTCTTCTCGAACTCGGTCTGGATCCCGCCGCACCGGCACTTCGCGAGGGCGCTCCACGCGTCCTCCCTCGCCGCCTCGAGCTCGAGCAGCGCCGCGCGATCGGCGCTCTGGCAGACCTTCAGGAGGCGGGTGGCCGCGTCCGCGGCAAGCCGCTCCGGCACGTCCATCCTGAGCGAGAGCTCGAATAGCCTCGGGGCGCTCAGCCGGGAGACGTCGATTTCCGGCCCGAAGCTCACGGGCGGCGCGCACGCCGCGAACGCCGCGGCGCACGGGTTCGGCGGCACCACGTTCGGCTTCATCGTGACGACGCGCGGCGGCTCGGGGTTGACACTCGAGCACGCCGACAGGATGGCGAGGATCGCGGCTGCGGCCGCTCCGGCGATGGAGCGTTTCACGACGGGCACGACTGCAGGGTACCACGGGCGCCCTCGTCGCCCGAGCGAGGCGGTCCGGACCTGATCCCGGGCCGCGGTACAGTCGCGATCCCATGCCCCTCGTCCACGTCCACCTCCGCGCCGGCCGGACCGCGGCGCAGAAGAAAGCGGTCCTCGATGGCGTCCACGCGGCCTTCGTCGAGGCGTTCCAGCTGCCGCCGACCGACCGGCACCAGCTCGTCCACGAGTACGCGCCCGAGGACTTCGAGGCCCGCTACGGCCCCGACGCGGTGTTCGTCGAGGGTACGGTCTTCCCCGGCCGCACGCTCGACGCGAAGCGCCGGCTCTACCGGCTCCTCGTCGAGAACCTCGAGAAGGCGGGCGTGCCGCGCGACGGCGTGCTCGCCGTGCTCCACGAGCCGCCGCTCGAGAACTGGGGCATCCGCGGCGGCCAGGCGGCGACCGACGTGCAGCTCGGGTTCAAGACCGACGTCTGAGCTTCGCGGGCGGGCCTCCTTCGTCCGCACCTGGCGCTGCGGTAACATCGGGCGTGCTCGCCGCGCTCGCCCTCGCCGCCATCGGCATGCTCGCGGGCTCGCTCGGCGCGCTCCTCGGCATCGGCGGCGGCGTCATCGTGGTCCCGGCGCTCTCGGAGCTGTACGGTGTCCCGTTCCGGCACGCGGTCGCGGCCTCGCTCGTCGTCATCGTCGCGAGCTCGTCGGCGTCGTCGGCCGCCTACGTCGAGCGCGGCGCCGCGAACCTCCGCGTCGGAGTGGTGCTCGAGCTCGCCACCGTCGCCGGCGCGCTCCTCGGCAGCGCCGTCGCCGGATTCGCGCCCATCCCCGCGCTGAAGCTCCTCTTCGCGCTCGTCGCGCTCTACTCGGCGGTGATGCTCTGGATCGGCCGCCGCGGCGCGAGCGACTCGGCCGACGCGTCGGCGCAGGCCGTTCACGGCTGGGTGCCTGGCCTCGCCATGAGCACCGTCGCCGGCGCGATCTCTGGCCTCCTCGGCGTGGGCGGCGGCCTGTTCAAGATGCCGGGCATGACGCTCGCGATGGGCATCCCGTTCAAGGTCGCCGCCGCCACCTCGAACTTCATGATCGGCGTCACCGCGGCCGCCGGCGCCTACGTCTACTTCGCGCGCGGCGACCTCGACCCGCAGCTCGCCGCGCCGCTCGTCGTCGGCGTGTTCGCGGGCGCGATGCTCGGCTCGTCCCTCCTCCCGCGGCTCCCCGCGCGGCGGCTGCAGGGGGCGTTCGCGATGCTCCTCGTCTTCCTCGGGGGCCGCATGATCTGGGGCGTGCTGGGGGGCGCGCGGTGAACCGCGCCGTCGCCCGCGCGCTCTGGGCCGGGACGCTCACCGGCGTCGGGCTGTGCGCCGCCGCGACGCTCGCGCGCGCGCTCGACCTCGCGGTCGCGCCGCGCCTCGCCCAGCTCGGCGTCATCGCGCTGTTCATCACGCCGCCGCTCCGGCTCGCCGTCGTCGCGGGCGCGTTCTGGCGCGAGGGCTCGCGCCGGCACGCCGCCGCCGCCCTCGTCGTCCTCGGCGCGCTCCTCGTCACCGCCGCGCGCGCCGCGCTCCTGTGAAGCGGCCGGGCGGGCGGCCGCCCGCCACCGCGCGGCGTGGCGCGGCGCCCTAGCTTTCGTCCCGGGCGACGACGCCCGCGCATGATCTGTCCCTTCCTCCGCAGGGCACAGCCTCCCCGATGCCGCGCCGTCCAGGACGGCCACCCTGTGACGCGCGAGGTGCTCGCGACATACTGCCGCGGCGCTCATGAGGGCTGCCCGGCGTTCAGGTACCTCCGCGCGAGCGGTCACCCCACACATCCTGCCGACTTCCGGGCCTGGGTCGTGCGCTCCGTCCCTCCCGGTCGCACCGATCCTGCCCAGGACGCTGCGTCGGGTCGGACGGATTGTAGAGCGGCCACGTCCGCAACACAGACCGATGGGTGCTCCCCTCCAGCGGCTGACCACTCGCCCGAAGGGCTGTAGTATGGATCGCTTGCAAGCGCATTTTTCGACGGGGGGTGTAACCATGATGCGCGCCAACATCCGCGTCCCAGCGCCTCGGGGAGCCGCCGCCCACACGGACGCAGACGGCATTCTTCGCTGCGATCGCCAGGCGGAGGAGATGCTGAAGGTCTTCTTCGCCGACGCGGCCGACGGCGCATCGGTGCCGTCCGAGCTCCAAGGGCTCACGCAGGGCGCCCAGTCCGGTCCGCCCGGCATCCGCCGCACGCTCGTGATGGAGGGGCTCGGCGAGCGGCTGCGCATCGAGGTCACGGCGGTCGGCAAGGGGCGCACCCAGCTCCACCTCTGGCGCGAGCCGCTGCCGGAGCCGGTGCAGCTCGGTCCGGAGCCGGTGCAGCCTGTCTCGCCTGCGGACGGTCTCACGCAGCGCGAGCGCGAGGTGGCGCTCCTCGTCGCCGACGGGCTCCGATCCCGCGAGGTCGCGGAGCGACTCGGGATCGCTTCTCAGACCGTGAAGAGCCACCTGAAGACGATCTTCGACAAGCTCGGCGTGCGGAACCGCGTCGAGCTGGCCCGCCGTCTCGTCCAGCACTGACCCGGCGCACGAGGCCCGCCTGCGGCGCGCGGGCGCCGGCGACTGCTGCGGCCGCCGGTTCGGAGACTTGCCGGGTGGCCGCGCCGGCGGTATCTCCCGTCGGATGGTCACCCTAGAGGACGTCCAGGCCGCCCTCGCGCGCGTCCGCGACCGCATCTACCTGTCGCCTTGCGCGCGCAGCGAGACGCTCTCGAAGCTCACCGGCACGATCGCGTCGCTGAAGCTCGAGAATCTCCAGATGACGGGCGCCTACAAGGAACGGGGCGCGCTCAACCGGCTCCTCCTCATGCCCGCCGCCGACCGCGACCGCGGCCTCATCACCGCGAGCGCCGGGAACCACGCGCAGGCGGTCGCGTACCACGCCGGTCGCCTGGGGGTGAAGGCGACGATCGTGATGCCAGAGGGGACCCCGATCATGAAGGTCGCGAACACCCGCGCGCACGGCGCGCGCGTGGTGCTCCACGGGGGCAACTACGACGAGGCGTACGCGGAATCGCGGCGGCTCGAGCAGGTCGAGCGGCTCACCTTCGTCCACCCGTTCGACGACCAGGACGTCATCGCCGGCCAGGGGACCATCGCGCTCGAGGTGCTCGCGCAGGAGCCGGAGCTCGACGCGATCGTCGTGCCCATCGGCGGCGGCGGCCTCGCGTCCGGAATCGGCGTGGCCGTGAAGGCGCTCCGCCCGGCCGCGAAGGTGATCGGCGTCGAGACCGAGGTGCTCCCCTGCATGCTCCAGGCGGTCGAGGCGGGCGCGCCGGTGACGCTCGACCCGGCGAACACCATCGCCGATGGCATCGCCGTGAAACGCGCGGGAGACCTCACGTTCGAGCACGTGCGGCGCTTCGTGGACGAGATCGTGACCGTCTCGGAGGAGGAGATCGCGAGCGCGATCCTGTACCTCCTCGAGAAGGAGAAGACGGTCGTCGAGGGCGCGGGCGCCGTCGGGGTCGCCGCCCTCATGCAGCGGAAGGTGCGCGGGCTCGAGGGGAAGAAGGTCGTCGCGGTGATCTCGGGCGGCAACATCGACGTGAACCTCGTCGCCCGCGTGATCGAGCGCGGCCTCGTGAAGGACGGACGGCTCGTCCGGGTCAGCGTCGCCCTGCAGGACAAGCCCGGGCAGCTCGCGAAGGTGTCGTCCATCGTCGCGAACGTGCGCGCGAACGTCATCGAGGTGCACCACACGCGCGCCTTCGCCTACCGCTTCGGCGACACGACGCTCCAGCTCACGCTCGAGACGCGCGGCCCCGAGCACGTCGAGGAGATCCTGCGGGCGCTCCGCGAGCGCGGCTACCAGGTCCAGCAGATGGGCCTCTGAGTCATGCGGAGCGGCGGCGGCCGGCGTGTGCTGATCCTCGCCATCGTCGCGGCGATCGCCGTCGGCTTCCTCTTCGGCTGGGTCGCGCACGTCTTCATCGAGCCCTCTCTCGAGTCGCGGATGCGCGACGCCGCGGAGGCGATCCGCACCCGGGTGCGGGAGCTCACGCACTAGCCTCGCCGCGCGAGGCGCTACCCGCGCCGGCCGAGGAGCCAGAAGAGGAGCGTCAGCACCACCGAGACGACGAGCGAGGTGCCGAGCGGGAAGTAGAAGCGGAACCGCTCGCGCTCGACGGCGATATCACCCGGGAGGCGGCCGATGCGGAGCCCGGGGAAACGCTCCGCGAGGATGAGGAGGAGCCCCACCAAGGCGAGGACCGCGCCCGTGGCGAGGAGCAGCTTCCCGAGACCACCGAGACCACCCGTCGGCATGGGGCGATCCTAGCGCGGAAGCACCGGGCGCGCCGGTCGGCCAGGGCAAGGGCCGGCGGTCACGCGCTCACGCGCGCCGCGCGCCGCCGGCGCCGCACGAGGAGCAGGACGCCGATCGCGAGCGCGACCGCCGCGAGGATCGAGAGCTCTACGACACGCACGTCGCGCCGCGCCTGCTCGAGGTGCTGCCAGAGCAGGTACCCGGCGCCGACGACGAGCGGGACCGACACGAGCGCCGAGAGCCCGTCTGCGACGACGAACGTGGAGAGTCGCACGCCCGTCGCGCCGGCCAGCGCGAACGCCGGGAAGCGAACGCCGCCCGTGTGACGCGCGACCGCCACCGTCCAGAACGCGTGGCGCGCGAAGTGCCGCTCGAGCTTCTCCTTGCGCTCGGGCGTGAGCACCCGCCGCGCGGCGCGCGTCGCGAGCAGCCAGGGCCCGTGCCGGCGGGCGAGGAGGAAGAGCACCGTGTCGCCCGCGACGATCCCGGCCCAGACGACCGGGATCGCGAGCCGCACGTCGAGGTACCCTTCGTGGGCGAGGGCGCCCGCGGTGAGCTGGGTCAGCTCCTCCGGGATCGGGACGCCGACCCCGGCCACCGCGAGCGCCGCGAACACGGCGACGTAGCCGAAGTGAGCGAAGAGGGCCTGCACCGTCTGCAAGATAGCGCCGCGCCGGGGTCAGGGGGTGGAGCGCGGAGGAGGAAGCTCGCGCACCACCTCGGCGAGCGCGCCGACGAACGCGTCGACCTGCGCCTCGGTGTGGCCGGCGGTGAGCGCGACGCGCAGCCGGCTCGTCCCGCGGGGCACCGTCGGGGGCCGGATCGCGCGCACGAAGAAGCCGCGCGCGCGGAGCGCCCTCGACGCGGCGAGCGCCCGCTCCTCGCTGCCGAGGACGACGGGAAAGATCGGCGCGACGACGCGAGAGAGATCGAACCCGAGCGCCTCGAGCCCCGCCTTCATCCGCGCGGAGAGCGCGCGGAGCCGCTCGCGCCGGGCGGGCTCGCCCTCGAGCACGTCGAGCGCCGCGAGCGCCGCGCCGCAGGCGGCGGGCGGGAGCGCCGTCGTGAAGATGAAGGTGCGTGCGCGCGAGACGAGGAGGTCCACGAGACGCCGCGACCCGGCGACGTACGCGCCGAACGACCCGAGCGCCTTCCCGAGCGTCCCCATGTGGACGTCCACGCGGCCCTGCACGCCGAGCGCCTCCGCGAGGCCGGCGCCCGTCGGGCCGAGGACGCCCGCGGCGTGCGCCTCGTCGACGTAGAGCATCGCGCCGTGCCGATCGCAGGCCTCGGCGATCTCGCGGAGCGGCGCAGCGTCGCCGTCCATCCCGAAGATCGAGTCGGTCACGACGAGCTTCCGGCGCGCCTTCGTGCGGGCGAGGAGCTCGTCGAGCTCGCCCACGTCGCAGTGCCGGTAGCGGACGAGCTCCGCGCGCGAGAGCAGGCACCCGTCCACGATCGAGGCGTGGTCGAGCACGTCGCAGAACACGGCGTCGCCGCGCCCGACGAGGGCGGGCGGCACGCCGGCGTTCGCGTGGTAACCGGTGTTGAAGAGGAGCGCGGCCTCGGTCCCCTTGAACGCCGCGAGCCGCCGCTCGAGGGCGCCGTGGATCGGGAGGTCGCCCGCGACGAGCCGCGCCGCGCCCGCGCCCGCGCCCTCGCGCTCCGCCGCCTCAGCCGCCGCGCGCTTCAGCCGCGGGTCGGAGGCGAGGCCGAGGTAGTCGTTCGAGCAGAGGCTCACCATCGGGCGGCCGTCGACCGTGACGACCGGCCCCTGCGCAGAGGCGAGCGGCTCGAGCGAGCGGCGCAGGCCCTTCGCTGCGAGCGCGTCGAGCTCGCCGTCGATCCAGTCGAGTGCCGTCTCGCCCATGCCGCGTCCCTATCCGACGACGGGGAGCGTGCCCTTCCGCTCGCCCTCGACGGCGCGCCGGTTCCAGTCCGCGTCGTGCGGCGCCTCTCCGTCGTACGCCCAGGGCCGGCCGGTCTCGGGCGGGCGGAGCGCGAGCCCCTGGCCCTCCGCCATCGCCACCGTCTGGTCGGGCGCGCGTCCTGCGCTCGTGAGGTAGTTGCCGACCATCGTCCCGTTCGCGCCGGCGCGGAAGATGAGGTCCTGCCGGTCGCCCAGGTTCACCTCGCGTCCACCCATCACGAAGAGGTGGGCGCGCGGCATCATGAGGCGGTAGACGGCGATCGCGGCGAGGCACTCGCCGGCGGTGATCGCCTTCACCTTCGCCATCGGCGTGCCGGGACGCGGGTTCAGGAAGTTCATCGGCACGCACTCGATCTCGAGGCCGCGGATCTCCTCGGCGAGCTCGACCCGCTGCTCGGGCGTCTCGCCCATGCCGAGGATGCCGCCCGAGCAGAGCTTGAAGCCGAGCCGCTTCGCGGTGCGGATCGTCTCGAGCTGCGACTCGTAACTGTGGGTCGTGCAGACGTTCGAGAAGAAGCTCCGCGCGGTCTCGAGGTTGTGGTGGTAGTGCATGAGCCCCGCCGCCTTCAGCCGGACGAGGTCTTGCTCGCGCATGAGGCCGAGCGAGGCGCACGGCTCGACCGCGGTCTCGGCGCGGAGCCGGCGGACCGCCTCCTCGAGCGTGGCGAGCTCGCGCTCGCTCCCGATGCGCGTCCCCGAGGTCACGATGGAGAACTCGCGCGCGCCGGCGCGCTCCGCCGCCTTCGCCTGCGCCACGATCTCGTCCGCGCCGACGAGCGGGTAGACCGGCGCTTCCGCCTCCGGGAAGTGCGCCGACTGCGAGCAGAACCCGCAGTCCTCGGCGCAGCGGCCGCTCTTCGCGTTCGTGATGCCGCAGAGCGCGACCTCGCGCCCGTGCACCGCCTCGCGCACCGCGCGCGCGCGCTCCGTGAGCGCCTCGAGCGCGGCGCCCGAGTCGTGGCGGATGAGCCGGCGGGCCTCGTCGCCGGAGATGGGCTCGATGCCGGCGGGCAGCGGGCGGGTGTTCGTCTCGCACATAGGGGCCGAGAAGATACCAGCCCGGACCCGCTCGTCAACCGAGCGCCCGTCCGCGGTTGACGACATGGACGAGGGCAAGCCCGGCTGGCGACTCGGGAATCGTCCGGCGGCGCCGCGCCGACCCCGCAGGAGGTGGCGGGGCGTGGTCCCCACGCGGTTTGCCGGTGGCTAGGTTTTCCGGAGGGAGGGGAACACGATGCTCTGGACGATCACGGTCATCCTTCTCGTGCTGTGGGCCCTGGGGCTCGTCTCGGGGTCCGCGATCGGCGGGTGGGTTCACATCCTGCTCGTACTCGCGGTCATCTCGCTCATCTTCGCGGTGATGCGGCGCGGGTCGGCGACGGTCTGACGCGGCGTGTGTCGGTGACGGCGCTCCGGTACGCCTGAACGGCGTGTCGGAGCGCTGTGTCATTCTTCGCGCGCGATGTCCCGCGCCGCGTCCCGCCAGAAGACCGTCTTCGCCTGCGCCGAGTGCGGCCAGTCGAGCCCGAAGTGGCTCGGCCAGTGCCCGGGCTGCAGGCGCTGGAACACGATGCAGGAGGAGGTCTCCGCCCCGGAGCCGAAGGGTCCCGCGCGCGGCTGGGGCCCGCACACGACGGCGGCGAAGCCGATCCCGCTCCACGAGGTCGAGGCGAACGACGAGGCGCGCCAGAAGACCGGCATCGGCGAGCTCGACCGCGTCCTCGGCGGCGGCGTCGTGCCGGGCGCCCTCGTGCTGCTCGGCGGAGACCCGGGGATCGGAAAGTCGACGCTCATGCTCGCCGTGCTCGACCGGCTCGCGCGGAACAGGCCCGACCGACCGGTGCTCTACGTCTCCGGCGAGGAGTCGCCGCGGCAGGTGAAGCTGCGCGCGGACCGGCTCGGCGCGGGCGCGGAGAACCTCCAGATCCTCGCCGAGACCGACGCGGAGCGCGTGCTGCGCGCCGCCGAGGCGCTCGAGCCGGCCGCCGTGGCGATCGACTCCATCCAGACGCAGTACCTGCCGGAGCTGCAGAGCGCGCCCGGCACGGTCACCCAGATCCGCGAGGTGACGGCGCGGCTCATGGCGTACGCGAAGACGACCGAGACGCCGGTGTTCCTCGTCGGCCACGTCACGAAGGACGGCGCGATCGCGGGCCCGCGCGTCCTCGAGCACATGGTGGACACCGTCCTCTACTTCGAGGGCGGCGGCGCCCACCCATACCGCGTGCTGCGCGCGCACAAGAACCGGTTCGGCTCGGCCTCGGAGATCGGGGTGTTCGAGATGAAGGCGGGCGGGCTCGTCGAGGTGGCGAACCCATCGGCGCTCTTCCTCGCCGAGCGGCCGGAGGACGCGCCGGGGAGCGCGGTCGCGGCGGTGCTAAACGGGACGCGGACCGTGCTCGTGGAGGTGCAGGCGCTCGTCGCGCCCACCGGGTTCGGCACGCCGCGGAGGACCGCGCTCGGGATCGACTCGAACCGCGTCGCCTTGCTCGCTGCGGTGCTCGAGAAGAAGGTCGGGATGGAGATCCTGGGCTGCGATCTGTTCGTGAATGTCGCGGGCGGGCTCTCGGTCGACGACCCTGCCGCCGACCTCGCGACGATCGCCGCGCTCGCGTCGAGCTTCCGGGACCGCCCGATCCCGCGGCGCACGCTCCTCCTCGGGGAGGTCGGGCTCGCGGGCGAGGTGCGCGCGGTCTCGCAGCCGGAGATCCGGCTCGCGGAGGCGGCGCGGCTCGGGTTCGAGCGCGCGCTCATTCCGGCCGCGAACGCGAAGCACGCGGAGATCCCGCGGGGCATCGCGGTCGAGGGGGTCGAGTCGGTGGCGGAGGCGCTCGACAGGATGGGGTGAGGAGCCGCGCGTCGCCGGGCGAAACGGATCTGGCGCGTTCGTGCGCGCTCGCGTCACAGCCGGAAAGGCAGCGCGACCGTGAGCTCGAAATCGGGAGCGGCCGGAGTGACCCCAACGCCGGCCGCGACGTTCAGGAAGAGATCGCGCGCCACGCTCGTGTAGAGGCCGATGTTCAGGACGCCGCTCAGCCGATCGGTCCCCGGCTCCGTCACGCCCTTTGCCTTCGTTGCGAAGACGCTCGCGACGTCGAAACCGATGAGGAGCGAGGTGTCGGGGGTGGCCGCGAGCAGCGTCCGGAGAATGACGCCGACGGCGTCGCCACGCGCCACGTCCCCGGAACGGAGACTCCACATGTAGTACGCGGTGCCGACGAGCACGAGCGGGTCGTCGCGCCGAACGCCCGTGAACAGCGCCTGGATCGTGTTCGCACCGGTGCCGGGCGACCGATCGCCGTCGCTCGCGCCGGTGGTCGTCTTCCACCGCGCCGTGAGCAGGAGATCCGGCAGCGGCGTGCCTGGCCCGCCGACGAGGAGCTGCTTCGTGAGCCCGAGGGCGACGTCACCGAGCGCCGAGCGCGTGCGGAACCCTGGCGAGTGGTCGGCGATCATGTAGGGAACACGCGCATCGGCCTGCGCCCCGAGCGGCAGCCCGATTCGGGCCGTGATCGTTCCAGTGACGGTGTCTCGCCGCAAGGCATTGGACTCCCGATACAGGTAGTCGAGGTCGGGCTCGAGCTCGATCGCGGCCGGCCTCAGGACGAGGCCACCTTGCCGGACCAGCGCACGCTCCAGCGCGCGAGCGGTCTCGTCGCGCGCCACCTCCGGGTGGTCGGTCGGCTGAGCGGTCGCGAGCGCGCTGCAGCCGAGGATCGCCGTGGCGAGGAGCAGCCGGTGCGCGGCGAGAGTCCGAGCGGTCATCGCGAAGGCCGCCGCGCGATCACGAACGCCACCCTGAGCTTCCAGACACGCTCGAACTCAGCGAGCGAGGCGGTGCGGCGCCCGAACGCGGGATCGGCGAGCTCGACGCGGCTCCCGCGCACGCCGCGGAAGACCACGAAATGGTCGTACCCGTGGAGAGTGACGGGGACGATAACGGGAGCCATCGCGACGAGGTCGTCGAGGGAAACGCGGCCATACCCGTCTGCCTCGTAGCCACGCGCCTCGGCGTATTCCTGGAGATCGAGCAGCGAGAACCCACCTTGGACCCGGACCTTCAAGGGGTCGGTACGACGGAGCATCGCTTCCGCAACCGCACGCTCGGTTACGGGATCGCCCAGATGGTAGGTGAGGAGTGTCGCGAGCGCGGCAGCGCCACAGCTGAGGTCCCACTGCTGCATGACGACGGTCGCGTGCCGCATCTCGGCGAGCGAAACGACGACACGCCTCGACGGGGACGAGGACGCGGTACCGCACCCAAGACAAAGGGCCGCGCACCAGCAGAGGCGCCGTCGAGCTGGCCAGGATGGCACCCGGGTGCGTTCGACCGCCGGCATGGAGTCGTGGGATGGCACTTTCGTGAGCGCGCCGTTCCCGCGCGACCGAATCGTATGCACCGCGCCGCGCGCGGCCGCAGGCGGGGTATCGGCCAGCGGCAACGGGCGCGCAGCGGACCGACTGCGCCGCGAGACCGGCAGCAGGCGGGCGCCAGACCTCGTCGCGGTTGCCGTGCACGAGCAGCGCCCACCGCGGGCCCGCCGTGCGTCTCTCGGCGCGTTCCTTGCCTCGCGGCGTTTGGTGAATCCCCTCTCGCATCCGTGCTGACACACGCGCGCGCCCAAGCGCCTGCTGCGGGTCACGAAGTGCGTGTTTAAGGTTCACCGACAGAAGATCGCTGGCGGTCCAGCGGTCGAGGACGGAGGAACCGATGAACACGGTCATGAAGACTCTGGTCGCAGCCGCGGCGCTCGCCTTCGCGATGAGTGCAACGGCGGCGAACGCACCCCGCCAACCCGCGAAGAACGACAAGCCAGTCAAGCTCACCAAGGCCGAGATGGCCTCGATCATCGCGGGGCATCCGCCCGGATCGGTGAACGGGCTCGTGCAGAGCAACAAGCACGGCACCCCGGCGAACAACGGGCCGCCGCCTTATCCGAACAAGTAGCGCAGACAATCGCAACAGCCGCCTCGCTGCCGTCTGGGCCCCCGGCCGGCGAATCGACGGGCGGCGCCCTTCGACTCCGACCCGGTCCGGCTACGCCGCCTCGAGCGCCTTCTTCCACCTCGCGAGGTGCGCCTCGCGCTCGACCGGGCTCATCCTCGGGTCGAACCGCTTCCCGACCTTCCAGTTCCTGCGGATCTCCTCGCGGTCCTTCCAGACACCCGTCGCGAGGCCGGCGAGGAACGCCGCGCCGAACGCGGTCGTCTCGATGAGCCGCGGCCGCTCCACCGGCACGCCGAGCAGGTCCGCCTGGAACTGCATGAGCAGGTCGTTCTGCGACGCGCCGCCGTCCACCTTGAACACCGGGATCGGCCGCTGGGCCTCGGCGCGCATCGCCTCGGCGAGGTCGTTGATGAGGAAGGCGATCCCCTCGAGCGTCGCGCGCGCGACGTGCGCCGCCGTCGTGCCGCGGTCGATCCCGCGCAGCACGCCGCGCGCCTCCGGGCGCCAGTGCGGCGCGCCGAGGCCGGCGAGCGCGGGCACGAAGGTGACGCCGCCCGAGTCCTTCACCTGCTTCGCGAGCGGCTCCACGTCCGGCGACTTCTTGATGATCCCGAGCCCGTCGCGCAGCCACTGCACCGCGGCGCCCGCGATGAACGACGACCCCTCGAGCGCGTAGGCGACCTCGCCGCCGACCTGCCACGCGACGGTCGTGAGGAGCCCGCGCGACGAGAAGACCGGCTCGGCGCCGGTATTCTGCAGGAGGAACGCGCCCGTGCCGTAGGTGCACTTCGCCTCACCCGCCTCGAAGCAGGCCTGCCCGAAGAGCGCCGCCTGCTGGTCTCCCGCGATCCCCGCGACGGGGATCCCGTCCGGCAGCGCCTTCACGCCCTTCGTCGTCCCGTACACCGCCGACGACGGCCGGATCTCCGGCAGGAGGCTCCTCGGCACGCCGAAGAGGTCCATCATCTCGCGGTCCCACTCGCGGGTCCGCAGGTCCATCAGCAGCGTCCGGCTCGCGTTCGAGACGTCCGTCACGTGCGCCGCGCCCGCGGTGAGCCGCCAGGCGAGGAACGTGTCCATCGTGCCGAACGCGAGCTGCCCGGCGTCGGCCTTCTCGCTCGCGCCCTTCACGTGATCGAGGAGCCAGCGGATCTTCGTCGCCGAGAAGTACGGGTCGAGGACGAGGCCCGTCTTCTCGCGCACGCGCGCCTCGTGGCCGGCGGCCTTGAGCCGCGCGCAGTCCTCGGTCGTGCGCCGGTCCTGCCAGACGATGGCGTGCTGGAGCGGCCTTCCGGAGCGGCGCTCCCACAGGCCAGTCGTCTCGCGCTGGTTCGTGATCCCGATCGCGGCGATTTCGCCGCCGCGCAGCCCGGCCTCGCGCAGCGCGCGCTGCACGGTCGAGATGGTCGAGCCCCAGATGTCCTCGAGGTCGTGCTCGACCCAGCCCGGCTTCGGGAAGATCTGCCGGAACTCCTGGTTCACCTTCGCGCGGACGCCGAGCCGCCGGTCGAGGATCAGCACCGTCGTGCCGGTCGTGCCCTGGTCGATCGCGAGGACGTGCGTCGCGGCCATCGTTCACCTCGTCCTTCGTCGGGCCTGCCGCGCGGCGCGGCGGCCCGGGAGCGGCAGCGCCTCGAGGAAGCGCGTCGCCTCGTCGGCGCAGCGGTCGCGCTCGACGTCGATGCCGACGAGGTGCCAGCTGCGCCGCAGCACCACGAGCTCGGCGGGGCCGCTGCCGATGCGGCGCGCGAGCCGGCGCGCGCCGGCGAGCGTGACGGTGTGATCGTGCGCGCCGTGGATGACGAGCGCCGGTGCGGCGATCCCGGGGAGCTGCCGGGCGACGTGCGCCTCGAGGGCGAGGAGCTCCGCGACCGCCGCGAGCGGAACCGCGTCCATGCAAGGGTTCCGCCGGCGCATCTCGGGATCCGAGACGTCCGAGCCGGCGCGCTTCGGGACGATGGTGCCGCGCAGGAACGGCAGGCCGCCGAGCAGCGCGCCGAGCTTCCCCGAGAGCGTCAGCTCGAGCGCGGGCGCGAGGAGGATGAGGCCGTCCACCCGCGCCGGCTGGTCGTGCGCGAGGGCGCACGCGACGAGCGCGCCCATCGAGCAGCCGACGACGAACGTCCGGCGCGCCCCCTCGAGGCGGGCGAGGTCGCGGCGCGCCTTGCCGATCCACTCGGCCCACGGCACGCCGGCGAGGGCCTGCGGGGCGCCGCCGTGCCCGGCCATCACCGGCGCGAGGCAGCGCATCCCGGCGCGGTGGAGCGACTCCGCGACGGGGTAGAGCTCGAAGGTCGAGCCGGTGAGGCCGTGCAGGAGCAGGACGGCGTCCGGCCCCCCCGCCAGCTCGAACTCGCCGCCGTGCTGGATTCCGGTGCGCGCCAAGGAGACCCACGGTTACCCCCACCGCGCCCGCCTTTCAACGTTCCGGTGCAGGACGCCCCGTCGCGGCCGGCCCCGAATCCTGTTAAGGCCTCGCCATGGCCGACAAACCCACCTCGTCCCCGCCGTCCATCCAGATCCAGATCGAGATCGATCCCGCGACCGCGAACGGCGTCTTCGTGAACTCCGCGCTCGTGAACCACACCGAGACCGAGTTCACGATGGATCTCATCTACATCCAGCCGCAGGCGCCGAAGGCGACCGTCCGCGCGCGCGCCATCACGACGCCGAAGCACATGAAGCGACTCCTCCACGCGATCCAGGACAACATCGCGAAGTACGAGGCCCGCTTCGGGCCGATCGACCTCGGCGACACGCCGCACTTCCCGCCGCCCGGCCCGGTGAACTGAAGGCGGCGCCGGACCGCCGCGCGGCCGCGCCGGCCGAACCTGAACCTCCGTTCCGTCCCCGCCCGCCGTGATCCCGCGGCGTTGGCGCGGGCACGGCCGCTGCTCCGCCACGCCCTCGGCGCGCGACGAACGCGCGCCCAAGGGAACGGAGAGCGTCATGACCGAGGCGAACGGAAGTGGGAAGCGGCTCGCGGTGCTCGCGGTGCTGGAGCGTCCGGACCGCGACGACGAGACGAAGAAGCACACGCGCTGGGTGAAGGTCGGCGTCGGCTGGGCCAACAAGGACGGCAGCATCAACCTCTACCTGGACGCGTTCCCGGTGGGGACGAACAAGCTGCAGATCCGCGAGGACGACCGCGTCCCGCTCGCGCCCGGGACGCGGCGGAACGGCGTGGAGACCATCGAGGTGCGGCCGTGACCGCCCTCCTCCGCAGCCTCGTCGTCGCGGTGGCGCTCCTCGCCGCCGCCCCCGCGCTCGCCGCGAAGAAGGGGCTCCCGTCCGGCGAGCGGATGGACCTGAACCGCGCGACCGTCGCGGAGCTGATGCGGCTCCCCGGCCTCGGCGAGAAGAAGGCGCAGGCGATCGTCGCGTTTCGGCAGAAGCAGCCCTTCCGCCGCCCCGAGGACGTCATGAAGGTGAAGGGGCTCGGCCCCGCCTGGTTCCAGAAGGTGAAGGGAAACCTCGTCGTGGGCGGCGGGGCGCCCGTGGCGAGCGCGGCCAGCGCGGCGCGGAAGTGAAGTGAAGAGCGTGCGACCCCCTCTCCCGGGCGCGTGCCCGGGGCGAGGGGCTCGTCATCAGCGCAGCGTCGCGGCGGCGAGCAGCGCGGCCTCGGCGACCTCGATCGTCGCGCCGTAGACGTCGCCGGTGAGCCCGCCGAGCCGGCGGTTCACGCTCACCGCGACGGCCGCCGCCGCGGCGAGCGCGACCGCCGCGGGAAGAAGCGACCCCGGCGCAAACGGCGCGACCGCCGCCGCCGCGAGGACCGCGGCGATCGCGATCTCCCGGCGGCCCGCGGTCCCGCGGAACGCGCGCCCGAGCCCCTCCTCGCGCGCGTAGGGGAAGAGGACGAGCAGCGGGACGACGGCGAAGCGCGCGACCACCGGCGCCACGACGAGCGGCCAGAGCGATCCGCGCGCGAGCAGGTCCGAGAGCGCCGCGACCTTCACCGCGAGGACGAGCACGAGCGCCGTGGCCCCGTGCGCGCCGATCCGGCTGTCCCGCATGATCCGCAGGGTGCGCTCGCGATCACCGTGGCCGCCGCCGAGGCCGTCGAACACGTCGGCGACGCCGTCGAGGTGGAGCCCGCCCGTCATCCACGCGAGCGCCGCCACCGCGAGGACGGCGGCGAGCGGAGCGTGCAGGTGCGGCCCGGCGAGACGGGCGACCGCGGCGACGAGGAGCCCCATCGCGGCGCCGGGGAGCGGGAACCACGCGCACGAGCGGCCGAGGTCGGCGCCGTCCCAAAGCCGCGGCGGGACCGGCAGCCGCGTGAGGAACCCGAACGCGAGCATGACGTCCCGGAGCACCCGCCCGGCTGCGCCCGGCGCGCGAGGCGGGGCGACGCTCTCGACGGGGAGGCTCATCCGCGCGCCCCGCGATGGTGGACGGCGATCGGTCCGGGCGCGAGGCGCAGGACGACCCCGAGCACCGCGAGCTGGATCTCGGTGGCGACGCTCGCGAGGCGCTGGTGTGCTCGCCCCGCGACGTCGCGGAAGGTGCGGCCGAGCGCGGACTCCGGATGGACGCCCATCCCGACCTCGTTCGTGACGAGGACCACGTGGCAGGGCGCGCGCTCGAGCGCGACTGCGAGATCCCTCACCCGGCGCTCGATCTCGTCCTGCCCCGCGCCGTCGATGAGCTGGTTCGAGAGCCAGAGCGTGACGCAGTCCACGACCGCGACGTCGTACCCGGTCGCCCGGCCGAGGACCTCCGGGACCGCGAGCGGCTCCTCGAGCGTCTCGAACTCCTGCGCGCGCTCCGCCCGGTGCCGGGCGATCCGGTCATCCATCTCGGCGTCGTAGCGGCGCGCGGTCGCGATGAACAGGCGGCGCACGCCGAGCTCCCTCGCCCGCGCGAGCGCGAAGGCGCTCTTCCCCGAGCGCGCGCCCCCGCCCACGAGGACGATCTCCCGTCCAGTCGTCACGCCAGCGCCTCCTTCTCCACGTCCGCGAGCACCGCGAGCGAGTCGTCGAGGTCGGCCTCGCGGAACACCTCGAGCGTCATGACCCCCGCCCAGCGTGCCCGGGCGAGCTCCCGGACGAGCGCGACGGCGCCGGCGCGCGGATAGTGGCGGAGCGACTGGTGGTCCCGACCCGACGGATCCGTCCCGTGCCAGTGCACGACGCGGGTCCGGGCGAGGTTCCGCCGGAGGACGGACTCCACCGCCACGCCGTCGCGGGCGAGGTGGCCGACGTCGAGCGCGACCGAGAGGCCGAGGTCGTCCACGATGGGCTCGACGAGCGCGAAGTCGTACTCGAGCGTCTCGACGGCGATCGTGGAGGGCGAGACGCCCGCCGCGACGAGCTCCCCGAGCGACCGCGCCGCGCACGCCCGCCAGGCGTCCACGGCGTCCGCCGCGCCCTCCCGCTCGACGTGCACGACGAGCGCGTGCGGCGCGAGCGGCGCGGTGAGCTGCGCGGCGCGCAGCACCGCCTCGACCGCGAGGGAGCGGCAGCCGTCGTCTTCGCTCGCGAGCGAGACGATCGGAGCGTGCACCGAGTAGGTGAGCCCCGCGTCGCGCGCGAGGCGAGCGAGGCCGGCAATCTCCTCCGGCGCGGGACCGCTCGCGGGAGACGGCGGCTCGAACAGCAGGATCTCCACGTCGCGGACGCGCCCCGCGACGCGCTCGGCGTTCTCGAGCCAGCCGGCGGGGTGCACGAACGACGTCGCGCCGACGCGGTAGCACGGCGACGGGCTCACGCGCCCACCACCGGCGGCCGCGGAACCCGGAGCCCCGCGAGCCCGCACACGACGTCCCAGTCGAGGTGGATGGCGAGCGCGTCGGCGAGCCGGTCGTACTCCGCCTCGCGGCTCGCGATCGGCGGACCGGAGGGCTCCCCGAGGCCGCGCCGTGCCCGGAGCCGCGCGAGGAGCGCCGCGCGGAGGCCGTCGTCCTCGAGGAGCCCGTGGACGAGCGTCCCGACCACCGCGCCGTCGGGGGACACGGCGCCGTCCTCCACGTCGCACGCGGCGCCGTTCCGGGCGAGGAGCCGGAGCGCGGGGGGACCCGCGAGCCGCTCCACCTGTCCCATGTGGATCTCGTAGCCGCCCACCTCCACGCCCTCGCCGGGCCCGAGGAGCGCCGCGATCGGCCGGGCGCGCACGCGGGCGGTCGTCTTCTCGCGCCGGAAGCGGGTCACGATCGGAAGGAGCCCGAGCCCGGCCGCCTCCTCCTCGTCGGACTCCACGCGGTCCGGATCGAGGACCGCGCGCCCGAGCATCTGGCATCCTCCGCACACGCCGAGGATGGGGTCGCCTCGCGCCGCGCGCGCCGCCAGCTCGTCCGCGACGGCGCTCGCGCGCAGCCAGCGCAGGTCGGGCGCCGTGCTCTTCGAGCCGGGGAGCACGACCAGGTCCGCTCCGCGCAGCTCCTCCGGCTGGTCGACGTAGCGGACGACCACGCCCGGCTCGTGCTCGAGCGCGTCGAACTCGTCGTAGTTCGCGATCCGCGGGAGCCGAACGATCGCGATCTCGAGCTCGCCGGGGGCCGCACGGCGCGTCCGGCGGCGATGGTCGAGCGAGACGGAGTCCTCGTCGGCGATGCGCAGGCCGCGCAGGTACGGGAGCACGCCGACGACCGGCACGCCCGTCCGCTCGCGCAGGAAGTCGAGCCCGGAGTCGAGCAGGCGCGGGTCGCCGCGGAACTTGTTCACGAGGAAGCCGCCCACGAGCGCGCGCTCGTCCGGCGGCAACAACTCCATCGTGCCGACGAAGGCGGCGAACACGCCGCCCCGGTCAATGTCGCCGACGAGGAGCACGCGCGCGCCGGCGGCCTTCGCGACGTCCATGTTGACGATGTCGCGGTCCTTCAGGTTCACCTCGGCGGGGCTGCCCGCGCCCTCGATCACGACGACGTCGAAGTGGGCGCGCAGCCGCGCGAGGGCATCCCGGACGACGGCACGGAGCTCCGGCTTGTGGCGGTGGTACTCGGTCGCGCTCATGCTCGCGGATGGCTTCCCGAGCACGACCACCTGCGAGCGGGAGTCGCCCTCTGGCTTCAGCAGGATGGGGTTCATGTCCACCGTCGGGTCGATGCCCGCGGCGTCGGCCTGCACCGCCTGGGCGCGGCCGATCTCGCCTCCGTCCGCCGCCACCGCCGCGTTCAGGGCCATGTTCTGCGCCTTGAACGGCGCGACCCGGAGCCCGGCGCGGCGGAACAGCCGACAGAGCCCGGTGACGACGAGGCTCTTGCCGACAGAGGAGGCGGTCCCCTGCACCATGATCACGGACCCGGTCATCGCTGGACCTCCTCCTCGAGCGCGGCGAGCAACATGTCCCTATCGCGCGGGGGACGGGCCGCCACGCGAACGAACCCGGGCAGGCCGAACGACGCGCAGTCGCGCACGAGGATCCCGCGCCGGAGTAGACGCCCGCGGAGCGCGGCGGCGTCGCCGGCCTGGAAGGCGAGGTAGGGCGCGATGGACGGCAGGGGCGCGAACCCGAGCCGCTCGAGGCCGCGGCGGAGCGCCTCGCGATCGTCCGCGAGGCGCGCGCGGCTCGCAGCGACGAACTCGTCTTCCGCGAGAGCGGCGAGCGCCGCCGCCTGCGCGGGTGCGCTCGTCGACCAGGACGGACGCGCCGCCTCGAGCGCGGCGACGAGCGACGGCTCCGCGAGCAGGTACCCGACCCGCAGCCCGGCGATCGCGTGCTCCTTCGTCATCGAGCGGACCCTGGCGACGTTCGGCGGGAGCGGGACGTCCGCGTCGCGGTGCCGGTCGGAGAGCGCGAGGAACGACTCGTCGAGGACCAGGAGGACGTCCGGGTGGGCGTCCGCGAGCCGCGCCACGTCGGCCGCCGCGACCGGGAGGCCGGCGGGACTCGTGGGCGCCGCGAGGTACGCCGCCGCCGCCCGCGACCGCCCGAGCGCCTCGGACACCCCGGCGAGGTCCAGGGCGAGGCCGCGCTCGACGCTCGCACGCCACGTCACCGGCTCGCCCCCGGACGCGAGGAGGCCCGCGCGAAACTCGGAGAACGCCGGCTCGACGATCAGCGCCGGCGCGCCGGACCGCGCGACGTGGCGCGCGAGCTCCCACAGGAGCTGGGCCGCGCCGTGCGCGAAGAACACCGCCTCGGCGGGCACCTGCCAGCGACGGCCGAGCGCGGCCCGCACGGCCGTGGCGTCCGGATCGGGGTAGCGCGCGAGGTCGGCGCGCCTCGCCGCCTCGGCGACGGATGGGGCCGGACCGTATGGGTTCACGTTCACGCTGAAGTCCACGAGGCGGTCCGGCGAGAGGCCGAGCTCGGTGAGCTCGGCGGCGACGGGTCCACCGTGGACGCGGCAGCGGGGCGCGAGCGCCGCGCCGAGGCGCGCGGGACGCGGCGGAGCTTCACGCAGCGCCATGGATCCCTCGCGCGACCGCCACGGCGATCGCCGCGCCGAGCGCCGCAGCGGCGAGCGTCGCGAGGAACGCGATCCGCCACGCGGCGGAGATCGTGTCCGCTCCGACCGGCCGCAGCGGCTCGCCGAGCCGGTAATGGCCCACCTTCTCGAGCTCGACCCCGAGGAGCCCGGCCATCACCGCCATCGGCCTGCCCGCGTTCGGGCTCTCCGTCCGCGCGCCGTCGCGCCAGAGGGTCGCGAGCCCGCGCCCTGCGTCGGCGCCTCGCGAGGCAGCGCCGGCGGCGAGCAGGAGGACCGCCGTGACGCGCGCAGGGATGAGATTCAGAAGGTCGTCCGCGCGCGCCGACGCCTTGCCGAGCCATTCGTACCGGCCGCGATAGCCGACCCGTGCGTCGAGCGTGTTGACTGCACGGTACGCGACCGCGCCGGGGACGCCGAGGATGACGAACCACAGGAGCGGCGCGATCGCGCTGTCGGAGGCGTTCTCGGCCACCGACTCCACCGCGGCGGCCGCGACGAGCGGCGCGTCGAGCCGGGAGGGATCCCGGCTGCAGAGCGCCCGCAGCGCCTCGCGTGCCTCGTCGAGGTCTCCCCGCCGGAGCGCCGCCGCGACCGCGCCCGCGGCGTCTCCGAGCGCGCGCACCGCGAAGGTGGACTTGAGGAGCGTCGCCTCGACGAGGACCGAGAGCGCAGGATGGACCCGGACGGCGCGGCAGACGAGCGCGGCGCCCGCCGCAAACAGGCCGGGCACCGCGACGGCCATCGCCGCGCCGAACGCGAGCTGGCGCCAGCGGCCCGAGGCCGGCGCGCGGCGCTCCAGCGCCGAGATGGTGCGCCCCATCCAGACGACCGGATGGAGCCGCGCAGGGTACTCGCCGAGGGCGAGGTCGAGCGCGAGCGCGCCGGCGAGGACCGCCGCGGCGTGGAGCGTCGGGCCCATCGTCACCGCCCGGAGTCCGTCACCCCGGCCGCCTCGAAGGTCGCCATCTCGCTGAGGACGCGGACGGCGGCCTCGAGGAGGTGCAGCGCGAGGACCGCGCCCGTCCCCTCGCCGAGCCGCAGGTCGAGATCGAGGAGCGGCTTCTTCCCGAGCGCCTGCAGGATGACGCGGTGGCCCACCTCGACGGAACGGTGCGAC
>WNGA01012208.1_pt1 | contig 39534 bp, 25 predicted proteins | sample 5400061 | NCBI WGS metagenome assembly WNGA01 (sample SAMN13153366, study PRJNA577476) | soil metagenome | isolation source: 100 cm soil or saprolite under grassland replicate 2 | place: USA:California | collected 2016-06-15 | reverse complement strand
GAGGACCCGAAGGCCAGCGCTGCCGCAGCCATGTTTTGGGCATTTCCATGATCGACAGAGTATCGGGACAGAGCATCTTGATCGCAGTCCTGACAGATTCTATCGGTGAGTTGGTCGCGCCGAATCGAATCCTCTATCGCGGTGCACTGCGAGGTAACGGTGTCGTGGCCGACTTGCGGTACACCGTCACCCAGCAAGGACTTGAGCAGGACGCCATCATTCGCACCTGGCCGGCGGGCGCCTCACCCGTGGATTGGGGCTTGCCGCCCAATGGCGTTTATCGGCTGGAAGTGTTGAGTGAATTCATCGAGGCGCCTCCCCCGCTGAAAGTCGAGACCACGCTTCGTCGCGAGAACGACGAGGCTCGCCGTCAGGCCATGGCCATCCCGGACCTGGTCGATGAAACCCTTTGGTGGGGCTCATTGATGGTCGGGCGCGGCCAGGCCTTTCCGCTCGGTCCCCAAGCGGACGAGACCGAGAGCGAGCCCGTTGTAAAGTCATTCACGCAAATTCAAGGAAGGACCTTCTTGATCGAGGGCATAGAATGGGCGGCTGTGAAAACTCAGGTCCAAGCGCTGCCAGCAACCGCCGCGCTACTGCCCCGCCGCCAGGACGTGCAACAGGCCCGCGCGCCGGTTCGCGACCCGAAGCGCGAGGTCCAGGTTGCTCGGAATATGCCGCCTGCTCCGAGCGTCAGACCGAATGACCCGGCTGTGCGCATTCGCATGGCTGCCGTTCCCCGGCCACTCGATGAGAACAAGCCAGGCCTGAGCGGCCAGAAGAACGCTGATGTCCGAAGTGAAAACTCGCGGGTCACCGCCTCCTTGCTTTCTGGCCGTGCCCTCTCGTCGATATTGAATTCCGAAAAGGGCTTCGTTTTGGATTATTCAACGATGGTGACGACGAATAACATGACGCTAAAGGGAGATACGTCGTATTTCGTAAGTGGAACCATAACGCTCTCAGGTACAACCCTGCTGGAGTCAGCAGTTATAAAGTTTACAAACGGAAACACTGCCGCCGTATTGAAGATTCAAGGACCGCTGGATTGCCGCACTGACAGCCACAGGCCGGCCATTTTTGCAGCAAAGGACGACAATTCAATCGGCGAAATTATCGCCGGATCTACGGGAAACCCAACGACGAGTTATTACGGATACTATTTGGATTTGGCCGGGAACACAAACGAGATCGACTTGCACGATGTGCGAATGCGCCGCGGCTACTATGGCATCAGGATGGATTCCGCATCATCACTGATCCTCCGGAACGCGCAGATCAGCAGCAATTATACGGCGGTGGTCAACGGGAAGTCCAGGCTGCGTAACGTGCTCATACACGACGCCACCTACGCCTACGGCGGCGGGGGAACAAATCACCACGGCGAACATGTGACATTTCATCGAGTGGCCTTCCTGCGGAGCGCCAATTCTTCCACTTACAAGACCTACCTCACGAACTCGCTCATCATCTCCATCACAAGCAATGTCCTTTACACGGGACAAAACGTCATCAGCAACTTGAACGACGCCGGCATATTCCAGACCGTGGGTGGTGGCGCGCACTATCTGGCTGCCGAAAGCGCCCATCGCAACGCGGGCACGACAAACATCGACACGAACCTGCTGGCCCAACTGAAGCAACGCACGACTTATCCGCCGATTCTCTTGGCCAGTTCGATTGAGAGCGATCTAACCCTCAGCCCGCAGGCCCAGCGCGACACTGATTTGCCGGACATAGGATATCACTATGATCCGTTGGATTACCTTGTGAGCGGAGTGACCATCGCTCCCGGCGTCACGGTCCAGGCCATAGGCGGAGTTGTTCTCGGTCTCGATTACTCCCAAAGCTCCTGGGGTTTTATTCTGGACTCGGCCACCTTTGTCAGCGAGGCTAGCCCCTTGGCACTGAACCGCATCGTCCGCGCCCACGTGGCCCAGGAGCAAGGCGCCGGCAATCCCGGACAGCGGGCTTTGTTTTACGACAACACTGGCTCTTATGGAGGGCCTCCGCCCAGGTGGTGCCAGGCGCGCTTCCGTTTCACCGAATTCTCCCAACTCTCCGCGGACGGCTACCTGCTCTACATCGGGCGGGCGTTGTCCGCTCTGGAGTTCACACACAGCCGCCTCTATAACCCCTCGCTGGTAGTCGACACCTCCGGCGAAGGCACCTTCGTTTGCGGATTGACCAACACCCTCTGGGAAGGCGGCGGCGTCCAATTCGGTACCACCAGCACCGGCAGCGGCGTAAGCGTCCATTTGCGCAACAATTTGCTCCGGAACGTCTCCTGGCATTTCATTGCCGGCAATACCACATGGACGGTGAAGGACAACCTGTTCGACACGCTGCCGGCCCTGGACGATCATGGGAGCCCCGTCCTCAACTCCTACAACGCGTACTTCTCCACCACTTACAACCTCTCCGGTGGCGCCAACAACATACCCGTGGGCAGTCTGGTTTACGAAATGGGTCCCCTCGGCCGATACTACCAGCCTGTCAACTCCGCTCTGATCGAGGCCGGCAGCCAGAGCGCAGCGGCCAGCGGCCTGTATCATTACACAACGACGGCGAATCCTCAGGCCGCCGAGGCCGGATCGACGGTGGACATCGGGCTCCACTGGATCGCTCTCGATGCACAAAACCAGCCGCTCGATACGGACAAGGACACATTGGCGGATTACTTTGAGGATCGCGACGGCAACGGCGCGTACAATGCCGGCGATATCGCCGATTGGACCAAATTGGACACGGACGGCGACAGCATTTCTGATGCCGGTGAAATATACAAATACGGGTCCGATCCCAAGAACCCCAACACATTCCACCCGGCCGGAGGCTTTCCAAACGACGCAGAGTTCCTGTTCGTGGCGTTTGCGCAGCCAGCCCAGCAGCCGTGCAATGGTGAGACGATGCTCTGTCTGAAGATAACCAACCTGCCCAACCAGATCCTGAGGTTTGACGTCTCTGGAGCAACGGGTGTGGACACTTTCGACCTCTATTACAAACACGACCTCTTTGCGCAGCACGAACGCTGGCAATGGCGTCGTGTGTTCACCGGGATCAAAACCGACGCTAACGGCGAGGCCTCGTCCACCATGGAGCAACCCGATCCGGACCAAGGCTTTTTCATCCTCCTCAATGCGTCGGATGATGACGGCGACGGCTTGGGCAACGGCTACGAAGCCTGGTTCAAGTACAATGGGGTTCCGACCGTTATGAATGATCCGGAATCGGACGGCGATAACTTGTTCGACGGTTGGGAGGTCGAATATGGCCTGAACCCGACCTCGGTGGTCGGAAATGATGGCGAGACAGGCAATCCGGATGGGGACGATTTCTCGAACAAGGAGGAGCACGACCGGTATCCCGGTTCCGATGGGTCTTGGGATCCGCTCAAGGTTTACAACACAGCAGCGAACAGACCCGTCGTCTTGGTTCTGGCGCAAAGCCAATTTCCGATCTGTGAAGTGGCCTCTTTCATCATCTATCGATTCGGAGGCGCCGGAGCCGATTACACGCAGCCTTTGATCGTCCCTTACGCGGTTGGTGGCAACCTTCGTTATGGCACGGATTTCACGCTGGATCCAGCCCCTTCCACGGACCCCGGCGATCCTGATCATCCAGACGGTTATCCACGCATTTTCCTTGCAAAAATCCCGGAAAACTCGCAGTCTGTCATCGTGACGGCAACTTTAATGGGTCATCCGGTGACATCCGGGGAGAAAACCCTTGAACTTGCCCTCACGCCCTATTCCGTCTCCCCAAAAACGCAGGATTCCAATCCGCTGAATTGGAAATATGTCGTGGATTTGCAACAGCATCGGGACCGCGCTCAAGCCACATTCATTGCTGAGAATCTGCGGCCCTACGCCAGTGGCCAGGGGGTGCAAGCCTGCCCCAACACCTCCAAGCAGATCACGTTGAGTGGTTCGGATAACTGCGGTAATTCGCTGACCTTCGCCATTGTGGACCCTCCGGCGCACGGCACCTTGACCCCCATTAATCCACCCACCAGTGGCGCCGTGACCTACACGCCCAGCTCCGGCTATTGCGGGGCGGACAGCTTCACCTTCAAGGTAAACAACGGCGCGGGAGATTCGCTGCCAGCCACGGTGACGCTCCAGGTCGGTGATCCGAGTCCGGTCGCAAATCCCCAGGACGTAACGACGGGATTAGGAGTGCCTGTCACCTTCACGGTGAGCGTCACTGACTTCTGTTCAGAAACTAAGACCTTCACGGTCGTCAGCATGACCGGACCTGCCAACGGCCAGTTGATCGGGCCAATGGCAATCGATGCCAATCACGCGTCGTTCACGTACACGCCGAATGCCGGCTTTGAAGGAATAGACGGCTTTGATTTTACGTTTAGCGGCAGTTGCTTCCCCCCTTTCCTTGACCTTGACGGTCACGTCACGATCAATGTCGTCTCCGAACCGGTGCTGTTTGCTTCATGCCGTGAGGATCGGATCAACCTGCATTGGAAAGTGCCTCCGAACGTTAATCAAGATTTCTTTTTTTCCGAGTTCCTCATTTATCGTTGCGAAACCACGTCCGCCTCCTGCACTCCAACGGTGCTGTACGACACCGTAAGCTCGGGCAGTGCGCGTGGCTACGTGGACACGGCCGTGCAACCGGGAACGACGTATTGTTATCGAGTCAAGTTCCGCCACCAGAACCAGTGGGACTCTTCGGATATCTATGAATCAGAATTTTCAAATACAGTGTGCAGCCAGTTATGCTCCACGTCCAGCAGGGCATTGATTACCGGGAATCTCTCCACCGGAAATATTATGACAGTTGACTTTACAGATGGAAGCACGATCAACTCCTTTGACCCCGCCGCTACCTTTAACGGCCGTGGTCTTGCGATTCACAACAACGAAATATTTTATACCGGGGTCTTTAATGAGGATCGCTCGATCCACGTTTGTCCCTATGGCAGTGAGGGGTCGGGCTCGACCACAGATACTCGCACATTCCCCAACACATGGAGGCCGGGGGCGGGCATTGCTGCGTTGGCGGTTCACGCGAATGTGCTTTACGTCCTGACAGGTTATCCAGATCTGGACCAGCTCCCCCTTCAGATGTTCAAGCTCAATCCTGTCACCGGGGCGCTGATTGGGGATCCCTTCGGGATTCCTATTCAAGCCCCCGCCGAACCGACCGCAGACGGCTTTACGGTGCTGCCCAATGGCAATTTTCTGATAAACGACAGGGATGGCGCGCTCGGTGCGTTTCCTTACCGTGAGTACGACGCAACGACCGGCCTGGTCATCGACCCTCCGCAGGGAGGTTTGTTAATTGATCTTCGCAATTATGGTTTTAGAAATGCGACCGGGGTCGTGATCGCCCCAGATGGGCAATCGCTCTACTTCCTGGCTGATTTTAGGACGCTGGTGCAAACTGACATGGCTGGGAATTTGATGGGATTTCAGGACCTCCAGGCACCGGCACCAGTTTATATTGAAGATATCGATGTCGTAGTAATTCCGTAAATCACCACCATATGAGAAGAAGGTGTATACTTCAATTGGCCTCAATCTTCGCAAGGGTGCTCCTGCATTCGATCTCTTGTGAGGGCCAGGAAAGAATTCACATCACCTTCGAAGGCCCTCCAGTGCAGCGCCCAGGCACAGCCGCACTGGTTCTAAGATATGATGAGGCCGGCATGATGTTCACTCCAATCAGCGGGAATGTTGGATTCGTGCGTGCGGGGAGCAGCCCGACTTCATTTCGGCCGGATAACGGCAGTGCCTATTTGCAGGCGGGCTTGGGAAGCACCCTCATGTTCCGATTCACCAACGGCACATTGTTTGATTTGATTTCCGTCGATCTGGCCGAATACAGCACGGTCGTTCCGGACGCGCGAACTGTCCACTTCGTCGGCTATCGATTCGATGGGTCGATCGTCACACAGGACTTCACCACCGATGGAATCATCGACGGCACCGGGCCTGTCGTTGATTTTCAAACCTTCCATTTCGGCCCGGAGTTTTCCGGTCTCACGCGAGTGGAAATCCCGACCTACGGCTGGTCGCTGGACAATCTGGTGCTCGAAGTGGCCAGCCAACCGCGGATTGTCACCCCCTTCTCCCCGTTCCAAGGCGCTTTGTTCGCCCCGGGCGATCAAGTAGCGCTCTCGGCCGGCGTCAGCAACGCGGCGACCACCGCGCCGCTTCGGGCCGCGTTCTTCATCGACGGGCAGAGCGTGGGAGTGGACGACTCCAGCCCGTACGAGGTCAACTGGCTGGCCACGCCCGGCGCGCACGTCCTGCGTGTCACCGCCAGCGATTCCTTCGGATACAGTGTCTCCAGCGCGGGCCGGCTTTTCTTTGTCGCTGAGCCTGTGCTTGCGCAGGGCTCGAAGTGGAGTTACTCCAGGTTCCTCGATCAAAGCGGCAGCGCCACGTGGCGGCTGCCGGCTTTCGACGACAGCCGCTGGTTTACGGGCAACGGACAGTTCGGCTTCGGAGACGGCGACGAAACAACCGTGCTCTATGGGAGCACGCCCGAGGGCCCGATTATCACTCACTATTTCCGCCGCCGGCTCACCAACGAACTGACCCGTTTCAACTACGCCGCGGTTCAACTGCTGCGCGACGACGGAGCGGTCGTCTATCTGAACGGCCAGGAGTTGGGTCGGTTCAATCTGCCGGCGCCTCCAGAACTCATCCTGTGGAACACGCTGGCCCTGACCAACGTCGGTGTTCTCTCCGTGCCATGTACGGCGCCTTGCATGGAGCTCGGCGAACCGGCGGTGGACCTGTTGCCCGTGCCGGTTTCAGCCTTTGCCAGCGAAACGAACGTCCTGGCCGTGGAGATGCATCAAAGCAGCGTCGTGGCGTTCGGCCAATTCGATTTGAGCTTTGACCTGGCCCTGTTTGCCTTTGCCTACAGTCCGGGCCCCGTCCTCGCCATCGAAGTGTTGACCGACCGGGCCATTATCCGCTGGCCCGATTATCTCGAAGACTGGGCACTGGAACACTCCACCGACCTCACAAACTGGATCCCTGCCGGCCCACCCCCCGGAACAGTGAACGGGGCTTTCCGTGTGACTTTCGAGATACAGGCGCAGGACTTCTTCCGGTTGCGCCATGCGTCCGCGCAATGAGTTCGCTTGGCGCTTAGGCCCCCGCGCGATCAATCCGGAATCACTCCAGCTTCCTCCGCGCCCGGCGCCTGGCGTCGAGACGGTGACCGGCGGTAGGGGCCTGGCTGTAGCTTCGGCAGTTGAAACTTTTTCCTGGAGTTAACATGCCTATCCGGTTTGTTGTCAAAGTTCATGCGGCCTGCGCGGCGGGGTGCGCCCATTCCCCAGAATTAAGACTGTCGTAAGTTGGCGAAGGCGCATTTTGTCAACAAACCGGATAGGCATGGGAGTTAACACCATTGGACCGCCGCTGTCCTACCCCGTGTGCGACAATCGCCGCATGATGAATAGCGTCACTCTGTTCGGGAATCCGGTGGCAGTGCCACTGCGATGCGGTGCGGCACGTTCGGACCGGTCGGTCGTCCCGGCGGGCTTTGCGGCTTCTTGCGGTTCTTCCCGGATATTCCCACATGATTTTTTGCCGCGTCCGCACCGGATCTGCATTCGTAAGTCATTGAAAATCAACGGTAGTACTTTTCGGCCGTTCAACGTAGGGACGGCCGCGATTCCCGGATCAGCACTTTCAAATCGACCGGAATTGCTGCACGACGGCCAGCCCTTTGAGCAGATCGATGGCGCGCGCCAGAGCGGGGTCGTGCAGGATCGGCGTCGCCGGTTCATTGCGCTTCGTCGGGGAGTTCGTCGGCTCGGCGTCAGGGAGCAAGCCTTCCCGGCGCAGGCGCACCAGTTCCGCCTCATTCAGCCGGCGCACGGGGCGGTTGGTGACCTGGAGATTCAAGCTGTTGGTTCCACCGGCCAGGCTCCCCGACCTGGGCAGCACTTTGTAGGCGTCCTGAAACCAGGCCAGCTCGTCGTCGGGGCTGACATCGACCTGGATGTCGGGCTTCAAGCCCGAGGCCGGGAGTTCCTTGTCGTTGGCGACCTTGATCGGCGCAATCGCAATGCGCAACTGCTGGCCGTTTTTCAAAGTGAACACTTTGGATTTGTTGGCCTGTCCCGCGGTGTTGGTGCCGATCAGCAGGCCGACGTCGGACAGGCGCAGCATGCCGGCCAGCGCTTCGGCCGCGCCGCTGGTCTGCCGATTCACCAGCAGCGCCACCGGTTTCACGATGGCTTCAGGCTTTGAGGCGGAACTCTTCCAACCTTCACCCCAATCGATGAGTTTTTGATCTCCGGGAAAAAACTGATCGGCGACTCCCACCGCGGCCGCATAGTCCTGGCCCGAAGCAAACCGCAGGTCGAGCACCAGTCCCTTGATTTTGTTCGTGGACAGGAGCCTCTGCACGGCGTTGGTGAATTCCTTGTCGAGCCCCGGGGCAACCCGGCCGATGCGCACATAGCCGTAATGGCGGTCGAACACGGCGCTCGTCAGCATTGGCGCGGCGCCCGTGCCGGCGGCCTGGTCTCCGACGAAGGCCACCCGAGGGCCAAGCTGCTTCACGAGGCCTGTGACCGCGGCGCCATCGAGTTCCGCCTCGGTGACGCCCTTCAGGTTCGTTTTCAACAGGTCATAGAGCTCCTGGAACTGCGCCGGCTCCGCCGCCCGGCCCGCCAGGGCTATGGCCAAGCCGGCCGCCAATATCATTCGCTTCATAGAATAGCTCAGTGCTGCTCAGCACAACGCCTTCGCCGCAATATCCCCGCGCCACTGCGCGCCGTCGAATCTAATCTTCGCCACCGCGGCAAAAGCCGCCGCGCGCGCGCTGGCGAGGTCTCCCGCCCACGCGGTTACGCCAAGGACGCGGCCGCCGCTTGTCACAATCAGATCGCCCGTCTTCGCCGTGCCGGCGTGAAAAATTTTCGTGTTCGCGAGCCGGGCCACGGCGTCGAGCCCGCTGATGGCCTTGCCCTTCTCGTAATGGCCGGGGTAGCCCCCCGACGCCATCACGACGCAGACCGACGCATTCCGGCTCCACTTCAACTCGACATTCGCCAGCGTGCCGCTGGCGCTGGCGTCGAGCAGCTCGACGAGGTCGTTCTCCAGCCGCGTCAGGTAAACCTGCGCTTCCGGATCGCCGAACCGGGCGTTGAACTCGAGCACCTTCGGACCGAATTTGGTCAGCATCACGCCGGGGTAAAGGATGCCGCGGAAATCAATCCCTTCCGCCGCGCAGCCGCGCAACCACGGGTCGAAGAGTTGCTTTTCCGTCGCCGCCAATTCCGCGTCGCTCAGGAACGGCGCAGGCGAATACGCGCCCATGCCGCCGGTGTTCGGACCCTGGTCGCCGTCGAGCGCGCGCTTATGGTCCTGCGACGTTGGGAACAGTTTGGCCGTCGAGCCGTCGCAGATGGCGTGCAGTGAAATCTCCATCCCTTCAAGGAACTCCTGGATGACCACCCGCGCGCCGGCGGCGCCGAAGGCCTTGCTTACCATGATTTCGTCCACCGCCCGCTCGGCCTCCGCCACGCTGCCCGTCAGCAAGACGCCTTTCCCGAGCGCCAGCCCGTCGGCCTTCACGGCGCAACGGCCGCCCAGCGTCGCCGCGAACTTCTTCGCTTCCGAAGGGTCGTTGAACGTTCCCGAACGGGCCGTCGGGATGCCATGGACCTCCATGAACCGCTGCGAAAACGCCTTCGACGCCTCGAATTGGGCCGCGCGCTGGTTCGGTCCCCAGATGCGCAGGCCGTTTTTCCGGAACAGGTCCACGATGCCGAGCGCCAGCGGGTTGTCCGGTCCGACGACCGTGAGGTCCGGCCGCTGTCTCTGCGCGAAGGCGAGCAGCGCCGGCAAGGCCTCCGCACCGATGGCGACGCACTCGACGCGCGTCTGGTTCCCAGCGAGCCGTTCGGCGGCGATGCCCGCGTTGCCTGGCGCGCACCACAGCCGCGTGGCGTGCGGAGACTGCGCCAGTTTCCAGACCAGAGCGTGCTCGCGCCCGCCCGAACCGATGACCAGCAGTTTCATGCGAGCGGGAATTGAAACAGGAACGCGCGCCGGTGGAAAAGAGTTTTAGTAATCAGTAATCAGTAATCAGTAATCAGTTGCAGCAGAAGCGACGGCTCGCCAAGTCGCAAACTGAATACTGGAAACTGATTACTGAATACTGATTACTTGCCCGACCCTCTCCCTTTGCCCAAACTCCGCCCCCTATGTCGTCGCGACGACAGTATCCGTTTCATCTCATCGAGCCGAAATGGCAGCGGCGGTGGAACGAGCAGCAGACGTTCCGCGCCTGGAACCCGGGCGAGGAGATTCCCGCGGCGCATCCGTTTGCCCAACGCCACGGCCTGTCGGGGCCGGCGAGCGCGGACAAGCTGCCGCCCAAGTGCTACATCCTCGACATGTTTCCGTATCCGTCCGGCGCGGGGCTGCACGTGGGGCATCCGGAGGGTTACACGGCCACGGACATCCTGTCCCGCTACCGTCGCGCGCGCGGCTACAACGTGCTGCACCCGATGGGCTGGGACGCCTTCGGTCTGCCCGCCGAGCAATACGCCATCAAGTCCGGCCAGCACCCGCGCGCGACGACCGAGGTGAACATCGCCAATTTCAAGCGCCAGATTCAGAGCCTCGGGTTCAGTTACGACTGGTCGCGCGAAGTCGATACGACCGACCCCGGCTACTTTCGATGGACGCAGTGGATTTTTCTACAGCTCTACAACTCGTGGTTCAACCCGGAGACGAACAAGGCTGAGCCGATTAGCACGTTGAAGTGTCCAGCAGAATTGGATGGTAGGGACGCGCTGCCGCGCGTCCAGGCCGACCAGCAGGTCGGCCCTACCCTTGAAGCCAAACGCCGCGCCTACCGCGACGCACGTCGCCTTGCCTATGTGAGCGAGGCGCCGGTCAACTGGTGTCCCGAACTCGGTACTGTGCTCGCCAATGAGGAGGTCATCGACGGACGGCATCGACTGGAGCCATTCGTTGAAAGAGATGCAGAGGAACTGGATTGGGCGAAGCGAGGGAGCCGAAGTTGATTTCCAGATCGAGGGCCACGATGCGAAGATTCGCGTCTTCACCACACGCCCGGACACGCTCTTCGGCGCGACCTACATGGTGCTGGCGCCGGAGCACAAGTTAGTCGATGTGATCACGACCGAGGCCCAACGCAAAGCTGTTGAAGGCTACAAGGAGTTCGCCGCCACCAAGAGCGACCTGGAGCGCACTGAACTGGCAAAGGAAAAGACAGGCGTCTTCACTGGCGCGTACGCCATCAACCCGGCCATTGATCCTCACGACCCGCGTTGGCCCAATCAACATCTAATCCCGATTTGGATCGCAGACTACGTGCTCGCCAGCTACGGGACTGGTGCCATCATGGCGGTGCCGTCTCACGATGAGCGTGACATGGAGTTCGCGCTCAAGTTCAATATCACGACTCAGAATGTCGTCTTGCCTCCGGACGACTGGTTGCGGAATAATTCCAACAACCCGCCGCCAAATGCGCCTAAAGAAGTCCGCGACATCCTTAGCAGTACAATCGAAGAACTCAGAGAAACATACTCTTGCACCAATGCCTACTTTGGGCAGAAGGCTTTCGTAGGCGAGGGTATTGCTATTAACTCCGATAACCCGGAAGTCTCACTTAACGGCCTTCCCACTCTCGAAGCCAAAAAGAAAATCACCGCGTGGCTCGAATCGAAGGGCCTCGGCGAGCGCACCATCAATTACAAACTGCGCGACTGGCTGTTCAGCCGGCAGCGGTATTGGGGCGAGCCGTTCCCCATTGTCTGGCGCGGCGGCCAGCACGAGGCATTGCCCGAGAGCGCGCTCCCGCTCAGCCTGCCCGACCTCACCGACTACAAGCCCACGCCCACCGGCGATCCCCCGCTCGCCCGCGCGAAGGAGTGGACGACGCTGCCCGACGGCGCGACCCGCGAAACCAACACCATGCCCCAATGGGCCGGCAGTTGTTGGTATTACATGCGCTACCTCGACGCCCGGAATAATTCGGCGTTCTGCGGGAAGGACGCGGAGCGCTACTGGATGGGTAGCCGCCGACGTAAGGAGGCGGAAGCCCCAGTTCCTGCGTCCGCTCCGCCTCCTCACGTCGGCGGCTACGAAGCGACTCCCGGCGTCGATCTTTACGTCGGCGGCACCGAGCACGCCGTGCTCCACCTCCTCTACGCCCGGTTCTGGCATAAGGTGCTTTTCGACCTCGGCCACGTCTCCACGCCCGAGCCGTTCTTCAAGCTCGTCAACCAGGGCCTCATCCTCGGAGAACTGGAGTTCACCGTCTTCTCCGTCCAGGGTGGCCGTCTCGTCACCGCGAACCACGTTAAGAATATCGCCGAGGAAGCCGGAGCGGAGGGCGCGCGCCTCGTCGGCCTGCACCAGACCAGCGGCGAAAAGTGCATCGGCCAGCGCGTCACGGACGATGAGGTGGAAAAGTCCGGCGACGGCTACGTGCTCAAGTCGAACAAGGCGATCCGCGTCGATGCCCGCAGCTTCAAAATGAGCAAGAGCCGCGGCAACGTCATCAACCCCGACACCATCCTCGCGCAATACGGCGCCGACGCCTTCCGCCTCTACGAAATGTTTCTGGGCCCGCTTGAAATGGTGAAGCCCTGGAGCACCAAAGGCGTGGAAGGCGTGTACCGCTTCCTCGGCCGGGTCTGGCGCTTATTCGTCGACGAGCAGAGCGAGACCGACTTCGAGCAGGCCGCCACCGTCGCGGCGTCTTCAGGCCCTGAACTGCTCGACCGGATTAAGCTCAAGCCCGACATCCGCGACGCCGAACTAACGTCCGCGCAACTCAAGACGCTCCACACCTGCATAAAAAAGGTCACCGAAGACCTCGACGGCCTGCGCTTCAACACCGCCATTTCCGAGCTGATGGTGTTCGTGAACGAGGCGATGACATGGCCCGAGAAACCCGCGTCCGTCCTGCGCGAGTTCCTCATCCTCCTCCAGCCCTTCGCCCCGCACATCGCTGAGGAACTGTGGTCGAAGCTGCAATCCGCAATCCGCAATCCGCAGTCCGCAATCTCCTACGCCCCCTGGCCCGCGCACAATCCCGCCCTGCTCGTCGAGGAGACGCTCGAAATCCCCGTGCAGGTGAACGGCAAGCTGCGCGACGTGATCAAAGTCCCCGCGACCGTCACGCCTCCCGAAATCGAGGCCGCCGCACTCGCCTCAGAAAAGGTCCGGCAGGCACTCGAAGGCAAGGCCATCAAAAAGGTAATCGTGGTCCCGAAAAAGATCGTAAATATCGCCGCCGGTTGACGCGAAACCTCCTCACAGCAGCCCGTCCAAAAACTGTAGCGGCGCTCTGTGAGCGCCGAGGGCCAACCGGAGCTTTCGGGTAGTCCCGGCGGTCACAGACCGCCGCTACAGTCCCGCCGGATTCCTGGCGGATGGTCAGGCCGCGCCCAGGATCACGACGCGTTCGATCATCGACTCGGAGACCATCCGTTGCTTCTTCCCGCCGGGCGGCAGGACGAAGATTGCGTTGCCGTTCGAGTAATACACCGTGCCATCCGGCCCGAGGTCATAGGAAACTACGCTCCCGGCGAGCACCTGCTCGGCGCCGTCCGGCTGGCGCCGGACCAGCTCCCACTTGGGCGCGAGGTCGGGAGGTTCCTCGCCCGCTTTCGCACGCTGCGCGTTCACGGTGTTGCCCCAGATCATCATCTGCTTGAGGTCGGCCTCGCGGCTTCGCGCGCCGTCGGCGCTCGTGAGCTTCTTGCCCGTGTAGCGCATCGAGAAGAATTGCAGGAAATGAAACACGGCCACGAGCAGCCTGAAGGGAAAGAGCAGAATGTCCTTCAACATGCGGAGCGGGTGGACTTCGCGACCTGTCAGATACGGGCGACGGATGAAGTAGAGCGTGCCGTCGGCTGCCATCTGCGGGCCGAGCAGGTCGTGGCGCGGCTCTTCCTGCAACGGGGTCATTTCGCCAGTGTCCACGTCGAGCCGTTGGATGGTGAACGGGCCCAGGCCGGCGAAATGCCCGTGGCGGTCGCGCCCGACGCCGGCCGATTGAAACACCAGCCGCCGGCCCTCGCCGGGAATCCAGCGTGGCGCCGTGTCCACGGAATCGCCCTCCGTCACTTCGCCGAAACCGGTTTCGCCCGCGGGCCGCACGGCGAGGTTCGCAGTGCCGACGGGATGCCGGATGCTGCACGCCACGTCGCCGCGCTCCGACACGTCGAGATGATCCAGGCGCGTGGCGTTCTTGTTCCAGAGACGCCGTTCCTCCGCGCCGAGCTGGTCGAGCTGCAGGACGCTGCACATGTCATCCGTCTCCAGCGCGTAAAGCAATTGCCCGCGTTCCGCGCCACGGCAGAGGCTGGTGATGGAAACGCGCACCGCCGCCGGGTCGGAATTGCTGCGCCCCCACAGCATTGCGCCGGCCAGGAACTTCTCGCCTTCGCCTGCGGTTTTCCAGCCGTGGCGCTGCTGGGCCTTGAGCGTGCGGTCACGGATGCCCTGCCCAAACCGGCTTTCCACCGTGCGCGGAGGCTCGTCGCCGCACTTCAGGCGGATTTTTCCCTGCGCCAGCCATGCAAGGATTACGCTCATCGAACGGTCGTAGTTGTAAACCAAGCCGGGACGGAGTCAGGCAAAATTTTCCTGCACAAGAAAACAGGGCTTGCAAACGGAAGCTGTTCCTCTAATTTTACCACGCTCTGAACGGAAGCGAGCGTAGCTCAGTCTGGTAGAGCGTCACCTTGCCAAGGTGAATGTCGAGGGTTCGAATCCCTTCGCTCGCTCCATCCCAATTGCCAAGAGGTTGATGCATGGCGGAACCTGAACGGCGGCATTGTACGTTAATCATCCGTCAAAGGTGGATTCTGCACCGAGCCCTTGCTCACCCTTTCCGTAAGTCTGATATCAGGACGGCGAAGCCTTCGATTCGGTTGTCCACGCAGCGAATATCGCGGGTCTCGGCCCCGATCAGGATGCCGATCCGGAAGAGCGGCTTACGCGTTTCGCGAAGTTCATTCTGGCTCACCGTGACCGCCTCGGTCTGGCCGTTGATGTCGATGGCAACGCCTTTCTCACCTCCGCTGTCGACAATGCGATTTCGCTCAAAACGGTTCCGGTGCGGCGCAAAGGCCTTGTTGCCGCCGCGAAAATGGATGCCCGCCTCGCGACTTCGCCGGATGTCATTGTCCCGAATCAGATTGTCCGAATCACTGTGACCGAAGGTCATCCCGTAGGTGCAGTCTTCGATCACGTTCTTCTCATAAAGCCCGTGCTGCGCGCCCCAGCAAAAGTAGATCCCCTCGTCGCTTCGCTGCATGCGGTTCCCCCGGACAATTGAGCGTTGGGAGCCGGAACCGGAGTGAAGCGCCAGCCGGGCGCCATCGTGCAGGTGACAGTTCTCGACCAGCACGTCATGCGAAATGCCCCAGACGATGCCATCGCAGTAGAACTCGCGCACGGTGACATCACGGATCGTGATGCGATTGCTCTCATCCAGGCGTACGCTGCCGTCGTCGAACGCACCCTTATCGAGCATTTCATTGTGGGCCTTGTTGCCATCGATGGCGATGTTTTCGATGACGGCATCAGCGACGGAAGTGCACTGCAGCAGCGCGAAGTTCGTGGCAATCTTCGGCTCGCCATCGAGGTGAAAACGCTCCTCCAAACGGCGGTCCAGTTTGAAGCGGTTCCCGGCACACGCGATGAGCGTGCGCTGGATGATGTTCGTGCCCTTGCCGTGGGGATCCTTGCTGACGAGTCGCACGCCGTCACCCACTTGAAACCCCTTCGGGTCGGCCAGGGTGATCTCCTGGTCCCAATGGTCGCCATCGACGATGAGCCGGGTTGTGGTGGACGGCTCCTTGAAGAGGACCGAATCGGTCCCGCTCCCCAGCAGGCGGACCTTCGAGTGGAGAAACACGGAGTTGCGCATGCGATAGGTGCCGGGAAGGACGTGCACGGTGCCGCCACCCAACCGGCCGACGTAATCGACCGCGGCCTGGATGACTCGATCCGTGTTGCCGGCCAAGTCCGCTTTCTTAGGACCTACGGTTACGGTGATGCGCTGCTTCCAATCCGGCTCGACGGTGTCACCGAAAATGGCCCGGGGATTCGCGTTTGGAGGAAGTTCGTCAGCCCGCAAAAAGTGGACGCCCACCGCGCCCGCCAGCAGGCCGCCGACGGTTCGCATGAACTGTCTGCGCTCAAATCTTAAAACGTCAGGAGGCCGAAGGGTGGGGTTGTTCTCGAAGAAATGGGTGTGAGTCGAGTTCATCATAGTCAAAAGCCAGATTGAACTGGCAGTCGCGTCTTAATCACAAGCCAGCCGGCGTGCCTACAGACGCAAGGCACGGCGACTGAAAGGTCAGGGAACGACACATAGCTTGTGATCAGAAGATGGCGGCGCGGCGTTTATTCAGAACGCGAATCAAGTTTGGCTTCGCAGTTTATTGCGGGGATATCTCGCGTTTCGTCACCCCACCAAGGAGAATTCCAAGTTGTCTGTCAGTGGCTGGATGGTGCCGAGCACGGTGCGTGATGCCGACTAACGACCCAGCGACCCGGCCCGCGGGAAGCGTGGATTGAAAACTGAGCGCGATAGCCGGGTTCACTCCAGCGCCTGGTAGGCCGCGTGGTCACAAGGCATCTGGTGTCTTCCATATCCATACATCTATCAGCCGGTCCTCGGCGTTAAAGGCCCAGTAGGCGTCGACGTCAATCCTCCAAGGACAGCCCCAATAGTGTCCAAGATGGCCATGGATGGATTTGACGCCGACCGGCTCGGTGGCGGCACGAGGGCCTCCAACATCGGCTGGGGTGATACCGTAGTTAGTCCCGTGCCCACGCACGAGCCAACTCCGCTTGCCAGCAAAGGTCCAAACGTCAGAGAAGCTGCTACCCGGTGGCGTGCTTTTCAGTAGCGAAGCTCGCAGGTTTGCTTCAGACCGTCGAAGCCGGTGCGGGACTAGGCAACAACCTCCCACAAGCAAGGCTGTAAGACTCAACCCAGCAACTAGCGTTGTGCGATTATGGAGCACGGTGTTCGGCCGACGGTGCATATCACTCGAGCTTCAAATCTTCACGCTGATCGTCCGGGAATACTCGCGCCGCCTTTGTGAGTCGCCACTCGGTGAAGCGCGTGTCTTTCGTGAACGTGTAACTGTATCGCGACCGGTCTACCTCTTTGCTCACATGAAGAACCACCGAAACTGGATAAACAACGCGGTCACGCTGCGGAATGGGCTCGCTCTCCAAACGCCCATGCTCATCGCGACGGAGGCCAGGCAATTTGCCGGCATCGCGCAGCTCTGCAAAGCGTCGTATCGCATCGTTTGTGAGCGGCTCGTACGGACTATCCGTGAGATGTTCTGTAGCGCAGGATGAAACGAAAACCGAAATGACAACGACGAACAGCAAACGATGGATAGTTGTTTGCATAGTGCGCATGCGGCCTAGCAAGTATTCGGCTTCAGTACCGACGCCTAATATCCTTCATCAGAGACACCATCACCTTGCAGAACACGCTTGTCGAGAGCGATTTTTGAGAGCCAATTTGAGGAATAGGCAGGGCAGGCAAGTGGCCTGTGCTACCCAAGGCGCAATTTCTACACAAGTTCTCAGGACTCCTCATCGCTTCATCGGCCCGATGTAGCGGCGGGCCACGACGACGTCGTCGAACCAGACGGATTGGCTCTCTTTCCAATACTGTTTCGTCGGGTCGCCTTCGTCGTAGCCATAGTGTTCAAGCCAGAAGCAGTTCACTTTCAAATCCATGTCATCGCGCCAGCGGATGCCGGTGAACTCTCCGACCAGCCTGCCATCGACCCACATCGCTTGTCTGCCGTCGGCTTTGTCGGGGGCGGTGTTCGCCTGAATCATGAACTCCCAGCACTGCCATTGATTCAGCGGCGGGATGACACGGTCCTTGCCGGCGGCCGCGCCCTTACCCGGTCCGGGCGGAAAGAAGCCGTTGCCCCAAAATTTGTTCATCTTTCGATCCGGCTCCATGTCGAGATAGTAGGTGTAAAGGTTCACTTCGCCCGGCGCTGGATTCCTGCCCCAGGCGAACCACGGCTCCATGCCCGTCGAGTAGTAGGTGCCATTCGGTTTTAGGCCAGCCTTGCCGAACGCGGACCATTTGTTGCTGCGCTGATTGGCGCCAAGCCACACGAAGTGATGATTGTATTGATAGTCCGGCGAAAACTTCACGTAGAAGCGCGCATAAACCGCGTCGGCGCCGGGCATGAACCATTTGATCGCGTCGCCACCTTGGTTCTTGCCGCGCTCCATCGGCATCTGCACGCACCAGCGGCCGGAGTTTGGCTTGTCTTCGATCAACACGACGCGTCCGCGTTTTTGGTCCCACTTCTTCATGTCGCCGGATTCAAAGTTGTCCGCGAAGAACACATCGGGGTCATTTGAGATACCCACGTCACCGGGATGTTTCGCAGCCAGACCTTCTGCTTTGTCCCGGCTCTCGCCCCGCCCATGTCCCGGAGCGCCGAGTTCCGGCTCGGCTCGCGCCTGAGTGGCGGATCGCGCCGAGCTGGAGCTCGGCGCTCCGTCCGCACGAGAAACGAGTTTCGCGAGCCGTTCCTCGGACCTGCGGTCAATCCATGTCGCGGGATACTCCCTGCGCAACCGGCCAAAGGCGGCGATGGCTTCGTTGGTTTGGCCGCGGCCCAAGAGACTGTTGGCCTGCTTGAACTCTTCTTCGCCAACTGTGAGCGCGCGCGCCATGATGCGTCCGGCTTCCTGCCGGGTCAGGTCAATGGGAACTTTGGCAAGCACAGGCGGGTTGGTCTCGGTGAGGATGCGGAACGCCTTGGGATTGCGTTCGCGGAACAGCCGGGCGCGCATGTCCCGCTGATGGTTGAGCGCATCGCCGCCTTCGCGTTGGCCCCGCGGGTCGATGTCCGCAATGGCCAGCCCGTCCGGACCTTCGGCCTGGGCGATGATTTTCCCTTGCGGCGAAATGATCATGGCGCCGCTGCCGCGATGCGCGACCACCAGCCAGATGAAGTTCTCCGCCGCGCGCACGCGCAACGCCTGTACGCCGATGTCATCGTCGCCAATGGCGGCGCCGCCCATCGTCGGGAAAAAGATGATGTCCGCGCCGGCCAGCGCGAGGCAACGCGCCGTTTCGGGCACCACCAGATCGTAGCAAATGAGCAGACCGGCGGCGCCGAGATCCGGCGTCGGAAAAACGGGAAACGAAGTGCCTCGCTGTCGCGCGCCGGCTTCTCCCCAGGTGGGACAAACCTTGTGATAGCGGCCAATCTCCCGGCCCTCGCGCCCCAGAAAGAAGGCGGTGTTGTAGATTGCTCCATCCGTTTCAACGAAGTCGCTGCAAACGACCAGATACATTCGATACCGCGAGGCCTCGGAGCCGAGCCGGTCAATCATCCTCTTCACGGCTTTCGGCAGGAGATCCTTCGCCAGCGTCTCATTCGCACTCACCCAGTTCAGCAAGCCTGGCGTGTCTTCAGGCAACGCGAGCGCGTCGCATTTGGCCTGGCCCGCGCGCTCGACGATACGTTCGAGTTCTGCGAGGTTCTTTTCCACCGCAGCGAGCGCCTCGTTCGGGCTCAGATGGAAATCGACGACGCGTCGCCTTGCCTGCGCCGCCGCGATGCGAACCGTGTTGGTGGAAGCCGTACGGGTTTCAGCCGCGAGGTTGGCCGCAGTTTGAGTTAAGAGCAGCAGGATCAGCAGCCAGCCAGGGCGGACACTTGATTTCATGGGATAAGCAGGATGCGGCAGTCTTGCCTCCTCGACAATGCGAGAATTGTCCGGCCCTGAAGGAGAGCTGATGCCGTGGCGACAGGATCAGCCGCCCAACTCGCCATACTCGCCGCTGGAAGCCCTCAGCAAGTTTACGGTGCCCGGAGGCTTCAAAGTCGAACTCGTCGCTTGCGAGCCGGACATCGTGAATCCCATCGCGATGACGTTCGATGATCGCGGCCGGATCTGGATTACCGAGAGCATCGAATATCCGCGCAAACCGGCGGGCGCCGGTCGCGACCGGGTCAAAATTCTCGAAGACACCGACAGGGATGGCCGCGCTGACAAAGTGTCGATTTTCGCCGACGGATTGAACATTCCCACGGGCGTGGCGATTGGCTACGGTGGCGTCTGGGTGCTCAACGCGCCGGACTTGCTCTTTCTGCGGGAGAAGGACGGCAAGGAGACCCACCGCGAAGTGGTGCTCACGGGCTTTGGCCGGACGGACACGCACGAGTTGCCCAATTCACTGACGTGGGGACCGGACGGATGGCTCTATGGGTTGAACGGCGTATTCAATCAATGCCGCATTCAATCGAACAACGGCCGGGAGTACAAATTCAATTGCGCGCTCTGGCGGGTACATCCGCGAACGCGTGAATTCCAGATTGTCTCCGAAGGCACGAGCAATCCCTACGGCCTGGCGTGGGACACCGAGGGCAGCGCGATCGTCGAGGCGTGTCATTGGGCGAATGATCATCTCTTCCATTTCGTGGAGACCGGCCATTACCAAAGGCAGGCGGGCGCGTTCCCGCCGTTCACAATTCCGATTGGCTCGATCACGGACCACGGCCATCAAAAGACGGCCTACTGCGGCATCGCCGTTCTGGACACCGACGCCTATCCGCCGCAGTTCCACGAACGCATTGTCGTGGGCAACATTCACGGCGGTGCGATCAATGTGGACCGATTGCAACGCGATGGGGCGACTTACCTGGCGAAGGGCGAAGCGGATTTGTTGAGCGGCAATGATGCGTGGTTCATGCCCGTGGCGTTGAAGATCGGGCCGGACGGGTGCCTGTACGTGCTGGATTGGTACGATCGCTATCACTGCTCGCAGGATGCCGCGCGCGATCCGGAGGGTGTCGACCGGCTCAAAGGCCGGCTCTATCGGCTGCGCTACAAGGATTCGCCGCGCGCACCGAAACTCGATCTTGCCACCGAAACGGATGACCAACTGATTGCACGGCTGGCGAGCGGGAATATCCATTATCGTGAGACGGCGCAGCGGATTCTGACGGAGCGGAGCCTCTCGCGCGAACTGCGTGGAAAACTTGAGAAGCTGGTCCTTGCCAGCAGCCCGCCCGCTCCGTCCCGGCCCATTAACCGGAGCGCCGAGCTCCCGCTCGGCGCGGCCCAACCGCCGGATCGCGCCGAGATGGAACTCGGCGCTCCGTCACGCAATATGCGATTGCACGCGTTGTGGGTGTTGATCAGCAGCGGGACGCTGGAGCTTGGGTTTCATCTAAAGCTGCTCACCCACTCCGATCCCGCTTGTCGTGCCTGGGGTGTTCGCGCTGCGGGAAATTTCGGCGGCGTGTCGTCGACGATTCAGGAAAAAGTTGCCGCGCTCGCGCGAGATCCCTATCCGGACGTTCAACTCCAGGTCGCCATTGCTTCGCGCAAAATCAAAAACTTCGACGCATTGCCGGTGCTGAGCGAGGTGCTCGCGCACTGCGGGCACGACAAAATCATTCCGTCGATCGCGTGGAACAATCTGCATCCGTTGTTGGAAACGGAGAGCATGCGGTTCGTCTCACTTCAACGGAACTTGTCGCCTGCGCTCTCCACTCTGGCGCCAAAGATTGTCGAACGCATCCTGGGCGCAAAAGTGCCGCGCGGCGCTGCTGTGGCGAACTTTACCAAATTTGTGGCGGACCGCGATGGCGAGCGCGCGAAAGAGTGCTTGTCCGTGATCTTCGCCAGGCTTGGCGAGTTGAGCGAGCCAGTTGCCGCGCAACTCACGGAGGAGATGAAGCCGGTGTTGCAGGAGTTTCTTGAGCGCAATGCGGACGCGCCGTTCCTGCTGACGGCGCAATTGCTCGCCGCGCGTTTGGGCCTCGCGCAGGTCGATTCCGCCGCGGTTCGCAAGCGGTTCACCTCAGCCGCCGAACCAGAGGCGACCCGGCTTCAGGCGTTGGATGCGCTCATTGCCTTTCGTGATTCGCAGTTGCTCGCCGCGTTGCCGGAGGTTTTTTCGTCCGCCTCGCCTCAATTCATCCGGCGCGCCTTTGGCGTCCTGGGTCGTGTTGAAGACCCGAAGCTCGCGGATGTCCTCCTGGGTGAATATCCCAAGCTGGCGCCGGAACTGCAGCCGCTCGCAGTCGATTTGATCCTGCAGCGCGAGCCCTGGGCGCGGAAGCTCCTCGATGCCGTGCTCGCCAACAAGCTCCCCAAGGCTGTGCTCAATGCGAATCACCTGCGAAAAATTCTGGAGAGCAATGATCGCGAGGCGCTCTGGGCCGTGGAAAAAGCGTTCGGCAGGATTCGCGAAGAGCGCAATCCCGAGCGCGAGAGAGTCGTGGCCGAAATGGCCGCGTATCTCCGCGAACACGCGGGCGATCCGCACCGCGGTCGAAGCGTCTTCCGCAACTCGTGCGCGCAATGCCATGCGATCCATGGCGAGGGCGGCGCGATCGGACCCGATATCACTGCGAACGGCCGCGCCACGTTCGAGCAGTTGCTCTCGAACGTGTTCGACCCAAGTCTCGTAATCGGTCCCGCGTATCAGGTCACGACCGTGGTGACAAAGGACGGACGCAACCTCACGGGGTTGATCGCAGAAGACAACGAGCAGCGCATCGTGGTGCGCATGCCCGGCGAAGGGGAGGAAACCGTGCCTCGCAACAACCTCAAATACACGCGCGTGAGCAAGCTTTCCATGATGCCGGAGGGGCTTGAGGCGTCGCTGGACAAGAAGGACTTGTCCGATTTGTTCGCCTTTCTCGCTCTGGACAAACCGCCGACGGACCCGACGGCCAGGCTCATTCCCGGCGCGCCAGCCGGGCCACAGGTGATTGTAGGGGCCAGCAACCAAATCAAAGTGGAGCGAACCGAGAGCCGCCTCAACATCCGCGCGCGCATGCCGGCCTCGGACGCGTGGTTCGAACTGGCCACGTACGTGATGGACGCGAACGCCCGTCCCTACATCCACCCGCTTCGCGACCCATCAGGAAGCGTGGTGCTCACTGAAGACAGTCCTGCGGATCATCCCTGGCAGCACGGCATCTTCACCGGGTTCCATCGCGTGAACGGATTCAATTACTGGAAGGAAGACGAGGGCAGGCGGCGCTTCGCAAAGCTCCTCGATTTGAAGGAAGGACCCGACCGCGTTTCGTGGCGGGCGCTGGTCGAACTCGTCGCCCCGGACGGAACGGTGGTGCTCGAAGAGGAGGACGCGATCACGATGCATGAGCCGGAATCGGCCGATGCCTGCCTCATCGACTTCGACCTGCTGTTGCGCGCGAAAGGGCAGAACGTGAACTTTGGGAAATTCTTCGTCGGGGGCCTCGCTGTTCGCATGCCGTGGGACAAGACAAGCCCGCGGCAAACGCATCTCAATTCCAACGGCCTGCGCGGCCGCGAATGCGAGCAGAAGCGCGCCGCGTGGTGCACCGTGGAACAGCCGTTCGGAGGCGAGACTTTTGGGGTAGCCGTCTTCGATCATCCCGCCAATCCAAATCATCCGCCTGGCTGGCGAGTGGACGAACAGGGGTTGATCAATCCCGATGTCTCCTTCCTTGGGGACTGGTCGATTCCCGCAACCCACGAACGACGTTTCCGCTATCGCCTCGTCGTGTATCGCGGCTCGGCCACGCGCGAGCAACTGGCGGCGCGTTTCGCGGCGTTCGCGGCCGAAACGAAGTGAGTCCATTGGCGCACGAATTTCAGGAGATTCTTTAAGGGGAGAGGGAGCGCGGCCGGCGGGCCAGTTGGGCGCGCACTTTCGGGCTGGCCAAATCGCGCAGCGCGTCGTTGCCGACCCATCGGCACGCGGTTTCCTGTGAGAGCGACAGACGCCTGGCCACGGCCAGCGCCGCCGCGTTGAGCGCGAGATTGCGCCTGCCGATGGAGCGCAAGGCCCAGCTCACGGCTTTCTTCACGAAGTTGCGCTCGTCGCTCGCGCCCTGTTCGATGAGCGGGAGCATGGCCAGAAACTTCGGGTCGGGCGCGGCTTTGTCGTGCAAGGCCAGGCAGGCCATCAGCGCGAAGGCGGCGCGCTTGACGAACTCGCGCGGTGACCTGGCCCACTGGCGCGCCTTCTCCCACGCGAACGGCGTCCGGTCGAAGAGGTGGAAACAGGCCGTGTCGCAGTCGGCCCAATTCTCGAAGCTGGCCGCCCACGCGTTCATCTGACGGCGTGTCACGCGCTGAGGATCGTCCACCAACGTGGCCAGCAGGCGCGCCTCGTAACAACCGCTCGTCCACAACGCTCCGGCCAGCGCGTGGTCCTGGCCCAGTTGCTTTCTCAACGAGAGCAACGTTCCCATCGCCACGCCGAACACGCGCAGTTTCGTCTGGATGCCGTAGCGGGCCATTCCTTCGGCGACGCGATGAGTCCCTCGTTTTTCAAGCCACGCCAATACGGCGTCTTTGTTCATGGATGAGTTCTCAATTCGTCTGGAGCGCCTATCCTGATTATCTCATACGCGCAGTAGCCGCCGACGTGAGGAGGCGGACGAATCCAATAGGTAAACGTTTCCGCCTCCTTACGTCGGCGGCTACGGGTTATTCGCGTTTCATTTGAGCTACGCAATATCCGGGCCAAAGGTTTCACTATCTTGAATTCCCGCGCTGGCGCCCATTTTCCGCGATCCGGGCCTTGGCCAGCTTCGACACGAGCGCCAGCGGCAGCGGCTTGTCCGGCTGAAAACGGATGGTGCCATTGCTGGTGTCGTAGTTCTTCAGCGCGGCCTTGTGCGCGGCCACTGGGTAGGCCCCTGGATAAAAGGCGCAGTGCTTCGCGGCTGCGCCAAAGGAGACAAGCATTCTTCCGTTAAGACGGAAAGTGGGAACCTGGTAGCTGATGCACTCCGTCGCCTTAGGCGCTGCCGCCTTGATGGCCCTGCGAAGTTTTTCCAGCGCGGCGCGCTTGTCATCGCTTAAAGGCGCGAGATACTCGTCGATGGTGTTGGGTTTGCTTGCCATGTTGCGACGAGACTAGGGGCGCGGAAGCCTCGGTCAAGGCGGGACACTTCAATGGGGGCTAGTGAAAGTGGCGGCGCGTCCGGACCGGGTTCACGCGGCCTCCGCCTGGATCATTTCTGGCCGTATTTGTTGATCAGCCACCGTCCGGCGGCTGCCTCGCCGAAGTTCCGCCAGCGGTCCTTGTAGCTGATCAAATCCTGATCCGACATCAAGGGTTGTAAAGCTTCCGTCTGCCGGGCGAGTTGCTCCAAGTCCTGTCTTTGTTGCGCGAGTTGATCGAGCCGGTCCTTCACGGTCCCACCGGCGCTGCCATAAGGACTGTTCGGGTCCAGCCCATTGAGCGCGATGCGTTCGATGGCGATCCCGACGAGTTGACTGATCTCGGGTTCGCCCGGCGTCACGTGGCTGTAGCGCTGCCCCAGGCTCGCGGCCATTTGCAGGACCGCCTGCGCCGAGGATTCGTCGCCCGCCTGCCGGTAGGACTTCGCCAATTCGGTTAGGTTCTGGCTCAACTCTTTCATCTGCGCAAGCTGGGGCAGCAGCAGTTGCATCGATGGAATGGTCTTGGCCTCCGCCACCGAGTAACCGGCCGCGCGATACGCTTCCTCGTCATCTTGAACGCGCTCCAGGGTGTAATCCTGAAACTGCGGCTTGCCGGAAGCAGCAATGATGTCCTCCACGGCCTGATCCGGGTGGCCGGTCTTGAAGTAGTGGGCGGCCGAGAGATAATCCGCCAGCGCGTTTTCGGAGGCAGATTGTTTCAGCGAGTTCAACCACTGGCGCTGCTCCTCGGGAGTCGCACCTTTGTTGAACGCCGCCTCGAACGCCACTTGCGGATCATCGGGAAACTTCTGCATCGCTTCCTCCAGCAAGGCCGGATCGCCGGTGCCTCGATAGGCGGCGAGGAGGCTTGCAGCACTGCGTCGGTTTTCCTTCAGGTAAGACTCGACCTGCCCGGCGGCCAGCTTAAGCGACTTGTCTCCCTGGAGCAGTTTGCCAATGAGATTGGTGGAGCGCAAAACCTCCGCCGTTGCGTCAGTGGTCGTGGCCAGGGAGCGCATTCTTGGCGCGGGCAGGCGCGGCGCGGGTTTGGTCGAGATTCCTGCGAAGCGATTGACGGCGTCGTCACGCTCACGTTGGAGTTGTTCGATTTGCTTGACGCGCGCGATTTCCTTTTGCTGTAGCGACTGAACGTCGTCTCGCAGGCGGGAGACTTGGCGGGCTTCGTAAATGCCCGTGCCGACGGCTGCAGCGAGCATTGATCCGAGAATGGCCTTTTGGACTGTAGTCATGGCGATGGCTTTGGCGGCGGTGACCGTTGTGGCAGCAGCGATGGTTGTTCCAGCAAGAGCGGCGGCGGTTGAAATCGTGACGGCCAGCCCAACGGGCGCGGCTTGCACGGCGTTGGCGGAGAGGACGACGACGAGTCCGCTCTCGCCGACGGTGACGCCGCGTTTGGCGAAGAATTCACGCAGTCGCTCCACGGCGCGGCTTACACGCTTTTGCGCGGCCTCGTCGCTGACACCGAGAACTTGCGCCATTTCCTGCGCTGACTTGCGTTCAAAGTAACGGAGCATCACCGCGTCGCGGTCCGCCTCGCTCAATTCGCCGAGCGCGGCGTCGAGATGCGGCGCGATACGTTCCCAGACAGCGTCGGATTCGTTGGCGAGCAATTCGTTCATGGCAGCAGCCTCCTGTTCGCGGGCACGACGGCGCACGTCAGTGCGGACGGCTTGGGCGGCGATATTCTGCGCGGTGCGATGCAGCCACCCGTACAGAACAGCGCGTCCGGTGAGCTGAGGCGCGCTCCGGGCCAGCGCCACGAACGCGCCCTGCGTCACATCTTCGGCCAGGTGTGGATCGCAAACCATGCGCAGCGCCGCGGAATAGATGAGGTCAACGTGCCGCCGCACCAGTTCGGCAAAGGCGGCCTCCGACCGGCGTTCGGCGTAGTCGCGCAAAAGTTGTTGGTCGGTCAACCAGTTCACTCATGGAAGAGTAGCCGCCGCCGCCCAAATCGGACAGGTCTGTCCCTTTACGCGTTATGCCCGGTTTAGCACCAGCGATCGCAGCGAAGGCGTACCTATTTTGCAGGTCTGCCGACTCCATAGCCGTAATAGCCGCCGTTACCTCGGTAGATAACTACGTACATGTCGTACTCTGCGTCGGCGAGATTGCTTCCATCGCGAATGGGAATTCCGTCCGCACTAAAAGATCCCTTTTCAACAATGGCCCACGTTTTGGCTCTTTCACTGTTTGGCGAGTTGGGCTGTGGAGGTTTGACCCAGCCGGGTTTCGCAATCTGATAACCTTCCAAAAAAGAATCCGCAGGCGGGGTCAGGTACCGTGCCAACTCGGAAAGGTCAGAGGGAAGTTGTTCGTTGTTTGCTTTGGCGAATTGCTCGATACCCTCATTGACGATTTGGGCGAATTTTGCCTTTGCATTATATCGCAACCGACTCATCGCTTCACGGCAAGCGGCGTCGCTGTCGAACTCACGGCTGGTTTCCTTCAACCAATCCTGCTCGTTCAGTAATTGAAGTTCAGGAGTCTTTTTGCCCGGCCACTGCTCGAAACGTTGCTTGAGTAGATTAACCCGCCCAAGCCAGGCTTGCGCCGCCAGCGCGGTTGGATCGTTAGCCGCCTGCGTTTTTATTTGGGCAGCCTGTGCCGAATCATTACGCAAGCGCGCTACCTCGGCACGCAATCTCAGCAACTCGCCGGCATCGCGGTTCGGTCGTTCATTCGCATCGCGGAGTGCCGCCAGTTGTTTCGCGGCTTCAGCGCGCTCGCGTGTCATCTCCTCAAGTTGATCGGTCAACAGATCTCGTTGTTGTTTGAGTTTCTGGATTTCAGTTCTCGCGGCTGAAACTTGGCGGGCTTCATAAATTCCAGTGCCTATCGCAGCAGCAAGAGCAACAGTTACAAGAGCCTTTTGTGTCGTGGTCATAACGATGGCCTTTGTGAGAGTGGTAGTCGTCGTGGTTGAAAGCGTTGTTGCAGCAAGAGCGGCGGCGGTTGAAACCGTGACCGCCATACCAACCGGCGCGGCTTGCACGGCGTTGGCGGAGAGGACGACGACGAGTCCGCTCTCGCCGACGGTGACGCCGCGTTTGGCAAAGAATTCACGCAGTCGCTCCACAGCGCGGCTGAGGCGCTTCTGCGCGGCGTTCTCGCTGGCACCGAGTGTCGCGCCGACTTCGCGGAGGGATTTGTTCTCGAAGTAGCGGAGCAGGACGGCGGCGCGGTCGGTTTCGTCCAGCGCGTGCATGGCGTCGTCGAGCAACGGTTCGATGTGGGTCCAATCGGCGGCGGTGGCGTTCATGGCATTCATCTCGGTGGCGATTTGCTCCCGCAACTGGCGGCGGGCTTCGCGGCGAACGACATCAATGGCCTCGCGACGGGCAACTTGATAGAGCCAGGCCGTGAGGATGGTGCCTGGCGCCAGGCGGTGCGCGTGGCGGGCGAGGTTGATGAAAGTCGATTGAGCGACTTCCTCGGCCAGTTGCGGGGAGCAACGAGGTCGAGATGGCGCCGGACGATTTCGGCGAAGGCGTCCTCGGCGTGGTATCGGGCGTAGCGATCGAGCAATTCCAGGTCGGTGTCGCTCATGTTCAGAAGGATAACGTCGCCAGCGGCGGGAATCCGCCAAAGAATTTCACGCGAAGTGAGAACGAGCGCGATTCAGGTGAATCGAGGTGCGGCCGATATGGAGTGCGCCGGCAGAGCGAAGTGGCGACGGCGCTTTGGCTCCTCCGCTCCAGCGGAACCGCCAAGCCAAAGCGGAGTCGCGCTGCGCTTGCCTCCGCACTCCATACATGCCGAGCGATGCTCGGCGCTCCGAACGCCGGTCCATGCGCAGGAAGAAAGGTGGCGCCCTCTCGGACGGAGCGGGTGGCTTCCGTACGGAGGACCGATTTCGAAGAATCCCACAGCGGAGCTAGCGGTCTCCCTTTCGCTGCGCTTCCGTCACGGCTCGCCACGCGGCAGCAATTCCTGCGGAGTGATGCTGATGTCGAGTTTGTCCGCCTGACGCAGCACAGTAACCGTGGATCTGACGCCGATTTCCGCGCCGACGAGCCGGCGGAGCAAGTCGTGCATGCCGGCCACGGTCTGGCCCTTGAAGGCAATGATGAGGTCGCCTTCGCGAAGTCCGGCGAGGCGCGCAGGTCCACCCGGTTCAACTCCAATCACCAGCACGGCCTGATCTTGCGCGAGCCGGTAGTGCCGGCGCAGCCGTGCGTGAATCGGCGCGGACTGCCCGGCGATGCCGAGGTAGCTGCGGCGCACGCGGCCCTCCTTCACCAGCCAACCGGTGATGAATTGCGCGGTGTTGCCCGCGATGGCGAAGCAGATGCCTTGCGCCGGTAGAATCATGGCAGTGTTCACGCCGATGACTTCGCCGCGGGAATCCACCAGTGGCCCGCCCGAGTTGCCGGGGTTCAGCGCGGCGTCGGTCTGGATGATGTCGTCCATGATCCGGCCGGTTTGGGAGCGCAACGACCGGCCCAACGCGCTGACCACTCCGGCAGTCACCGTGGCCTCGAATCCATAGGGGCTGCCGATGGCGATGGCCAACTGGCCAACGCGCAGGCGGGAAGTATCGCCGAACTTCACTTGATCGAGGTTTGGCGCATAGACGCGCAGGACGGCCAGGTCGGACTCCGGGTCTTCGCCGACGAGCACGGCGTCAGGCCGGCGTCCGTCCGGCAACACCACGCCGATGCTTTCGGCTCCGTGGACGACGTGGCTGTTGGTCAGCACCAGGCCGTCCGAGCTGATGACAAAGCCCGAACCGCTGCCGCCGGCTCCGCGTGGACCGCGTTCGCCCCGGCGTGTTTTCGCGACTTCAATCTTCAGGACCGAGGGCGCGACGGATTCGACCGCGCGCACGATGGCCTGCGAATAAGCGTCCAGGATCGGCCCGTCGTCATGGTCGGAGCCGCGCGGCGGTTCCCGCGAAGGCGAGGCGGAGGAGTCCGTCGCTTCGCTCGTGTTAAAGAGGCTCGCTGTTCTGGTTTCCATACCGGTTGTTGCTGACGTGTCGTGAGCGATGCGTTACGCCGGCTGTGTCGCTGCCGTTTTCGCGCGCAACGCAGTGAGCTTCGTCACGATGGTCTTCTTGCTCACGACGCCGACGGTCTGGTCGCGCAGTTCGCCGCCGCTGAAGTAGAGCAGTGTCGGAATACTCTGGATGTTGAAGCGCGCGGCCAGCGAGGGCTGCTCGTCCAGATTTACCTTCGCGACAATGGCCTGGCCTTGCAGGTCGCGTGCGACTTCATCCAGGACTGGCGCGAGCATTTTGCACGGCCCGCACCACTCGGCCCAGAAGTCCACGACCACGGGGAGATTGGATTGAAGAACTTCGCGGTCGAAGTTTGTATCATTCAGTGAAAGTGTTGGTTTCATAATTCAATGTTCTTGCAGTGAGATTTCCGGTTTTGGTTCAAAATCGTGCAACTCCGCCAGCAATCCGTCGAGGTCGAGTGGCCTGGTGGTCATTCGCAACTGTCCACCGGCACGCGGCCATTCGTCGCGCGGGCGGTCGCAATAAAGTTCGATGCCGTTGCCGTCCGGATCGCGCAGATAGATGGCTTCGCTGACGCCGTGATCGGAGGCGCCCTCGATGGGCACACCATGATCGAACAGGCGCTTGAACGCGCGCGCCAGCTCGCGGCGGCTCGGATAAAGAATCGCGAAGTGGTAAAGCCCCGTCCGACCGGGCGGCGGTTGCGGCGCGCCTTCGCCGGCCCACGTGTTGAGGCCGATGTGATGGTGATAACCGCCCGCCGAGAGAAAGACCGCGCCCGAACCGTAGCGCTGCGTGACCTCGAACCCGAGCGCGTCGCGGTAGAACCGCAAAGCGCGTTCGAGGTTCGAGACGGTCAGGTGAATGTGGCCGATGCGGACTTCGGGATGGATGGCGGTGGTCATGGTTCGATGCAATGCGGACCTACGGCAGGTCTTCCGACCGTCGTTCTCAATCACTTCTTGAAACTGTCGCGGTCATCGGCTTCGAGATAATCGAAGAGCGTGGTGCGCTCCGGTTTGAGTCCCAGTCGGGAGCACTCGCCGGCAAACCAATCCCTGCTCTCTGGGTCATCGTAAGGCCGCCTTGCTTCGACGGAATCCGACCACGCCTTGATTTCCGCCGCGGTTTTCGGCGTGCCGTGCGTGTTCAGCCAGGCCGCGATTTGCTCGTCGCTCGCGCCGGATGCGAGCAAGGGCTTCACTTCAGCGCCCGTGACTCCTTTGAATCCGAAGAGCATGTTATCCACCGGGCAGTCGAAGTGGTATTCGCCGGCGGTGCCATTCAGGAACGCTCGGCCTTTGTCGGCCATCCGGACGAGGATGGCGTAACCACCGATGCGGATGCGCGGACTGCGTGGAGCTTCTTTCGAGAGATCTCGTGCTGTGTTCATAATGTTTGGTTTGGTTCTGTTGAAACTTGGCTGAGGTTCAGCGATAGCCTCCTGCAACGGTCAGGGTTTCGCCAGTGACCCACGCAGAGTCCGGAGAAGCGAAGAAAAGCGCAGCCGTGGCGATGTCTCGCGGCTGGCCGATGCGGCCCAGCGGCGTCTGCGCCTCGACCTGCTTGCGCATGTCGCTTTCGGCGATGCCGGCGGCGTGGACGCCTTCCGTCTCCACCATGCCGGGATTGATGGCGTTGACGCGAATGCCACGCGGCCCGAGTTCCTTGGCGAGTGAGCGCGTGATCGCATCCACCGCGCCCTTGGTGCCGCTGTACACCGCGGCGGCAGGTACGCCCATCGTGCTGACGATTGAACTGATGTTGACGATGCTTCCGCCCGCGGGATTGAACTGCCTCACCGCCGCCTGTGTGGCGAGAGTGAGTCCGAGCACATTCAGATCAAATAGCTTGCGGAAGTGTTCTTCGGTGATCTCTTCGACGGGCGAAAACTCGTAGATGCCCGCGTTGTTCACGAGAATGTCGATCGGACCGAACGCCTTCTTCGTTTCGGCAAACAGATGATCGATCTCCGCCTTCTTTGCGACGTTGGCTTTCACGGCAATCGCCCGACCGCCATTGTCAGTGATGTCGCTGACGACGCGGGCGGCTCCGTCTTTGCTGGAGGAGTAGTTCACCACCACCGAGGCGCCTTCGGCGCCCAGACTTTTGGCGATGGCGGCGCCGATTCCTTTGGAAGCGCCGGTGACGACTGCAACTTTGCCTGCGAGTTTTTTCGTGCTCATGATTTCGATGGGTTGATGTTGTTGTTGTTGTCTGCGAATGGAGTTCAGTTCAAATCGAACAGGAGCGCCTGGGCTGGAGCCTTGGCGCTCAGGGTCAACGTCGGTTCTTCGTTCAATGCCACGCCATCGCCAGCGTGCAAGTTCTGGCCGTTCAACGTCAATTCGCCCTCGGCGACCTGCAACCAGGCATGGCGGCCGGGCTTCAAGGCGTGAGTCGCGCCGGTGCCTTCCCCGAGTCGCGCCAGCCACACGTCTGCGTCCTGGTGGATGGACACCGAACCATTGCGACCGTCGCGTGATGCCACGAGCGTGAGTCCCTGGTTCGCTCCGCCATTGCCGAACGAACGTTCAGCGTAGGCTGGCGTCACGCCTTTGCGCTCGGGCTTGATCCAGACTTGCAACAGGTGCACCGGCTCGACCGGTGAATAATTGAACTCGCTGTGCTCGATGCCGGCGCCGGCGCTGATGCGTTGCATGTCGCCGGGCTTGAGCACGGCCTGGTGGCCCATGCTGTCGCGATGCTGAAGGGCGCCGCTGAGGATGTAGGTGATGATTTCCATGTCGCGGTGCGGATGCGTGCCGAAGCCGCCGCCGCCTGCAATGGTGTCGTCGTTGATGACGCGCAGGCTGCGGAAGCCCATCCAGCTCGCATCGTAATAGTCCGCGAAGGAAAAGGTGTGGTGCGCGTCCAGCCAACCGTGGTTGGCGTGGCCCCGTTCGTTGGCTCGTCGAATTGTCATCATAGCTGGAAACTCTATCGCTTACGTCGTGCCAACTCGCACGCGGGCATGCGCGATACTTTGTAACCCCCATGTCGACAATGGGTTGAGCGCATTTCGATGCCATCAGCCGATTCAGCAACACAGCAACGCGATTGCGTTGTTCACCCATTCTGCGTTGTCTCGCAACGCATCGGAGTTGCGCGATGGCCCGCCCGGTGGTAGGAGGTTTTTCATGAGCACGGCCGCCCCGACCCGCCACGAAAAACCCGTTGCCGACCCAGGCGATCCCGCCGCGTTGCTGGCGCGCACCCAGGACATGAGCCGCCGGCTGCAGGAGCGGGAGGAGTTTTACCGTTCCATTCTCGAAAGCCTCGGCGAAGGGATCATCATCACCGACCGCGAAAGCCGAATTCTGTACGCCAATTCGCGCATCGAGTGCCTGACCGGACGCACGCGCGCCGAGCTGATTGGCGCCGTCAGCTACGAATTGCTTTCGCCGCGGGAGGAATGGCCCGCGATGCGGCGCCGTCTCAAGGCACGCCTCGCCGGCAAGGAGGAAGCCTACGAGCTGGAGCACATCCGCAAGGACGGCGGGCGGCACTGGGTGTCCGTGCGCGCGTTGCCCTATCGCAACGCCCGGGGCGACATCGTCGGCACTCTTGGCCTGGTTTCGTGCATCAAGGAACGCAAGACGCTGGAGTATGAGAACGAGTATCTGCAGGAGGAGTTGCGAGGCAATTACAGCGCCATCCTCGGCGACAGCCCGGCGCTCAAGAAGGTGCTCGCGCAAATCGAGATGGTCGCTCCCACAAATGCGAACGTGCTCATTCTCGGCGAGTCGGGCACCGGCAAGGAACTGGTCGCCCGGGCCATCCATGACCGCAGCCCGCGCAAGGCCGCTGCGCTGGTGCGCGTAAACTGCGCCTCGGTGCCGCGCGAATTGTTCGAAAGCGAATTCTTCGGGCACGTCCGCGGCGCGTTCACCGGTGCGGTGAAGGATCGCGTCGGCCGGTTCGAGCTCGCCCACGGCGGCACGCTCTTCCTCGACGAGATTGGCGAAGTGCCACTCGAACTGCAGAGCAAGCTGCTGCGCGTGTTGCAGGAGGGCCAGTTCGAGAAGGTTGGCGAGGACCGCACCCGCACGGTGGACGTGCGCATCATCGCCGCGACGAACCGTGACCTCGAAGCCGACGTCAAGACGGGCCGCTTTCGTCAGGACCTGTATTATCGGCTCAGTGTGTTCCCCATCGAGTTGCCTCCGCTGCGTGAGCGCGTCGAGGACGTCCCGGCGCTCGCGCAACATTTCCTCCTGGAATCCGCCCGCAAGCTGGGGGCTGCCGCCACGCGCCTGACCCCCGCGCAAGTGAAGGAACTCCAGTCCTATGAGTGGCCCGGCAACGTGCGCGAACTCCAGAACGTCATCGAGCGCGCGGTCATCCGCTCCCGCAATGGCCACCTTGAGCTCGGCCTGCGTCCGTCAGGCGCCGCGGCCGTCCGGGCGCCGCGCAAAGCGGACTCGGCTCCGATGTCCGAACCTGCGTCTCTCCACGACCTCAAGCAACACGAGCGCGCCTTCATCCTCGACGCACTCGCCAGGACGCACGGCAAAATTTACGGCCCCGATGGCGCCGCCGCGCTGCTCGGACTCAAGCCGACAACTCTATCCTCGAAAGTCCATCGCATGGGGCTCAAAAAGATAGATCCCGCACGTAAAGATTCATGAATTCCACCGCGCCGCCGGTGTCGCGCAGGCCGAACGCGCCGCGCGCGGGCGCATCCGCGGGGAGCGTGATACGATGCGTCTCCTTGCCGTTGCGTTTCACGATCACTTCGCGTCCAATCATGGTAATCACGAAGCGCTGAGAGTTGCCCGCGGTCGCTCCGTCCAACCGCACCTCCGAGCTTTCGACGCCGCGGCACTGCACCGATGGCGTCGCGAATTTCTTGTCAGCCGCCGGCTTGGCGGGCCGGCAGTCGAGCACGAACTCCACGTCGCCGAATTCCACTTCGGTCCACAGCGTGGCGGCGGCGATTGTTTCGGCTTCACGGAGCGCCAGCCGTTCGCCGCTCGCGCGCCAGCGCGAGGCCGTTGTCGCGTTGGTCTTCCAACCGCGCAAATCGAGTCCCGTGAAAATCGTCCTCCAGCCCTGATCCAATGGCGCAGTCAGTTCCGCCGACGCACCGCTCGACGGCAGTTCCTTGATGCGTATGTTGCGGAACTCCACCGGGGCGCCTTCCGACTCCAGCGCAAGATAGCCCTTGCGATAGTTGCAGTCCTCGCCGCCCGACACCTCCTTGCCGTTGACGTGCAGCCGGAGGACGCCGTTGCTGCCGATGATGCGGTAGTGGTTCCATTCCGGCGACCCTTTGCTCCGCTCCTCGGATGGAAAGCTGCGGTCGCCATTGTACCGTCCGAACGGCTTCATCGTCGCGCCGTGAATGGGGAAGACGTCGCCGTGCGTCGTGAACCAGTCCGGTTTCTTCCCGGTCTGCTTCTCGTATTGCTCGGCGTAGCCGTGGTCGAGCACCTGCACCTCGATGCCGCGCAGAAACGGCACGCCCGGCGCGGCGATGGGCGTGCCCCAGATGAACACGCCGGAATTGCCGCCGCTGCTCAAGTGCCGCCACTCGACTTCGAGGATGAAGTTCTCGTATTGCCGCGTGGTGCGCAGCGCGCCCGTAGGCCGGCCCTTGCAATGAATGACGCCCTCGCGCACGCTCCACGTCTCCGGCGCGCAATTGGCATTCACCCAGCCGGTCAAATCGCGGCCGTTGAAGAGCGGGACAAAACCATCGTCATCCGCCGCCAGCGCCGTGGTCGCCGCTAATAACAGGAGAGGAAGGGAGAACGGTTTCACGTTGCGAGAATGCCAGCGTGATTGAAAGAATGCACGCGGGAGGGAAAGGCTGAGGCCGATTGTCGAATATGAGACCCCTTTTAGAATGTCAATCAAGCTCATATGCTCAACGAAAACAGTTTCACCTTTGCGCCGTCTCGGATTTCAATGCGGTGGGCGTCGGCATCAACCATGACGTTTTGACATTTGCAGCTAACGTCCTTCGTCGCGGTGGACGGGACAACGTGTCCACAGACGCCGCACTCGTAAAACAGATTGCTTCCAACCGGATGAGGCTTGGCCGAATCAAAGCCCTGGTATTCACGATGTTCTTTATCCCATTTCTCTTTCCGCGTCCTTTGGCGCTCCGACCAGGAGGCGAGCGATTTTAGCGCAAGCCAATACGCCGCGAACGAAGCAATTCCGGCGGCCATTGCGAAAACCCAAACAGCCATGCTAGACTGACCGCTGAGGGCTAAAACTGTTCCCGTCAAAGCCGCGACGCAGATGGCAAGCCACCAGGGAAATAAATTAATGACGCTAATGGGTGACCCCTCTTTTATTCGCTCAACGCCCGTTCCGCGGCCTCGCGGACATGGCGCTCCTTCAGGTCGGTCCGCGTGTCGCGCAGGTGTGAGTAGATGCGGGTGGCTTGGGGCTTTTGGTTGGCCGCGGCGAGCCGTTCGGCCAGCAGCAGACAGGCTTTGGTCGCCTCGGTTCGCTCCCAGCCCTCGGCGCGGTCGGCGGATTTGAGGAGCGCATCGGCTGAACTGGCGTCGCCAATGTTGGCCAGCGCCCAGGCGGCGGTGCGGCGGATGTCGCGATCTTCATCGGTGAGCGCCTTCTTCAACGCGGCGATTGAATCGGCGTCCCGCAGGACGCCCAGTGCCTGGATGAGCGTGACGCGGTTCCTGCCTTTGGACTTTTCAAGAGCGCTGCGGAACCAGGATGCCACGCCGTCGTGAATGGTCAGCAGCGATTGCGCCGCATCCCCGCACAGCTCGTCATCGAGCAACTGCTGGCCCAGCGCGTCCACGGATTCCTTGCCGCCGAGGACGCGAAGCTCGCGGACCAGAAATGCCTTCACCGCTTTGGAATGTTTGTCGCTGTCGAGTTGCGAGGCGAGGGCCGTGGCGAGGAGTCGGCGCTGGTTTTCCTGCCCGGCGCGGCCGGCGTAAATGACCAACCCGTGGAGCACGTAGCCTGGCTTGTAATTCTTGTAGTCGGCATCGCTTGGTTCCCGCACGAGTTCGAGCAATTCCACGATGCTGTCGCGTCCGCCCGACAGAATCGTGGTGAAGATTTTCTCCGCCGCGCCAAAGTCAGGGCCGGTGAATTTGCTCGCGGCGTCGCCTCGATCTGGCTTCGGTTTAGGTTTGTCGGGAGCGTCGGGCTGGGCTTGGTGCTTCGCTTCCTCTGCCTTCGCCTGAATTTGCTTGTCTGTGTCGGGCATTTGCTCGACCAGCGCGGGGACGTTCGGTTTCGTGGCGGCCATATCTAGTTCCTTTCCTGCGTTTGCGTGGCGCTCACAAGTGCCAGGGCGCACGCATGGGTTGGCTGACCAATCGGTTCGCTTCTTCGTCGCTGACGATGACTTCCTTGACGGGGTCGAACCGAATCTTGCGTCCCACGCGGATGGCGATGTTGGCCAGGTGCAGAATCGTCACAGTGCGATAGGCCGCCTCGGCATTGCCGCCCGCAGGCTTGCGCGCCTTGACCGCTTCCGCAAACGAGCGCAGCGGCTCCGGGTCGGGGATCTCCGCAATTTTTTTCCGGCTCTCCTCATCAAGGTCGCTCAGGCTGACGCCGCGCGATTGTTTGCGGTCGTATGGTTTGCCCCATTCGCCGCTGTCGAAAACGAGCGTGAAGCCGTCCGCGTACCGCAGTTCCACCCAGCCCCACACGCCGCATGCTTCGGGGTGGGCGGGCGGGGCGTGCGGCTCGATTTCGACCGGTGCCGTGTCGTCCTTGCCCCAAGTCCACGTGAGCGGATCGAGATAATGCTGTCCCATGTCGCAAAGCCCGCCGCCTTCGTAATCCCAATAGCCGCGGTGCGTGCCGCCGTGGCGGTGCGGATGATACGGCTTCATCGGCGAAGGCCCCACATACATGTCCCAATCGAGATTGGCCGGCACGGGCTGCGGCTTCGCGTTCACCAGGCCGCTCCACTCCTTGACCTTCAACCCGCCGCTCTTGGTGACGACTGCCTCGCATTGCTTCAGCAACCCACTCTTCATGATTTTGCGAGTGAGAACGTTCTTCGGGTCGCGGCTGGCGCCGAACCGGCCAAACGTCCCGATTTGGAAAACGCGCCCGTATCGCTTCGATGCCTCGGCCACCGCTCGTCCCTCGGCGATGAAGCGCGTCATGGGTTTTTCGCAGAGCACGTCCTTGCCGGCTTCCATGGCGGCGATGGAAATCAGCGCGTGCCAATGCGGCGGCGTGGCGATGGCCACGACGTCAAGGTCCCTCCGCTCCAGCACGCGGCGGAAGTCGGTGTAGATCTTCTGGTTGTCCGCGCGGTCGAGCCATTTCACGTCGCACTCGGCGAGCTTCGTCACTGCCATCCCGACCCCTTGGAAGCTTTTGACGGCCTCGCTCCAGGTGCCTGGGCCGCGTCCACCCACACCGATGAGCGCGCCGCCGAGCGTGTCGCTGGGAGAAATCTCCGGCGCGCCGAGCACGTGACGCGGCACGATGGAGATGGTGGCAAGAGCGGCGGCGGAACCAGTCAGGAAATGGCGACGAGTGATCGCCTTGAGGCGCTTTTTCATGAGCTTCAAGGTCAGACGGGATGAGCTTGGCCGCTATTCGTGCTCAATCTGCCGCTGCAGCGTCGGAGGCGCGACTTGCAGATTTTCTTTCATGGCTTTTCACCCGGTCTGGTTGCTGGCTGAGTGTAGAGAGCGGATTGCCTCTCGGCGAAAAGCTGCTGTACGGTCCACCCGCCGCCGAGGGCTTTGATGAGTTGAACGGAGGCCGCCAGGCGCTGGCCGGCGAGTTGGGCGCGTCCCCGCTCGGCCTGAAGCGCCTCGCGGTTGGCGTCCACGACCTCGAGGTAGCTCACGATGCCGGCGCGGTAACGGTCCCCGGCGAGCTCGGCGGCGCGACGGGCGTTGGTCACGGCGCGGTTCTGCGCGGCAAACTGTTCGCCGAGGTGATGAATGCCAGCGAGGCTGTTCTCCACGTCGCCGAAGGCGACGAGGATTTGCTGGCGATAGCGGGCGACGGATTCGTCGTAGGCGGATTTCGAGCGGCTATAATTCGCGACGTTGCGGCCGCCGGCAAAGATGGGAAGCGAGAGGCTTGGCCCAAGCGACCAGACCCGGCTTTCCCAATTGAACAGGGAATCGATGTCGCCGCTGACATAACCGCCCGAGCCGGTGAGGCGCACCACCGGGAAGAACGCGGCTTTCGCCACGCCAATGCGTGCGTTCGCCGCGGCGAGTTGGCGTTCGGCTTCGGCGACATCCGGCCGGCGCTCGAGCAGATCGGCGGGCAAGCCGGCGGGAATGGCCGGTGGCGGTGGATTCCATTGCGGGGCGTCCGCGCCGCTGGCGGCCAATTGGAAGGTCGCCGGGATCTCGCCGACGAGGATGGCTAGCGCGTTTTCCAATTCCGCGCGACGTTTGGCGAGCGAGGCGGCTTCGGCTTCGGTGGAAGCCAGTTCGGTTTCGGCGCGAGCGACGTCGAGTTCGTTGCCGATGCCGCCCTCGAACCGGCTGCGAACGAGCTGCACTTGCTCTTTGCGCAAGTTGACGGTGCCGGTGACGGTGGCCAATTCAGCGTCAAGCGCGCGCAGGGCGAAGTAGTTCTGCGCCACATCGGCGTGCAGCGCGAGCAGGA
>WNGA01001221.1_pt1 | contig 39539 bp, 38 predicted proteins | sample 5400061 | NCBI WGS metagenome assembly WNGA01 (sample SAMN13153366, study PRJNA577476) | soil metagenome | isolation source: 100 cm soil or saprolite under grassland replicate 2 | place: USA:California | collected 2016-06-15 | reverse complement strand
CGTCGCGCACGACCGGCGCGTAGTGCTCTCCGTCGATCACGACCACGGCACGCGTCATCGCCGCGAGGTCACCTCCCCCTCGATGCGCGCCGTGTACTTCTCGAACTCGAGCGTGTCGGTCGCGAACTGGATGATCTTCTCCTGTCCGTGGAACGGGTACTTGCGCCAGACGTCCACGTGCGTCCCGGAGAACTCGATCACGTTGTAACAGGGGCGCGTGTTGCCGCGGAGGCGCAGCGACGAAACCGTCCCGGCGTTGACGATGAAGAGGTCCTCGAGCCGCCATGCATACGGGACGTGCTTATGTCCGGAAAGGACGAGGTTGACGCCGGAGCGTTGCAGGCATTCGATCGCATCGCCGGCGTCGTAGATGACGTTTCGTTCACGTCCCGTGCCTGGCACCGGCAGCAGGTGGTGGTGACAGACGAAGATCCGCAAGTCCGCCGGTGGAGCGAAACTCTCCTCGATCCAGGCGTACCGGCCACGTCCGATCTGGCCATGGTCGAGATCCGGCTCGGTCGAGTCGACGGCGACGACGGTGACGCCGCCGACGCGGGCGACGGAGTTACGGTCGCCGAAGAGCTCCTCGAAGTGGACGTACCCGACGTTGCGCGAGTCGTGGTTGCCGGGAATGACAACGACACACTTGCAGTCGAGCCGGTCGAGGTAGTCCTTCGCGAGCGCGTACTCCTCCTTGAACCCGAAGGTCGTCAGGTCCCCGGAGCAGATGACGATCTCCGGCTGGAGGTCGTTGACCTCCGTGATCGCCCGCTCGAGCAGATTCGGGAGGAAGAACTGCGTCCCGCAATGGAGGTCCGAGAGCTGCACGATCGTGAACGTGCCGTCGCGCGTTGCCATGTGCGAAGTCTAGGGCGTCCGGACCGACTGCTACCCTGAATTCAGGTGACGCTGGAAATGCCCGATTTCCAGGCATATCGTGGCCAGGAACCCCCGCGCTTCGCCAACCGAGCAGAGCTCGAGTGCGCAAAGGTCCTGGACTACTACGGAGTGCCGTGGCAGTACGAGCCGACCACGTTCGTCCTGGAGGAAGACGAGGACGGACGCATCGTCGAGGCCTTCAAGCCCGACTTCTACCTGCCCGAGCAGGACCTATACGTCGAAGTCACGGTGATGAAGCAGTCCCTCGTCACGCGCAAGAACCGCAAGCTGCGCAAGCTGCGCGAGCGCTATCCGGACGTCCGCGTCAAGCTGTTCTACAAGCGCGACATCGAACGCCTGGCGGAGCGATACCGGCTCGAGCTCGCGTCGTAGCCCCCGGACCGCGACTGGGGGCCGTGTACCTCACGCGCGAGGAGCTGCAGACGCGCGTCCGCGAGCTCGGGCGGGAGCTCGCACGAGACTACGCGGGTCGGGAGCCGCTGCTCGTCGCGCCGCTGAAGGCGAGCTTCGTCTTCCTCGCCGATCTGTCCCGCGCCGTGGCGATCCCGCACGGAGTCGACTTCCTCGAGCTGGCGAGCTACGCAGCCGGCGCAGACTCCGGAGGCCACGCCCGGATCCGGCTGCTGAAGGACCTCGACACCGAGCTCGCCGGGCGCCACGTGATCGTCGTCGAGGACGTGATCGACACCGGTCTCACCCTCAACTACCTCTGCAAGACCCTCTCCCTCCGCGACCCCGTGTCGCTCGCCGCCGTCACGCTGCTCGACCGCCCGTACCGGCGCCTCGTCGAGGACTTGCCCGTTCGCTACGTCGGCTTCACCGTCCCGGACGAACTGTTCGTCGGCTACGGCTTCGACCTGGAAGAGCGCTACCGCAACCTCCCGGATCTCCACGTCCTAGAAAGTTAGCCTAGGCTAAACTTCCGGGCGGGATGATGGCGACCCGCGTGGAAGAGCTGGACCGCCTCCCCGGCGCCGGGGAGCATGTCCTCCGCGGCGGCCGGAAGTCGCTCTGGCCGTTCCTCGGGCCCGCGTTCATCGCCTGCGTCGCGTACATGGATCCGGGCAACTTCGCCACGAACATCTCGGGCGGCTCGCAGTTCGGCTTCACGCTGGTGTGGGTGATCGTCGCCTCGAACCTGATGGCGATGCTGATCCAGACGCTGTCGGCCAAGCTCGGCATCGCGACCGGCCGAAACCTGCCGGAGGTCTGCCGCGAGCGGTTCTCGCGGCGGACGTCGATTGGGCTCTGGATCCAGGCGGAGCTGATCGCGATGGCGACGGATCTGGCTGAGTTCCTCGGGGCCGCCGTGGGGATCAAGCTCCTGCTCGGCATCGCACTCTTCCCGGCGGCCGTGATCACCGGCGTGATCACGTTCCTGATCCTCGCTCTGCAGCGGTACGGCTTCCGGCCGCTGGAGGCCGTCATCGCCGCCTTCGTGGCCGTGATCGGCGTCTGCTACCTGGGCGAGCTCTGGTTCGCGCACCCGCCCCTGGCAACGGTGGCGAAGCACGCCGTCGTGCCGGACTTCGCCGGCAACGAGTCAGTGCTGCTGGCAGTCGGCATCCTCGGCGCGACCGTGATGCCGCACGTCATCTACCTCCATTCCGCTCTGACGCAACAGCGCATCGTGCCGCAGAACGACGAGGAGGCCCGGACGCTGTACAAGTACACCCGCATCGACGTCCTCATCGCGATGGCGATCGCCGGTCTGATCAACATGGCGATGCTCGTCGTTGCGGCGACCGTCTTCTTCGGCAGCGGCCTGACGAACATCGAGTCGCTCGAAGGTGCACACAGAACGCTCGAGCCGATCCTCGGTGGGGCGTCCAGCGTCCTGTTCGCGCTGGCGCTGACCGCTTCGGGCTTGTCGAGCTCGACCGTGGGGACGATGTCCGGCCAGGTCGTGATGCAGGGCTTCATCAAACGGCGGATCCCGTTGTTCATGCGGCGGCTGGTGACGATGATCCCCGCGTTCGTCGTAATCGGAATCGGGCTCGATCCCTCGCGGACGCTCGTGCTCAGCCAGGTCGTGCTCTCCTTCGGCATTCCGTTCGCGCTGATCCCGCTCGTGATCTTCACGAGCAAGCGCGAGATCATGGGCGTCCTCGTCAATCATCGGCTCACCGTCGCCACGGCGGTGGTGGTGGCGGCCATCATCTCCGGGCTGAACGTGTTCCTGCTGGTGCAGACCTTCGGCCTGACCGGCTGATCACCGCTGCCTGGCACCGGGAAGCGACCGGCCGCCCCGGGGGAGGCGGCCGGCGTCGTCGGGAGACGACTGTCCGCACTCGACGCGACCCTGTCCTCGACTCCCGCCGAGTACGAATTACAAAGGGTAAACGGCTGACGGACGAATCCGGATACGGCCCGGGCCTACAGGTAGCCGAGCGGGTCGACCGGCGTCCCGTTGATCCGCACCTCGAAGTGCAGATGGGGGCCGAAGCAGTGCCCGGTGCAGCCGACGTAGCCGATCACCTGGCCCTGGTCGACCGACGCCCCTTGTGACACGGCATACGAGGACTGATGCGCGTAGCACGTGGCCAGGCCGCCGCCGTGGTCGATGCAGGTGTAGTTCCCGTAGCCGCTCACCCAGCCCGCGAGGACGACGGCGCCGGCCGCAGCGGCGTGGATCGGCGTGCCGTACGGGGCGGCGATGTCGATGCCGGCGTGCAGGCGCCCCCAGCGGTAGCCGTACGGGCTCACCACCGGGCCGCTGACAGGCCAGATCAGCCCCGCGGCGGACGGCGTCGAGTCAGTCGCACTCTGGGCCGCCGCGAGCCGCCCACGGATCGACGCGTCGGCTGCCGCCAGCGCCTGCGCCTCCGTCTCGAGCTTGTGCTCCTGCGCGCGAGTGAGCTTCAACGCGCTTTGCTGCGCGCTGCGCCTGCCGGCGAGCTCGTGACGGCTGACAAGGAGCCGGTCACGCACCTCGCGCTGCTGCGCCGTGCGCACCGCGACCACCTGCGTCTCCGAGTGGACGCGCGCACGCACGACCTTCGTCCGCTCGCGCGTCGCGTGCATCTCGTCGCGCGCGTCTCGCACGCGCGCCGCGATGTGCTTGTCCTGCTGGGCGATGGCGTCCAGATAGTGGATGCGATCGAGCGCATCCTGGAACGAACCCGACTCGATGATCACCTCCACGAGCGTGGGGTCCTGCGTCTCGTAGATGTCGATCATCCGCATGTTGAGCTCGTGCAACGCCTTCGCGTACGCGCGCTGCAGGAAGTGCAGCCGTTCGGTCTCGAAGGCGTACAGCGCGTTCAGCTTGTCCAGCCGGCGCTGGTGGAGCTCGAGGTCGCGCTCCAGCACCGACAGCTTCTGCGCGACGTCGCCGACCCTCGCCTCCAGCGAGCGGATGTCGGCCGTGACGTCGGAGATCTGTTGCCTCAGCCGCGCTTCCTTCTGGCGCGCCGCCGAAAGCTTCGCCTGCACTTCGCCGAGGGAGTGGCCGTTGTCGCCGGCCGCCGGCGCCGCGAGGACGCAGCAGGCGGCGAGGACGATCGCGAAACGGCGCGCCATGGGCGGAAGGTTCGGCGGGGCGTCGGACGTCCCTGCCGAAAACGGCTAGGTGCCCTTTTCCTCCGGGCCCTGCGGCCCCGGCTCGGGAATCACGGCGGGGCTCGGCTCCGGAATGATCGCTGGCTGCGGCGGGTTGCCCTCGTCCGGCGGGGGATACGGCTCCGGGATGACGGCCGGGCCGACGGGATCCTGCTCCCCGGGCGCACTGGGCTCCTCGGGGAGCTCGACCATCTCGGTCGGCTGCACCTCGAGCCGGCGCCGGTGGAGCCGGTCCTGTGCCTGCGCGATCACTTCCTGCATCTCGCCCTCCCTGTCACCTGCGGCCCGGTCGAGCTCGGCCACCCGCCCGCGGACGGATTCGGCGGTTTGCTCGTCACCACGGTACACCGCATCTCCGAGCTCGAACAGGAGCCGGGCTCGGTGGACGGCCATCTGCCTCAGCTCGCGGCGCAGGGCGAACAGGCGTCGCGCCGCACGGCCACGCGTCGCGACCGAGTCCGCCGCGACCCCCGCGTGTGCACGAAACGCGCCGGTCTCCACACTGACGACGACGAGCAGGACGGCCAGGCCGAGGACGATGAGGCCGATCGGCCAGTGGCCGGTCGCGAAGAGAAACGCCGCGAGGAAGACGGACACCCCGGCCAGGGCGAGCGTGAGGCGCGTCGGCGTGACGCCGTAGTAGCGAGCCTCGACCCGCGTGTAGTCGACCGGCACGGGGCCGGTCTCGTCGGGCGGCAGCTCGAGCACCTTCGTCCCCCCGGCATCGGCAGAACGGCCGCAGTGGGGACAGAAGCGGCTTCCCTTCGGAAGCTTTTCGCCGCACTGCGTGCAGCTAGCCATCGGCGGGCAAGGTCTGGGCAGCGCGCTGTCGCAGCACGCCGACGAGCTGGCGGTAGTCCTCGTCCGACACCTTGCCGGTGCGGTGGTCGAACTCGAGCTCCTTGAGCGCCGCGAGCGCGCGGTCGCGCTCCTCGGCGAGCGCGAGCCTGCGCTGCTCGGCCTCGCCCGGGCGCAGCAGCAGGTCGTCGGCAGGCGCCGGCTCGCGCAAGAAGGGCGCGGCGACGAGCATGACCGAGCCGATCGCGAGCACGGCGCCGACGACGAGGGCGAGGCTCATATCTGCACCGCCGCGCCCTCGTACCGCTCGGCCAGCCGCCGCTCCTCCCGCGCATCCGGCCACAACGCGATCAGCGAGCCGCCCACGAACACGAGCCCCGCAAGCCAGATCAGGTTGACGAGCGGTTTCTGCAGCGCCTTCAGGTCGACGCTGCCGTCGTTGTTGACCTGGTCGGCGATCAGGAAGAGGTCGCCGCCTGTGAGCAGCTCGTGCCGGATCGAGACCTCGTTCGAGACCTGGTCCTCGGCGAAGTACTGGTTCTTGCCCGGCCGGTAGCGGCCCAGGTACTCGCCGCCGCGGTAGACGTCGACGTTCGCGCGGATCTCGCGGTGGTTCGAGACCGTCCGCTGCTCGAAGCCGCGGAAGACGAGGCGGTTGCCGGCGACCGTCATCGAGTCACCGGGATGCAGGCGCGACTCGCGCACCGTCTGGTACGCGCTCGATCCGGCCACGCCGATCGCGAGCAGCACGACGGCGGCGTGGACGACGTACCCGCCGTAGCGGCGGCGGTTGCGCGCGACGAGCGACGAGAACGCGGCGGGCCAACCGACACCGCCGAGTGCCCGGCGCGCGCTCGTGCCGCGTGCGAACTCGAGCACGATCGACGCGAGCACGAAGACCGAGAACGTGTACGCGATCACGCCGATCCGCGACGAGCCCGCGCCCGCTGCGAGCAAGGCGATCCCGGCCCCGACCGCGACGGACAGCGGCCAGACGAACGTCCGTCCGAGCGCGCGCAACGAGGCACGGCGCCACGCAACCAGCGGCCCGATCCCCATCAGCAGCAGGAGCGGCAGGCCGAAGCTGTGCAGGAAGAAGTTGTAGTAGGGCTTGCTGACCGTGGACGCCTCTCCCGTCACGGCTTCCGAGAGCAGCGGATAGACGACGCCCCAGAGAATCGTCAGCGCGAGCGCGACCAGCAACAGGTTGTTGTAGAGGAACGTCGCCTCGCGGGACACGAGCGACTCGAGCCGCGTCTTCGAGCGCAGGAGCGGGAGCCGCAGGAACACGAGCGCGAGGGAGCCGGCGGTGATCAGGCAGATGAAGCCGAGGAACCAGGGACCGATCGTGCTCTGCGTGAACGAATGGATCGACTGGATGATCCCGCTGCGGGTGAGGAACGTCCCGAACAGTGACAGGCAGAAGGCGAGCACGACGAGCAGGACATTCCAGACCTTCAGCATCCCGCGCTTCTCCTGGATCATCACCGAGTGCAGGAACGCGGTCGCCGCCAGCCACGGCATCAACGCGGCGTTCTCCACCGGGTCCCAGGCGTAGTAGCCGCCCCAGCCGATCTCGACGTACGCCCAGTGTGCGCCGAGCAACTGGCCGACGCCGAGGAATGCCCAGGCCGCGAGCGTCCAGCGACGCGTCGCCACGATCCAGCGTTCGTCCGTCCGGCGTGCGAGCAGTGCGCCCATGGCGAACGCGAACGGCACCGTCAGCCCGACGTAGCCGAGGTAGAGCATCGGCGGATGCACGGCCATGTACGGGTTCTGCAGGCTCGGGTTGAGCCCGGCACCGTCGGCCGGCGCGACCTGCGTCGCGAACGGGCTGGCGACGAAGACGAGCAGGAGGGCGAAGAACGTCCCGACGAGCCCGAGCGTCGGAACCACCCACGCCAGGACCTCGCGTCCCGCTCGGCGGGCGGTGAGCACCGCCGCCACGGAGTAGCCGCAGAGGACGAGCAGCCAGAGCAGCAGCGACCCTTCCTGCCCTCCCCAGAAGGCCGTCAGCGTGTAGCCGAGCGGCAGCTCGCGGCTGGTGTGGTCGGCGACGTACTGGAACGAGAAGTCGTGCCGCGCGAGCGCCGCGAGCAGCACGGCGGAGGCGACGGCGGTCGCGCCGAACGCCGCGAGCAGCGCGTTCTGCGCAGATTCCGCGAGCCTTCTGCGACCGTGCCAGGCAGCGAACGAGCCCGCAACGGACGCGTACGCAAGCAGCAGGAACGACGTGACGAGGGCCGCGCGGCCGAGATCAGGCATCTAGTGCTTGGGCGTGTACTTCGACGGGCACTTTGTCACGAGCGTGTTCGGCACCGCGACGAACACGCCGTTGCGCAGCCTGCCGTCGACGACGACCTCCCGATCCGTCTTGAACAGATCGGGCACCGAGCCCGTGTAGACGACCGGCACGCTCGCGCTGCCTTTCCGGTCTCGCAGGCGGAAGTGGAGGCCGCCCGCGTGCGCGTCACCGCTGGGCTTCCCGACGACGATGCCGACGAGCGACACCTTCCCGTGGTGGCCGGCGAGCTGGCTGGGCTGGAGCGCCGGTGTCCCCCCGCCGGCGATCGACGTGTACAGGAGGAAGACGGCGAGGACGGCCGCAACCGAGAGGGCGACGATCAGGCGCGCGGGGCTGCCTCGGCGGGCCACGTCGGAAAGTCTAGGTCACGACCGCGGCACGGGTGGCCGGCTCAGGACGCCGCTTCGGCCGTGGCGCGGTCAGTGTGAAGCCGCAGAACATCAGCGCGATGCCCACGAGCTCGCCCAGGTAGACGAGCGAGGTGTCACCGGCCCGCGACATGCCCGTCGCGGCTGCGACGCAGATCGCGCCGGAAGCGATCCAGACGTTGGCGCGGACACGCTGGCGTCGCACGATCGAGAGCAGCGAGCCGCCCACGAGGGCGGTCGTCCCGAGGGAATTGAGCGCGATCGCCCAAAGGAATGCGTGCCCGCCCAGCGCGCCGTTCGCGGGCGGGTGTCCGCTGGCGACCGTGGCGAGCGCTCCGGCGTCCACGGGTGCCAGGCAGACCGTTGTCACCGCGCCGATCGTCGCGACCGCCAGCGCGCCGGCGAGCACGTCGCGGGCGCGGCGCGGCAGCAGCAGCCAGGCCGAGCCGCTGCCGAGGTACGCGACCGTCAGCATGCCCCCGGCGAGGTAGTACGTGCGGAATAGCCAGGGCGTCCAGCCTTGACGCTGCGCGAGCGCCTCGCTCGCCGCGGCGACGGCGAACAGGATGAACCCCGCTGCCCATAGCGCCTTCTGGCCGCCGGGCCGCCGCCAAAACGAGCGCAAGAGCAGGAACGCGAAGGCTGCGGCGAGCAGCGTGGCGGCGATCGGCGGCACGGCGTCGGCGACGGCGGGCGCACCCTCGTCGGGGTGCCGAGCGACACTCGTTACCGGCTCGTCGGGACCGACGATGCTCAGGTAGGCAAAGTCGCGGCCCCCGAACATCCCTTCGCGGCTGGCCGCGAACACATACTTGCCTGGCACCAGCGGCCGTTTCGGTGCGACCACGAGCTCGCGCGGCGATGTTCGCCGGACAGCGAGTGGCACCGGGCGTCCGTCGAGGTCGAACAGCTGGTACGCGCTCGCGGCGTCCACGGCGGCCGAGCGGACCTGCACGCTCTCGAGGTCGGCGGCATGAAGGCGGAGAGCATCCCGCGGAAAGCTCTCCTGCGGATCGCGCCAGGCGAAGAGCTTGATCGTCCCGCGGGGAGTCGTGACGAACTGCCCGGTGACCTCGCGCGTGAACCCTGTCTGATAGGCGTAGCGGACCGTGCTGCCGCCGACGCCGGCGACGGCCGGGACGAATGGAAGCGTGACGAGCACGAGCCCGATCGTCCCGATCGCGACAGAAACGCGCGTGCGGTAGCTCTTGCGGCCGCGGTGCCCGCGCGGCGGCCGGCCGAGCAGGCGCACGCGACGCCGGCGGTGCGCGCGGTAGAGCAGCACACTCGAGACGAGCGTGCTCGCCGGTAGCCAGACGAATTCCGTCTGCCAGCCGACGCCGGTGAGGGGCCCGTTCGCGAAGGGCGTGAACGCGAGCGGGATCAGCGCCCAGGCGATCCCCGGCCCGACGAGCAACAGGACGGTGCCAGTCAGGGGAAAGCCGGCGAAGAGCCAGCCGACGCCGGGAAAGCCGAGCAGCCCCATCGGCACCTCGTACGCGGCGACGCCGAGGGGGCGACGGCGTCGGACGCGCTTTGGGATGCGGCCGGCGTACGCCGCCGGCGCGGCCTGGAAGCGCGCCCTCGCCTCGGCCCGGTACCGAGCTGTACCTGTCCACATCGCGCCCGCATAGCAACCGAACCCAACCGCAACCGCCAGCGACGCCGGAACGAGGACGAGCGCCTGCCATGGCTCCAGCGCGGCGACTGCGCCGCCGAACGCGGTCCCGGCGGAGACCCGGTGCGCCTCGAGACCGGCGAAGACGATCCCGCCCGCGTAGTACACGGCCATCCCCGCAGCGACCCCTGGCAGCAGGGCGCGCGGGACACGTCTCGTGCCTGGCACCAATGCGAGCGCGGCGCCGATGAGGACGACCATGAGGCCGCCGAGCATGTTCAACTGGGCGTGAAGGTTCACGACCACGTCGCCCGCGTCGCCGCCGCGGTCGAGCAGCTCGTTCACCGCCGGGAACGCCTGCACCGGGCCCTGCAGCGTTCCGCCCGCGAGCGCCGCGGAGCCGGCGAGGACGAAGACACGCACCGGAGCGCGCGCACGGCGGAACGTCCGGACGAGCGTGACGAGGAGCAACCAGAACGCCGCGAGCATTGCGATGCCCGCGGCCATGATCAGGAACGCGTGCAGCCTCGTCGCCTCCTCCGCCTGCTCGGGCGTGATCCCGCGGCGCACGACTAGCCGCCCCTCATGGAATCCGAGATACAGAGCCACGCCGTAGAACGCGAGCGAGCCGAGCAGCAACGACCAGAAGCACGTGTCGGCGAGCCGGCGGCTCGGCGCGACGCCTCCGAGCGCCGGCGCGAGCGCGAACAGCGCGCCGGCCGTCAGCATCGTCAACCCGGTAACGAGGTTGATGTGGGCGTGGCTGATCGGGTCGATCCACTCACCGGCGTGCCCCGCGCGGTAGAGCCAGTCCGCATGCGCGGGCTGCACCTGGATCACGCCCTGCACCGTCCCGACCGTCAGCCCAGCAGCGCCGGTCGCGAGGAACTTCCAGAGGTGGCCGCTGGGCTTCGGGACCCGCACGCGCCGTGACTGGAAGATCGTGATGAAGACGTTGGCGGCGAAGCACCAGTAGCCGAGCCCCATCACGCCCGCGCCGATGCCGACCGGCACGCGGTAGGCCTTCCCCATGTGCAGCTTCGCCGCCTCGTAGTCACACCCGTGCGAGACGAGCCGCCCGATCAGGACGCCGTTGACGACGAGCGCGACGTAGAACACCAGCAGCCCGACGGCGGTGAACCAGAAGGCGCCCTGCGCCAGTCCCGGGCTGGCGAGCGGCCGGCCGACCACGCGCGGCAGGACGTACCAGCACAGTCCGGTCGAGATGAGCGTGCCGCCGCCGACGATCATCACGTGCGTGTTCGACAGGTCGCGGACGAGGTGGCCCGCGTACCCGGCACGCGCGAGCCACTCCGCCGTCCACGGCAGGTTCTTGACGACCATGTGCACGCCGCCCAGCAGCAGGAACGCCCCACCTGCGAGGAAGTACTTCGGGAGGCACGCGTCGTGGCGCGTGAGCTCCTCGCCGGGATACGGCGTCGTCCGCACCGGCGGCTTGCGGCCCGGCAGGATCGACGCGATCGACACCACGACCACGGCGAAGAACGCCGCGTACGTGAAGAACTCCAGCGACGAGAGGTGCTGGGTGTACAACGGTTACCGGAGGCCCGGCTCGAGGAAGTAGACGATCAGCGTCCAGGCGAGGTAGATGACGATCAGGATCGCGAGGATGATCCAGGCGCGGGTGAGCGTCGCGCGGTTGTGCCGGACGTCTTCGCCGACGTCCCGGTAGCCGAACAGCGGCCGGGCCGGGCGCTGGCGGCGTTCGTCTTCAGCCATCAGAACACCTTCTCCATGACGAGGCTGCGGTCGGGCTGGAAGCCGGAGCCGACGTCCGCGAGCAAGCGCTCGAACGTATAGCCCCGCTCGAGGAAGACGTCGAGCTGCCCCGGCGTGTCCCAGCTCGTGTAGCAGTGGACGAGCGTGTCGCCGTTGTCGTCGACGCGGATGAAGACGTCGAAGCCCTGGCACCCTGGGTACTCCTGCACGTGGCCCTTCAGCGCCTGCATTGAGGAATAGAGCAGCGGCCACGTCTCGGCCGGGACACGCACCTCGCTGAGCGTCGAGTAGGTAACGAAGGGGGGCGCAGCGGCCATCAGAATTTCTGCCCGTAGACGATGTGCCCGACGATGATCGCGATCCCGAACGCGACGATCATCGCGGTGAACAGGATGAAGAAGAGCGTCGCCGGGCCCGCCGCCTCCGACGTCCAGCCCCCGAAGCGGTCGACCGGGTAGATCCCCGTCCGCTGACGGGTGGTGCGGTACTGCTTCACCCAGAGCAGCAGCGCCAGGACGAGCACGACAAGAAACCCCCACATCCACGCGATCGAGGTCCAGTCCACGTGCCACGTCGCGACCCGGTTCTCGGTCTCATGGTGTCCCTGCAGGTAGAGGTAGAATTCGCGCGCCTTTTCCGGCGTGTCACCTCTGGGGAACATCATCGTCCCACTCCTCCTCGTCGAACGCCCAGTCGGGCGTGTAGTAGTCCTCCTCCTCGATCCCGAGCGGGATCTGCGCCTGCCGCTCGAGGTCGTGGAAGTGCCCCGCCTTCCAGGCCCAGATGAAGGCGACGAGCGCGAAGCCCGCGAAGACGAAGAACGCCTCCAGCATCCAGTCGACCATCACCCAGCGCGACTGCGCGCTTTCCGGCGCGTCGTGGGCGACCGCGGCCGCCGGTGCTGCGAGAGCCATCAGGCCGGCGACCGCGCTGGTGGTGAGGAGGCGTCTCATTGCTGCCCCGGGACGGTGGGCGGGAAGTTCTTCTGTTCTTCAGGCGGCAGCTTGTCGCCGCGCGCGCGGGCCTCGGCCCAGGCGCGCTCGAGCAGGTCCTGGTAGATCGCCTTGATGCCGGCCGCGGCGTCGTCGAGCGAGAGCGGCGTCTTGCCGTCGTTGAGCTTGAAGCTGTCGGCCGGCGAGAGCCCGGGGAAGACGCGCATCGCTTCCTGCATGAACGGGTCGGTGACCTGCTCCTTAGTGAACGAGGCGTTGTCGGTCAGCTTCTGCCGGCTCTTTAGCCAGGCGATCAGCTCCTTCGACGGCTGCCAGACGATGTAGTCCTTCGGCTCGGGGACGACGTTCTTGTCCAGCGTGTGATTCGGGATGGTCTTCACGAAGAGCACGACGCGCCAGATGTCGTCGACGGACATGCGCTCGCCGAAGTTCTCCATCGCGGTGCCGGGCCAGCCGCGCAGGATCCGGTAGTAGAAGTCGCCGGGGCCGGTGTCGCCGCCGCAGCAGGCGTCGTCCTTGTCCGTGAAGTCCGCGGGCGACGGGGACATGAAGCGCGCGCCCGGGCCCTTCCCGTCGCCGGCGAGGCCGTGGCAGCCCACGCAGCGCTGCAGGAAGACCCGCTTCCCGCGCAGCAGGTTCCCCTCCGTGACCGGCAGCGGGTCGCCCGCCAACCAGTAGCTCCGGTCGATCTGCGCGAGGTTCGGCGCCTCCTCGAGCTGGTCCTTCGGTGGGCTGAGGATCTTGTCGTTGCCCTCGAGGATCGGCTCGTGCGCGCCCTGGAAGCCGGTGTACGACGGCGGGAAGCCCTGATTGACCCGCACGACATGCTTCGCGTACAGCTGCCCCGCATAGCGCAGCAAGCCGGACTTGCCGCTGCGCGTCTCCACGTACGTGATCAGCTGCTCCACCTGCTTGTCCGAGAACAGCGACTTCATCGGCGGCATCAACGAGAGCGGGTCGACGAAGCGCGGGTCGTAGAAGTGCGCGCGCTGCCAGTCGTCCGGATGCCAGCCGGACTCCTGTGAGAGATCGGGACCGGTGCGCTCCGTGCCGAGCAGGTTCGGCGACTGGTCGGAGCCGAAGAAGTCACCCGGCTGCGAGACCTTCGGATAGAGGAAGTAGAGACCCTCGCGCACGTCCTGCGGCCGGACGTAGCCCGAGTGGCACACGTAGCAGCCGTTCTGCGCGAACAGGTTCCGGCCTTTGACCCCATCGTCGGAGAGCGGCGCCCAGTCCGCGGACGCCGGCGGGTCGAACGTGTGGATCGGCAGCCACACGACGATGAAGACGACGGTAAAGAACGCGAGCAGGCCGCCCAGGCCCGCGACGAGCGGCGTGATCAGCATGCGCTCGCGCGGGTGCGGCGCCCAGCCGCGCGGCGTTTCCTCGTCCTGCCTGCGCTCGTCGTCCAACGCTCAGCCTGCCGGCCGCGGCGCGACGGCTTCGGCGACCCTGAGTGTCTCGCGTCGCCGCCGCTCCTCGGTGTTGGTGAAGATCGTCATGCCGACGTTGACGATCTGGACGATCCCGGAGAGGACGATCATCGCCCCGAAGATCCCGCGCGCAATGTAGTACGCGTGCAGCTGCGGCAGCACGTTCACCTCGGGAATCCCCTCCGCCCAGCTGAAGCCCTGCTGGAAGCCCGCGAGCGTGAGCACGCTGAAGAAGCCCGTGAACCCGATCGTGATCAGCCAGTACTGCCATTCGACCAGCGTCCGGCTGAATAACGGCCGCGCGTAGACCTGGGCGACGATGTAGTCGACCACGCCCATGCCGAGGATCGTGAACGCGCCCAGTAGGGCGAGGTGCGCGTGCGCGACCACGAAGTTGGTGAAATGCTGCAGCTTGTTGAACGGCTGCAACGCCTCGAACGCGCCCTGGATGTTGACCAGGAAGTAGAAGAAGAAGGCGGTGAGGGTGAAACGTAAGGGTAAGTTCGTGAAGAACTTGTCCCAGTTCCCTTTCATCGTCCCGAGGATGTTGATCGTGAACGCGAAGACGGGGATCAGCAGCGCCCACGACGAGACCTCGGCGATCGTCTTCAACCAGGACGGCGTCGGCGACTGCAGGATGTGGTGGTCCCCGACGCCCGTGTACAGGAACGCCATCCCCCAGAACGAGACCAGCGACAGCGTGTAGCTGTAGAGCGGCGTGTTGGTGATCCGCGGGACCATGTAGTAGGTCAGCGCGATCAGCATCGGCGTCAGCCACAGCCCGAAGAGGTTGTGCGCGTACCACCAGTTGAGCATCGCGTCGGAGAGGCTTCCTTCGAGCGCGCCCGACGGCGCCCCCCAGACGTTGCCGGGACGCCAGATGACGTTGCCGATCGCGTAGTCGACCGCGAGCCAGATCGGACTGGCGATGAAGAACCAAACGGCGACGTAGATCGGGCGGATCGTCCGGATCGAGACGGTCGCGAGGATGTTGACGACATTCGCGAGCCAGATCACGAGCAGCGCGATGTCGATCGGCCAGATGAACTCCCCGTACTCGCGCCCCTGGCTGTGGCCCGTCAGCAGGCCGATGATCCCGAGCAGGTACATCAGGTTCCACGCCCAGGCGCACAGGACCCCGAGCCGCTCGCTCCACATCCCGCGCGTGCCGACGAGGCGCGGCAGCATGTAGAAGAGCGCGCCGAAGTACATCATGGTCAGCCAGGCGAGGATCACGCCGCTGACGTGCGAGGGACGGACGCGGCTGAAGCTCAGCCAGGAGATGCCGCCAAAGGCGTCCGGCGTGATGAACTCGGTTGCGAGGACGAGGCCGAAGAGGTCGACGACCGTCAGCCAGATGATCGCCGAGAGCAGCCAGTGGCGAGCGGCCAGATCGGGGTAGCGAAACGTGCGCGCCGTTCCCCCGACCAGAGGTTGCAGCACCGCCGCCCTTGGGCCTGTCGTGGTCCCGGACATGCCGCGCGGCCGAACATAAATCCGCGCGGCCGCTCCGGCCCGGCGGATGACGGAACTGTCATCTGCAGGTCATGTTCATGTCATCTCAGCTCGGTTATGGTCGTTCCCGCGGTCATGCGCATCCTGGTGATCGAGGACGAGCCTCGGATTCTCGGCTTCCTCGTGCGAGGGCTCGAGGCGGAGGGCTTTGGCGTCGACGCCGCCCGCAACGGCGCCGAGGGACTGAAGCGCGCGCGGCGCGACAGCTACGACCTCGTCCTGCTGGATCTGTTGCTGCCGGGGCTCGACGGCCTCAGCGTCCTGCACGAGCTCAACAGCGCGAGGCCCGAGCTGCCGGTGGTGATCCTGTCCGCCCGCTCCGACCTGCCGACGAAGCTGCGCGGCTTCGGGCTCGGCGCCACCGACTACCTCAGCAAGCCCTTCTCGTTCGACGAGCTGGTCGCGCGCATCCGAGTGCAGTTGCGGAAGGCGCGCGACGCCGAGAACGGCCACGTTCTGCGGGTCGGAACGATCGCGCTCGACCTCGCGCGGCGGGAGGCGCGAGTCGGGCCGAACATTGCACAGCTGTCCGACCGGGAGTTCCGCGTCCTGCACCACCTGGTCGAGCACGCCGGCGAGGTGATCAGCCGTGAGCGCCTGCTGTCAGAGGTCTGGGGCTACCACTTCGACCCGGGATCGAACGTCGTCGACGTCTGCATCCGGAGACTGCGGAAGAAGCTCGGCGCCGGGGCGCCGATCGAGACGATTCGCCATGCGGGCTATCGGCTTACTGCGGCATAGGCCCGTCGAGGCGGCCTGGGCTGCGTTCGCGGCCGCGAACCTGGTCGCGATGCGCGCGTGGCCGGGCTGGGAGACTATCCCGTTCCACTTCATCTGGATCAGCCTCACGCTCGTCTTCGGCTTCCGCGTGTGGCGGCCCGCCGGGACGTATCTGACGCTCGCCGCCGTCGTCACGGCGACGGGGGCGCTCATTCTGGACGACGCATTCAGCGGCGACCAGCTGTGGGGCGAACTGTTCGAGGTGCCGTTGATGTCCGCGATGTTCCTGGCGATGGTCTGGCACGCGCGCAGGCGGCAGGACGCGCTTGCCGTCGTCGAGCGCCAGGCCGCGCAGCGCGCGTCGCTGCTCGAGCGACAGGAGCGCTTCCTGCACGACGCGTCGCACGAGTTGCGGACGCCCGTGACGATCGCGCGCGGACATCTGGAGGTGCTGCGGCGGACGAACGGGGAACCCGCGCCGGAGATCGAGGTCGCGCTCGACGAGCTCGAGCGGATCGAGCAGATCCTCGAACGGCTGCTGCTGCTCGCGAAGGCCGATCAGCCGGACTTCGTCGTGCTCGGGGACGTCGACGTCGAGCCGTTCCTCGAGGACGTGTTCATGCGCTGGTCCGAGGTGGCTCCGCGCGCCTGGCGACTCGGCGACCTGGCCTCGGGCAAGCTCGCCGCCGATCCCGACGGATTGCGCTGTGCGCTCGACGCGCTGTTCGAGAACGCCGTGAAGTACACGGAGCACGGCGACCCCATCGAGCTGACCTCACGACGCATGGAGGGCGGCGTCGTGATCGAGTTGGAAGACGGCGGCTGCGGGATCCCCGAGGACGCGCTCGCCCACATCTGGGACCGCTTCGCGCGCGCCGACGCTGCCCGGACGCGAGCCCACGGCGGCGTGGGCCTGGGACTTGCGATCGTCGACGCGATCGGGAAGGCCCACGGGGGACGCTGCACCGTCCGCGTGGCCGACGGCACAACGACCTTCGCGCTCTTCCTGCCGCGTCTCCGGCCGTTGAGCCGGGTGCCCGCGGGACACATAGGAAACTCTTAGGTTCGACCGACCTTTTCTCAGCGCTCTCTTAACGTGGCCGCCTAGCCTCGTTCGTGAAAGGAGTGATGAGAACGATGCACCTCTATGGATACACCCTCGAGCGTTACGTCAAGCGTGAACTGCCGGCTTCGCACCTGGCGGCGATCGACACGCATGTGAGCAATTGCCTGTTCTGCGCACACAGGCTCGCCGACGAGGCGGTGGTCGGCGCGGACTGGGAACGCCGAGGCTTCCTCGGACGTCTGGTGCGCGTCGAGCGTCAGGACGGCGTCGACACCGACGTCCAGGATCTCGAAGCCCGCGCTGCTTGAAGGATCAGTCGTGTGCCGGCGCGGGACGGCGCGCCGGTATCCGATACCCGTGGTCGTGGCAGAGGGAGCCGGGCGCGTCCTCGGTCAGCGCGTCGCAGTACCCCTTGCCGTAGGCGGCGCGCATGAATGCCGCCACGACGTCGAGGTTCCACTCCGTGATCTCTCCCGCCTCACGCCAGAGGTCGGTCAGACGGAGGTCGATGTCGAGCTCGAGCAAATCGATACGTGACGGCTTGTTGGCCATTCAGCCAGGGTAGGAACCGGGTCGGACGGCATCTCGCCGTCCCCGGGACGTGCCAGGCAGAGGGCGTGTCCCGCACGGACAGACGCCGTCTTGGCGGGACGGGACGTGGCCGACGGGCGCTTCGGGCGCATTGCTCCATACGAACGCCCGACTGCCGTGCCAGGCAGAGGCCGGGTACCGTGGAGCCGTGGCCGAGCTGCATTACGGGCCTGCGCGCGTGCCCTCGCGAGAGAACCCCGAGGAGGCGATCGAGCTCCTCCAGGAACGCGGCTTCACGGCCTGCGAGATCGACTTCGAGGGCAAGTTCTGGATGGGCTACCCGTGGGCCGAGCGGTTCGGCGAGCTGGCTCGGGACGCGGACATCGTTCTCTCCGTCCACGCACCGATCGCGGGCTTCATGGGCCACGCCGAGCGCGGCAAGAAGCTGAACATGGCGGTCGGCATGCTCGACCACTCCGCCGGCATCGCCAAGGCCGCCGGAGCGGAGCTGGTCGTGTTCCACCCCGGCTTCCTGCTCGGGCGCGAGCGCGACGCCGCGATCGACTCGGTCGCCGAGCAGCTCGGGGAGCTACGCGAGCGGCTGGAGAAGAAGGACCGCGCCGTTCCCTTCGGAGTCGAGATCATGGGCCGCGTCCGCGAGCTCGGGACCGCCGAGGACGTCTTCGCGATCTCGGCGCGCTGCGGCTGGGTCCGTCCCGTCCTCGACTTCGCGCACCTCCATGCCGTCACCGACGGCGGCTTCACCGAGGCGGCGACGTTCGCCGCCATCCTCGCGGGCGCGGACCAGGTCCTCCCTCCCGACGTACCGTTCCACATCCACTTCTCGGACATCGCCTTCGCGAACCGCAACGAGACCAAGCACCTCCCCTACGGCGAGGGAACGCTGCGCGCCGCGCCGCTCGGCGAGGCGCTGACGAAGTTCGACCGTCCCGCGACGGTGATCACCGAGTCGCCGGACCTACGGTCCGACGAGGCGATCCGCGAGGAGCTCTACGCGGCGGTCGGGACGCGCGCGGCGAGCCGCGCCTCGAGCTCCGCGGCTTCGGCCTCGCGGCCGAGCGAGCGCAGGAACTCCGCATAGGGCGGCAGGATGTCGAGCAGGATCCGGCAGTGCTCGGTGCCCTCGAGGATCTCGAGTGCCTCGCCGAGGAGCGTCTCCGCCTCGTCGATACGTCCCTGCGCGGCGCGCACCTGAGCAAGGGCGACGCGCGTCGTCGCGCGTGACACGGTGTCCTCGGCGCTCACGGTCTCGCGGGCGGCGAGCGCATACTTCTCGGCCTCGTCGATCCGGCCCTGCTCGAGCAGGAGCTGCGCGAGGTGGCGCTGGCTTTCGCAGAGCGTTCCGCGCTCGCGCATCGGCGCGAGCAGACGGATCGACTCGCGCAGCAGCTTCTCTGCCTTCGCCGTGTTGCCGGTGTGCCACGCAACGAGCCCGAGCATCCGCGACGTCCAGGCAATCTCCGAAACGGACGCGGCCTCGCGGTAGAGGTCGAGTGCCTTCGTCAACCAGCCCTCGGCCTGCTCGTAGTCGCCGCGCGCGTACAGGAGATAGCCCTTCCACTGTGCCGCGCTCGCGCGGGCGACGATGTTCCCGCTGTGCTCGGCCAGCTCGATCGCCCGGTCTATGACCGGGCCGGCCTTGTTCTCCTCCATCCGCATGATGTGGATGGAGGCGAGCTGGAGGGCGGCCCTCGCTTCCTGGTCCTTCCGTCCTGCGGCGTGCGCGACGTCGACCGCACGCTGCTCGAACTCCTCGGCCTCGCTCAGCTTGCCGATCCAGCGGGCGATGCGCGCGCGCCGGTCGAGGGCACTGAAGAGCCCGTCGTGGTCGTCGTCCTCGACCACCTCGAGCGCCTGGTCTGCGAGCTCGGCCGCACGCGCGAACTCACCGTCGAGCGAGGCCGCGGTCTCGGACAGCGCGGTCAACGCCCTGGCCTGAAGATCGCGCGCGCCGGTTGCAGCCGCCTCCTCCGCGATCACGGTCATCTCGTCGCGCACGACCGGCAGGTCGCCGAGCTGCCACGCGGCGCGCGCGGCGAGGAAACGGCGCTCGAGCGTCGGCTCGAGCTCCGCTGCACGCAGCAGGAGCTTGCGCGCCGACACGTTCGACTCGCGCGACAGCGCCCGCTTGCCCGCGGCCTGCAACGCCTTCGCAGCGGTGCGCGCGAGCTCCTCCGGAGGCTTGCCGTCGAGCTCCGCGTACAGCGTGCACGCCTGGTCGAGGTGGTAAGCGCGGATCTCGAGCAGCTCCTTGTCGGCCTTCTCGCGCAGCCACTCGGCGAAGCGCGTGTGGTACTCGGCGCGCCCGGACTTCGAGAGCGCGCCGTACGCGACCTCCCGGATCAGCACGTGCTTGAAGCGATACGCCGCCTCACCCGTGATCGTCGAGCGTTCCTCACGCGTCAGGAAGTCGCGCAGGAGGAGATCGTCGAGCATGTCGTCTAGCTCGTCCGCGTCGTACTCCGGCGACAGGTAGTCGATCGCTCCCGCCCAGAAGGTGCGGCCGATCACCGAGCCGCGCTGGAGGACGATCTTCTCGCCGGCCGGCAGACGGTCGATGCGCGCCGCGATCAGCGCCTGCAGCGTGTCCGGGATCCGGTCGCCGCCGTCCGCGCCCTCCTCGAGCAGCATGCGCACGGTCTCCTCGACGAACAGCGGGTTGCCCTCGGTCTTCTCGAGCAGCCGCGTGCGCACGTGCTCCGGAACGTCGTGCTCCGCGAGCAGCGCCTCGGCGAGGGCCTCGCTCTCCTCGCGCACGAGCGGCTCGAGCTCGATCGCGGTCGAGCGGATCCGGCCGCCGCCCCAGCCGGGACGGACGTCGAGCAGCTCCGGCCGTGCCAGGCAGACGATCAGCAGCGCACGCTCGCGCACCCACTGAGCGAGGTGGTCGACCAGCTCGAGCAGTGGCTCTTCGGCCCAGTGAATGTCCTCGAACACGAGGATCAGCGGCTGCACGTCGGCGAGCTCGTCGACGAACTCGCGCGCCGCCCACGCGATCTCGGGCTGGCCGCGCTCGCCCTCCACCGCCTCCATCACGCCGGAGGCGAGACCGAGCAGCTCGGCGATCGCCTCGTCGCCGCAGCACTCGATCAGCTTCTGGCGCGCCGTCTCCATCGGATCGTCGTCCGTGATCCCGGCGGCCGCCTTGACCATCTCGGCGAGCGGCCAGTAGGTCACGCCTTCGCCGTACGGCAGCGCGCGCCCGGAGAGGATCGTCGCTCCCTCGACGCCGGCGAGGAACTCCCGGAGCAGCCGGCTCTTCCCCATGCCTGGCTCGCCGTAGATCGTGAAGACGTGCGGACGGCGGTCGCGAATCGTGCGCGACAAGGTGTTCTCGAGCAGGTCGAGCTCGGATTCCCGCCCGACGAACGGCGCGGAGACGGCCGCGCGCTGCGGTTGGCCGTCGAGGGCGCACTCGACGCGGTACGCCGGGATCGGCCGTCGAAAGCCGCGCAGCTCGAGCGGGCCGACGTCTTCGGTCTCGATGCGACCGTCCGTCAGCCGCTGCGCCGACTCCCCGATCAGGATCTGTCCCGGTCCCGCCGCCTGCTGCAGACGGGCCGCGACGTTGACGGCTTCGCCGGTGGCGAAGGTGGAGTCCGTCTCGTCGACGACGACCTCGCCGGCCTCGATCCCGATCCGGGCGTCGACCCCGAGGTCGCGGACGTTCTGGATGATCCCGAGCGCCGCTCGCACGGCCCGTTCGGCGTCGTCCTCGTGGGCCTGCGGGATCCCGAAGGCGGCCATGACGGCGTCGCCGGCGAACTTCTCCACCGTCCCGCCGTGCGTCTCGATGCAGCCGGAGACCGCGTCGAAGAACGCTGTCACGCGCCGCCGCGTGATCTCCGGGTCCTGGCCGGAGACGAGCTCCGTCGACCCGACGAGGTCGGCGAAGAGGACAGTGGCCAGCTTGCGCTCCACGCCCCAAATTCTAGGTGCGCGGGTCGACGCGACCGCGGGCGCGGGGGGCCGCCGGGGCGGCCCCCCGCGTCGTGGCGGTTACAGACCGAAGGCGGACCGCGGGACCGTCGCCAACACCTGTTGCTGGTAGTAGACGTCCGTTCCGTTGGTGTTCTGCGGGTAATGCGTCGTCACGGACAGCGCGTAGATGTTCGCGTCGGAGATCGCCAGTCCGAAATAGTCGCCGATGAAGCCGCGTCCCGTAGGACACGGATCGTTGTGACCTGCGCACGGATACTGGCTGATGCCGCCGAGCTTCTGTCCGGGCTGGTCGGGATCCCACGCGAAGGTCGAGATATTGGCGTTCGAGCCGACCTTTTGCGCGCCGGCGAGCGTGCCGGTGTCCCGATAGACCTGCAGCGACACCGCGATGCACGTATTGGCGTCGCCTCGGTGCTCGGGCAGGATCGACGAGTCGGTCGGGCAGGCGTCGCGCCGGTCGTAGAACGCAACCGCGACCGCATCCCCGTTCGCGGCGACCGACGGCTGGAACTGGTCGCTCGAGCCCGTGTTCGCGTCGTCGTTCACGCGTTGCGGCGTCTTCCACGAGAACCCTCCGTCCACCGTCTGCGTGAAGTACACGTCGGAGGTTCCCGCCGCGGGATCCCAGTTCTCGTAGGTGAGATACGCGTGACCCGGGTGCGTTGGGCTTGCGGCGAAGTTCTCGATGATCCCGTCACGGAAGTTCGTGTTCGCGAAGCGGCCGTTCGGGTTCTCGATCGGGCTCGCTGCCATCACGAACGGCGTCCACGTCTTACCGTCGTCCGTCGACTTCGTCACGTAGACGTGGCCCACCTTGTTCTTGTTGAGGTCGAACCCGCCGACGAACGCGACGTAGACGGTTCCCTCAGGGCCGATCGACGGATAGACGTACGTGTTCCCCGGCGTCGTTTCGGACGGGCTCGTCAGCTGCACGGCCTTCGAAAACGAGACACCGTGATTGCGCGAGACGGAAACCATGATCTTGCCGTTGCCGTTCGCGCCGTTGAAGGTCGTCCACATCGCGTACACATGATCCTGGTTCACGTTTCCGACGATGTGGTTCACGGCGATCCACTGCTTGTCCTCGACGTGCCCGAACGTGATGCTGTTCTGGTTGTTCGTGTTGTCGAGTGCCTCGCCACCGTTTGCTTTCGTCCAGTGCCGGCCGAGATCGTTTGAGTACGAGACATCGATCTCGCCGTTCGGATGCATCCCGCCGGCCCAGAACGCATTGAAGGGCAGCGTCGTCTGCCAGACGCGCCCCTCCGTATCGAAGTCGACATTCGGGTCGGTGTTGTTCGTCCAGCTCGGCGGCATTTCCTGCGTATTGCCGAGGGTCGTGCACTCGTAGCCCTGCACCTGATTCGTGGCGACGACGGCGCCGTCGACGATCGTGTAGGTGCCGAGATGGAAGTCGTAGAACGTGCTCCACGGCCCGACGAAGAACTTCGAGTTACCGACGATGGTCTCGGTCCCGGGCTTGACCGCGAGCCACGACTCCGAATGGTTGGAGTTCAGGTGCTGCGGCCCGCACGTCCCCGGTTCCGGACGCGTGGCACCCGGCGGGACGGGATAACCACCGCCCTCGATCGGGCTGCTGACGACCGTGTTCGTGAACGGGACGGCCGCGGCGCTGGACGCGGCAACCGACGCCGCCACCACGACAAGTGTCGCTACCAGCTTCTTCAAAGCTCCCCTCCCCTTTCGTTGGACGAGCCCCAGGCCGCGTTTCTAACAGGTCTCTGCGCACAGCGCGAAGCCCGATTCGACCTGCTTATCGCCAGTAGCATCCTCGCGTGCTCGATCCGAAGGTCTTCAAGGCGTACGACGTGCGCGGCATCTACCCGGACGAGCTCGACGAGGCGGGCGCGCACGCGATCGGCCGCGCCTACGTCGAGGAGTTCGAGCCGCGACGGATCGCGGTGGGGCGCGACATGCGGCTCTCGTCGCCGGCGATGGCCGAAGCTGTCATGCGCGGCGCGGCCGAGGCCGGCGCGGACGTCGTCGATCTCGGCCTGGTCGGAACGGAGATGGTCTATTTCGCCGTCGGCGAGCTCGAGCTCGAGGGCGGGATCGCCGTCACGGCGTCACACAACCCCAAGCAGTACACGGGGATGAAGATCGTCCGTCGGGGCGCGCTTCCGGTCGGCGGGGACTCGGGCCTTCTGGACATCCGCACGCGGGCGCTCGGCGAACCCGGTGCCAGGCAAGGGACGGGGCCGGCCGGGACGATCACGCAGGAGGACATCTGGGCGCGGTTCGTCGACCGCGTCCTGTCCTTCATCGACGTGGACGCCGTCAAGCCGCTGCGTGTCGTGATCGACGCCGCGAACGGCATGGCCGGCGTGATGCTGCCGCCCGTGCTCGAGCGCCTGCCGATCGAGGCCGTGCGCTGCTATTTCGAGCCGGACGGGTCGTTCCCGAACCACGAGCCGAATCCGCTGCTCCCCGAGAACCGCGAGTTCATCGTCCGCAAGGTGACGGAAGAAGGCGCGGACCTCGGCGTGGCGTTCGACGGGGACGCCGACCGCTGCTTCTTCGTCGACGACGGCGGCGAGTTCGTCCCGGGCGACTTCGTCACGGCGCTCCTCGCCGAGTCGATCCTCGAGAAGGAGCCCGGCGCGAAGATGCTCTACGACGTGCGCGCCAGCTGGGCGGTGCCGGAGACGATCGAGCGCGCCGGCGGCGTCCCGCTCGTGAACCGCGTCGGCCACGCGTTCTTCAAGCACCGCATGCGCGAGGAAGGCGCGGCGTTCGGCGGCGAGGTCTCCGGCCACTACTACTTCCGGGACTTCTCGCAGGCGGACTCGGGTGTGATCCCGTTCCTGCTGATGCTCGAGCTCGTCTCGAAGCGCGGCGAGAAGCTGTCCGAGACGCTGCGCCCGTACCGCGAGCGTTACTTCATCACCGGCGAGCTGAACACACCCGTTCCCGACGTCGCGCTCAAGCTGCAGGAGCTCAAGGAGCGCTTCGGCGCCGAGGGAAAGGTCTCCCATCTCGACGGTCTGTCCCTCGACGCGGCTGACTGGCACATGAACGTGCGGCCCTCCAACACGGAGCCGCTGTTGCGGCTGAACCTCGAGGCGCTCTCGCCCGACCTGATGGAGCGCAAGCGGGACGAGGTGCTCGAGGTGATCCGAAGCTGAGACCTTTCAATGTGTGATTTTCAAAGCCAGCGAACCAAGAGCGGGCGCTGGACGGCCGCCCGGGCAAAGCCCGTGCGGCCTCTCTGCGGCGCCGCCAAGTCGGCGCCTTGAAGGAGAGGCCTCCGTTCAAGTTCTCCGCGCAGACGCGCGTCGGCTTCTCCGACACGGACGCACAGGGGATCGTCTACTACGGCCGGTACCTCCCGTACTTCGACCTCGCCCGCGTCGAGTACCACCGGAATCTCGGCCTGCTCGGAATGGACATCGGCGAGGAGGGCCAAGAGTTCGTCATGCGCGCCTGCACGATCGAGTACCTCGCGCCGGCCGTGTTCGACGACCTGATCGAGGTCTACGTGCGGATGGCGCAGATCCGGCGCACGAGCGCGACGTACGAGTTCGCCGCCTACCGCGCCCGCGACGATCTGCTGATGGTGACGGCGACTCAGACGCTGGTGCTCGTCGATCTCGACGAGCGGAAGGCGGTGGCGATCCCGGATGGCTACAAGGATGCGATCCGCGCCTTCGAGGGAGACGCGCTCCAGTCCTAGGGCGCGCGCCGGCCTGAAGCCGGCGCACACCGCTTCACCTGAGCGAAGCGAATCGCTTGGGAGGCCGCGCGCCCGCCCGCTGTCCTCGGAACGAACGGGCGCCGCAGCTTTGGTGCCCTCTCCCCCTTCCACTCGTTGTAGTCAGATTCGCGGCGCGGTCTATCCCTGAAAAGAGGTACCGCGCTTGTTCGAGGGATGATCCCTCCAACGAGGGACGCTAACTTCCAATGTTTGCGACGAGATAAGCGGGCGTCGGACGGCCGCGCGAGCAAAGCTCGCACGGCCTTTATGCGGCGCCGCCGAGTCGGCGCCTCAGTTACGAGGGAGTGACTCGGTAGGCGTCAAAGACCGCCTCGATGTTGCGCAGAGCCGTCAGCAACCCGCGCAGCTCCTTCACGTCGCCGACCTCGGCCGTGTACCAGTTCTTGGCCATCTGATCCTCGACGGTTCCCCCGTACGAGACGATGTTCGCGCCGTGCTCGGCGAAGGTCCGGGCGACGTCTTCCAGGAGCCGAGGCCGGTCCCAGGAGTCGACGGCGATCTGGACGCGGAAGCTCTGCGAGGCGCCGCCGTCCCAGCTGACGGGGGTGAAGCGCTCGGGGTTCCGCGCCAGCGCCTTCACGTTCGGGCAGTCGCCGCGGTGGATCGTGATGCCCTTGCCCATCGAGATGTAGCCGACGATCTCGTCGCCCGGCACCGGCGTGCAGCACTTGGCGAGCCGCACGAGGACGTCGTCGACCCCGTGGACGTTGATGCCGTAGTTCTCGCTGCCGATCGCATGCTTCGCGCGCGGCGCCTTGAGCGGGACCGCCTCTTCTTCCGCGGCCTGCTCGGTCTTCAGGCGCTGCAGCACCTTGTTCACGACCGACTGCGCGCCGATCTTGCCGGAGCCCAGCGAGAGGTAGAAGTCCTCCGCCTTCTTGAAGTTCATGTCGCGGATGACCTCCGCAAGCACGGCCGAGCCGGCCAGCTTGCGATACGGGAGCTTCGCCGCCTTCAGCGCGGCCTCGAGCGATTCGCGACCCTTCTGCTCCTGGTCCTCGCGGGTCTCGCGCGAGAACCACTGCCGGATCTTGTTCCGCGCCCGCGAGGACGCGGCCAGCGAGAGCCAGTCGCGCGACGGGCCGCGCCCGGCCTTCGACGTCAGGATCTCGACGAAGTCCCCGTTCTTCAGCCGGTAGTGCAACGGGACGATCCGGCCGTTGATCTTCGCGCCGACCGTGCGGTGCCCCACGTCCGTGTGCACGGCATAGGCGAAGTCGATCGGCGTTGCGCCCGTCGGCAGCGTCTTCACCTCGCCCTTCGGTGTGAACACGTACACCTCGTTGTCGACGAGGTCGCTGAGAAACGCGCGCTTGAACTCGCCCGGCTCGTCGATCGTCTCCGGCTGCGCCTCCATCAGCTGCCGCACCCACGTCTCCCACGCGTCGTCGGACTTCGGGCGACGCTTGCCCTTGTAGCGCCAGTGCGCGGCGATGCCGAACTCCGCCGTCTCGTGCATCTCGCGCGTGCGCACCTGGATCTCGAGCGGGCGGCCTTCCGGCCCGATCACCGTCGTGTGCAATGACCGGTAGCGGTTGAACTTCGGCATCGCGATGTAATCCTTGAAGCGGCCGGGCATCGGCTTCCATAGCGAGTGGATCAGGCCGAGCGCGCCGTAGCAGTCGCGCGTGCCCTCGTCTCCGGAGCGCTCCACGATCACGCGCATCGCCGTCAGGTCGTAGATCTCGTTGAACTCGCGGCCCTTCTTGGCCATCTTGTCGTAGATCGAGTAGAAGTGCTTCGCGCGCCCGGAGATCTCGGCCGGGATGTCGACCTTGTCGAGCTCGAGCTGGAGGATGCGCGCGGCCTCCGAGACATGGCCCTCGCGGTCGGCGCGCCGCTCGGTCACCATCGCCTTGATCTCCTCGTACTTGCGCGGGTGCAGCGTCTCGAACGCGAGGTCCTCGAGCTCCCACTTGAGGGCGTGGATGCCGAGCCGGTGCGCGAGCGGCGCGTACACCTCGAGCGTCTCCTTCGCCTTCTGCACCTGCTTCTGCTTGCCGAGGTACTCGATCTCGCGCAGGTTGTGCAGCCGGTCGGCGAGCTTGATCAGGATCACGCGCACGTCCTCGGCCATCGCGATGATCAGCTTGCGGTAGTTCTCCGCCTCCGCCTGCTCGCGGCTCTGGAACTTGACGCGCGTCAGCTTCGTCACCCCCTCGACGAGCTTCGCGATCTCGTCCCCGAACTCGAGGCGGACGTCCTCGAGCTCGATGTCCGTGTCCTCGACGACGTCGTGGAGGAGCGCGGCGGCGATCGTCTCGTCGTCGAGCTGGAGCTGCGCGCAGATCTTGGCGGCACCCCACGGGTGCAGCACGAAGTCCTCCCCCGAGCGCCGCTGCTGGCCCTCGTGGGCGTCGGCCGCGAAGAGGAAGGCCCGGGTGATCAGGTCGCGGTCGACGTCCGGGTTGTAGGCGGACACGTCCGCGATCAGCTCGTCTATGAGCTCCTGATGCTGTTCGTGAGTCTCAAGGACGGCCATACACCCAGTGTACTCCGCGTGTTTCGGGCTCCCTCCCCCGTCTCAGTGGCCATACCTAAAGGGCAGGAAACCCCATTCCGATGAGGAAATGGAGTCGCCCATGGCCTGGTACCGACGCAGACAGGAACGCAAGGCAGCCGAGCGCGCGGCGCGCGTCCTGCTCGCGCTGAACGCGTGCGCTAGTAGGCGACCCCGAAGGTCTCAGGCGGGTACACGGCTCGGCCTCGCAACGTCGAGTCGTAGGCGCGTAGCGGTCTGAGCATGAAGTACTGCGGGCCGTGCGCCTCGGGCGGCGGCTCGATCCCCTGCGCGTCAGCGCGGGTGAACCCGAACCGTTCGTAGTACGCAGGGTTACCCTCGATCAGGAGCAGCGGCTCACCGCGTTGCTCGGCGACGCGGATCGTCTCCTCCATCGGCGCGCTCCCGATGCCACGCCGCTGGTGCGACGGCACGACGGCCAGCGGCCCGACCTGCAGGACACGTCTCGTGCCTGGCACCAGGTCCACGTAACTGGAGATGACATGCCCCAGGGACTGTCCCTTGTTCATGGCTACAAGAGACAGCTCGGGAACGAACCGGTCCGAGGCACGGATGCCGTCGACGATCTTGCTCGTGATCCTGTCGCCGAACGCCTCGTCGACGAGGGCCCGGATCGCGTCGTGGTCGGCGGGCGTCTCGGCGCGGATGATCACGCAGCGCGCAGCAGCGCGGGCTCGGCGAGCAGCGCGCGAAACGTGTCCGACTCGAGCGGATGCCGCCGCGCCCCGCCGGCTTCGACGTCGAGCTCGTCGAAGATCCTTTGCGCCTGTGGATCGCGGCTGCCGTTGGCACGCCACTGCGTGCGCAGCCACTCGTACAGCTCGTCGAAACGATCGTCCGCGTCGAACACCCGCCGGACGACCAGCTGCGGCGCGACCGTTCCGTTCCAGCGATTCTCCTGCAGGCGGAACGCGACGTCGTACCGGCCGACGCGCCGGAAGCGATCGAGCTGCGTGCCCTGGCCGAACGCGATCGCTCCGCCCGCGTCACGCCCGTCGCGCTGCACTCGGAAGCGCAGATGCTTCCCGTCGCCGACCGTCGCGAGGTCGCCGAGCTCGCAACCCGGCGCGAGCAGCGTGACGTCGGGATTGCCGAGCCCGAACGGCGCCAGCCGGCGCAGCTCCTCGCAGAGGTCGAGCGTCAGCTTCGCGCCACGCGGGAGCACCGCGTCGACGACGGTCGTCGGGACGAGGTCCTCCGGCGCCAGCAATCCCTCGGCCTGCGCCGCGAACGCGTCGGCGAACGGGTCGATCCGCTCCGGCCGGATCGACAGGCCCGCAGCCGCGCGGTGACCGCCGAAGCGCTCGAGGAGCCCAGCGCAGGCGCCGAGCGCCCCGTGCAGGTCGAAGGACGGGATCGAGCGTCCCGACCCCTTCCAGAAACCCTCGCCACCGGCGACCAACACCACGGGCCTGTGGTACCGCTCGACCAGCCGCGAGGCGACGATCCCGATCACGCCCTCGTGCCAGTCGGCGCCCCAGACGACGTACGCCTTGCGACGCCGCTTCGCCTCCGGCCACTCCTCGACCTGGGCGATCGCCGCGCGGAGGATCTTGTCCTCGATCGCTTGACGGTCGCGGTTGAGCTCCTCGAGCCGGTCGGCGAGCCGCCGTGCCTCGTCGGCGTCGGCCGTGAGCAGCAGCTCGAGCGCGGCGCGCGGATGTCCCAGCCGGCCGGCCGCGTTGATCCGCGGCGCGAGCCGGAAGCCGACCTGGCCGGTGTCGACCGTGGCGGGATCGACGTGCGCCACCTTCATCAGCGCCTGCAGCCCCGGCTTCTGCGTTCGGGCGAGCCCGCGCAGGCCGGCGATCGTGAGCGTGCGGTTCTCGCCGAGCAGCGGTACGACGTCGGCGATCGTCGCGAGCGCGACGAGGTCGAGATGCCGCCGCAAGACTTCGGACTCCGCGCCGAGCAATGCCTGCCCGAGCTTGAAGACGACGCCGGTGCCGCAGAGCTCCTTTGTCGCAACGATCGGGCAGTCCGGCAGCTCGTCGCCGGGACGGTGATGGTCGGTGACGATCACGTCGAGCCCGAGCTCGCGTGCGCGCCGCACCTCCTCGACGGCGGTGATGCCGCAATCGACGGTGAGCACGAGCCGGCACCCCTCGCCGGCGAGCCGCTCGAGCGTGCCGCCGTTGACGCCGTAGCCCTCGTCGAAACGGCTGGGGAGATGCCACTCGACGTCCGCCCCGAGCTCGCGTAGGACGAGCACGGCGAGAACCGTGGCGCAGATGCCGTCGACGTCGTAATCGCCGTGCACGCAGATCCGTTCTCCCGCCGCCACGGCGGCGCGGATCCGCTCGACGGCCGCGGCCATGTCACCGAGCAGGAACGGGTCCCGGAGCGGCTGCTCGCCGGAGAGGAACGCCCGAGCCTGCTCGGGGTCGCCGTAGCCGCGCCGGACGAGCACGCTTGCCGTGATCTCGTTGAGGCCGAGCTGCTGCGCGAGCGAGTCGGCCTGCCGGTGCGGGCACGGACTGATCGTCCAGGTGCCCTCTTGCATCGCCGTTCCACGCTACGGAGAGCATCGGACGACATCGTTTGCGCCCTCTTGTCAACGCTCGCGCAGAGGCAGATACTCGCAACGTGGGCTGGCCGCAGCAGCTCTGGCAGTGGCTGAAGGACGCGTGGACCTGGATCAAGGACCTGCGGGAACGAGATGTCTTCAACGCCGTGCCACTGTCGCGCCGCTGGCGTTACGTGACGCCGGTCGTGCTCTTCGTGGCAGTCGCGACGCTGACGATGTACCGCGAGCTGAGCCGGCTGCTCGAGGCCACACACCTTCCGGGCGCCGGCTCGTTCGGGCCCGGCAGCCTTGCGAACGTCGGCTTCCACAAACCGGACTCAACCGTCCCAGGGCTCATCAAGCAAACCTGGACCGATGCGGAGCCTGCGCACGCGACGACGCCCCATGAGCTGCTCGGGTGGGCGCTCGTGATCGACTGCGTCTTCGTCTTCGCCTACTGCACCCTGCTCGCGCTCGTATTGATGCGGATCGGGAGCGCGCTGCGTCGCGTCTATGCGAACGGGCCACTGCTCGCGCAGCTCGAGGCACGCCGTGCCCGCTCCACCATCACGCCGGGAGTCGCACCTGCCGTCGATACCGTCAAGAAGCTCGTCAACACGTTCCGCCTGCTGGTCGTGATCGCCCTCCTGACGGTTCCACTGGTCGGGATCTTCGACCTCGCCGAAAACTTCTTCACCTGGCGGACGTACAACGCGAAAGACCCGGCCGATTGGTTCTGGTTCCTCTGGACGTTCTCGACGCTGAAGACGGTCTTCTTCGTGCTCGTGGTCTCGGCACTCGCGATCGCAACGCTCGCGTGGCTCTCGTTCTACTGGACGTTGCGACAGAGGGCATTCGCCACGCTCGTCGCGATGCGCGGGCAGATCGTGCTCGCGGCGGTCTTCGTCGGCCTCGTGCTGTTCGATCCGACGGGTCAGGTGGTCGACTCGGCACGCACTTGGTACCCGCAGTGGCTCGAGGCGTTCACCGCCCTGGCGCTTGGGCTGCTGTTTGCGTTTTTGCTCACCATCGACGCACGCAGTCTCGTCTTCTTCGCCACGAAACCGTTCCGGCCAAAGGACGGTTACTACTGGTGGGGGCCGACCGCCGTGGGCATCACGGGCCTCGTGCTGCTGATCGTGGGCCTGTGGACGAACAGCAAGTGGCACGTCGGGCTCGGTGTCGCCGTCCTCGGCGGCATCCTGCTCGTGATCGCCGCGCTCAGCGGCTTCGTCGCGCGGATCCCGCCCGACGACCCGCTCGAGCTCTGGACCGCGAACCGGCCGACGGCGCTACTCGCAGTGATCCCGGTGCTCACCCTCGGTGTCGTCACCCTCCGCTCCTCATTCTCCGAGATCGCGTACGCGGGACATCGGCGGTACTTCTTGATCGTCGCTGTCGCGCTCGTCTACCTGCTTGCCGGCTGCTTGCTCTACCCGGCGCTCAAGAGCTGGGCGGTGCCTCAGACCGTCACTCGGAGCGCACGGGCAGTGGCGCTCGCAGTCGCCGTTAGTTTCTTCGTCGGCACGGTCTGGGCGCCGTGGGTCTTCGGTGCCAGCGTGGGCATGGTCGGTGTGTTGGTCGCCTTCATGATCGCCGCCGCGGTCTTCCTGTTCGGGCTCGGCGTGATCGCAGAGCACCTGCGCCCGCCGCAGGCATTCACGCTGCTGCGACTCAGGCGGACCCCGATCTTCGTGCTGCTGCTGCTCTGGGCCGTGCTCGCCGCAGTCGTGGACCGATCAGGCAGCTACTACGACGTTCGCAAGATCGAGCCGGCGCAGGCGGAGGTCCCGTGTATCACCCGTATGCCGAACGACCGGAACGAGGCGGCCCGCTGCCACAACTGGACCGCCGCGGAGGAGCTCGCCGCGTGGCTGCAGCGAAACACGACCACCGTGTCGGCTACGCCCCGACCGGCGGTGCCGCTCGTCTTCGTCGCGACGGAGGGCGGCGGCATCCGCGCGGCGTACTGGACCGCGATCACGCTCCGCTGCGTGTTCGAACGCCACGGCGCGACGGACTGCGGCGGACCGACCGACCGGAGAGGTCGCGTCTTCGCAATGAGCGGCGTCTCCGGCGGCGCCCTCGGACTCGTCACCTACAACACGCACGAGGCCGCCACCCCGGGCGATACCGACTGGCCGGAGAGCACCTTGAAGCACGACTTCGTCGGGCCCATGTTCGCGTGGGCGCTGTTCGTCGACCTGCCGCTCTCCTTCATCCGCCGCGGCGGCGGCACCGACCGTGCCGAGGTGCTCGAGCGGGCGTGGGAGGACGGCTGGGACGACGACACGAATCCGCTCGGGCGAGGTCTCTACGCGCAATGGCGCACCAACACGCTTCCACTGCTCTTCCTGAACGGCACGCGCGTACAGGACGGTTGCCGCTTCGAGACGTCCGTCGTGTTGACGGCGGTGGGCTCGTCGACGTATCCGGCTCCCGTCAGCAAGGACGACCCGCTGATTCGCGACTGCCTCGCGCTGCGCCTCTTCGAGGACACCGACAAGCAGCCACGGTTGTACGTGCCACCCTCGGAACGGTCGACCTGGATGCTCGGCGCCACGACCGATCTCGCACCGGATCTCTGCCCCGGCGAGGACGTCCGTCTCTCGACCGCCGCGCTGCTGGCCGCGCGCTTCCCCTACGTTGCGCCGTCCGGGAAGGTTGAGAAGTGCGGCGGCGGCTCGCCGGCGAACATCGTCGACGGCGGCTACTTCGAGAACACCGGCAATGCGACGATCGTCGAGCTTTGGGACTCGCTCCGCGGGCAGGTCACGCAGCACAACGCTCAAGCGAACACCACCTGTGTCGTGCCGGTGCTGCTCGAAATCGACAACCACTACCGCGGCGCACCCGGCCCGGCGCCGGCGGGCCGGCCGTGGGAGAGCAGCGTGCCGCTGCAGACGCTCGGGGCCGGCCGGGACGCGCGCGACGCGGAGTCACGCCAGGCGGCGGCGCTCGCCTTCGGCCAGCGGGAGTTCGACGGCATGTCGGCGCACGTCGGCAGCGAGGGCGACGCCGTCGACCGCATCGCCCACATCTTCCCGCGCGTCCATCCCGGCGCCGAGGCGCCGCTCGGTTGGGCGCTCTCCGATGTCGCCAGCTCCGATCTCGATGAGCGGCTCAAGGACGACAATCGCGCTGAGCTCAGGAAGATCCAGAAGTGGTTCGCGCCGGACCTGAACTGTGTCGGGCCTTAACGTGCACGCGTGGCGCTGCGCGACGAGTTCCTCCTAGACCCAGAGGTCACGTTCCTCAACCACGGCTCCTTCGGGGCGTGCCCCCGCGCGGTGTTCGAGCGCTACCAGGAGTGGCAGCTCGAGCTCGAACGGCAGCCGGTGCTCTTTCTCGCGCGCCGTGTCGAGGGACTGCTCGCCGAGGCGCGCGCCGCGCTGGGTGCGTACATCGGGGCCGATCCCGGCGATCTCGTCTTCGTCCCGAACGCGACCGCTGGGATCAACGTCGCCGCCTGGCCGCTCGGCTTGCGCGAGGGCGACGAGGTGCTCTCGACGAATCTCGAGTACGGCGCGCTCGACCTGACCTGGGAACACGTCTGCGGCGACTTCGGCGCGCGCTACGTCCGCACGCCGATCTCACTGCCGGTCGCGGACGAGGACGAGATCGTCGACACCTTGTGGGCGGCGGTCGGCCCGCGCACGCGCGTGCTCTTCGTCAGCCATCACACATCCCGCACCGCGCTGACGCTGCCCGTCGGCGAGCTCTGCCGGCGCGCCCGCGAGCATGGAATCACGACAGTGATCGACGGCGCGCACGTTCCGGGGCACCTCCCGCTGGACCTGCGCGAGCTCGATCCGGACTTCTATGCCGGCAACTGCCACAAATGGCTCTGCGCGCCGAAGGGCGCAGGCTTCCTCTACGTGCGCCGCGGGCTGCAGCGTGACGTCCACCCGCTGGTGTTCAGCTGGGGCTACGAGGGCGACGACCCGAGCTTCGTCGTCCGGCACGAGAAGCAGGGGACGCGCGATCCGTCCGCCTACCTGACCGTCCCGTTCGCGATCGAGTGGCAGCGAGAGCACGGCTGGCCCGACGTGCGCGTCCGCTGTCACGAACTCGCCCGCCGGGCGGCCGCGGAGCTCGGGCTCCAACCCCTGGTGCCAGGCACGCGACATGACCTCTTCGGACAGATGGTGTCGCTGCGACTTCCCGACGACGCGCCCGCGGACTTACAGGAGCGCCTCTACGACGAGCACCGCATCGAGGTGCCGGTCGCGGAGCACGACGGCGGCCGCCTGATCCGGCCGTCGTTCCAGGTCTACAACGACGAGACGGATCTCGAGCGGCTCAGGGCCGCGCTAGAGACCCGACTCTAGGCCGCGTACGCGAACGGGTGCCGGAAGACGTCGAGCGCCTTCTCGGCGGGAGCGTGGACCTCGAAGCTCTCGCCGGACCGGCTGTCCGCAACCGCGACCAGCAGCCGGTTGGTGTTCCGGCTCCAGAGCAGGGAGACCTCGATCCCGTCCGCGGAGCGGTGGTCGAGCTCGGTGAGGGTGAAGTCCATGCTCATGAATGTCCCACGCATCGGACTCCACGACCACGGAGTCAACCCCCCAATTGCGGTACGGGTGACCCTCTATTCGTGGGGGAGGTTGACCCCCAGGAGGGTCAGCACGACCAGCAGCGCGACGAAAGCCAGCGCGCCGGCCGCGATCAGGCGGGGATGGCGGCTGCGCCTGAGCGAGTCCCAGCCGATCCGTCCCCAGAAGACGACGAGTCCAGCGACGGCGCCGAGGCCGATCACGAGGACGGGCGCCAGCAGCACAGCCCGTTGGAACGAGAGGTCGCTGACCCACACGGCCCCGACGACGACGACCGTGACTGCTACCGACGCGGCGAACAGGCGAATGCTCACAGGGGCAAAGGCTATGCTCGGCGGGTGGTGGAGGCGAACTACGTCTCGGGCGACGACTACGTCATCGAGTTCCAGGACCATCGCTTCGGCTTCAACGCTGAAGACTTCGAGCAACGCGTGACCGCGGCGGCCGTGAGGCTCGGCCTGGTCGCGGACAACGAGCTCGACGCGGATGAGACGGCCGACCTCGTCGAGCTCGTCTGGCGCGACTGGATCGAGGAGCCGCGCAGCGGCCTCGGCCGCTACCTCGTCCGCCACTGGGAGCGCGTTTCGCTCGTCGGAGGCGAATCGCTCGTCTACTGGCTGAAGAAGCTCGTCTTCCGCAGCGCCTGGCTCGACCACCGCGTCAAGGAGGGCATCCTCGACGTCGCCTGGGACGAGGAGCTCGCCGACTTCGCCTACCGCGACCCGAACGGCGACCGCGCGCTGCTCGAGCTCGCACCCGTGCCCTCGTGGCACGACCTGCAGTTCCGGCGTTGATCCGGGCCGGCCTGATCGCCGGCTATCTCGCCGCCCTCCTCGCGGTGGACACACAGGTCGAGCTGCCGGGCCAGCTCGTCCTCGGCGGACTGACGTGGATCGTGCTCGTGGTCGCCGCACGGCGACTACCGGTGGAACGGCGACTGCAAGTGGCGGTCGTCATCTGCGCGGCAACCGTCGCCGAGCTCACTGGCTCGATCATCTGGGGGGTCTACTCGTACCGGCTGCACAACCTGCCGACCTTCGTGCCGCCCGCGCACGGCCTGGTCTTCATGGCCGGCCTCTCGCTGAGCGAGGCGCTCCGGCGTCACGCACGCCCGCTCGTCGTCGCCGCAGGGACGATCGCGCTCGTGTGGGGCCTCCTGGGGCTCACGATGCTCCCGCGCACGGACGCGGCCGGTGCGCTCGGCGTGCCGCTGCTGCTCGCCTTCCTCTGGCGCTCGCGCGCGCGCGCCGCGTACGCGGGAGTCTTCCTCGTCGTCGCCGGGCTCGAGCTCTACGGGACGGCGATCGGCACCTGGCGCTGGGCGGAGGAGCTGCCCGGGCTCGGCATCCCGGACGGCAACCCGCCCAGCGGCGTGGCTTCCGGCTACGTCTGGTTCGACGTCATGGCGCTGCTGCTCGCCCCCCGCCTACCAGCTGCCTGGCACAGGCTTCGCGTCCTCGTAGATCCACACGTTGAAGAACTGGGTGAGGTCCATCCCGCTCTCCTGCTCCGCGAGCGCGATGAACTGGGGCGTGGTCACGGTCCCGAACCGGTTCTGCGTCGCCCAGTCCCGTAGCAGCTGGAAGAACGTCAGGTCGCGTCGAACCTGCCGAGCGTCGTCGTCGCGAGGTACGGCGCCATCGGATCGCTCTCGCGCCAGAGCGTCGTCCGTCGGCACCCAGCCTTCGATCGAGGTGTCCGGGTCGGTCACGACGAGCGGCTGGCCGGCGTAGTCGACCGTCACCGTGAACGTCCTGCCCTGCACGAGGCTCGACGCCGGCGTGATCACCAGCTCCTGCTCCTTTTCATAAATGAAGGAGGCAGGCGCGCCGTTGACGAGTAGGCGCGTGATGCTGTTCTGCATGCGGAAATCGAGATCGAACCGCGAGAGGCTTTGCGTCGCGCGCGCCGTGATCACGGCCGTGCCACGCAGCTGGTTCCCGGCCGGTGTGTAGCGGCGGCCGCGCCGAGGCACCGCTTGCGGTGCCGACATCAGGGCGGGCGGCGTCAGCCGGCCGCCCGTCTGCAATCGCCGACCGATATAAGCGAACCACAACGCGGCGGCCGCGCCGAGGCACCGCTTGCGGTGCCGACATCAGGGCGGGCGGCGTCAGCCGCCCGCCCGCCTGCAATCGCCGACCGATATAAGCGAACCACAACGCGGCGGCCGCGAAGACATCTCCGCGGCCGCCTTCGGAGGATGTGGGCTGCGGCCCCCCACGATCCTCCTGAGACTCAGAATCGAGGCGGAAAGCGGATTTGGCTCTCCCCCGGGTGGGTGAAGTGAAGCACCCGAATGAACCACCCGAAGGGGGAGGAATCAACCGTCGTGGGTGAGGCATGCTCACTCACGTACCACCTGTCCTCAAAGCTCTGTACTGCGGCAGAGCGAAGCCCCCAACAACTGCGGTTCTGCGGCGGGGGCGGACATTTAAGGAGCGGAACCTGTGCGGCGGGTTCCGCTCCTTCTTTGTACGGCAGCAAGCCCGGGCCAAGCCCGGCCTTGCTGCGAAGTTGGGGTGGCGGGTGGGTCGTACCCGATAGTGCGGACGGGCGATTGCTTCGCGATCGCCCGGCGCATTGGTTCGCCTCCCGGTAAGGCGGCTTCGCCTGCCTTACCGTCCGGCCTAGGTGGTCTTGGTGGGTAGCGCGAAGCCCGGCTTGTTCTTCTCATCGGCTGGGCCGAGGGTGATTCGGCGGATCGCGCCGACTGGGACGATCAACTGCTCGCCGTCCGGCACGGTCAGCGTCAGGAATCCGTAGCCCGGCTCGCTGGAGATGGATTGCAGGGTCAGGTGCTCGCCGTCGCCGAGCTCGACCTCCACGTGCGAGCGCTCGGCGGTGTGCGTGACGGTGTAGCGCTCGATCTGACGGAGGACTCGGGCGACGAAGTCCTCGAGGGAGGGCTCGGCTGCGCCCGGAACCCAGAGGTCGGGGCTCAAAAGAGCTTCGCGTCTTCGGCGGCCGCGGCGCCGAGGTGCTCGCGGCCGAGCTGCGTCACGATCCGGCCGCGCGGCGTGCGCTGCAGGAAGCCGAGCTGCAGCAGGTACGGCTCGTAGACGTCCTCGATCGTGTCCGGCTCCTCACCGAGCGAGACCGCGAGCGTCGACAGGCCGACCGGCCCGCCGCCGAACTTGACGAGGATCGCCGACAGCAGCTCACGGTCGATGCGCTCGAGCCCGATGCCGTCCACCTCCAGCAGCGTCAGCGCCTCGCGCGCGACGTCGTTCGTGATCACACCGTCGTGCTTCACCTGTGCGACGTCGCGCACCCGCCTGAGGATCCGGTTCGCGATGCGCGGTGTACCGCGCGAGCGGCGTGCGATCTCGTCCGCGGCGTCGTCCTCGATCTCGACGTCCAGGATGCGCGCCGAGCGCCGCACGATCGTCCCGAGCTCGGCCGCGTCGTAGTAGTCGAGCCTGAAGGTCATCCCGAAGCGGTCGCGTAGCGGCGTCGTCAACAGGCCTGTCCGCGTCGTCGCGCCGACGAGCGTGAAGGGCGGCAGGTCGAGCGTCAGCGTCCGCGCGGCCGGCCCCTGGCCGACGATGATGTCGAGGCGGAAATCCTCGAGCGCCGGATAGAGGATCTCCTCGATCACGCGGTTGAGCCGGTGGATCTCGTCCACGAACAGGACGTCGTGCCGCTCGAGACCGGTGAGGATGGCGGCCATGTCGCCCTTGCGCTCGAGCGCGGGCCCCGCGATGCAGCGGATGCCGACGCCGAGCTCCTCGCGCACGATGTGCGCCAGGCTCGTCTTCCCCAGTCCCGGCGGCCCGACGAGCAGGACGTGGTCGAGCGCCTCCTCGCGCGCTTTCGCGGCCGTGAGCGCAATCGCCAGCTGATCCTTGATGCGTGCCTGGCCGACGAACTCGGTGAGCCGCCGCGGGCGCAGCGACTCCTCGAGGACTTCCTCCTCGGGAACGACCGCGGGGGCGAGAAACTGAGTGGGCATGTCAGGCAGCTTTCAACGCCTGACGCACGCGTTCCTCCGGTGGCAGCTCGGGGTCGACCGCGGCAAGCGCCTGTTCCGCCTCGCCGACGGAGTAGCCGAGCTCGACGAGCGCGTCTCGCGCCACGAGGTGCGGCGGGGTTCCACCCGCGGAGGAGATCGGCACCGGCGCGTCGGCGAGCTTCTCCTTCAGCTCGAGCACGATCCGCTCGGCCGTCTTCTTGCCGATCCCGGGGATCGCCTGGAAGCGCGCCGTGTCCTCCAGCACGATCGCGCGGCGCAGGTCCGCGGCGGGCGAGCCCGACACGATCCCGAGGGCGACCTTCGGCCCCACGCCGTTCACCGACAGCAGCTGCAGGAACAGCTCGCGCTCAGCGGCCTCCGCGAAGCCGTAGAGCTGGAGCGCGTCCTCGCGGACGTGCAGGTACGTGTGCAGCGCCACCTCCGCCGCACCGTCCGCGAGCCGCACGGCCGAGGGGGTGGCGGCAACGAGGTAGCCGACCCCGCCGACGTCGACGACGAGCCCCTCCGGCGTGTTCGCAACGGGACGGCCGCGCAGACGCGCGATCACCCGGCGATCCTCAGCAGAGGCGGTGCCAGCGCATGACAGATCGCGACGGCGAGCGCGTCGGCTGCGTGCGTCGGCGTCGGCGCAGCCTGGAGCGACAGGATGGCCTTGACCATCTTCTGCACCTGCTGCTTCTCGGCGCGGCCGTAGCCGCAGACAGTCTGTTTCACGCGCGCGGGAGAGTACTCAGCGCACTCGACGCCGGCGTTCGCGGCCGCGACCATGACGGCTC
>WNGA01002039.1_pt1 | contig 39562 bp, 28 predicted proteins | sample 5400061 | NCBI WGS metagenome assembly WNGA01 (sample SAMN13153366, study PRJNA577476) | soil metagenome | isolation source: 100 cm soil or saprolite under grassland replicate 2 | place: USA:California | collected 2016-06-15 | reverse complement strand
ACCACCACGGCGACACGGTGCCCGTCACCGCACATCCCGGGGTGGACGACGACCACGCGCACCAGACCAACTGGCTGACCAAACACCAGCACCTGTCCACGGCCGGATGCGGCCCGGTGTTCCTCGACCGCGACTGGGTATCCGCCCTCGCCTACGCCTACAGCCTTCCCGCCACCGCCTCCGCACCAGTGCTGGCCGCCCGCGCCCGGTGGGCCGCCGGGCACCTGTTCGCCGGCCGGCTCGCGGTCGCGGACACCTACGTGGTGTTCCACCTCGACGTCCGCCTCAGCCTGCGCCGCCGCGCAACCCGGCTGAATCCCCCGCACGGCCTGGCCCGCCTGGCCCGCTTCTACCGCGACCCCGCGGCGGCACTCGAACCGGTCCACCCGCGGCTGGCCGCAGCGCTGCGCGGCGCGCGGTGGCGGCACCTGGCCGGCCTGTCCGTCGAGCAGACCCTCCGCCTGCTACGCGAGCTTGCGGACCGGCCATGACCCCCGCGACACACCCGGCCGGCACCCAGACAAACCCGCGGCCGGGACCGACGGTGGTCGCCGCCGTGCACGACGGGTTCTACGGCTGCGGCAGCGGCGCGGGCGTGGCCAACCGGGCGTTCCTGCACTGCCTGGCCGACCACAGCCCCGAGTACGACCGGGCTTGGCACCAGCAGAATTGCCGGATCCTGGCCCGCGCGCAGGTGCCGCCGCTGGAGAACGGCACCGCCAGCCGGACCCGGTTCGGCGACCTGGACTGCTTCCGGCACCTCGTCGCCGACACCGCCCGGATGCTGACCACCGACGTCCTCCCGCACGCCGACCCGGCGTTGCTGCTCGCCTTCGACGTGCCGTTCCTCGGGCTCGCGCCGCACCTGCCCGACGCGGCGGTCCGCGACCTGGTGCTCATCCCGCGGGCCACCGCCCGGCTGCACGACCCGGCCAACCGGCACCGCGTCGCCTGGGAGGGCCTACGGGCTGGGCTGCGCCGCCACCCGCGGCGCCCGGATCGCCTGCATCTCCACCCACATGCGCCACCACCTCCGCGACCAGTACGCCGTACCCGACCAGGCACTGATCGACCTGAGCGACGGTCTGATCCCCGACGACCACACCCAACCCGGCCCGTGGCCGCACCTGCCCCCCGCCGCCGAGCCCGGGTTCCTGCTCGCGATGGGCCGCGCCGAACCGTACAAAGGATTCGACGACCTCCTCGGCGCCCTGCACCTGCTCACCGCGACCAGGACGCCGATCCCGCACCTGGTCCTGGCCGCCGTCTCCGACCAAACCACGCCCACCGGCTACCAGCAGAAACTGGCCCGCCGCGCGCACGCCCTTCACCTGCCGGTCACGCTCCTGACCCGCTACCGGCCGGCCATCCGGGCACTGCTATGGCACCCCGCCCTGCGCGCCGTCATCGTGCCCTCCCGCGCCGAACCCTTCGGCCGGATCCCGCTGGAGGCATACGCCGCCGGCGCCGCCCCCGTGGTGGCCACCACCGCCGGCGGGCTGGCCGAAACCGTCCGCGACGGCGTGACCGGCTACACCACCCGACCGGGCGACCCCACCGGCCTGGCCGACGCCATCAGCCGGGCGCTGGCCGCCACCGACGCCGACCGCGACCGGATGCGCGCAGCCGGACGCGCCCTGCTGCACGGCCGGTACCACCACCCCACCACCGTGGCCCAGTTCCTCGCCGACCACGCCCCGTGGGCCGTCAAGTGCTGCTAGCCGACATAGGACGACGCCGCGGTGGGCGCGTCGACGGGCAGCGCCCACCACCGGGCCGCGACCCTGGCCGCCGCCTCGGCCTGCGCGGCCCCGGACGTCCCCCAGCCGAGCAGAGGAGGCGCGTCGGCGAAACAGGTCATGAACCGGCCCAACAGCCGCCCGCCATCCGGATCCGGCCGCCGCGGCAAGAATCCGCTGATACGGGCCACCATCCGCGCCAACGCGGCCGGCGCATCGGCCTCGGCGACCACCAGCTCATACCCCAGGTACACCGCACCGGCGATCCGGACCTGCGACTCCTCCATCGCCTCACGGGCCAGCGTGCCGGCCATCCCCGCATCAGAAGATTCCGGGGATCCGCCGGGCAGGTTGTACCCCCCGCCAACATCCTGCAACAGAACCCGACCATGATCGTCAACCAGCCACCCGTACACCTGCCTTACCGGCAACCCCGCCGGCACCCGCGCAGCGCACCACCGAAACAGCACCGACCCGGTCTCAGACACCCCGGCACGCTAGCCGCACCACGACCCGGCACCCAGCCCGGCGCGCCGGCCCGCGGCCATGGCCACCGGAGCGAGCGGCACCCGCTCAGGCGCGTGTGTGCCCGCGCCAGCCGGGCAGGCTGATCACCGGCCTGTCACACCGGACCTACTCCATTTCCTCCTGTTCCGTCGCTGTTGGCTCCTGTTCGAATCGGACAGTTCGCCGTGGTCCGGTCGTGGTCACGATCACCTAACAGTCTCGCTAAGGCCAGCAGCAACAGCTTCTTCAGCCCTGCTCCCACGCGGTCTGCTGACACCGGCACGCTCGCGACACCCTTGATAGACCAGGGACTTCCTGATCCCCAAACCAGCCGGGACCCGATCAACAGGGCTGGAAAAGCTGCGCGGAGATCCGCGTTAGGGAGATACGGCCTACCGTCCGAAGGCGGTCAGGAACCGGTCGCGGAAGGCGTCCATCCGCCAGACCGGGGCGCGCGGACCGGGCCGGAGGCCTTCCTGCCAGCCCCAGCCGGAGATCCGATCCAGAACGGCCGGGTCGCGGGCGACGATCGTGATCGGTACGTCCCGGCTGGCGCCCGCACCGGTGATGATCGGGGCGGCCTGGTGGTCACCGAGGAACACGAGCACGAGATTGTCGTCGCCGTATTTTTCCACGTAGGAGATGAGGGTGGACAGCGAGTACTCGATGGACTGTCGGTACGCGGTGCGGAGCCGGGTGGGGCTCCGCAGTACGGAACTCGCCGGACCGCCCTGCCTGGCCGTGGCGCGGCCGAAGACCGAGCCGTCGCCGACGTCGTTCCAGTCGATGAGCCGGGGGATGGGCGTGAAGGGGGTGTGGCTCGAGACGAGGGTGATCTCCGCCATCAACGGGGCGTGGCCCGGTGCACGCTCGGCGCGTTGGAGGGCGGAGAAGGCGTACTGGTCGGGCATGGGGGCGTAGCTGAACTGCGGGCCGCGATATCCGAGGCTCGGTCGGTCGTAGCCCTTGTCGTAGCCGTAGAACTCCCGCGCCGGCCAGGACCCGGAGATGGCCGGCTCGACACTGACCGTCCGCCAACCCGCGCGCTTGAAGGCGCGAGGAAGGGTCAGGCGGTCGCTGGAGACGAGGCTGCCGTAGCGCTGCTCGTTGTTGATCCACAGGCCGGACAGCAGCGAGCCGTGGGCCAGCCAGCTCCCGCCACCCACCGTCGATGAGGTGAGGAAGGCGCTCCGGGAAGCGAACCCGGCCGCGTTCAGCCGGCGGGTCCCGGCGTCGAGCACCGCATCGACCTGCGTCGCGAACTCCGGATCCTCGACCGCGCTGCGTCCGTAGCTCTCGACGAAGGTAATGATGACATCCTTGCCGCGCAGCCCGGTCAGCAGCTTGTTACTCGGGGTGTTGTGGAAGGCGTCGGCAGCGGCCTCCGCGGCGAACCCCTGCCCATCGTGCAGGCCGGCGCGCACCTGGAGCGCACGGTCGTAGACGAGGGAGGCCGCGCTCCTGGCCGCGACCGGCACGCCCGGGACGAGCTGCGCGCCGAGTGCGGCACAGGTGACCCAGACGGTTGCGAGCACGGCTGTGGCGCGCAGCGCGGTGGTGTTGTGCCGGACCGCGAGGCTGGTCAGGCGCAGGACCGATCGCGTCATGAAGATGAGCAGGCCGGCGACGAACAACGCGGCCCCGACCACGGTGCCGATCGCGCCGATCCGGCCGATCGAGTCCCTGAGCACCCCCACGGCGTCGCCGAGCAGGCCCCAGTCGAGCACCAGATCGAACGGCCGGTCGAGAACCGCGTAGAAGCCAATGTCGACGATCTTCACGATGATCAGCAGGCCGAGGACAACTCCGGCCAGCGCCGCCGTCACCCGCCTCGCCCTCGCCGGCAGGACGAGCAGGAGGACGACGGCGAGGAGGCCCTCCACCGGAATGCGCACGAACGCAGCAGGCGTGAGATGACCGAAGTCGTCCGGAGCGACGAGGGCGAAGAACACGAGCAGGCCGGCCAGGGCCGTCCTCACCCGCGCTGCGACAGGGTGCTTTCTGCTGCGGTCTTCGCCACCCGCCACGCCGTCGTCGCGGAGGCCACCGGCGTCATCCCGGCGGGCGCCAATGTCGTCACCGGCGGCCTCGTCACCGGCGCCCTCGGCATTTGCGGCTTCGGCATTTGGGGCGTCATCGTCGGGCAGGGGCTCCGGGCGGCCGCCCGTCGTCAGGTCGCCCTCCGCAGCGCTCTGATCCTGAGTCGGCGGCCGACGGAAGCGCGTGAAAGCGGACAACCTGAAACCCTTCTGTGCGAGGCGGGAGTCAACTGACGAACGGGAGGTCGGGCGTGCGGGCGGCGCGGCGGGCTTTCGCTGCCAGGTAGGCGGCGTTGGCCGGGCCCAGGTACACGCCGGTCGGCACGCGCTCGATGACTGTCACCCCAAGCCGGTTGAGCTGTTCGGCCTTGTCCGGGTTGTTGCTCAGCAGAGCAACACGCTGCACGCCCAGGGCGCGCAGCATCTGGGCGGCGGCGGTGTAGTCGCGCTCGTCCTCACGGTGACCGAGGGCGATGTTCGCCTCGTAGGTGTCCAGGCCGGCGTCCTGCAGCGCGTAGGCGTCGAGCTTGGTGTACAGACCGATGCCGCGGCCTTCCTGCCGCAGGTACAGCAGGAGACCGCCCGCGGCCGTGATGCGTTCGACCGCCTCACGCAGTTGCGGGCCGCAGTCGCACCGCTGGCTGCCGAACACGTCTCCGGTCAGGCACTCGCTGTGCGGGCGGACCAGCGGCGCGGGTCCGTCGGCTGCGCGTCGGTCGAGCGATCCCATCCAGTCGCCGAGGCCGAACGCGACATGTTCCCGGGCGTCCGCGAGGCCGTCGAAGGAGAACACACTCGCCGTTGTGGCGTATCCGTCGGGGAACCGGAGCGGCACCATCACGTGCGTCCGAACCGTTGCGGCAGGCAGCTCAAACACTGACAGCACCTGCCGGCGGGACGGTGCCGGGTACGCGGATCCGCCGGAGGACCAGTATGGCGGCGCCGGGAAGGCTCGAGACGAGCACCAGCGCCCCGTACACCACCGCGGTGGCGACTCCCTGCTCGGCGGTCAGTCCGGCGGCACCGAACGCCCACGCGGCCACGCCCTCGCGCGGCCCGAACCCGCCGACATTCGCCGGCAACCCCATGGCCAGGAGAGCCAGCAACGTCAGCGGTACCAGGTGGGACAGCGGCGCGATGGAGCCTGCGGTGCGGGCCGCGATCAGGAACGTCGCCAGGTGGCCCGACACGACCACGGCGGACGCGAGCACGATGCGCGGCCAGTTGCGGCGCGCAAGCAGCCCGTCGCGGATGTCGGTCTTCGCCGTGCGGAGCGCCCGGGCCCACCGCGTCCGGACCCACCGCATCTGGGCCCACCGCGTCGGGTCGCTTCGCTGCAGAGCCAGGGACACGAGTACGGCACCGAACAGGCCAGCCACGGCGGCCGCGGTGACGGCAGGCATGTACGCCCGCACCGGCGACGGGAATGCGAACAGCACGATCACCGCCGTGGCGAGCTGGACAAGCTGGCCGGCAGTCCGCTCCCACACCACCGCGCGGATGCCGCGGCCGATATCGCCGACGTCCCGCCCATGGCGCACGGCGCGGTGCACGTCGCCGAGCACGCCGCCGGGGAGCGTCGCGTTCAGGAACACAGACCGGTAGCAGCCGGCGACCGCGGTACGCAGCGGCAACCTGACGCCGAGGCCACCGGCGACCAGGCTCCAACGCCAGGCGCAGCACACCGTGGTCAGCACGCCGATACCGAGCGCCGCCGCGAGCGCCCAGCCGTCGATCAGGCGCAGTCCGTCGAGGAATGGACCCGTGCCCAACCGCCACAGCAGGAAGGCGAGAATGCCCATCCCGCCGAGCGGGCCTATCCACGCCCGGAACGCCCGCGGCATGGGCGCGCCCGGCCCCGTGGGGGGCAGCCCCCTGGGGGGCGGCCCGGTGGGGGGCGGTGTCGTGGGAGGCGGTGTCGTGGGAGGCAGTGCCGTGCGGGGCGGTGCCGTGGCCGCGGACGACGTCGCCGTCTCAATCACACACGGTGCCAGTGCCAGTGTGCTTTGCAACGAACCTCCCCCGAAGACCATCTGCAGGGAGACACGGGCTACCGGGGGCCACGGGTTCAGTCACAGCCAGCGAGGAGGTAGTTGTACTCATTCATGCACCGGCGAGGATGTCGTTGTGATGGACCACCACGCCGAGCCGGCCGGCGGCGGCGTCCGCCAGGCGGCGAGGCGCGTACGCCGTCACCGGGCGGGCCAGCTCCGGCCGCTGTTCGCACGCCGCGGCCACCCAGCCTCTGAACCACTCGGATGTCAGGTCGGCCTGGTCCGCGCCGAGCCGCCATGGGCTGAACCGGACCAGTACGCTCAGTCCGCGCCGGCCGAACGCCTCGACGCATGCCTCGACGGCGTCCGGTCCGAGCAGGCTCCGGCCGCCGACCGTCCGGCGCTGATGGGCGTTGAACGCCCGGGCGATGTCCGCGTCCAGTGGATCCGGTGGCGTGAGTTCCACCCGGCCGATCACCGAGATCGTCGCAAGCGTGGGACAGCCGGCGCTGGCGCACGCCGCCACGATGCGTTCGACCTCCTCCGCGGTCAGCATGTCGAGCAGTGCGGAAGCCGTGACAAGGCAGGCACCGTCGAGATCGTCCGCCGCCAGCCGGGTGATGTCGCGCCGCCGGGTCTCGACGGTGACGGGTGCGCCGTCGGCGGCGGTGCCCATCATGTCGGCCGTGGCTTGCGCCAGCAGGTCGGCGTCACGGTCGTACATGATCCAATGCTGTGGACCGGGTAGTCCCGCCGCAAGCGCCGGTTGGCCCAGCGGTCCTACGATGCTCACCCGCTGTCGGCTCGCGGTGGTCATCGGCTCGCCTCCGCGCTGCTGAACCCCACGAAGACGCTCCGCAAGCTCCGCGTCTCCGCGGGGACCCCCAGCCCTCCGCTCCTCGGACCGCCGGTGCGTCCCGCCGCAAGCGCCGGTTGGCCCAGCGGTCCTACGATGCTCACCCGCTGTCGGCTCGCGGTGGTCATCGGCTCGCCTCCGCGCTCGCTCCGCTCCTCGGACCGCCGTTGCGTCCCGCCGCAAGCGCCGGTTGGCCCAGCGGTCCTACGATGCTCACTCGCTGTCGGCTCGCGGTGGTCAGGCCGGTACCCCCTTCAGGACGCTCGATACGACCTCCGCGGTGACCGCCCAGCCGGTCAGCGTCGTCCGGCGGTCGCGGGCGGAGCATCGCAGCCGTCGCCGCACGCCGGCGTCGCTGAGCCAGTGACGGAGTGCTCCGGCCAGCGCGGCCGGCTCGCCGGGCTTCACCAGCATGCCCGGCAGGCTGCCGTCCGGTGCGCGGCCCAGTGCCTCGGGGAGCCCGCTCACCGCCGTCGCCAGCACCGGGATCCCGCGCGCCAGCGCCTCGGTGACCACCATGCCGTACGTCTCGCCGCGCGATGCCAGCACCAGAAGGTCCGCCTTGGCGTACGCGGCGTCGAGTTCATCGCCGGTGAGCGGGCCGGCGAAGCGTATGCGGTCGGTAAGGCCGTAAGCCTGTGTCAGCCGACGGAGCCGGCCGACGAAGCCCGGATCCCGGCTCAGCGCACCGACGCACACGCAAGCGAAGCGTAGGTCTGTGATCGTCGCCAGCGCCTCCGTCAGCAGGTCGTGCCCCTTTTGTGGCGTGACGGCCGCGACGCAGAGCAGTTCCGAGCCGGCGTCCGACCCGGGCACCAGGCAGGCGGGATCCACCCCGGGCGTGGCGACATGCACCCGGTCGGCGGGCAACCCGTACTCCTCGAGCAGCCGCTTGCGCGTCCAGGCGCTCGTCGCGATGACCGCGCTGATGCCCGCCAAGGCCGCGCCCTCGGCGTCGTCGCCCAACGGCATGTGTACGAGGACGACCAGGCGTAGCCGGCCGGCCTGCCGCAGCAGTATGTCCGGGACCGCCGAGGCGACCAGGCCGTCGAGTAGTACAACCGCGTTGTCGGGCACCGTCGCGAGTACGCGGGCGAGGCCGGCGCGCTCGGCCGGGAGGGGGGACGGCCAGGCGCCGCGGACGGCGTGCTCCCGCACCGACCATCCCAGGGCGGCGAGGCCCCGACAGACCCGGCGGTCGTATGTGTTGCCGCCGCTCGGCGTCGCCGGATCGTCGATGTCGTTCGGCAGGACGACGTGCAGCCAGGTCACGACAGCTCCTCGCTGGCGCTCGTCGCCGCCGCGACCAACGGCGGTGCTGTGCTCATTGGTGACCTCGCAAGCTCGGTGCTGTGCTCATTGGTGACCTCGCAAGGTCGGTGCTGTGCTCATTGGTGACCTCGCAAGCTCGGTGCTGTGCTCAGTGGTGACCTCGCAAGCTCGGTGCTGTGCTCATTGGTGACCTCGCAAGCTCGGTCACAAGGGCCGCTCGTAGCTGGCCGCCGAGAGCGCCCGAGTGCACGCGCTCGGCGAGGCGGTCGGCGATCACCCGGGCGAGCACCTCCGTCGAGGTGTTCATGCCGGCGAACGCCGCCTCGTCGTCCAGATTGCGGTAGTTGAGCTCCCCGACCACGGCATTCAACGCAACTGCAGCCCGCCCGATGTCGACCACGATGTCATCGGCGTCGAGGTCGGCGCGGCGGAAGGTCGCATCGACGACGAACGTCGCCCCGTGGAGGCGCTGCGCGGGTCCGAAGACGTCGCCTCGGAAGCTGTGGGCGATCATCATGTGATCGCGGACGGTAACGCTGAACACGGTCTCACTCTCCGCTGTAGGTGACGAGGTGGCACAGCGCGGGAAGGGTGCCCGCAGCCAGTCCGGCGAGCACCTCGGGTAGCTGCTCGAAGCGGGACTCACCGGTGATCAGGGCGTCGAACGCGGGATCGCGGAGCAGATCCAGTGCGAGCGCGAGGCGGTCCGCGAAGGTACGGCTCGCCCGTCGTGCGGGCGACACGGTACCCACCTGGCTGCCGCGGATGCTCAGCCGACGGGAGTGGAACGACCCGCCCAGCGACAGGCCGACCGCACGGTCTCCGTACCAGCTGAGTTCGATGACCGTGCCGTCGGTCGCGAGCAGGTCCAGCGACCGCTGGAGGCCGGCGGACGTCGCGCTCGCGTGCACTACGAGATCTCGCCCCTCGGCGGCGTCCGCCGGCTGCGCGAACTCGACGCCCAGCACCCCGGCGACGGCGGCCCGGCCGGGATCGGTGTCGACCAACTGGACCCGGGCGCCGGGGAACCGCGCGAGCAGGGCCGCGACGCAGCAGCCGACCATGCCGGCACCCACCACCGTGATCCGATCGCCGACGAGCGGCGCGGCGTCCCACAGCGCATTCACCGCGGTCTCCACGGTCCCGGCCAGCACGGCCCGCGCTGACGGGACACCATCGGGCACCTCGACCACGGCGCCAGCGGGGACGACGTACGCGGTCTGATGCGGGTAGAGGCAGAAGACGGTACGGCCGAGCAGCTCCGGCGGCCCCGCTTCGACCACGCCGACATTGAGGTAGCCGTACTTCACCGGCCCCGGGAAGTCGCCCTCCTGGAACGGCGCGCGCATCGCGGCGTACTGGCTCGCGGGCACGCCGCCGGTGAAGACCAGGGTCTCGGTACCCCGGCTGATGCCGGAGTATCGGGTGCGGACGAGGACCTCGCCGGGGCCGGGATCCGGGAGGGGGGCGAGGCGGATCTCGCCCGCGCCGGGCTTGGCCAGCCAGAAGGCGCGGGCACCTCGCGTCATCTGTGTACTCCTACTCACACCCGAACCCAACCGTCACCCCTCACGTGTTTCCCGAGCGCGACCCCCAAATAGTGACGGAGGCACGGTGCCCACGGTTCGAACTGGTCCGGTGATCGGGCTGGCAGGACAGTTTGTCCTGTTCGCGATCTTCGCCGGGATCGTCGGTCTCGGCGTCGCCGGGTGGCTGGCGGGAATGGCGTACGGGCTGTTCACGTGTGCCGCGCTCACCCGAGGTCTGCACCGGTCAGGTATGGCCGCGCTCGGGCAGGCCGACCGGGTGACGCTGATCCGGGCGACGCTGGTCGGCGGTGTGGCAGCGTTGACGGTGGACTCGTTCACGCGGCATGCACCGGTCGTGTTGATGGTCGTGCTCGCCATCGTGGCGCTCGTGCTCGACGCGGTCGACGGCAGGGTCGCCCGGCGCACAGGGACCGCCTCCGCACTCGGCGCACGCTTCGACATGGAGGTCGACGCGTTCCTCATCCTGGTCCTGTCCGTGTACGCCGCGCGTCCGGTGGGTGGATGGGTGCTCGCGATCGGCGCGATGCGGTACGCCTACCTCGCGGCGGCCTGGGTACTGCCGTGGCTGCGCGGGTCGTTGCCACCGCGCTACTGGCGGAAGGTCGTCGCGGCGACACAGGGCATCGTGCTGGTGGTCGCGGCGGCCGGCGTGCTGCCCCGGCCGCTGCTGTCCGCCGGGCTGGCGGTGTCATTGGCGCTGCTGACCGCGTCGTTCGGCAGTTGCGTCGGGTGGCTGTGGCAGCACCGCCCGGTCGGGTCCGGCCCCGCGCCGGCAGCCGTCGCCGCGCACGTGGAGACCTCCACAGGCCGTTGGAACAGCGGCGGGTACCGCGCACCTGTGCCACGATCGATCAGTGTCCGGGCCGGCGATGGCATCGCTGTGGGTTGATGTCGGCGGTCCGACCGACGGGCGGCCCGGACCTGACGACGCCGACGGCGGTGTAGCGGAGGCCGCGCCCCGCCGACCGTCGGACCGCCGGGTGGACGGTCTGGACGGGCTCCGCGGTCTCGCCGCGCTGAGCCGACCGTCGGACCGCCGGGTGGAGGGTCTGGACGGGCTCCGCGGTCTCGCCGCGCTGTACGTGGCGGTGTTCCACTGCTGGCTGCTGACCTTCCGCGGGTTCCCGGCCAACCCCGGTCCGGTCTGGCTCGGTTGGCTGCTGTACGGGCACCTCGCGGTGGTCTTCTTCTTCGTGTTGTCCGGCTTCTCCCTGGCCGTCTCGCCGGCCCGCAGGGGATGGCAGCTGGGCGGCAGGGCCCGGTTCGCCCGGCGGCGCGCCTGGCGGATCCTGCCGCCGTACTGGGCGGCCCTGGCCTTCAGCCTGGTGATCGCCTGGACCGTCACGCCGCAGCCGCACTCCGGGCCGCCGACGCTCAGGTCGGTGGTCGTATACGGCCTGCTGCTGCAGGACAACGTCAGGGCGCCGGTGCCCAACGGGGCCTTCTGGTCGATCGCGGTCGAGGCCGGGCTCTACCTCGCCTTTCCGCTCCTGCTGCTGATCCGCCGCCGCGCCGGCGCGGCGGTGACCCTCGCCGCCGTCACCGTGCCGGTGGTCGCGATGGGCCTGCTGGCCCCGGGCGTCTCCCCGGTGGACAAGCTGACGGGGCTCACCCCGCAGTTCGTCCCGCTGTTCACGGTGGGCATGCTCGCCGCCGGCATCCTCGCCGCGGGGGAGCGGATCCGCCGCCTGCCGTGGCAGTGGCTGGCCGCGCTCGCCGCCGCTCCGGTGGTGCTGCTGGTGATCCTCAAGGGCTCGGTCTGGACGGTGCACCACTACTACTGGATCGACCTCGCGGTCGGTCCCGCGATGGCCATGCTCCTCGCGGCCGTGGCCACCCGGCGGCCGGCCCCGCTGGTGTGGCTGCTGGCCACCCGGCCGGTGCGCAGCCTCGGCACGTTCTCCTACAGCCTCTACCTGGTCCACCTGCCCATCGTCGTGGTGATCAGCCGCAAGCTCGCCGCGCCGCATCTCGAGCCCGGCCTGCCGGCGTTCTGGCTCACCCTGGCACTGGCGGTACCGATCTCGGTGGTGACAGCGCGGTTGTTCGCGACGGTCCTCGAGATCCCGTTCCAGCGGTACCGCAGCTGGGCCCCACTACGGGCGGCGGCGCAGGCCCAGTGGGCGGCCCGCTGGGGTACACGTGCTCAGCGAGCCGATGGCGGCCGGTAGTTGCCTGCTCACTGCCTCCTTCTCAGCAGCGCCAGCGCGATGCCGGCGGCGATCAGGGCGCTCATGACCGCGGCGGCGGTCCCGTCGCCGCCGCCGCTTTGCACCAGGCCGCCCACGATGAGTGCGGTCAGCCCGGCGATGGCGAGCACCAGCAGCGCGGTCGCGCCGTTCGGCCGCCGGTGTCCGGGTGGCCGGTGCGGAGCGCGGTGTGGTTGAGGACCGGGCCATGGGCGTGCGCTGGAGGGTGACACCGGGCCTGGGCCGGAACGCGGGTACCAGGCCCTTGCCGGTCCGGTGCCGGTGAACGAGGGCGATTCCTGCGTTGTCGCGCCGGGCTGCGTCTTCGGCGGGGGCGGAGGCATCGCGGGGCCGCCCGGCGGGGGCGGGGGCATCGCGGGGCCGCTCGGCGGGGGCGGGGGCATCGCGGGGCCGCTCGGCGGCGGGGCCCATGCCGGGGGCGATGCCGCGGCGCTGGACGGTCCCGGTCCGCCTGCCGTGGCGCCGGTCAGCGCCCACCAGGGCATCGCACCGTCGTTCGGCACTGCGACCCCGGGGAACGCGGTCGCCTCGACGGATTGGCGATGGTCCGGGATCTCGACCTGCGGGCGCTCCGCCAACAGCGACTCCAGGGTGTCGCAGGCCCGCCACGCCGGATCACAGGCCCGCTTGAGGCGCTCCACGGCGATGTCCACCTCGGCGTCGCGGATGCCGGACAGGAACTGCCATGTCGGGGTACGGAACGGCGGGTCGAAGTCTTCTGCGGAGAACAGGATGTTCTCCCCGTTGTGCAGCGCGGACCAGGAGTCCGGTCGCCTGGAGAGCGCGAGCAGCGCAGTGTAGATCACCAGGCCGGGAAAGGTGTCCATCCATCGGCCCCACTCGCGCCCGGTGCGCTGGTAGTTGGGGTGGCCGGTCTCATTCGGCGGCGGTCCTCCCCGGAACGGCGCGATCCAGGACCCGTCGAAGTCCACCAGCCGCAGCGTGCTGGCGGCGTCGATGAGGACGTTGCCGTGTTGCAGGTCGCCGTGAGCGAACTCGGCGGTCTGCAGGCGGGCGATGAATGTGCGCCACGTCCCGGCCAGGCACGACAGTGCCCCGGCATTCGCCGTACCGGCCAGGTGGCCTACATAGGCGTCGAGGGTGCGCCCGTCCACCCAGGTCATCTGAACCATCGGCCAGGTCGCCCCGTTGACCGAGATCGCGTCGTCGACCCACATCGCGCGCGCGACGCAGTCATCGATGCCGCGGTCGGCGAAATGCCGGCCGAGCGCCGTGTACCGCTCCCGGCTGGACGCGTCCTCCCGAATGTAGAAGCGCAGCGCCGCTTCCTCGCCGGCGACACCGGCCTTGAACACGACCGCCGCGTTGCCCGACGCCGGCATCGGGATCCCGAACAGGGGGTGGAGCTCGAATGAGGCCCGGCGCAGCGCGGGCACCCGGAACACCCGTTCCGGCTGCTGCACCGCCCGCACGTAGTCCTCGGCGTTGGGATAGGCCGTCATTGACACACCACCAGCACCTCGGGTGCGGATTCGGTGATCTCCACCCGCATCAGCGTCACATCGTCGTTCTTCATCTCGCCCGCTCGGCGGCGGTCCGCGACGAGTCGCCGGAACAGGGCGGGGTGGTCGAGCCGGCCCAGGGTCCGCCAGAGCCGGTCGGCGTCCGAACGACCGGCCCTGACCATCCACTCGGCGACCGCGTCGGTGGCCAGGAAAAGCCGGTCACCGACGGCCAGCGATCCGTCCGCGTGGCCGAGCCGCGCCCGCATCCGGTCCCGCGCCGAGGGCTGGGTGAACACGCCGTCCGGGTTGAGGCCGAAGTCCTCGGCGGCGAGCGCGGGGAACTGCGCGAGCACCCGTGCGCCGCGCACGTGGAACAGCACGGTGTCGCCGAGCGCGACCGCGGACCAGCGCGGCCGTTGGCCGCCGAGGTCGTGGATCTCGCAGCCGAGGAGGGTCGCGAACGACCCGTCCTCATGGAACTTCCGCTCCTCGAAGATGCTGGCGAACGTGGCCGGTGCGGTCTGCACCCACCGGTCCTGCATGAGTCCGAACCACTCGTCCATGGCGCGGGCGGTCAGGGACGGCGCCCCGCCGGCGGGTTGGATGCCGAGGAAGGAGTCGACGAGCTGACCCACCCACCGGATCGAGTCGTACGCCTCCGTCGCCCCGTCGACGACGATGCACCGCGCGTTCCGGCCGGTCGCGGGGTCGCCCGGGTCCAGGCCCGCGCCGTCCTCCCACTCCTCCTCGGCGGAGCCGGCCTTAGGCACGTGGAAGACGACCATCTGCAGGTGCGGCATCGCGATCAGTGAGCCCGGACGTCGAAGCGGGTGCCGATCTCGAGGAACTTGACCAGCATCCCGAGGTCGGCGTTGAACGCGAACCCCCGCGCACCCGGCGCCACGTGGATCTGGGCCGACCGCGCGTTGTCGATCATCGGCTGGGGCATCGGGCTGCTGATCGAGAACAAGTCAGGCCCGGGCTGCGGCAGGTTCGCGTCGCTGGCCGGGAACCACACGCCCGCCCCCGGGTTCGGGGACAGGAAGATATTGAACAGCAGCGCCTGCCCGTCGCCGGTCTCGATGGTGGTGAGTCGCTTGGCCCACATGCCCAGGTCCGCGCCGTCGTACGGGCTGTCGGTGACCATCCCGTCGGTAATGTTGATCACGATGGGTGGGAAGGACCGCGGGAAGGCGTTCGTCCACTCGTACAGGTGCGCACCCGCGGTCGCGATGGCCTGGCACATCGGCGTACGGAAGCCGTGGTGGGCCTCGATCCACACCGGGACCTTCGATGGGCTCGCCATCGCGTCGAGCGAAGGCTCCTCCCGGACCGCGATCGGATGGTCGGCGAGCTCGGGCAGCGGGACGATGCCGCGGGCCGCGAGCGGACCGGGAAGTGCGGACTCGACGCCTTCGCCGCCGGTGCCCGGGCACGCCCCGTAGCCGTACACGCCGACGTAGAAGTAGCACCGGAGCGCCCCGCCCTGCTCCTTGGTGGATTTCACGCACAGCTCGAGCAGGATCTTGTTGATTGCGCCTGCCGCACCCTGCGCCAGGGTCAGGCCCGAGCCTGCCCAACGGGCATGCATCGAGTCGGACCGGTCGACCAGGAAGACAATGCACCCTGGTGTGCTGCGCGAGAACGCCTGCTGATACATCGGATCTCCCTGCCGGCGTCGGAGTCAGAACGATTCGGGTCCGCCGGAGTCCGGCCGGCGCCTGAGACGCGGGCGGACCACGGTGGTCGGCCACGCCGACCCGGGCCCCCAGCGCCAGTGGTGGTCACAGCTCTTGCAGGTGAACGCGAAGCCCGGCTCCTGGTGGCGGACGTCCACCCCGAAGTCGCCGCAGCGGGGGCACTGCACGACCCGCGTCGCCGCCGCCTCGGGGGTGTAGTCGGAAAGCCCGGCAGCCGCGGCGCCGGGCCTGTCCGGCGCCGGTGCCGCCGGCGGTTCCGGTGTCCGCGCGCCAGCCGAGGCCGCCTTCCACCATGCGCTGCCCGGGACCGGGACCGCGACGCTCATCGGCGCCGGTCCGGGGGGCGACGGTGGTGCGGAGCTCGACTGTGGTGCGGAGCTCGACTGTGGTGCGGAGCTCGACGACAGTGCGGGGCTCGACGATGGTGCGGAGCTCGACGACGGTGCGGGGTTCCATCGCGTCGTGGGCGTCGCCGGAGCCGGGACGGTCCAGGTTCCGTTCCCACCGGCGCCGGAGTTCGCCCGCGTGGACACGCCGGGCCAGGTCGGCGCCGGTTGCCCGGGCGCGGGCTGCGGCGGAGACGGCCGTCCCGGGAACGCGGGCTGCCGCGGAGACGGCCGTCCGGGGCCTTGGTCGTCCCGTCGGGGCCGCGGCGCGGCCGGCTGGACCGGCTGGCGTGGTTCGGGCAGGAGCGCGGACACGGCGAGCACGCTGAGCCCGGCGATCAGGACGACGATTCCGGCGACCACCGGCCCGTTGACATGGCCCAGCTTCGTGAGCGTGGCCGTTGCGAGTGATCCACCGACGAGGGCGGCCGCCGCAACACGGTACAGAAGGACGGGGTCGCCGCCCGCACGCCGGCTCACCGCTGGTCCAGCAGGATCTCGATCGGGTCGAGCTTCCCGGCATTGCGGATGACGTCGCGGCAGAACGCGTTCTCCCCGTCCTGGGCGGCCACTTCGGTCCAGCCATCGCCGGTGACGGTCCAGCCGCGGGTCGGGCTTACACATATCTCGACGGTCTCGGTCGATCCGGAGGAATCACCGCCAGATTCCGGGTCCTTCGTCGTTCCCGGCGCCGCTGGTGAGATGGTCACCCGGAGTCCTGGCAGTGGTTGCAGCTTCCCGGTCCTACCGCTCAGGCCATCGAGCACGATACGGACGCCGCGCGGCTCCGGGTTCGCGGGAGCCGTGCTGGTCCTCGTGCTCGTGCTCGTGCTCGTGCCGAGCCAACCGCCGAGCGCCAGCACCAACCCGAACGACCCGATCAGCGTGATCAGCGGGACGGCCACTCCGCCTCGTCGTGACATGGTCCTCCTCGCCTTCTCAGCTCGGGTCACAGTGCGATCAGCAGGAGCAGACCGCCCATGACGATGCCGACGATCCCCCACGCCTTCGCGAGGGTGGATGCCTTTCGCGCACCGGTCAGGTCGCCCACCCGGTAGCGCTGGTCGACCTGGCGGGAGTAGTACACGGCTATTCCTCCGCCCAGCAGCACCAGGGAGAACAGACACGAGGCGATGCTCAGCGCCCAGTAGTTCGGCGGTGGGGGCGCGACCGGGGCGCCCGGCGAGACCCACGTGGCGGCCGGGGTGGGCTGTTGCGCCGCCTGCTGGGGGAACGCCTGCGGTGTCGGGGGCTGCGGCGCGGCAGTGGTGAGGTAGGGGGGCGGCGAGGGCGATTCGGGCGGAGGAGGTGTCGAGGTCGGATCTGGCTCGTCCGCGGCGGACACCGCGCCCGCGGCGGGCGCGGCAGGCTCGTCCCGTTCGAACGTCCGGCTCCACAGGGCGGCCGCGTCGGGCGGGAGACGCCAGGGCGGAGGGTCCGGCCGGCCGGCCTTCTCCGCGGCCGCCTGCTGCTTCTGCAGTTGCTCCAGCCGTTCCGCGTACCATTCGCGAGGGTCGGGTTCGGGGCGATGCGGCGGGGCCGCCTCGGGCGTCGCCGCCGACTCGGCCAACTCAGCGCCGCCCGGACGCCGCGCCTGTGCGGTGACCTTCTCCTCTTCCTGGGGGTGCGCGCTCGGACCATGGGCGTACAGCAGGGCCGCGATCTCCCGCTCGGTCCGCTTGGTCATCCACGGCTTGCCGTTGAGATTCCTCAGCATCGACAGGATGTCCTGCCGCACGGACTCGTCCGTCTCCTCGCCGAGAGCACGACGTAGTTGGTCGATGACGGCGACCTGCTCGGCCAGCGACAGCTCCGAACTTTCGATCTGCCGCCCGAGCGCGAGCACGTAGGCGAACGGGATCGGCGGCGGCACCGGGAGCGGGTCGGGCAGGGGCCGCACCCGCTTCGCCGCGTCATCGACCGCGGCGAGGATCATGAACCCCGACTGGGCGTTGTCCGGGTTGTAGCTGATGATCTGCAGCTCGGCGACGGGGCTCGCGCGGAAGCTGGTGACCGGCCCCACCTGGACCGGCACGATCGGGCGGCCGAGGGCGAGGGCGTAGTCCAACTCCAGCTGGCACGGCTTGGAGTGCAGCGACGCGTCGGAGAGCGCGAAGAGGAATACCGTCGCCAAGCGGATATTCTCCAGGATCGAGTCCCACCAGGCGTCACCGCCGCCGAGGTTGTGGTCGAACCACACCTCCCGCTTGGCCGCCTCGAGGCCCTGGGCGAGCGCCTTGACGACGCTTTCATCCTTCCGGGAGTAGCTCAGGATAATGGCCACACCTGGTCGACCCCCCCTGATCGTCCGGACGCGCGGCTGTCTCCGGACGTCAACATGAGGAGGCGCGCAGGGCGCCGCTGATACCTGGGAGTAGAACTAGATCGTGTCCGCGACGCGGCTGGTAGCTTGATCAACTAGATCGTGCGGCTGCGGAGTGGACATGTCGCCCGGCCAGCCGACTGTCGTGATCCACCACAGAGCCCCGTTCGGCCGGCGCAGACCCATGCTGCGTATGCCGGCCGTGGTGGGATGATCCATTTGTGAGCGATCAGGCGCATGCGGCCGGCGGTGGAACGCAGGAGATCCGGTTCGACAACGGCTACCGCGCGGCAGTGGTGGTTGATGACGGGGCGGGTCCGCGGGATCTGGTCTCCCGGCTGGGTCTGCTCACCGACGCCGGGCGCCGGCCGGTGATGGTGGTCTGCGGCGGCGCGAACAGCCTGACGGGCGCGGCGCTCGACCGGGCCAGAGCGGTCCTGGGACCGGTCGTGGCGGCCGCGGCGCGGGTGACCGGGGCCGCGGTGGTCGACGGCGGGACGGCGGCCGGGGTGGTGGCCGTCCTGGGTGCTGCCCGTGCCGAGCAGCGGTCCGCCCTGCCCGCGCTGATCGGGGTGGCACCCGTAGGGACCACCACGTACCCGGGCGGACCGGTGGGCGATGAGCGCGTCCCGCTCGAGCCGCACCATACCCACTTCGTGCTCGCCGACGGCGCCGGTTGGGGCAGCGAGACCGGGCTGCTCTTCGGTGTGGTCGAGGCGCTCGCCGCGGGCGGTCCGATCGCCATGGTGCTCGGGGGCGGCGGCGCGGTGGCCAAGACGGAGGCGCTGGAGTCGGTGCGCCGTGGTTGGCCGGTCTTCGTCCTCAGCGGCACCGGCGGGCTGGCCGACTCGGTCGCGGCGCTGTGGCAGGCGCACCGGGTGCCCCGCCGTCGCCGGCTCGCCCCGCTGTTGCCGCGCCGCTACCGGTACCACCAGCCGACGGCCAGCTCGGCCATCCCCGATCTGGGCCTGCGGGAGATCGTGCGTGACGGTGACGTGCGCCTGGTGCGTGACGTCGAACCCGACGGACCTGCCCGCCAGCTGGCGTGGGAGCTGCAGGACGAGCCGGTCCTCAAGCAGGCCTGGCAGTCGTTCGCGACCTACGACCAGCTCGCCGCGCACCTCAGGCGCACCTTCGAGCGATTCCAGTCCTCGATCCTGGTCCTCGGGATCCTCGCCACCCTGCTCGCGCTCGTGCACCAGCGGTGGAGCAACCGTGCCCTGCACTGGTCAGTGGTCGCAATACCAATCCTCGCCTCAGTGCTCATCGCGCTGGCCAACCGACGTGCGACGGGCAAGCGCTGGGTGCTGCTACGCGCTGCAGCCGAAGCGATCAAGACCGAGATCTACCGCTACCGCACCGGCACCGGCGCGTACGCCGACCAGCCGCCCCCTCGCGACGGAGCCGCCGCGCGACGGGAGACGCTCGCCCGCCAACTCGAGGCGATCGACGCACGACTCATGCACACCGAGGCCAGCAGCGGCCCACTCACCCCGTACGAGGGGCCGTTGCCGCCGCAGATGTACGGCGCCAGCCGCTACGACGACGGCCTGAGTCCTCTGGACAGCAGCAGGTACCTCGCGACCCGGGTCGCCGACCAACTCAGCTACTACCACGGCCGCATCGGGAAACTCGAGCGCAGCCGGAACTCCTACCAACTGCTCGCCATCGCCAGCGCCGGTGCCGGCGCGCTTCTCGCCGCGGCCGGCGCCGAGATCTGGATCGGTCTCACCACCACGATATCCGTGGCTGCCACCGCATACCTGGCCAACCTCCAGCTCGACAACACGATCGTCGCCTACAACCAGTCAGCCAACAAGCTGAGCGGCCTGCTCCGCGAGTGGAGCTCACGAACCGCGAACGGGCCGGCACGGGCCCCGTTCGAGGATCTGGTCGCCCGCGGCGAAGCGGTGCTGACCACCGAGCTGTCCGGCTGGGTCCAGCAGATGAACGACGCCCTGCGACAGTTGCAGGAGAATCACACGAAGCCGGACACCGAGAAAGCAACCACGGCGTACCCCCGGCGCTGAACGGCCGGCCGATGATCGGTTACCGGCCCCGGCGCGCCTGGCGTGAATGTGGCAGACCCCCGGGTGACCGCCCGGTCGACCGCCCGGGGCGACCGCCGACGGCAGCGGGACAGCTGGCCTGGCGGTGAGCGCGGTGGCCGGGTGTTCCCACCGTGCCCGCGATCGCGGCCGCCCGGGGAGCCGGGAAGGGGTGGGTTGCGGATCAGGGCGTCGCGTAGACCTTCTCGACGAACTCGGCGAGCCGGTGCTCGTCCAGGTTCCGGGCCAGGTCGGCCTCGCTGATGATACCGACCAGGCGGTGGTTCTCGATCACCGGCAGCCGCTTGATGTGGTGGTCTTCCATCTGATGCAGCACCTCGCCGACGTCGGCGGTGGCCTCGACCCAGAACAGCGTGCCCTGAGCCAGCTCGCCGGCTCGAAGCTGGGCCGGGTCGCGGCCTTCAGCGACACACTTCACGACGATGTCACGATCGGTCAGGATTCCGTGTAGCCGGTCGTCGGCACCGCAGATCGGCAGCGAACCGACGCCCAGATCGCGCATCTTCTGCGCGGCGGTCGCGACGGTGTCGTCCTCGCCGATGCACTCCGCTCCCGGATGCATGATGTCTCGCGCCTGCCGAGCCGCCTCCAGACGACCCGGTGCCCCCGCCTGGGGATACGCCTGCAGGTGAGCGTCCACGGCTGCGATCGCCCGTGCCACCCCCTCGTGTGTCCCCGTCCCGGCCTGCTCGGCGTAGCGGGCCTCGCCCAGCTCGCGGAGCAGTCTGCTGTGCTGCCGCCGTGCCTGCATCTCATCGAGCCGCGCCCGGCCCAGCTCCATCCTGTGTTTGGCCTGGCCCCGCGCACGCTCGGCGGCCGCCTTGGCCTTGTCGAGGATCGCCATGTCTCCTCCTCTTCCCCGTGACCGCCACTGGTTCCTCTCGCGACGTTACGACGCCTGGCACGTCGCGTACAGACTCGGCCCACCGACGGGACCGCCGCGGCGGGCAGACTCCATCGTTCCTGTGTGCGGTGGCCCGCGGCACCGATCCGCGGGAGTGGTGGAACGTGCCGATACACCGGAGGGCCGGCGTTGGCTGCGTCCTGCCCGCGGTCGGGGCCCTGGTGCCCGGGCATGTCCTGGTCGCGCCGGAGGTCCACGCGAACTCGACGGCGCTGCTGATCCGCGCTCGGTGCTGGCGTTGACGCGCGAAACGCCGGCTCCACCGGCTGACCAGCACCCCGCCACCCCGTACATGCCGACATCCCGACCGGCTTCCGCAACGAGGTCGGCGGCGGCCACAGCCGACGATGGCGAGGCGCCGACTCGGTCAGGTGAGGGTGCTCGCGTCCTCGTAGACCATCCGGCCCCGGTACTCGCCCACGTAGGGCTTCGGCTCGCCGGCGGGCAGCACCGGGGCGAGGGTGCGGAAGACCCGCCGCAGCGCGTCACCCTCGTAGTCCTCCAGGCGCTCGGTCGCCTGGAGCCAGACGCTGCCGGTCGGCAGCACCCGCACGTCCCAGAACGCGCCTGACGCCCGCAACGCCTCAACGCCGCCGAGCCGCTCGGCGATCTGCGGCGGGCAGATGGTCACCCACGGGTAACCCCGCAGCACCTCGCGGCTGCGCTGGATGCCGTCGTCCCACGCGGCATTCAGCGCGTCCTCCAGCGCGGTTTCCCCGCCGGCGCCCCCGTCATCGGTCACGCACCCGAAGGTCGCCGGAATGTCCGCCGCCGTCTCCCGCACCATGTCCACGACGTCCTGCGTGGTCAGCTTGGCGACCCTGGTACCGGGCCGTGGATCGGAGCAGAGGAACTCACAGAACAGCCGGAACCACTGCCCGTCCTCGCTGATCCGCTGCGCCGAGACCGTGAGGGTGTTCCAGGACGGCTTCCCTCGCTCGTTCAGCTCGAAGATCCGCAGCTCGGCCGCGACCGGCAGGTCCGAGAGCCCGTCGAGGAACTGCTTCCACGCGCGTTCCGACCACACCCGCTTGCTGCGCGCGTCCCCCCACAGCCGGTCAAACCGCAGCAGGGAGGCGAACAGGCCGCCCGGCTCCCCCCACGGCTCAGGACTCGCCCCGGAGCCGAAGACCTTCCTGGACTGGGGCGGCTGGGTACGCAGGTCATCCAGCAGCCCTGCCGCCACCCCCTGGGCGGCGGCCTCGAACCAGCGCCGGGCATACCGGCCGACGTCCTCCGGCGACTCGGCCCGGCCGTCCAGCTCACCTCGCACGCCCCAAGCCACCGCAGGACCCCCTCTCATCTCGTCCCGAGTCTCCCATCCCGCCCGGAAGCGCATGTCAGGGTGTCGCCGCCCATGCGCCGCGCAAGCACGGGCCGGGCGTGCCGGACCTTCCCCCGGGATGGTCCGGGGGAAGGTCCGGCGGGTGTACGCGCGTACCGCCCGTGTGCCCGCCGGCTCATGTGGCCAACGGCCTAGAACACCGCCGCGAGCCCGCCCACCAGCAAGCCGCCGGCCCCTGCCACCTCGCAGACGCCGCTGGCGAAGCAGGCGACGCCACCGACGACCGCGGCACCGCCAACGGCCCACGGGACCCAGCCGGGCACGCCGCCTCCGTCGTCCGGCGCCGGCTGAGGTGCCGGCACGGGTACGGGCACCGGTACGGGCACCGGTACGGGCACCGGCTTCGGCTCCGGCTCCGGCTCGGGGTTGGGGAGCCGCTCGTAGAGGCGGATGCCGGTCTCGGCGGCACCTCGACGCGGCGCGGAATACACCCGCAGCGAGCCGCCGGTTCGTGGTACCGGCACCGGCGCGACCTGCGGCAGGTCCCAGCCTCGCTTTGCGGAGTCGCCGCGCTTCCTCAGCATGCGGATGTAGAGGTCGATCTGCGGGTAGGCCTCGGCCGCGGATGCCTCCGCCTTCACCTCCCAGACGTAGACGTTGCCGTCCTTGGCGTGCAGCATGATGTCCGCGTAGCCGCAGACCTTCTGGTTGTCGGGGTTCTTGACGCTGCCGCCGGGGATGCAGTTGAACATCATGCGGGTGGTGATGGTGCCGCCGCCGACCTGCCGGAACTTCGGGCTCGACCGGATACCGGCGACGGTGGCCAGCACCGCCGCCGAGTGCTCGGCGTTGTAGTCCAGCATCTGCTTGATGAACTCGGCCTTGCGCTGCGCGGCCAGCCAGCTCTTGAGGCACTCGCCGTCACAGTCCGCCGGCCGGTGGCCGTCGAGCTCGACGGAGGTGATCGGGTTGCCGCCGCCGAAGGCGTACCGGTTGCCGGTGAACGGGTCGGTGGCCAGGCGCTGGTCGGCAAGTGCCCCGTTGTACATGTCCCGGCTGAGGAACCTGTTCAGGCCCGGGCTGTAGTCGCGGAAGCCCATGTCGTAGTTGCCGGAGGCCGGGTCCCACCGCTTGCCGTTGAACCGGTAGGCGTTGTACGGCTCCTTGGTCGGGTCCTGGACGTCCGGCTTGTCCACGCCGGTGGTCTGGCCGTCGTCCTTCTCGCCGTACGCGGTGTAGCCGTAGGTGGCCTTGGTGTCGCCGTTGCGGTCGGTGACGGACTCGACGTCGCTGTGCGCGTTGTAGTCGTAGTAGCCGTCATCGGTGCTGCCGTCGGTGTTGTACTTGACCTGGGAGAGCCGCTCGCCCCACGGGCTGTACTGGTACGACTTGGTGAGCTGGCCCGCGACCCGCTCGTCGAGCAGGTGGTCGGACAGCCCCAGGTAGCTGTAGACGGTCGTCTTCTCGCCGGTGCCGCCGGCGTTGGCGGTGCGGCTGGTGGTCCGGTCGAACGGGTCGTAGGTGTAGGTCGTGGTCGACGCCGCGGCCCCGGCGCCCTTGCGGTCCGACGCGACCCGGTCGAAGCCGTCGTACGTCATCTTCTCGATCGTCTGGCCCGACGCGGTGACGGTGTCCAGCCGGCCGAACGGGTCGTAGTTGTAGTTCGCGGTCGCGCCGTTCTGCACCGAGTACTGCAACCGGTTCCGGTCGTAGCTGAACGTCGTGGGGACGGACTTCACGTTCTGCGACACCACGTTGTTGTTGGCATCGTGGAAGTAGCTCTCGTCGGAGAGCGTCGCGCCGCCCGCGTCGGTCGCGTGGATGGTGGCGATCCGGTCCCGGGGGTCGTAGGTGTAGACCGACGTGCGGGTCAGGTACGCCGAGTGGTTGTCGGCGTTCATGACCTTCTGGTCGTCCCGGGTCTTGTTGCCGTTCGGGTCGTAACCGAGCGTGTGCTCCGACACCAGGGTGCCGTTCGGCTTCTTCTCGATCTGGTGCTGCAGCATCCCGTCGAGGAAGTAGGCGTAGTCGACGGTGTTGCCGTTGGCCTTCACCTCGCGCAGCTTCTGGCCGCGGGCGGTGTAGGTGAACGTGCTCACCTTCGGGTTCGGGTCGGTCGCCGACTGCGCGTCGGAGAGCCTTGCGGGCAGGTCACGGTCGTCGTAGGTGTAGGACGCGGTCTGCGCGTCGTGCCCGCGGGTGAGCAGGTTGCCGTTCTCGTCGTAGCCGAACGTGGTCGTGTGCTGGGTGCTGCCGCTCTTCTTCTCCACCACCGAGGCGACCTGGTCCAGCCCGGTGTACGTGACCGCGTAGTCGTCGGTCCTCGCGCCCGGGCTGGCATCGGCGATGTCGGTGAGGTTCCCGTTCGGGTCGTAGCCGTAGCTGAAGGCGGTCTTCTCGTTGTCGGTGTCGGCGGAGTTGTCCCGGACGAGCTTGACGGAGTCGGCGGCGACGGTGCCGTTGGCCGCGTCCGTCAGCGTGATCTTCTGGCCGGTGCCGCTCGCCGTGAAGGCGTACCGGCCGAGGCTGACCCAGGTGCCGGCGCCGGTGGTCTGGTTGACCGCCCTGGTGGCCGACCCGCCGGTGTAGTCGACCTTGTAGCTGGCGTTCGTCGCCGTGCCGGTCCCGTACTTGACGTAGACGTCGTAGTTGCCGTCCTGCGGGATGACCAGGTTCCAGGCGAAGCTGCTGGTGCCCGTTCCGGCGGCGTGGGTGGCGTAGTTGTAGCCCTGGTACCCGGTGCCGCTGGTGCTCACCGGCCAGGTGCCGGTGACGGTGACGTTCTGCGCGTCGGTGTTGTCGGCCAGCACCACCTGGCTGCCGACCGGCACGCCGTCGTCGGAGCGGGCCTTGAGCTTGCCGTCCGGGTAGTAGTCCCACGTCATGGTGCGGGAGGAGGAGCCGCCGGCGCTCGTCACCGTGCGGGAGATCTGCTTGCCCAGCGCGTTCTCGTCGTAGGAGGTGGTGATGTCCCACGGGTCGGTGGTCGTCTTCGGCCAGCCGTTGTCCCAGTAGGTGTAGGTGGTGTCGTTGCGGACGGTCTGCCCGTTGGAGGGCGGGGCGCTGACGCCTGCCAGCCGGCCGACCGCGTCGTAGCTGTAAACGGTCCTGTCCGGGGTGTTGTATCGGGCGTCGTTCGGGTCGTACGGGGCCAGCTTCTCCTTGACCCGGTTCAGCTCGTCGTAGGTGGTCTGCTGGACGAAGTCGTCCGCCACCGAGCCGGTCGCCACCCCGCGCGGCGAGACGACCTTCGTCTGGTTGCCGACCTGGTCGTACTCGTACCGGCTGATGTCGTACGTGACCGTGCCGCCGGAGCTGCTGCGCGGCACCTTCACCTCGGCCGGCTTGCCGCGGGCGTCCAGGGTGATCAGCGTCTTGTTGCCGTCCTGGTCGGTGCGGCCGACCACGAGGCCGTCGCGGTCGTAGTCGGTGGCGGTGACCTTGCCCTGCGGGTCGGTGACCGTGGTGAGCCGGTGGTTCAGGTCGTGGCCGTACCTGCTGGTGTAGTCGGCGGTGTCGGCGGTGTTGTTCTTCCGCGGGTCGATGACCGTGGTGAGGTTGCCGGCATCGTCGTAGGCGTAGCTGAGCCGGTCACCCTTCGCGTTGGTGACGGCGCTGACCTCGTAGATCTCGTCGTAGGCGTAGCGGGTGACGTAGTCGTTCGGGTCGGTGGTGGTGAGGGTGCCGTTCGGCTCGGTCTGCGAGGTGAGGTTGCCGACCCTGTCGTAGGTGTAGGCGGTGGTCCGGTCCGGGCCGGTTGAGCTGTCCTTCGGGAGGCTGCTCGAGGTCAGCTGGTCGGCGTTGTCGTAGCTGAAGGTGGTGACGGCGCCGTTCGGGGCGGTCGTCTGCGTGACGTTGTCGTTCGGGTCGTACACCGGTGCGGGGGTGGTGATGAAGACGGGCGGGTTGGCGCTGGCGTCCTTCGCGACCTTCTGGTCGAGTGGCCGCTTGAAGATGTCGTAGTTCTGCGTGGTGTCGTGGCTGAGCGCGTCGGTGACCCTCGTGACCTGGCCGCGGGCGTCGTACGCGAACGTCGTGGACTTGGTCAGCGGGTCGGTGATGGTCTGCGGGTAGCCGTTGGCGTCATAGCCGGAGTAGCCGGTGGTGTGCGCGTTGGCGTCCCGCATGGTCAGCAGCTGGCCGGAGCCGTCGTAGGTGTAGCTGGTGGTGAAGTCGCCCGGCACGGTCGGCGTTGCGGTGCCGGCCGGGTCTGTGACGGTGGTGAGGTTGCCCCTGGCGTCGTAGCCGAAGGCCCAGGTGCGGCCCTCCGGGCTGGCCTTGCCGATCACGTCGGCGACGTGCCCGTTGACCAGGGTCTGGTAGCTGAACGTCGACCCGGCGGTGTTGTTCTTGTTGGCCTCGGCGTCCTTGGTCGTCAGCGGGTAGCCGGTGTTGGGGTCGTAGGTCCAGGTGGTGGTGGCGGTGTTGTTCTCCTCCAGCCGGTCGACGTTGTTGTCGGCGTCGAAGTGCAGCCTGGTGACCTGGTTCCTGGCGTTGGTGGCCTGCATGGGCCGGCCGAAACCGTCGATCTGGTAGCTGGTGGCGTGGTTCTCGGCGTCGGTGACCACCGTGTTGATCTGGGAGCCGGCGGTGCCGTCGGGGTCGGTGTAGGCGAAGCCGGTTGTGCCGCCGAGCCGGTCGGTGACGGTCTTGGCCCACCAGTGGAACTTCGGGTCGTCGGTTGGCAGGTCGTAGTAGGCCAGCGCGGTGGCGTGCCCGCGCGGGTCGGTGACCGTGACCAGCTTGACGTTCTTGTTGCCCTGGGTCATGTCGTAGCCGAACCGGAAGGTCTTGGCCTGGCTGGAGCCGGCGCCGTCGATCATCTCGGCCATCAGGCCCTGGGTGGTGTAGGTGAGGGCGATCTGCCGGCCGGAGATGTCGGTGATCGTCCGGATCTTGTCGATGATCTTGGGGTTGGTCAGGTTGGTGGCCGGGACCTTGGTGCCGGTGTCGTCGATGTAGGAGTAGCTGTCGCCCTTGGCGTAGTAGTCGATGGTGAGGGTCTGCCGGCCGGCCGGGTCGGTCAGGTAGCGCAGGAACTTGATCGGCTTGTTGTTCGACTTGCGCTGCTCGTAGGTGAACAGCAGCTCGTTGCCGTTGTTGTCGGCGACCGCGGACTGGTAGCCGTCGGCGTCGAAGAAGACCTGGGTGCGGTCCGGGCGGGTCATCACCCAGGCGCGCGAGGCGTCGGTGCTGCCGGTCCTCTGCAGGTACAGGTGCACGCCGGCGGGGTGGTCGTAGTCCCAGATGGAGGTGTCGGTCGAGCCGTGCTTGTTCAGGGTGAACAGGTGGCTGGTGCCGTCACCGTCGGTCAGCGTGACCTCGGTCGGCCAGTCCTGGCCCGGCGGGTGCAGGTCGAGCGGGGTGCCCAGCCGCATCATGCTGGACCCGGAGACCGACCAGCCCTGACCCATCGCGGAGTCGGAGGTGTCGAGGGAGTTGTAGGTGACGCGGACGAAGGTCGCCACGCCGCGGCTGGGGTTGGAGAACGCGTTGTAGGACCAGACCGCGTTGCCGGCGGACAGGTTGTCCATGACGGTCGTGCCGGCGCCGGTGTTCTTGCCGGCGTACTGGTAGAACTTCTCCAGGCCGAGCTGGTCGGAGGTCGGGTCCTCGACCGCGACGTTCTGGTCCAGCGACGGGATGCCGTCGGACTGGGACAGGAACTGGCCGGTGGACTTGTTGAGCAGGTCCCAGCGCAGGACGTACTGCTCCCGCTTGTTGCCGGACCCGGACTGGATCGGCGTCTTCACCGCGGCGTTGACGGTGACCGAGTCGCCGGGCACCACGTCCTTGGGCAGCGCGGTCTCCAGCCGGTTCCCGCCGGTGGTGGCGTCGGTGCCGTCCGGCAGCGCCCAGTGGTAGGACAGCACCCGGGAAGCCGCCGGCCAGGTCGTCGTGGTCGTGTTGGTGAGCGTGACCGCGACGGTGTACTGATCGCCGGGGATCATCCGGGACGGCGTGTAGGGCGCGTAGTAGGTGTTGGCGGCGGTCTTCTCCAGGTAGGTGACCACCAGCTTCGGCCGCACCTGCGGCTCGGCGCCCTCCTCGGACAGGAACATCACCCGCTGGCTGGCCACCGACTCGTCATGCATCTTCAACAGCAGCCCGTAGTTGCTGGCCGGGTTGGCCAGCCAGCCCGCGGCGATGCCGGTGACCGCCCAGCTCTGCCACTCCGGGTCGTTGGTGATCCCGCCGGCGCTGCTGGCCGCGGTCGGGTTGTAGTCGCCGCCCGGTTTCGTCCACGGGGTCGTGGCGTTGGCCCGGTTCCAGGTGGCGGTGGTCTCGTCGAAGGTGCGGGCCAGCGCATGCACGTCGACCAGCCCGGTGGTGTCTCCGTAGTCGTAGGTCGTCCACATCCGCAGCTGCGCGTCCACCACCGTGGAGCCGGCCGGGATGCCGGACAGCGACGGGAACTTCACCACACCGCGGGTGTCGCCGTAGTAGGTGGAGTTGTTGCCGGCCGAGACGTAGGGGTCGCCGTCGTAGACGTTGACGTTCTCATCGGGCCGGGCCGCGGACAGCGTGGTGTCCGGCGCCGAGCCCTGGAAGATCCTGGTGATGCGGCCGGCCTTGGGCAGCCGGACCAGCTGGGTCTGCGCCGGGATGAGCTGCCCGTCCCGGGTCTTGACCGCGACCATGTAGTAGTAGGCGTTGCCGAACGGGTCGGGTGAGTCCGCCGCTGTTGGTGTCGCGGTGGTGTCGGTGAAGCCGGTGGTGCCCACCGGCACCGGGGCGACCAGCGTTGCCGCGCTCGGGGTGAACGTCTGGTAGACGCTGCGGTGCACCTGGTACTCGACGATGTCATCGCCGGTAGCGGAGCTCGGGTCGGCGTAGGCCGACCAGGCAAGCTGCGCGCCGGTCGCGGTGACCGTGGTCGGCGCCGCCAGGCTCACCCCGGGGCGGCCCCAGGTCAGGACCAGCTTCGGGTAGTTGTCGGTCTCCCCGCCGTAGGCGTACTCCGACGCCTCGTACCGCGGCCCGCCGCGGCCCAGCGTCGCCTCGTCGACGGCCTTGACCATGAACCCGTAGTTGGGGGCCGTGCCGTTGATCCAGGACTGCACGATGCTGCGGACGCTGAAGGTGTTCCAGACGCTGGAGACCAAGGCCTTCTTGGTGTCGGTTGCGGTCTTGGTGAACCGCACCGCGTCCGCGATCGCCGCCTTGGTGGTGTCGGTGGAGTCCTTCAGCACCACCTTGTGGCTGGTGCCGGCCAGGAACGACCGGGTGCCCAGGCTGGTCCACACCCCGCCGGTGCCGGCGGCCTGGTTGACGTTCACCGCCGCCGAGCCGCCGTTGTAGTAGACGGTGTACGGCACCGTGGTCCGGTCGGTGGCCGGCACGTAGTGCGCCTCCACCAGGTAGTTGCCGGACTCGGTCAGCCGCGGCACCCACGTGTAGGTGTCGCCGAGCACGCTGTCCTTGTTCGCCTGGTAGTCGCCGTTGACCGCGTACGGCGTCAACGTGGTGTTCGTCGAGTACGGCCAGGCCCCGGTGGAGGACGTCTTGCCCGCGTCGCCGTCGTCGACCTGCTCGACGTTGGCGCCCACCTCGGCGACGCTGCCGGCGACCGAGGACCACGTCGCGGTGCCGGCCGCCCACGGCGCGGTGACCCGCCGCGCCTCGATCGGCACGTCGTAGGCGGAGGTGGTGTGGGTCTGGTCGTAGTACAGCCTCAGCTGGGCCGAGTCCAGCGCGGCGCCGGCCGGCACCCCGGTGAGCGGGAACTTCAGCAGGCTGCGGGCCGCACCGGTCGTGGTCGTGCCGACCGACAGCCGCCAGCTCCCGTCGAAGTTGCTGCTCGCCGAGTCCGACAGGATCATCGTGTCCTGCGCCTGCGAGGGCGTCGGCTCGATCTCGATCGTCGGGTCGATCACCACCGGGTACTTCCGCGCCGGGTCGGCCAGCCACGCCGCATCCGCCCGCACCGTCACCGTCAGCCGCGACCCGCCGCCCGTCACCGACTGGCTGACCCTGCCGCTGTACGCCTTCCCGTACGGCGAGGACGGATCATCCGCCGCGTCGGTCATGAACGGGCGCGGCATCACATACAGCGGCTCGCCCTCCCCGCTGGCCCGCCAGAGCCCGATCGACCCGTCCGCCCGCTGCCTGGCCAGCAACCCGGCGGCCTCCACCGTGAACGTGAACGTCGGGTCCTGCGGCGCCGCGGCCAGCACGATCTCTTCCTTCAACGCCTGCGGCGTGACCCGGTAGACCAGGTCCACCCCCGGCGCCACCCGCCCGAACCGCACCGCGTTCCCCGCCGCCACCGGCGCCACCGCCCGCCGCGGACCGGCCAACCCCACACTCAACCGCCGGCCGTCCTGCTCCAACCGGACCAGCGAGTCCGAACCCGTCCCGAAGAGGCTTGCGAACGTGTTCGACTCGTTACCGAACCGGAAGCCCGCCCGGGCCGACGCCCGCACCGTCGTGTCGATCGGCTGCCACGCACCGCGCGCGTCCCGGTAGTGCACCGGCGCCGCCGACAGCTCCGCCTCGGTACGCCCATCGGACAGCTCGTAATACGAGCCGGTCGCGGTCCGCCTGCCCACCAGCTCCCGCACACGGGAGGCGGCCGGCATCGCCCGCCCCACCGGCGCCGGCTGCTGCCGCGGCACGCCGCCCACGTCCAACGCCCGTGGCTTGACCGGCGCACCGGCCACCACCGGCCTGGCCCGGTCGGACGGCGCGGCGGCCGCCGGGGCCGCGGGAGCCGCCGGTGCTGGCGTCGGCGCCGCCGACGCCGGCACGGCAACCCCCGCCACCAGCGCCATCGCGCACACCGGCACCACGAAACAGCCAGCCTTCGACCTCACGTCGGCCCCCTCCGGTCCCTGACGTCACAGCACGCCGGACCATTGCCGGTTCGGCGTCGCGGGCGATGGCCGGCGCGATCGACCGGCTGGACCAAGACGGCGGGACCTACCCGGCTGTCACCCAGCTCCAGCCGAACCGAGCACGCACAGCAGTCGCGCCGATCGACGGTGCACAACAAACGAATCCGGCCCCGCAACACCACACTCCCGAGGCCGGTGGAATTGCCTGGCAGCACATGCAACCGGTAACGCTAGCCAGGATCGCGAACCTCGACAAGAACCCCCACATGATCGAAATCGCCCCATACTTTTCATGTCGGCCGCAATCATTGGTTGAGCGGACAAACGGGCTGCTCAACACCCCCGCCGACCGTCCACTCCGGCCCATCACCTGACGGAGAATCACCCGAACGACGTATGATAGATGTCCATATCCTCCCGATTTGGCGGCGTGCCCGACTGAGACGGGCGGTAGTGGCGGTGATCGGCAGGGGCGAACATCGCCGACGACGGTGTACCGCGACCTGCCGTTCCCGTGGGGTCAGCCTGGCGAGGTCGCGGTGTGCGGCCGCGGCGGCGGGGACGGCCTCCGCGGCGAGTTCGGCGGGGACGGCGTCGGCGCCGAGTCGGATCATCCAGCTCAGCTGGCCACCGCCGAGCGGGACGGCCACCCTGTGCGCATCGGGGCCGAGGCGGCGACACCGGAGGGGACCTTTGAGACGGTCGCCGCCGGCCTCGGGTGCACCTGCTCGCCGCGGGCAACGCCGCGATCTACGCCAGGCCCGACATCACCTGCCGCCCGGTGCGCGGCCTGTCCCCATGCAGCCTCACCATCGCCTGGCGACACGGGGACCGGCGGCCGCAGGTGCACGCCTTCGTCGCGGCCTGCCTGGACGCCGCCGCGCTGGCCGCGCCGCCTCGCTCCCGCCTCAGCCGCCCGGACTGACGGTGGTGAGGTCGGCTCCGCGGGGTGGCGGGTACGCGTGGAACGAGCGAAGGTCGGCCAACTGGAGGGCGCGGCTGATGTCGGTCGAGGAGACGACGCCGATCACCCGACCCTGCTCGTCCAGCACGACCGCCCTGCCGTCGGCACAGCCGCGCATTCGCGGCAGCAGCGTCACCAGCGGCTCGTCCGGGCGAGCCGCCGGCACGCCGTCCGGCGGGCAGGCGATGTCCCGCAGGCGGGTATCGGACCGGCGGCCGGGGGGGACGGCCCGCACCCGGTTCAGCGTCACCAGCCCGGTCAGCCGGCCGCTGTGGTCGACGAGTGGGTAGGAGGAGAACCGGTGGCTCATCGCCAGCCGGTCGACGAACTCCCCCAGCGTCATCGTCCCGTCCGCCACCACCGGGTTCCGGGTCATCACGTCGCCGACCCGGACGCCGGACAACCGGCTGCCCATCCCCGCCTGCTGCTCCTCCGCGGTCGCCGCGCTCACCAGGAACCAGCCCACCAGCGCCAGCCAGACGCCGCTGAACGTCCCGGTGATGAGGGTCTCCAGCAGCCCGAGCCCGACCAGCGCGAAGCCGAAGACCCGGCCCGCCCTCGCCGCCGTGACTGCGGCCGCCTCGCGGTCGCCGCGCCAGCGCCATAGGGCCGCCCGCAACACCCGGCCGCCGTCCAGCGGCGCGGCCGGGATCAGGTTGAAGATCGCCAGCAGGATGTTGGTGCCGGCCAGGTACGCGAGGACACCGACCGCCAGCCGGCCGGCATCGAGCACCGCCGCGACGTACCCGCTCAGGCCGAACACCACCCCCAGGGCCAGGCTGGTGAGCGGGCCGACGACGGCGATGCGGAAGTCGGCGCCCGGCGTCTGCGGCTCGCCCTCGAGCTGGGCGACCCCGCCGAGCAGCCAGAGCACGATGCTGTGCACCTGGACGCCGTTGCGGCGGGCGACGATCGAGTGCGCGATCTCGTGCGCCAGCAGCGAGGCGAGGAACAGCACCGCGGCGACCAGCGCCGCCGTCACGTATTCGAACGGACTGCGGCCCGGGTACTCGCTGGGCAGCTGCCCGCCCGCCAGCCCGGCGACGAGCAACACCACGATGGCGAGCGCGCTCCAGTTGATCCCGACCTTGATCCCTGCGATGTGCCCAAGACTCAGCGTCTCCCGCACGACCCACCTCCGCTTCGTCTGCCGCGGAGTACCCGCGGGCGCCGGAGCCATTGCTCCGAAGTAGACGACCGTCACCTCTGCTTCCACAACCGCGCCGACTCCAGCACCGCGGCGCGTTCGGACCGCGGCGGGTCGTGCTAGAGATCTCGTGAACGTAGGGAACCCCGCCCGGAGGAGCGCGATGAGCAACACCCCGATCGCCGAGCACGCCCTGCTCTCCGACTGCCACTCCGCCGCGCTGGTCACCCGGTCCGGCTCGGTCGACTGGCTGACCTGGCCGCGGTTCGACAGCCCGTCGTGCTTCGCCCGGCTGCTGGACGAGGACGCCGGCCACTGGTCGGTCACCCCGGCGGTGCCGTTCCAGGCCGCCCGGCGGTACCTGGACCGCAGCCTGGTACTGCAGACCACCTTCAGCACCGCGGAAGGCACCGTCCGGCTGACCGACGCGCTCGCCGTCGGCGCCGACAACACCGGCCACCGGCTCGGCCGCGGCGCCCCGCACCTGCTGGTACGCCGGCTGGAGTGCACCGCCGGCGAGGTGGAGATGCTGATCGACTACGCCCCGCGGCCGGAGTACGGCCTGATCCGCCCGATCCTGAGCCCCACCGACGGCGGGCTGACCTCGCGCGGCGGCGCCGAATGGCTGGTGCTGTCCACTCCGGTGCCGCTGACCGTGGCCGGGCCGCGCGCCACCGGCCGGATCACCCTCCGCACCGGCGACACCGTCCTGTTAGGACTGCACCGGTCCACCCTCGAGGAGACCCCCGCGCGAGTCTGGAGCCAGCGCGAGCTGGCCGACCAGATCGACGCGACGGCCGCGGCCTGGCAGTCCTGGTCCGGCCTGCACCAGCAGTACCAGGGCCCGTGGGCGGACCTGGTGCACCACAGCGGCCGCGTCCTGCACGGCCTGACGTTCCAGCCCAGCGGCGCGATCGTCGCCGCCGCCACCACCTCGCTGCCCGAGGGCATCGGCGGCGAACGCAACTGGGACTACCGCTACACCTGGGTCCGCGACGCGAGCTTCACCATGGAAGCGCTCTGGGTCGCCGCCTGTCCCGACGAGGCCGCCGACTTCTTCGCCTTCCTCACCACCGCCGCGGCCGGCTCGCTGGACGACGAGACCGCCGCCCTGCAGGTCATGTTCGGGGTCGGCGGCGAACACGACCTGTCCGAACGCACCCTGCCGCACCTGTCCGGCTGGCGGAACAGCAGCCCGGTGCGGGTCGGCAACGGCGCCTGGAACCAGACCCAGATCGACGTCTACGGCGAACTGCTCGGCGCCGCCCACCGGCTGGCCGGCCAACTCGACCAACTCGACGCAGACGGCAGGGCCTTCCTGACCGCCTGCGCCGACACCGCCGCCCGCCGCTGGCGGGAGACCGACCAGGGCATCTGGGAGGTCCGCGGCGAACCCCGGCACTTCCTCTACTCCAAGGTCATGTGCTGGGTCGCCCTCGACCGCGCCATCGCCATCGCCGACCGGATCGGCGCCGCCGACAGGGTCGACACCTGGAAGTCGCACCGGGAGGAAATCTGGGAGTTCGTCGTCCAGCACGGCTGGAGCGAGACCGCCAACGCCTTCACCCAGTACGTCGGCTCCGACGCGCTGGACGCCTCCAACCTCATGATGCCGATCGTCGGGTTCCTGCCGGCCGACGACCCGCGCATGCTCGCCACCATCGACGCCATCGCCGACCGGCTCACCGACGACCGCGGCCTGGTCTACCGCTACCGCACCGAGGGCGGCATCGACGGCCTCGCCGGCGAGGAGGGCACCTTCCTGCTGTGCACCTTCTGGCTCGCCCAGGCCCTGGCCATGTCCGGGCAGACCGACCGTGCCCGCCGGGTCTTCGACCAGGCGACCGCGTTCGTCAACGATGTCGGCCTACTCGCCGAGGAAATCGACGCCGGCACCGGCGAACTGCTCGGCAACTTCCCCCAGGCCTTCAGCCACATCGGCCTCATCAACGCCGCCTGGGCAATCGCCGACGCCGAAGGCACCGCCGCTGGAACCGACCCGCGCGGATAGCGGCCGGTCCCGTCCGGCCGGCGGACACCCGCCACCCGCGGGCCTGCGCCGCCCCACCGGGCCCGTTGCGGGAGCACGCTGCGCTCAGCGCCGAGCAGACCGCCGACCGGGGCGTTGACCGCCACCGGCGGCAGCGCGAACCGAGCGGCGTTCGCGCCCATGTGCGCGGGCCGGTTCGGCGGCGGGTGGCGGCCGGTCGTGGGCGGATGGGCCTTCGCTGAGGTCGATGCGGTTGTGCAGCCGGCGCAGTGGGCCGGGGGCCCACCAGTTGTAGCGGCCGAACAGCGTCATCGTGGCCGGTACCAGCAGCATGCGGACGATGGTGGCGTCGAGGGCGACGGCGAGGACCAGCCCGAGGCCGATGGCCTTGACGGGGACGAAGCCGCCGGTGAGGAACCCGGCGAAGACCACGACCAGCAGCAGCGCGGCGCAGGTGACGATGCGGCCGGTGCGCTGCAGTCCTTCGGCCACAGCCCGGCGGGCACCGGCGCCGGCGAGCCACCGTTCTCGGATGCGGGACAGCAGGAACACCTCGTAGTCGACGGACAGTCCGAACGCGGTGGCGCCGACGAGTACCGGGACGCTGAGGTGGGTGGTGTCGAGTCGTTCGGTGCCGAACCAGCCGGCCAGGTGTCCCCGTTGGAACACCCAGACCACCGCACCGAGCGCTGCGCCGATGCTGAGCACGTTGGTCAGTACCGCCTTGACCGGCAGCAGTACCGACCCGGTGAGCAGGAACAGCAGCATCAGCGTGCCGAGCGTCACGACGGCGATCGCCCAGGGCAGTCGGTCCCGCAGCATGGTCTTGTAGTCGACGAGCCGGGCGGCGTCGCCGGTGACGGCCACCTCGAACGGGGCTGGCAGGGCCCGGATCGCGGCCACGGCGCGGGCGGCCACATCGGCCGCATCGGCCGCGTCGGCGGCGGGGCCCGCGGGGCCGGCGGGGAGGTTGTCAGCGGAGCGGTTGCCGGTGGTTGCGCGCAGCACGGTGACCGGGCCGGGTGTACCGATCTCGACGTCGACGATGCCGGGCACGGCGGTGAGCCGGTCGCGGAAGGCGATCAGCCCCGGGCTGTCGGTCGGGGCGCCGGCGACGACCACGATGGGGTGGGGGCGGTTCAGTTCCGGGTAGTGGATGGCGATCGCGTCGTGCAACTGCCGGGTCTGCGTGCTGGTGGGCAGCAGCCGAGCATCGACCTGGCCGAGTCGCAGGTCCGTCACGGGGAGCACGAGCACGATCATCACGCCGGCCGCCGCGAGGGCGGTCGCCAGCGGCCACCGCTGGACGGTGCGGGCGATACTGGCGAAGGCACCGGTGTCGGCGGGGTGCGGCTTGGCGGGCTTGATGCGCGAGCCGACCAGAGCCAGCAGCGCGGGCAACAGGGTGAGTGCGGCCAGGACGACCACCGCGACGACGGCGACGCCGGCCAGGCCCATGGAGCGGAGGAACGGGTCGGGGAAGACCAGCAGGCCGGCCAGCGCCGCCGCCACGGTCAGGCCGGACAGCAGCACCGTCCTGCCCGCCGTGGCGCCGGTGCGGGCCAGCGCGGCGGCGACGTCGGGGGCGGCGACATCGGGGGCGGCGGACCGCTCCTCCCGGAACCGGCTGACCATCAGCAGTGCGTAGTCCACGGCCAGGCCGACCGAGAGCATCGTGGCCACCTGGACGGCGTAGACGGACACGTCGCTGACCAGGCTGAAGGCGTAGAGGATGCCGAAGGTCCCGGCGACACCGACGCCGGCGATCAGCAGCGGCAGGCCGGCGGCCAGCAGCCCGCCGAAGACGAGCAGCAACAGCAGCAGCAGCACCATCGGCATGCTGAACAGCTCGGCGCGCTGCACATCGGACCGGGCCTGTGCGTTGAACTCGTCCTCGGTCAGCGGCCCGCCGGCGATGGTCAGGTTCGTCGCGTCGATCCGGCGCAGTCGCTCGGCCGTGGCCTGCGCGGCCCGCTGCGCGCCGTCGCCCGGGTACAGTCTCACCCGCAGCAGCAGCGCCCGGCCGGTGGTCGGCGATGGCAGCGGCTCGGACACCTCTGCCGCGCCGGGCAGCCTTCGTAGGTCGGCGACGGCCGCGTCGACGGCCGACCGCAGTGCGGCGTCGGTGGCGGGCCGTCCCTGGATGACGGCGGTGACCAGTGGCGGTTCGGGTGAGGCGTCGCGCATCAGTGATTCGGCCCGCTCGGACTGGCTACCTGGCACAGTTCCGACGTCGCTGACAAGCCTGTCGAAGACTCCGAGGCCGGTGGAGAAGCCGACGCCGACCAGGGCGAGCCACAGCACGACGATGACGACCGGACGGCGTACGCACAAGGCGGTCACGGCGGCGAGCATGGCACCTCCCAGGACGGTCCGGGTTGCCTCGATGCTCGTCCGCTGCCCGTGTGCGGCGGATCGCCGCGAGGAGTGGAATGTGTCCTCACTCCTGCGAGTGAGTCGGCGCGGCGCCCGGTACGACCAGCGCCGACTCGTACGCCAGCACCACCGCCTGGACCCTGTCGCGCAGCCCGAGCTTGGCGAGCAGGTTGCTCACGTGGGTCTTCACGGTGTGCTCGGTGACGCGCAGCTCGGCGGCGATCTCGGCGTTGGACAGCACTCGGGCGATCTGTCGTAGCGTCTGGGTTTCTCGGGTGGGTTTCTCGGGCGGTCAGCGCGCCCAGCCCGGCGGCCCGCCGATCGCTGGAGGCTGCGGGCCGGGCCCGGCCGACAACCACCTCAGCGATGAGCCGCCGGGTCACCGTCGGGGCGAGCAGCGCCTCGCCGGCGGCGTTGCGGCGACCCGGAAGCCGACACCGCCGTCGCCGACACGCGTGCGCAGCTCGCCACCGCACGCGGTGACCCGCTCGCGCATGCCGACCAGGCCGTGGCCCCCGTGCCCGTCCGGCGCCGCCGGGCCGCGTCCGTCGTCGCTGACCTCCACGTGCAGCACGGCCTCCTGCCAGTCCAGCCGCACCCGCACCCGCCGCGCGCGGGCATGCCGGACGGTGTTCGTCAACGACTCCTGTACCACCCGGTAGGCCGCCACCGCCAGCTCCTCCGGTACCGGCCGGCGGTCGCCGTGCTCGGTCAGGCTAGCCTCCAGGCCGGCCCGGCGGGCCTGGTCCACCAGGGCAGGCAGATCGGCGAGGTTCGGCTGCGGCTGCCGCGCCGGCCCGTCGGAGCGCAGCACGCCGAGTGTGCGGCGCAGCTGCCCCAGGGCGTCCCGGCCGGTGGCGGCGATCGCGTCGAACGCCGCCTCAGCCTTGTCCGGGTCGCTGCGCACCACCACCGGGCCCGCCTCGGCCTGAACCACGATCAGGCTGACAGAATGGGCCAGCACGTCGTGCATCTCCCGGGCGATCCGCTCCCGCTCCCGGGCGGCCGCCGCCTCGTGCGCCTGCGCCAGCCTGCGCGTGCGCTCTTCCAGCATCGCGATCCGGTCCCGCCGCGCCCGGGCTCCGGTGCCCAGAGCGTATGCGCTGGCGAACGGCAAACAGGTGATAGCGACAAGGGAGAATCCCCTACCCAGCGCCAGCACCGACACGATGATGCCGGTAACGGTCCCGACCATACCGAGCAGGCGCCATGTTGGCGGGCTCAGCGAGGCGAACGTGTAGGTTGCCACCAACTGCCCGTACGGCAACTGGACGTCATTCAGCCCGCCGGCCAGAGCCAGGCTGATCGTGCCGGCGCCGACCAGCGCGGTGACCGCGATCGGATAACGGCGCCGCCACACCAGCGGCAAAGAGGCCAAGGCGGACAGCGCGAACAGCCACCACTGGACCGTCGCCGCCTTCAACGGCGGCGCCACCGTGGCCAGGTAGCACACGACCGCGATCGCCGCGTCAACCATGGGCGGCGGCAGCGCCCGCAGCCGGTCGGCGAACCGGCGCGGCGGCACGGACGGGTCGGGCACGGCAGTGGCTCCCTGCACGGTCATTGGCTCTGGGCCAGTATCGGTCGGCCGCGGGCACCCTCGCTTCCCTCCTGAGAGCGAGCCCGACATCGCGGCCTAGTCCCGGGAAGGCGCCCGGACGTCATCGATGCGGCGACGCTGAAGGCTTCATCACGGCCGTGGGCGCGTCGCCGTACGCCACGTACGCCGGTTCTCCCGACGCTGCCCGGGGGTCTCACTTGATCTTGACACAGGGGTGAAGAGCAGAGCGTGAGGAACCATCGACGAATGCACCGCGACCGGCCGTGAGTCGACCGATACCGTAGGGCCGGTGCGGGTGGCGACCTGGAATGTGAACTCGGTCAGGCAGCGGGTGCCGCGGCTGCTGCCGTGGCTGGACCGGCGGCAACCCGATGTGGTGTGCCTACA
>WNGA01001249.1_pt1 | contig 39575 bp, 44 predicted proteins | sample 5400061 | NCBI WGS metagenome assembly WNGA01 (sample SAMN13153366, study PRJNA577476) | soil metagenome | isolation source: 100 cm soil or saprolite under grassland replicate 2 | place: USA:California | collected 2016-06-15 | reverse complement strand
CGTTTAGCTGACCCGTACTAATTGCCCGAGGTCTTGATTTTGAACACGTTGTTGTTGCTATGGAGTTTTGAGGGTGTACGCTGCGCGTCCCAGTAACACCTCACAAAGATTGCCTTGAAAATTTCGGCGGTGATAGCGGTGGGGTTACACCTCTTCCCATTCCGAACAGAGAAGTTAAGCCCGCCCGCGCCGATGGTACTCGGAGGGCAACCTCCCGGGAGAGTAGGTCGCCGCCGATTATTTCTTCGAGGGGCCGCGGCAGCGGCTCTTCGTCTTTCTAGGCCGCGCGCAGCTTCTCGCGCCAGGTGGGATCCAGCGCGCGAAGCCGGCGCACGCGCTCACCGACCGGTGGATGCGTGACGAAGAGCGCCGCCAGGCCCTCTTCCGCAAACGGATTGAACGTGTAGAGCGGCTCCGTCGCCGGGTTCGCGCGGAACTCGACGAGCTCGGCGGCCTGCTCGAGCCGGATCAGCGCGTCGGCCAGCCCGTGCGGCGAGCCGCAGAGCGCGGCTGCGGCGCGGTCGGCCGAAAACTCGCGCTTCGGCGAGAGGAGCAGGTGCACGAGAGCCGCCGCCACGGGGCCGAGCACGAAGAGGAGCGCGCGCGAGAGCCAGCCGCCGATCCGGCTCGTCTCCAGCAGCGCCGCCGCAACCACGACCACGGACGTTTGCACCAGGATGTCGCGGTTGCGGATGTGCGCGAGCTCGTGGGCGAGGACGCCTTCGAGCTCGGCCGGTGTCGCCGCGCCGAGGAAGCCCCGGCTGACGGCCACCGCGGCGCCACGCGGGCCGCGTCCCGCGGCGAGCGCGCGTGGGTGACCATCGGCCACCAGGAACAGCCGAGGCTTGGGGATTCCCGCGACGGCGGCGAGCCGCTGCACCGTGGCGTGCAGCGCCGGGTACTGGCCGAGCGGCAGCTCCCGCGCTCCGACAATTCCAAGCGCGACCCGGTCGCCGTACCAGTACGCGGCGCCCGCGACGAGCAAACCGAAGAAGACAGACAGCGAGACCAGCCGGTACCCGCCGATCGGCCAGGCGATCGCGGCGAGCAGCGCGCAGCCGCCCAAGACCAGGAGCCAGGCCTTGAGCACGTTCCAGCCGACGAGGAGCCGACCGCGCACGTCAGCCCTCTTCGGGCTGCTCGTCCTCGTCCAGGCCGCGCGGGGGCCAGTCGGGCTCGGGCGCGTCACAGCGGCTGGAGCAATGGAGCGAGGCGATGTTCTGGAGCGGGATCAGGATGTGCCCGTTCAGCTCGAGGTGCGCGACCTCGTCGAGGAGGCAGTAGGCGGTGAGGACGCCGTCCTGGTAGTCGCCCCCGAAGAGCGCCACCTCGACCTGTTCTCCTTTGTACTTGTTGGTGTAGTCCTCGATGGCTCTGAGCGTAGCCGAACCCGGCTTTTCTCCAATGCCGTCCCCGCTTTAGTTGTCGCTAGATGCGCGCCCGGTGTGGTCTCACGCGAAGGTCACGCAGGCGTCGGATCGCATTCTTCAGCGGCTCTTTCTCGACCGCCAACCGGTCAGGGCCACCACAAGGGCAACTCCCAGCAGAGCGCCGAGCGTGCCGCCGAGGATGCCGTTGCGAAGCGCGTGCGGGCGGAACGAGGATGCACGATCGGCTGTTTGCAGCACGCGCGCGTTATCCGCCAGCAATCTTCCCATCGTCTTCGGGTCAACGAGCTTCTGAACCAGCGCGCCATACATAGGAGAGCTGCCTCTGCCCTGAGCGCGGAGTGAGTTGATCGTCGCCTGGAGCGTGCGGAGTGTGTCGTTGATCCGGGCGAGGTCGACTTCCGTCTTGTAGCGAGCGAACTCGGTCGCGTAGGCGTTCGCAAGACGGACGGCAACAGCAGGCTTCGGATAGACGACGGCAAGATTGAGAATGCTTGCGTCGGATTGCGGCTTGGCGCTTGAGTGGCGCAGGAACTGATGAGGCGTGATGGCCGGAACTCCAGCGGCGGCTACCCGAGCGGCAAGCTCCGCCGAGCGCGCGATGCTCGCCTGGGACGTCATGAAGCGCCTGCTGTCCTAGCTCGCCAGGAGCCGTGGGTCTTGAGACCCCAGGACGGCGGGCTGGCTGATTGATAAAAGAACCTCGGCCTGCGCGCGGAACGTCCGCTCCTGAACCTGCGTAGCGAGTAGCGCAGCGAGCAGCGCAAGGATGAGCGGAGGTCCGATCATCCAGGCGTGCGGGCAGACGCTCGGCACTGAGGGAAGCGGAATCACCAACGCGACTTGCCGCCGCCCCGATCTGACCCGTGCTGCGTGCTGCTCAGTCATGCCAGACCACCCTCTCCCCGCCACGCTGGTCGAACAGAGCTTACTGCGCTAAGGGCCGGGCGACGAGCCGAACGCCTAGGACGCCTACGACCCGGCCCGTGTCCACGCTTAGGCGAGTTTGCTTACGCGCTGCCGTATGCGGGGGAACTCTCGTCGAGTGGGCTGCGGCGGGAGTAGGGCTGCGGCGGGAGTAGGATTCGCGCGCGAACGATCTAAGGGGGAGCAAATATGCGATTGATCCGAAGCGCCGCGATCCTTGCGGCGGCGGCGGCAGCATCGGTAGGTCTCTTGCTTGTCGTCGGCCCGGCCGGCGCGGTGATCGGCGGGACAAGCGACACTGCCAATCGGTACGCGAACGTGGGCGTGCTCCAGTTGCACGTCGGGAGCGACTGGTTCGACTTTTGCTCGGGGACACTTGTCCGCGCTGACGTCGTTCTCACCGCCGCGCACTGCACCGACTTTCTCGTCGAGGAGGGGCCTGACGGCTTCGGACCCGACGATCTGCGGATCTCATTCGATCCGGAGGGAGAAGCCCCATACGCAACGGTGGATCACATCGTCGTGAATCCGGACTGGTTCACGGCCGGCCCATGCTTTGCCAATTCAAAGCACGGTTGCCTCGCGCCTCCGGCCGAGGACATCGCGCTCGTGTTCCTCGACGCCCCCGTCACCGGCGTCACACCGGCGCCGATCGCGGACGCCGGTTACCTCGACGGACTTGACCTGAAGAGTGAAACGTTCACCGTCGTCGGCTACGGCACCGATGCCTTCATCACGGGCAGCGCCGCCTCACCGAAGGCGATCACCGTCTTCGACGGTGTGCGGAGCTACCGCGAAGTGACCGCCATCCCCGCGCAGGATGCCTTCCCCGACCGGTTCCTGAAGATCACGCAGGGCGTCTGTTTCGGCGATTCGGGGGGTCCGCTGCTCCACGATGGGACCGTCGTCGCGCTGAACACGTGGACGTTCAGTTACCGATGTGATGGCCCGAACCTGGAGTACCGGGTTGACTCGGCGCCCGCTCAGGCGTTCCTCGAAGCGAATCTCTAGTCGACGAGAGTTGCACCGGCCGGGCCGCTTGCGGCCCGGCCGGAGTCCTCTGGGCCTAGGACGCTACGGTCCCGCAGACTGCTTGAGCTGAGAAGCCGGAGCACTCCAGGCCGTGGCGATCCGATTGCCTCGACGGTGTGAATTCTTGCCCCTGCGGGAGGAACAGGGCGCCGGTGCGACCACTTGGCTACGCGGACCTGCAGTTCGGCTCACGTACTCGCCTGAAATTGCCGTCCTGAACCGTGAATTCGGCGACGAAGGCGTTCGCCACGACGGGCCCGCGGCGACGCGCCTCGGCGTGAGTGATCTCGTCCGCGACGGCGTACACGGCTCTCACGGGACCTCCGTGCGTGACCGCCAGGATGCGCTCACCGGCGTGCCCGGCGGCGAGCTCCAGGAGCCCGGCGATCACGCGGCGGCCCATCTCCTCGTAGCTCTCGCCGTCGTCCCAGCCGTCCTTGTAGTCGAGCCAGCGCGCGAACTGCTCCGGGAAGCGCGCTTCGATCTCGGTGCGCGTCAGCCCCTGCCAGGAACCGACGTCCACCTCGCGGAGCGCGTCCAAAGGCACCGGCTCGAGCCCGTGTCGTGCGGCGACGATCTGCGCGGTCTCGAACGCGCGGCGCAACGGGCTCGAGTAGACCGCCGCGAGGGCCTCGCCCGCCAGCGTCTTCGAGAGCTCGGCTGCCTGGGCTCGCCCGGTCTCGTTCAGCAGTGGGTCAGCGTGCCCCTGGAAACGGTTGTCGCGATTCCAGTCGGTCTCGCCGTGGCGGGCCAGAAGGATCGTCGTCACGGCACGAATTAGACTAACCGCCCTTGGACCTCGGCCTGCGTGACCGTATCTGCGTCGTCACCGGCTCGACCGGGGGCATCGGTCTCGCGACCGCGAAACAGCTCGCGGACGAGGGAGCGCGCGTCGTCGTCTGCGGCCGCGAGACCGAGCGGGTCGAGCGCGCGCGGGAACAGAGCGGCGCAGCTCTGGGGGTGATCTGCGACCTCGCCGAGCCGGCCGCTCCGGGGCAGCTCGTCGACGAGGCCACGCAGGCTCTCGGCCCGGTGGAATGCCTCGTCAATAACGTCGGCATCGCGTACCAGCTCGGCTTCGAGGAACTCTCGGACCGCCACTGGGAAGAGATGTGGGAGCTGAATGTGATGAGCTACGTGCGCGCGATCCGTGCCGTGCTGCCAGGGATGCAGGAGCGGGGCGGCGGCGTGATCGTGAACGTCTCCTCGACTGCTGGCAAGCGGCCGTCGACGGGGATGCCGAACTACTCCGTCACGAAGGCCGCGGTGCTCTCGCTCTCCCGGCTCGTCGCGGACCTCTACGCCGGCCTGGGGATCCGTTGCAACGCGGTCGCTCCGGGGCCGACGGCGACCGAGGCCTGGCTCGGCGAAGGCGGACTGGCCGACCAGCAGGCCGAGCGGACCGGCAAGTCCCGCGAGGAGGTGCTCGAAGCGGTCGGGAAGGGACGACCGCTGGGTCGGCTCGCGGAGCGGGACGAGATCGCCTCCGTGATCGCGTTTCTCTGCTCGGATCGGGCGGCCTACGTGACCGGCGCCGCCTGGAGCGCGGACGGCGGAACCGTCCCGATCATCATCTAGTCTCACCGTATGCCGGAACTGGTCGGGCGGACTGCCGATGCCTTCGAGGCCGGCGTCCGCGAGCACGAGGAGCGGTGGCTCTCTCCGCTCGCCGTGCGCTCGTTCGAGACGCGGGGGCGCCAGCCGGAGGAGCCGTGCCTGCTGCGCACGCCGTTCCAGCGCGACCGCGACCGGATCGTGCACACGAAGGCCTTCCGGCGGCTGATGCACAAGACGCAGGTCTTCGTCGACCCGGCGGGCGACCACTACCGCACCCGGCTCACGCACACGCTCGAGACGACCGGCATCTCCCGCGGTGTTGCCCGCGCCCTGCGCCTGAACGAGGACCTCGTCGAGGCGATCGGCCTCGGGCACGACCTCGGGCACCCGCCGTTCGGTCACGCCGGCGAGGAGGCGCTCGACACGTTGCTGCAGGCCCGCTTCGACCGGCGCTTCCGGCACAACGAGCACTCCCTGCGGGTGGTGGACGTGCTCGAGCGGGAGGGCCGCGGGCTCAACTTGACCGCCGAGGTGCGCGACGGGATTCTCAACCACACCGGGCCGAACGAGCCGGAGACGCTCGAAGGCAAGATCGTCCGCCTCGTCGACCGCGTCGCGTACATCAACCACGACATCGATGACGCCGTCCGCGCCGGCGTGCTCGACCCGGCCGAGCTGCCGCAGGAGGAAATCGGGCTGCTCGGGCCGACGGGCTCGCGGCGCATCGACGCGCTCGTGCACGATCTCGTAGAAACCTCCGAGCGCGCGGGCGACATCCGTCAGAGCGACGACGTGGGCGCGGCGATGCTCGCGCTGCGGAGTTTCATGTTCGACCGCGTCTACCTCGGCGAGGCGGCGCGAGCCGAGCACGCCCGGGCGCATGCGACGGTCAGGCGGATCTTCGACCACCTGATCGAGCGCGACGCCGTGGACGAGGTGGTGGACTACGTAGCGGGCATGACCGACCGCTTCGCCCTCACCTACGCCGAGTCGCTCTAGTTGGCGCGGATCAAGGACGCATCGGTGCGCGAGGCCGTCGAGGCAGCGGACATGGTCGAGGTTGTGCAGGCGCGCACGCAGCTGCGCAAGGCGGGCGCCCGCTTCACGGGCCTTTGCCCTTTTCACGACGAGCGGACGCCGAGCTTCTCGGTCAACCCGCAGGACAAGCTCTACTACTGCTTCGGCTGTGGCGCCGGGGGCGACATCATCAGTTTCGTCCGCGAGACCGAGCAGCTCGACTTCGCTCAGGCGGTGGAGTGGCTGGCCGAGCGCTTCCGCGTGTCGCTGGAGTATGAGGAGTCCTCACCCGAGCGCGAGGCGGAGCGCGGGCGCCGCGAGCGGTTGCTCTCGCTGCTCGAACAGGCGGCGAGCTTCTACGAGCGGCACCTCTGGGACTCGGCGGCCGGCGCGCCGGCGCGCGAGTACCTGGGCGGGCGCGGGCTCGGCGAGGAGGTGTGCCGGGAGTACCGGCTCGGGCTTGCGCCCGGCGGTGCGACCCTGGCGAAGAAAGCCCGCGAGAAGGGCTTCACCGGCGCCGAGCTCGCAGCCGCGGGCCTTGTCAACCGGCGTGGGAACGACTACTTCGGGGGCCGGTTGCTCTTCCCGCTGGCCGACCCGCGCGGCCGCGTGCGCGGGTTCCAGGCCCGCAGGCTGCGTGAGGACGACCCGCTCCGCGCCAAGTACGTCAACTCGCCCGAGGGCGAGCTCTTCCGCAAAGGCGACCTGCTCTACGGGCTCGACCGCGCGCGCAGCGCGATGGCGAAGCAGGAACGGGCGATCGTGGTCGAGGGCAACACCGACGTGCTGGCGCTACGGCAGGCGGGCCTGGAGCCGGTTGCGGCCTCGATGGGCACTGCGCTGACGGAGCGGCAGCTGAAGGAGCTCTCGCGCCTGACGCACAAGGTCTACCTCTGCTTCGACGGCGACGCGGCCGGCGAGGCGGCAACGCTGCGCGGCATGGAGCTCGCCGCCGCGCAGGGCTTCGACGTGCGCGTGGTCGCGCTGCCGCCGGGCGTCGACCCGGCGGACGCGGCCGAGGCCTTCGAGGAGCGGCTCACCGGCGCCGAGAGCTACCTCGGTTACCGTGTCCGGCTCGAGGTCGAGCGCGCACCCGACCGCCAGGAGGCGTTCGTGCGCGTCCGGGAGGTGCTCTCGCGCTTCGAGGACTCGCCGGAGCGACAGGACGCGGTCCGGCTAGCCGCCGACAGGCTCGACCTGCCGAAGGAGACCCAGGCCGGGTTCGCGGCCAGCGGCCGGCGCGGAGGGGCGGGGGAGATCTCGCCGCGGCTTCTGGAGAAGGGCTCCCGCCTCGAGCGGGACGCGCTCGCCGGGGTGGCGGCGCATCCCGAACTGCGTGAGCTCCTGGCCGAGCTCGCGCCGGAGCATTTCGACGCCGATCTCCACCGCCGGGCGCGAGAGCACCTACTTCGGCCCGGCGAGCCGGATGAGGAGCTGGTTCCGCTGCTGGCAGAGCTCGACGCGCGCGCGGGCACGGAGGGAATCGACGACGAAACCGCCAAGGAGCTGCTTCTGCGCCTGCGGGAGCGCCAGCTTCGCCGCGAGCTCGCCGGCGCCGACCCCGAGCGCACGAAGGAGCTCCAGGAGCAGCTGGAGAAGATCCGCGCCACGGCCGCGAATTGGGCTTAGAGCCTATTCCGATAGGCGTCCCCAGTCGGCGGCGCGCCAGGTGATGAGGCCGCAGGCGAGGTGGAGCATGGCGAGGTAGGTGTCCGCGCGTTTCTCCCAGCGGGTGAGGATGCGGCGGAAGCGGTTGAGCCAGGAGTGGGTGCGCTCGACCACCCAGCGGCGAGCACGGAAGCCGGCCTCGCGCTTGAGCGCCTGCGCCTCTTCGCCGCGTCCGCGGATGTGGGCGGTGAAGGCGAACTCGGCGGCGAGCTCGTAGACCTCAGGGTAGTCGTAGCCCTTGTCCAGGCAGAGCCCCTGCGGCTGCGCCGGGGTCGGCACGGGCCGCGTGATCGGGATGCTCTCGAGCGTCGAGCGGGCGAGCTTGAAGTCGTTCAGGTTCGCGCCAGCAGCCGCGATCCCGAGCGGGACGCCCTTGCCCTCCGTGAGGAGGCTCCGTTTCGCCCCTTTTTAGCTCTGTCGGTCGGATTCGGGCCGGTCAGCTCACCGCCCAGGGGCGCCTTGCCGAGCGCCCCGTCCAGCGCCAGCCACTCCCACTTGATCCCGTGCTTGGCGTCGTAGGCGAGCAGCCCTTGCCGCCAGAACTCCAAGAACACACCCGCCTCGGCCCACTCACGGAAGCGCCGATACGCCGACGAGCAACTACAGATCCCGGTCGCGCCGAGCGCGTTCCACTGCATCCCCGTCCGCAGCACGAGCAGAATCGCGTTCATCGCGTCCCGGTCCGGAACGCGCGCCCGATGACAGCCCAACGGGTGCGAGGGCGGCTCCGGCAGGAGCGGCTCCATCTGCGCCCACACCCGGTCTGGGATCCGCCAACCGTCGTCTGCAACCACGAGACCCATCACGCCCTCCCTCGTCGATTTCAGCAACGAGGTCGGACTTCGCTATCCCGCTCCCGGTCCCTGCCTATCGGAATGGCGTCTTAGTCGCGGCTACAATTCGGCCCGCTGAGCACCCATTCCCCGGTAGCTCAATTGGCAGAGCATCCGGCTGTTAACCGGAGGGTTGTTGGTTCGAGTCCAACCCGGGGAGCTTCGAAAGAGCCGAGCAAATCAAGCCGCTGATGAGTTACCAAATCGGGCACCAGGCGACCAGAGGCGGCTCAGCTGACGTCAGTCGACCCTCAGGTGAAATGACCGGAGAGTCGCTCTTCAGGCGCTAGCCTGATTTGTTCGGCCCGAGGTCGTGCGCTACGAGGCCGCGGCCTGGACTTATTTACTGCGCTTCGACGCTACCACGCTTTCGCGTCGGCGGACCGAGCCTCGATCTCTCGTCACCGGCCTCGAGGCGTAGAATCGCCTCTTCTACGGATCCCGTGAGGGAGGTTTTCGATGGCCGAAGGTACTGACCCCACGTTCTATCGCTCGCCTGCCGCCGCCATCGCCGCTCCGCCCGAGAGGCTGGCCTACGTCGCAGCACTCGATCCGGCCGGCAGCGAGCGCGATGCCATGACCGTGGTCGACTGCGACGCCGAGTCGCCCACCTACGGCGAGATAGTCGGTTGGACGGATCTACCGACGGCAGGGAACGAATTGCATCACTTCGGGTGGAACGCGTGCTCCAGCGCGCTCTGCCACAAGGGCCATGCCCATGACGGCACGCTCGAGCGCCGTTACCTGATCGTGCCGGGCCTTCGCTCATCGCGCACGTACGTACTCGATACCAAGCCCGACCCGCAGCAACCGCAGGTCGTCCACACAATCGAGGCCGACGAGCTCGCCGCAAAGGCGGGCTACTCCCGTCCGCACACCGTGCATTGCGGCCCCGGCGGCATCTTCATGTCCAGCCTGGGCGGCGCCGACGGCGCCGACGGCCCAGGAGGGGTGGCGCTTGTCGATCATGACACCTTCGAGGTCACCGGCGCGTGGGAGACCGACCGGGGCGAGCAGCACTTCGCGTACGACGTGTGGTGGCATCTCAACGACGACGTCGCCATCACGTCGGAGTGGGCGACCCCGTCGATGATCGAGGACGGCCTGAACCCCGAAGACCTGCTTGGACGCCGGTTCGGCCATCACCTCGACTTCTGGAGCCTGTCGGAAGGCAAGCTGGTCCAGCGGGTCGACCTGGGCGACGAGCATCAGATGGTGCTCGAGCTGAGACCGGCTCACGATCCGCGGAAGGTCTGGGGTTTCGCTTGCGTGGTGATCAGCGTCGCCGATCTCTCCGCCTCGGTGTGGTTGTGGTACCGGGATGACGAGCGGTGGGAGGCAAAGAAGGTGATCACCATCCCCGCTGAGCCCGCCGACGAGTCGCAGCTCCCACCCGCGCTTCAGCCCTTCGGCGCGGTTCCGCCTCTGGTGACCGATATCGACCTGTCCGTCGACGACCGCTGGCTGTACGTATCGTGCTGGGGGACGGGGGAGCTCAAGCAGTACGACGTGAGTGACCCGCACAACCCGAGAGAGGTGGGCTCGGTGCACCTGGGCGGCATCGTCCGCCGCACCGCCCACCCGGCCGATCCCGGGCTGCGCTTGGCGGGCGGGCCCCAGATGGTGGAGGTGAGCCGGGACGGTCGGCGCGTGTACTTCACCAACTCGCTCTATACGACGTGGGACGACATCTTCTATCCGGACGACGTGGGCGCTTGGATGGCCCGACTGGACGCGAACACCGAGACGGGCGGAATGACCGTCGACCCGCGGTTCTTCCCGCATGGCGACGACTTCCGCGGGCTCCGGGTGCATCAGACGCGCTTACAGGGCGGGGACGCGTCGAGCGACTCGTACTGCTTCGTCGAGTAGCTCTGTATCTACACGTCTTCCGCCACGGCCAGCCGGCCCGGGCGGGCGGGGTCGGTCAGGCCCGAGTCGTTGCCCCTACGGCGTCAACCGCTGCACGTGATGGGCGCAACTGGGGTCGAACTTTTGCCGCAACAACGGCGTCCGCCGCCTCATCGTCAACAAGGCAGGCGACTTCTGGGCGTGATCTGATTTGCCTGAGATAAGCGCTGGTCAGGTTGTCTGACCTAGCAACAAGCGACTGTTAACCGGAGGGTCGTTGGTTCGAGTCCAACCCGGGGAGTTTGCTATGGCTCTTCCTCGCTTTGGTTAGTCCTGGAGGAGCCTGAGGCCAGCAGGCTCGACATCCGGGTTGCCCGCCTCGATCGCCTGGGCGATGCGGTGCTCGAGCTTTCCGCGCGCGAAACGGTTCGCCTTCCACACGACCTCCTCAGGAGGGGGGCCATTCGTGCGCGCGTAGAGGCGTGGTCGAAGAAGATTGGAGATCCGCTCGGCCAGCCAGACGAACAGCAGGATGCCGGCGATGATGGCAATGGTCGTGCTCAGCATCGCGAAGACGATGACGACCACGATCAAGATCACCGTAGTGATAACGCTGGCCCAGAAGAACGGCTCGCTACTGCTCTTCTGGAACGAGATCCGCTCGCGGACCGCCCCGACCTCCCAGCTTCGCCCATCAGGAGAGGTTGCCTGGAGCGTCGCCACTGCTTCCACCCTATCGCGAAGGGCCGCTCAGTCTGCGCCGGTCAGCGAGCGCAGGAGCAAATCGTCTCGCCTAGCTCGCGACGCTCGAACCACAGCCCACAGCGGGTGCAGGTCGGCGGCAAGAGCTTGGCCCGGACGAAGAGGGCGCGCATCAGAGTGACCCAGAAGGCCAGATACGGAAGGACGAGGGTAGGTGAGTTCATGCTCCCGCTTATCGGCCGGCTCGGCCCGGCGGTTTAGCACCGCTAGAATGCCGGTGTGAGCTGGCTTTCGGTCGCGCTCCTCGCCTGTGCCGTCGTGGCGGTGATCGGTGCGGAGTGGCCGAGGTTGAGCCGGAGGCTGGGGCTCGAGGCGCGGCGGAAGCGCGACCGAGCGCGCCGCAAGTCGCATCTGCGACTACTCCGCAGTGACACCCGTAGTGACACCGACGACTTCGCGGCCAGCGTCGAGCGCGACCTCGAGCAGCTGCCGACGCTCGAGGACTTCGACCGCCGAAACTAACGAACGACGAATGTGGTCGCCAGTCGGCGCGTATTCGGCAGCGTCGTCTGCGCGTCTTCGTTGTTCTTCGTCTCTTGGAAATCCGCCACGGAGAAGACCAGGCGATGCCTGCCCGGGGACAGGTGGCCCAGCCCGACCTGGACGAGGTCGCCCGAGGGCCTGTAGCGAACCGGCCGGTAGCGCCCATCCACGAGGGCGAGCATCGAGCCCGCGTCCACGCCGGAGCCACGGTCGGCCACGACGAGCCGGAGCCGCTCCCCGCGCGAGACCACCCGCGTCGCCAAGCGCGCGGTGGGCGGCGCCGTGTCGTCGACCCAGAAGCGGAAGGTGAAGGGGCCGGCGCGCCTGCGGCTCGGCGTGTCGAAGACGAGATCGAAACGGCCGGGATTGGGGCGGAAGACACCCACCGCCGGCTCGAGGCTGTAGTAGCCGGCCTGGTACGGGTTGATTCGGATCGGTAGCGCTGCAAAGCCGGCGAGGCGATCCTCGCTCCCGCCGCGGACGAGGCGCGGCGAGATCAGCGATCCCCGGGCATGCCAGATGATCACCGCGCCCGCGTTGGCGACGGGTCGTCGGAGCACGAAGCGGAACACCTGCTCTGGCCCGCGGAGTCGCGTGATCACGCCGAGTGCTCCCGGGCTCGCGGGGTAGCGGTACCGGGAGACGAGGGCGCGTCCCCTGCGCGTGTCACCGCCGTAGACGCCGGGCCGCCGGAGCACCCGCCGTGGCTCGCGCCCGAGCAGCGGGGCCGTCACGCGGAGCCAGTACGGGATCCGTCGGGTCTGGCCCGCGCGCGTGAGGACGACGAAGCCGCTCCGCTCGCCCGCCCGGGCGCGGCCCGAGACCGCGGCGCGCAGGGTCAGCGTACCGGGCACCGTCACCGGTGCTGCTGTCAGCGACACGCCGGGCGAGCGGCTCACCTGGCGGACCGCGACCGCCCAGCCGCCCGCGCCGCCGCCCGCGTCCGAGAGCGCCACGCGCAGTGCGGCCGCGCGGCCACGGCGCAGCAGGCCGAACGAGAGGCTCGTCGGGCTCGCGAACACGAGGGGCCGGTCCGCGCGCGGAAGCCAGATCATGCCGCCGCCCTCGCGGGTCGGCGGCGTCTCGTGCCGGACCCGCGTGTTGCCCTTCACGGGGCCGCCCGTCAGCACGAGCGCCGACTTGACCTGGGCGACGGTCCACGTGGGGTGCCGCTCGAGCAGCAGGGCCGCCGCCCCAGCCGTGTGAGGCGCCGCCATACTCGTCCCGTCGAAGTAGCGCCACAAGCCCTCCCGGGCGGGCACAGAGGAGAGCACTTCGACCCCGGGGGCGGTCACGTCGGGCTTCAGCCCCAGCGAGACCGGCGCGGGGCCGCCGGACGAGAACTCTGCGATCAGACCGGACTTGGTCGCGGCCGCCGCTGTGATCGCCTGCGGCGCGGAGCCGGGCGAGTTGATCGAGCCGGGGCCGAGCACGTCGAATTCGTTTCCGGCGGCGACCACGGGCACGACTCCCGCGTCGGCCGCGGCGTCGATCGCCTGGACGACGATGTCGCGTGAAGGCGTGATCTCCGGCTCGCCGAGGGAGAGGTTGATCACGTCCATCCCGTCGAGGACGGCGCGCTCGATCCCCGCCACGATCTCCGGCGAGTTGCCGTCGAGCCCGACGGCGCCCGTCGGGATCGTCAGCACGCGGTAGTTGCCGAGGTAGGCGCGTGGGGCGATCCCCGAGACCTTGATCGGACCGACCGGGCCCGGCGCGGTGGTGTCGTGGTCGCCCGCGGCGATCCCGGCGACGTGTGTGCCGTGCTCGGAGGCGCTCGGGTCGAAAGGCAGTCGGGCGTAGCGCCAACTCGCACCCGGCGGCGGGAACGAGCGGGCTACGATCACCTTGGCCGTCGTGTAGGAGCGGTTCCCCTTGGGATAGCCGGCCGGCATCGTGAAGCCGGCGGGGGAGAGGAACGGGTGCTTCCGATCGACGCCGTCGTCGAGTACCCCGATCTTGATCCCGTCTCCCGCGCTCGCGAGCGTCGGCCCCCAGATCTGCGGCGCTCCGATCACGGCCGGACTGCGGTAGAGGGAGCGGCGGTAGCGGACACTGCCGTAGACGTGCTCGACTCCCGGGACGGCGGCGATGCGAGCCGCCGCGCCGGCCGGGGCGACGATCGCAAAGCCGTTCAACACGACGCCGTAGCGCCAGCGCAGGCTTGCTCCCGGGACAGCGTGCGCGATCCGGTCGACGACGACGTTCTGCTCACGGGTGAGCCGTCGCAGATAGGACACGTTCGAGGACGCCCGCGGCGCGAGGTGCCCCGAGTTCCGCTGCGCCGCGAGCGCGAGCGGAGGCGCCTGCAGCGTCACCACGAGCTCGACGAGCGGGCCGCGTGGGCGCGCGGGACCACTCGCGGACGATGCCGCCAGCGGCAGCGCCAGGCAGGCCGCGGCAGCCACGAGAAGACCCCTTCGCAAGTCCAAAATGCTATGCGTTAGCGGCAGGATTCCGCCGCTACACTGTCTCTCCGCTGCGGATGTGGCGGAATTGGTAGACGCGCACGGTTCAGGTCCGTGTGGGCGAAAGCCCGTGGAGGTTCAAGTCCTCTCATCCGCATACCTGAGACGTGCAGGCGTTTCCCTCAGTTAGCGGTCAGCCGGGTTCGCGCTCAGTCCGCCTGGGCTTAGTCGCCGCTCTCATCGGGGACGGATAGAAGTGGCACCCGCGAGTGAAAGTGGAGGTAGCCGTTCACACTGCCGAGTAGGCTTTCTTGCGCGCGTCCGCGCCCGCGCGAACCGAGAACGATCAGATCGTAACGTCCACGCCTGAGCTCTTTCAGCATCTCGGGGCCTGGGTGCCCGCTGCCCTGCACCCTGTGAGCTATGACATCTTCGGGAACGATTCGGGCTGCCTCGTCGAGCACATTCGCCGCCCATTTGTCGAGCTCGGCGCTCATTGTCTGCTTGCTAACCCCGGCTAGCGTCACGTAACTCGACAGCGGCGGCGCAACCGTCATCAGTGTCAGCTTCGCGTTGCCGGCTCTCGCGAGTTCGATCGCATGCTCCAGCGCTCGTTGCGAGGAGGGCGAGCCATCGATGCCAACCAGGATGTTCAGAAACACGGCGGGATCCCTTCTCGGGGAGTCAACTTCGGGGGCTTGGCTTGAGTTGCCCTACATTCTCAAGTGTTACAAGGGAGTGCTCCTGATCCACTTGACCAATCTTCAACACCTATTAACAACCGCTGCCCCGCAGCCGCCGTATTGGTAGGCGAAGGAGGTGAGAACATGACGCTTTCGCGCAAGATGCTCTGGATCGGCGGAGGGCTCGTTGCCCTCGCTGTTCTCATCGTCGTCCTCGTCCTCGTGTACTCCGGCGGGGGGAGTGGCGGCTACTAGGATCCGCGTGCTAACCGAGTTTGCGGACTGAGCGCGGACTAGGAGAAGGGCGGCCGTTACGAACCTCACCCGCCGGGGGAACCCTGCCCGACCGAAGGGCAGGACGTCACCCTCGCGGGCGTTCCGCTAGCCGGGCAGGACGTTGGCGACGCTCCCGAGCGCGCCGCGCACGTTGTCGGCGAGGAGCGTGATCGCACCGATCACTGCGAGCGTGATCACGGCCAGGACGACTCCGTACTCGGCCATCGTCTGTGCTTCCTCGCAGCGCAGCGCAGCGAGTCGACGGCGACCTGCACGATGCGCCGCGGACCCCATGCCTCGTGCTGGCGTTTAGATCGGCCGCCGGTCCTTGCAGCTAGCGCCCGACCCAGATGTCGCGCTGTTCAGCGACGAGCCCGTCGTCGTCGAAACGCAGAAGCGACACGCCGACGAGGTCCTCGGTGCCGCCGTCGACGAGCGTCGTCTGCCCGCTCCAGGGGACTGCCGCGCGATCGCCGTCGACGATCGGGGTACCGAACTCGCATTGGGCCGACTCCTCCTCGTCGAAGACGCGGGCCACGTAACCCGGTTCGGGCTCGCGGAACGGATGCTGCTGCCAGAACGCGTCAGCGGCGTAGAGCGCGCTGATGGCGTCTGGGCCGTGCTCGCGCCAACCGCGCTCCCAGACATCCGCCCACCGTTGGGCCGCCTCTCGGGTGTTCACGCGCGGAGTCTAGGCGTTCGGCTCGCCGTGGCCGCGCGTCTAGGACGCGAGCGCGGCGAGGACCGCGTCTGCGTGGCTGTCCGGGTTGACCCGGCGCAGCACCCGCGACACGTTGCCGTCGGCATCGATCACGAAGGTCGAGCGCTCGTAGGAGTTCTTGCCCTCCTGCGCCACTCCGTACGGCTCCCCGAGCTTGTGCTCGGGATCGGCCAGGAGCGTGAACGGCAGCGAGTACTTCGACTTGAAGCGCTCGTGTGAGGCCTGCGTATCGGCGCTGATCCCGAAGACCGCTGCGCCCGCGCGCTCGAACTCGCCGTACGCGTCGCGGATTCCGCAGGCCTGGCGCGTGCAGCCCGGCGTGTCGTCCTTGGGATAGAAGTAGAGGACGATCGGCCTGCCGCGGAGGTCTGAGAGCTTCACCATCTCGCCGGTGTCGCTCTCGAGCTCGAAATCGGGTGCCGGCTTTCCTTCTTCGACCACGCGGGGATCCTAGCTACGCTGGATCGCGTGAGGCGTGCCCTCCGCGACATGAACCCGACCTTGCGCGGCTTCCTCGTGATCGCGCTGATCGCGGTCGTGATCGTCGTGCTCCAGCTCGAGACCACGCTGACGGCGCTCTTCCTGCTCGCCCGGATCGCGTTCTTCCTGGCGATCGCCTACTTCGTCTATCTGCTGTGGCGCGACCACCGCGAGGAGATCTCGATGTGGTCGGCTCGCTCGCGAGCGGTTTTCTACGGCTCTGCGCTGGTCCTGGTCGTCAACGTGGGCGCCCGCTTCTTCGTCCCCGTCGGCAACGGCTGGAAGCTCATCATGTTCCTGGCGGTCTTCGTGCTCTGCGGCTTCGCAATGTGGCGGGTCTGGCGCGACGAGCACACGTACAGCTACTAAGTCGGCGACCTTCGTCCCAGCTCCAGGCGCCACTTCGAGCAAAGTAACAGACTGTTACTAGCACGCTTCGAGCGTTGGAACGAAGCCGCTCGAGGGCGGCACTTCAGGCGGATCGCCCAAGTAACAGACTGTTACTTGGGATTGGGCGCTACGTGGTAACGGAGACGCCGGCGCCGTCGAGTTCGTCCAGCGCTTCGCGGATCTCGACCGCTCGGCCGACGAAGATCGGCGTGTCGCGCTCGGTGTAGCGGCTTGCCTCCGAGTCACGCAGGGTCAGCATCAGGTGCATGAAGTCTGCGGGCTCCTCGCATTCGAAGGCGGTCATGAACTCCTGGTCGTCGATCCCGAACGAGTAGGTCGTGTGGTTGACGATCGTCTCGAACTCGTGCCCCACCTGCATGTGCTCGTTCATCGCGCGCTGCCGGTCCTCCTGGGTCAGCGAGTACCACGAGCGCAGCTTCACGAACGGGTAGACGACGAGGTAGGGCGAGCCCTTGGGGACGACCTGCCGCGGCTTGCGCGCCTTGGTGTACTCCGAAGCCTTCGTGGTCGCAAGGTAGGAGTAGGGCGTCGAGAGCCAGCCCGCGAGCGGGGTGGCGTTCAGCGCCGCGCCCAGCTCGCCGAGGTCTTCGTAGCGCTCGGTGATCTTCCAGAGGAAGAAGTCGGCGTCCGGCCGCACGCCGGCCACCGAGTAGGCCCGCAGGGAGGCCATCCTGCCCGCCCAGTCCTCGACCGTCTCGGCAAAGGCGTCCTTGCCGGCGGTGCGCTCCTCGATCGGGAGCCGGCGCCAGGCGGGGTCGACCTTGAAGAACGTGTACGCGACGTACTGCCCGGCCACCGCCAAAGCCTAGCTAGCGACAGGCCGTGAGCCTGCCGCTGCGCAGGTCGGCCACGGCGCCCTTGAAGGCAGGCAGGCTCGGCTTGGGCGTGCGATCGGCGAAGTAGAGTCCGGACTGCCAGCCGGCAAAGTCGGCCTCGTCGAAGGTGTGGAAGACGAAGATCCCGCGCACCGTGGGCTGGCAGTAGGCGAGCGCGAGAGCGCGGCGGTAGTAGGCCGCCTGCTGCTCGAAGCCGACGCCGTCAGTGCGCTCGGGCGACTCTTCATCGCTGTAGAAGCGAAGCTTGTTCGGCGGCACGCGCGTCTGGACGCCGAACTCCGTGTAGTAGATCGGAAGCGTTGCGCCGCGCTGCTTCGTGCCCTTGAAGGCCTCGTTCAGGAGTGCCACGACCTTCGGATAGTCGGCGAGCGTGATCGAGGTGTTCTTCGGGTGCGGCACATCCGGCGAGAACCGCGAGGCCCCCATGTACGGGTGGATCGCGAAAGCGTCCATCAGCGGCCGCCCACGGCCGCTCGAGCGGTAGGCGGCGCCAAGGTCGCGGATGAACGCGGTCGGTGAATGCGTCGGCCGCGAGCCGTTTGGGCGGTCCGCGCCGCGCGGGGCGAGGCTGCCGCCGAGCACGCGCACGCCTGGGTCGACGGCCTTGATCGCGTCGTAGCTACGGCCGAGCAGGTCCATGTAGTTGAGGGCTGCGAGGTCGCGCGTCCCGGCGCCGAACTGCGGCTTCCAGAAGGTGTCGAGGTTCGGCTCGTTGCCGACGATCACGTTGCGCACCGTCGGCAGTGCCTTCACGACGGCGGCGCAGAAGGCGGCGAAGTCGGCCCGCTCGGAGGGCGTCCTCGGCGTGTTGTGCGCGAAGCCGTGCCAGACGACGACGAACGGCTTCATGTTGGCGCGCCTGGTCGCGGCCGCCACGTTACGCAGGACACGGACGAGCCGTGCCGGCGGCCGGCGCTGGCCGCGCTTCCAGGTCGCGGAGACTTCGGCCGCGTCGAAGCCGGCGTCGCGGGAGACGTCCGTCTGGGCGCGAGCGAAGCCCCAGCTCTGCTGGGCAAGCGCGTCGTCCACGACGCCGACGATCAGCGTGCGGCGCCGAGGGCTGTTCGGCCCCGGCGCCGGGGGCAGCCGCACCGAGCTGGTGTCGACCGGGGCGGTCGCGCTGAGCGCCGTCGTGCGGGCCGGGTCAGTGCTCGTTGTGGCGCGCGTGCCGTGGCTCGTCGCGGGCGAGCTGGAGACGCCCGTCGAGGGCGACGCCGGTTTCTCCTCGTTCCCGGAGGAGACCACGACGGCCGCGATCACGCCGGCCGCGGCCGCAACCGCGACGGCCACTGCAAGCAGGGTCTTCTTCACGGGGTCGGAGGCTACCCTTGCCTGGCGATGTCAAAACGGCTTGAAGACCAGCTAAAGACGCTCCCCGCGAAGCCGGGCGTCTACCTCTTCCGCGGCGAGCGGGGCGAGATTCTGTACGTGGGCAAGGCGAAATCGCTGCGCTCGCGCGTGCGCAGCTACTTCCAGGCGAGCGCCGACACGCGCGCGACGATCGCCCAGCTGCCCGAGCGGGTCGAGGACATCGAAGTGATCGTCACCGACACCGAGGTAGAGGCGCTGCACCTGGAGCAGAACCTCGTCAAGCGGCACCGGCCGCCGTTCAACGTGCGGCTCCGCGACGACAAGTCGTTCCCGTACATCGCGGTCACCGTCGAGGACGACTACCCCCGGGTCATGTTCACGCGCGAGCGGCATCGGCGCGGAGTCGTCTACTTCGGCCCCTACGCGAACGCGAAGAAGGTGCGCGAGACGCTCGACGTGCTCAACCGCGTCTTTCCCTACCGGCCCTGCGAAGGGCCGAAGCCGGGCCGTCACTCCGGGATTCCCTGCCTCGACTACCACATCGAGCGCTGCTTGGCCCCATGCGTGGGCTACATCTCGAAGGAGGACTACCGCCAGATCATCGACAGCGTGATCCAGTTCCTCTCGGGCGAGAGCAGGCCGATCCAGCGCGAGCTGGAGCGGAAGATGAAGGACGCCGCCGAGGGCGAGCGCTTCGAGGAAGCGGCGCGCTACCGGAACCGTCTCTTCGCCGTCCGGCACCTCGTCGAACGGCAGGCCGCGGACAAGCGCTCGGTCGGCACCGTGGACGTGATCGGGATCGCGAGCGACGGCGACCGCGCGGCGGTGCAGGTCTTCCCGCTACGCGACGGGCGCCTGATCGACCGCTACCGCTTCCAGCTCGAAAACGTCGCGGGGCAGGACACGGCGACGCTGCTAGAGGCCTTCGTGATCGAGTACTACGGCTCGTCGCCGAGTGTCCCGCCGCAGATCGTCGTGCCGACGGACTCGGGGGATACCTCGGTGCTGGCGGAGTTCCTCTCGGAGCGGCGCGGCTCGCGCGTCGAGGTGCGCGCTCCGGCGCGGGGCGAGAAGCGTCGGCTGCAGGAGCTCGCGGCCCAGAACGCGCGGCTCGCGCTCGAGTCGGAGACCCTGCAGGTCGAGCGCAAGCGGCTGCGGCGGGTCGAGGCGCTCGAGGAGTTGCGCGAGACGCTCAACCTGGAGAGCCTGCCGCTGCGAATCGAGTGCTACGACATCTCGAACATCCAGGGCGAGTCGGTGGTGGGCTCGATGGCGGTCTTCCAGGACGCGACGCCGAAGAAGGCGCACTACCGCAAGTTCGGCGTGCGCAGCCTCGACGGCCAGGACGACTACGCGGCACTGGCCGAAGTGATCGCGCGCAGGTTCGCCCGGCTCCAGGACGCGACCTCCGAGGACTACGACGAGTCGTTCGCGGCCACGCCGAACCTCGTCGTGATCGACGGCGGCAAGGGGCAGCTCGCGGCCGCGCTGGGGGCGATGCAGGCCTACGACCTGCCGCGCGTGGCGGTGATCTCGCTGGCCAAGCGGGTCGAGGAGGTCTTCGTGCCGGGGCAGCCGGAGCCGATCATGCTCGACCGCGACTCGCCCGGGCTCCACCTGCTGCAGCGGGTGCGCGACGAGGCGCACCGCTTCGCGCTCGGCTTCCACCGCCAGCGGCGCGACGCGAAGGCGCGCGAGTCGATCTTCGACACGCTCCAGGGCGTCGGGCCTGCACGGCGTCGCGCGCTGTTGCAGCATTTCGGCTCTGCCGAGCGCTTTCTCGCCGCCTCGCAGGAGGAGCTGGAGGGCGTCCCGGGGATCCCGGCGAGGACGGCACGAGCTATCTATGCACAGCTCCATAAGGCCGGAAGGGCATAGGCAAGGCAGCACCCGCGCGCCCGCGCGTAGTAGCCTCGGCGCACGGTCAAGCCCCCGAAAGGAGCCGCCATGGGAGTCGCAGTCGTCTCGATCTTGGAGTTCTCCGGCGATCCGGAGGAGCTCATGTCGAATATGCGTGGCGTTGAGGACGTGGCAAGCCGCAAGGCTGCCGGCTACGGCGGCGTCTCGTCGACGGTGTGCCGCACCGACGACGGGATCATGCTCATCAACATGTGGTCCGACACCGAGGGCCGGCACCGGATGGCCGAGGATCCGGAGATCCAGCAGGCGATCCAGGACGCGGGCCTGCCGCAGCCTGCCGCGAAGGGCTACCAGGTCCTCGAGCACCGCACCCCCTCCTAGGGCATAAGCGCCCCCGCGGCGGGACAGAAGCCCTCCGTGGCCTCCACGGTCGGTCCCGCCGCGGTGCTCGCGCTCGTTCGCGTTCTCGTTCTCGCCGTCGTTGCCGCTGGCCTCCGTCTTCCTCTTCCTCGCCGGGATCGGCTACCTCGCTTCGAACACCTCGGCGACGACGCGTCTTCAACTGGGCGTGAGCGAGTCCGAGCGCGGGCGGATCATGGCGCTCTGGGGCGTTGCCTTTCTCGGACTGCGCCCGATCGCAAGCCTCGTCGACGGGGCGCTCGCGGCGGTCTTCGGCGTCCGGGTCGCCGGTGTCGTCCTCGCGCTGGCCGCGCTGGCAGGGGCGCTCGTGCTCTTCGCGCAGACTAGGGCCGGCCGGGCGGCCCGGAGCCGTTCTCGCCCTCGTTCGTCATGAACGGGTAGCGATAGTCCTGCGGCGAGACGAACGTCTCTTTGATCGTGCGCGGGCTGACCCAGCGGATCAGGTTCCACATCGAGCCGGCCTTGTCGTTCGTGCCCGAGGCGCGCGCGCCGCCGAAGGGCTGCTGGCCGACGACCGCGCCGGTCGGCTTGTCGTTGACGTAGAAGTTGCCGGCCGTGTAGCGCAGCGCCTCCTGCGCCTCGTCGATCGCGCCGCGGTCCTGCGAGAAGATCGCGCCGGTGAGTCCGTACTGCGCGGTGTCGTCGACGAGCTCGAGCGTCTGCTCCCACTCGTCCTCGGGATAGACGTAGGTCGTCACGATCGGCCCGAAGAACTCCTCGCTCATCAGCCGGTCGCGCGGGTTCTTCGTCTCGATCACCGTAGGCTCGACGAAGTAGCCCTCGCTGTCGTCGGTGCCGCCGCCGGCGATCACCTCGGCGTCGTTCTCGCGGGCGTGCTCGATCGCCTCGCGCTGCCGGGCGAACGCCTTGTCGTCGATGACCGCGCCCATGAAGTTCGAGAAGTCGCTGACGTCGCCCATCTTGATCGTGCCCACCTCCTCGACGAGCCGCTCGCGCAGCTCGGGCCAGAGGTTCGCGGGCGCGTACACGCGCGAGGCCGCCGAGCACTTCTGCCCCTGGTACTCGAAGGAGCCGCGCAGGATCGCTGTCGCGACCGCCTCCACGTCCGCGCTGGGGTGGGCCATGATGAAGTCCTTGCCGCCGGTCTCGCCCACGATGCGGGGGTAGTTGCGGTAGCGGTCGATGTTCTGGCCGACGGTCTTCCAGATCGAGTGGAAGACCGCGGTCGAGCCGGTGAAATGGACGCCGGCCAGGTGCTCGCTCGCCAGCGCGACGTCGCTGATCTCCGCGCCGCTGCCGTAGACGAGGTTGATCACGCCGGGCGGGACGCCGGCCTCCTCGAGCAGCCGCATCGTCCAGTAGGCGGAGTAGGCGGCCGTGGAGGCGGGCTTCCACAGGACGACGTCGCCCATCAGCGCCGGGCTCGTCGAGAGATTGGCGCCGATGGCCGTGAAGTTGAACGGCGTGATCGCGAAGACGAAGCCCTCGAGCGGCCGGTACTCCATTCGGTTCCAGACGCCCGGCGACGACACCGGCTGCTCCTCGTAGATCCGGAGCATGAACTGGACGTTGAAGCGCCAGAAGTCGATCACCTCGCAGGCCGCGTCGATCTCGGCCTGGTAGGCGGTTTTCGACTGGTTCAGCATCGTCGCCGCGACGAGGGTCGAGCGCCACGGCCCGGCGAGCAGCTCGGCGGCGCGGAGGAAGACGGCAGCCCGCTCTTCCCACGGGAGGCGGTGCCAGTCCTCCCAAGCCTCGGCCGAGGCGTTGATCGCCTGCTCGACCTCGGCGGGCCCGCCCTTGTGCACCGTGGCGAGGACGTGGCCCTTGTCGTGCGGCATCACCGCCTCGAACGTATTGCCCGTCTTGACCTCCTCGCTGCCGATGAAGCACGGGAGCTCGAGGCGCCCGCTCTTCATCTCCTCGAGGCGGGCCTGGAGCTCCGCGCGCTCGGGGCTGCCGGGCGCGTACTCGCGCACCGGCTCGTTCCGGGGAGGCGGCGGACGGAAAATTCCCGGACGGCTCATCGTCGGGATTCTAAGGAAGTGGGATCAGGCAGTCCGCCCATCGAGGTGCAGTCCGGCCGCGGGCGTTGAAGGACCCGGGAACGCGGGCCGCTACATTCGCCTCGTGGGCGCGAACCATGTGAGGTACGACGTCGAAGGCTGGGGAGTCGGCGAGCTGGTGTTCGTGGACGGGCTGCTGGCCTGGCACGAGCTGCCACGCTACGTGGCCTCGGATCACGTGCCGCAGGCGAGTCATCCGCTGGTGGAGCGGCTGCGCGGCTACTTCCGCGGGAAGAGCGACTCCTTCGCGGACGTCGAGGTCGAGCTCGGCTGGTGCACAGAGTTCCAGCGGGCGGCCGTTGCGGCGATGCGGGCGATTCCTTACGGCGAGACCGCCACCTACGGCGAGATCGCAGCGTTGGCCGGCCACCCCAACGCACAGCGGGCCGTCGGCTCGGTCTGCGCCTCGAACCGCTTCGGCCTCGTCGTCCCGTGCCACCGGGTGGTCGCCGCCGACGGGCTCGGCTCGTACGGCTCGCTCGGCGTGGGCTACAAACGGCGCCTCCTGGAGCTCGAACGTGCCGTTCTCTGACGACGTGCGCGGCGAGCTGGCGGCGATCGCGCCGAAGCGGGTCTGCGACCGGCTGGCCGAGCTCTCGGCGCTGTTCCACTTCGCCGGCCGGTTGCACCTGCTCGGCCGGGGCGAGGTCGCCCTCCACCTCGACCTGGTGAGCTCCGCGGTCGCGCGGCGGGCCTTCGCCCTGCTGCGCTCGTTCGAGGTGCGCTCGGAGATCCGCACCTACCAACGGCACGCCTTCGGCCGCGAGACCCGCTATGAACTGCACGTCGAGGGCGGTTCGAACACGCTTCAGGTCCTCGACCAGGCCGGAGTGGTGGACGCGCGCTTCGTGCCGCGCGAGCGGCCGCCCAGGCGCGTCGTCTCGCGCGCGTGCTGCCGCGCCGCTTACCTCCGCGGAGCGCTGCTCGCAGCCGGCTCGGTGAGCGCGCCGCCCTCGCCCCATCTCGAGGTGCGCAGCGAGGGTCGAACCGGGGCCGAAGCCGTCGCTGCCGCCGCGGCCGCCGAGGGCGCCGAGCTCCGTGTCGTCGAGCGCGGCGACCACGCGCTCGCGTACGCGAAGGGCATCGACCGCATCGCCGGAGTGCTCGCCGCCGCGGGCGCAAACGACGCCGCGCTCGCCCTGCAGGAGCGGGCCGTAATGGGAGCGACGAAAGCGCGTGCGAACCGCCTCGCGAACGCCGACCACTCGAACCTCGTCCGATCGGGCCGAGCCGCGCACACCCAGCTCGAGGCGCTCCGCCGGCTCGAGCGGGCACATCGCCTCGGGGAGCTCTCACCACCACTTCGAGAGATCGCGCAGCTGCGCCTGAAGCACCCGTCGCTCTCCCTACGCGAGCTCGGCGCCAAGTGCAGCCCTCCGGCGAGCAAGGCCACCGCCCATAGGCGCCTCCGTGCACTCGTCCGAATAGCGCAGCGCTAGAAGGTCGAGGGCGGCCCGGCAGCGGAAGGTAGGAGGCGGGCCGCCAAGGCATCGCTTGCGATGCCGACCGTAGAGGGCGTACGGGCTTGGCCCGTGCGCCCGTCTTGGGCCCGACCGGCCCGCCGCTGCCTCCGGCAGCGGCGGGCCGGAGGGGAAGCTCCGAGGACGACCTCCCCCTCCGCATTGTCGCGCTCCGGACCTTGGCGACGGACGGGGTCTGAATCCATCGCCGGACGAGCGCGAACCCACCGTAGAAGAGTATTACGCACGTGGACGGCGAAAAGCCACGCGGTTGAAAATCAGAAAGAACCGGCCCGGCTTGGCCGACCGGGATGGTGCCGAAACCCGCTGTGGTCGCCCGATAGACTCGCCGGGTAAGCGACGGGGAGGCGCAGTGGCTATTCGGGTTGGGATCAACGGTTTCGGGCGGATCGGGCGCAACTTCTTTCGCGCGCACCTCCAGCGCGGTGGGGACTTCGAGGTCGTCGCGGCGAACGACCTCGGCGACGCGGCCACGATGGCGCACCTGCTCAAGTACGACTCCGTCTTGGGACAGCTCGGCAAGGACGTGCGCGCAGGCGACGGGGCGATCACCGTCGAGGGCCAGGAGATCAAGATCCTGGCGGAGCGCGACCCCGGCAGCCTCCCCTGGGGCGATCTCGGCGTAGACGTGGTAATCGAGTCGACCGGCTTCTTCACCGATCGCGACGGGGCCGCGAAGCATCTGGACGGCGGCGCCAAGAAGGTGATCATCTCGGCGCCGGCCAAGGGCCCGGATGTGACGATCGTGCTCGGTGTCAACGACGAGGCCTACGACCCGGAATCGCACCACGTGCTCTCGAACGCCTCCTGCACGACCAACTGCGTCGCGCCGCTCGCGAAGGTGCTGCACGACGAGCTCACGATCGAGCAGGGCTTCATGACCACGATCCACGCGTACACGAACGACCAGCGCATCCTCGACCTCCCGCATGAGGACCTACGCAGGGCCCGGGCTGCCGCGATCAACCTGATCCCGACCTCGACCGGCGCCGCCCGCGCGATCGGGCTCGTCATGCCCGAGCTCCAGGGCAAGGTCGACGGGATGTCCATGCGCGCGCCGGTCCCGACCGGCTCGATCGTCGACCTCGTGTGCCGCGTCGGCCGTGAGACGAGCGCGGAGGAGGTGAACGAGCTCTTCCGCTCGCGGGCCGACAACGGCAACTTCGAGGGGATCCTCAGCTACTCGGCGGAGCCGCTCGTCTCGACCGACATCCAGCATTCGTCGTACTCGTCGATCTTCGACAGCGATCTGACGATGGCGAACGGCAACATGGTCAAGGTCCTCGGCTGGTACGACAACGAATGGGGGTACTCGTGCCGGCTCGTGGATCTGGTCGCGAAGGTCGGGGCGACGCTGCCCGCCGCGGTCTCGGCCTGAGGCGCCGACTTGGCGGCGCCGACAAGAGAGGCCGCGCCGGCCTCGCCGGCGGGGCCGTCCAACTCCCTGCCCGGGGTGCCGGCGGCCTGGCTCTCTCACCGAGACAGGATCTAGCTTGCGCCGGCCGCGCTCCGTTCGGCAGGCCGAGGTCGGTGGCAAGCACGTGCTCGTGCGCGCCGACCTGAACGTGCCGCTCGAGGAAGGCCGCGTCGCCGACGACACGCGCATCCGCAAGGCGCTGCCCACACTCCAGTACCTGCTCGGGCACGAGGCGAAGGAGGTCGCCGTCTGCTCGCACCTCGGGCGGCCGAAGGGCCCTGACCCGGCCTTCTCGATGACGCCGGTAGCCAGGCGGCTCCGCGAGCTCCTTCCCGACGAGCGGATCGATGTTCTCGAAAACACGCGCTTCGACCCCGGCGAGACGAGCGACGATCCCGCCTTCGGGCGCAAGCTCGTCGAGGGGCGCGACGTCTTCGTCCAGGACGCCTTCGGCTCGGTGCACCGGGCGCACGCCTCCACGGTCGGGGTCGCGCGGCTGCTCCCTGCCTACGCGGGCCTTCTGCTCGAGCGGGAGCTGAAGGAGCTCGGCAGGCTCCTGGGGGAGGTAGAGCGGCCGTTCGTGCTGGTCTCCGGAGGCGCGAAGGTCGAGGACAAGCTCGAGGTGCTGCGCAACCTCGGTGGCCGCGCCGACACGGTGCTCGTCGGCGGCAAGATGGCCGAAGAGCTTCGCGAGCAGAGCCCGCTCGACTTCCCGGTCGAGCTGCCGCGCGACGTGGTTGCCGCGGCTGCCTTCGAGGCCGATGCAGAGGCGAGGGTCGTCCCGTACGACGGCCTGCCGGAGGGCTGGCTCGGCCTGGACATCGGGCCGGAGACGCGCGAGGCCTTCGCGGCCGAGCTCGCCAGGGCGAAGACGATCTTCTGGAACGGGCCGATGGGTGTGTTCGAGTGGCCCCGCTTCGCCGAGGGCACGAAGGCGGTAGCCGAGGCGGTGGCCGCCTCGCCGGGCTACTCGGTGGTCGGCGGGGCCGACTCGGCGCGGGCGCTGCGCCAGCTGGGCCTCGACGACCAGGTCTCGTGGCTCTCGACCGGCGGGGGCGCCGCGCTCGAGCTCCTCGCCGGTAAGGAGCTACCGGGTGTCAGCGTCATCCAGGAGGCCTGACCGATGCTGATCGCCGGCAACTGGAAGATGTACAAGGGTCCGCGTGAGACGCGGGAGTTCTGCGCCGCCCTCCGCTCCCCGCAGGGTGTCGAGGCCGTGCTTTGCCCGCCGTTCGCCTCGCTTGCGGCCGCCGTCGAGGGTGGCCACACGATCTTCGCCCAGAACGTGCACTGGGCCTCGGTGGGCGCCTACACCGGCGAGGTCTCGGCGCCGATGCTGCTCGAGATCGGCGTGACCGGCGCGATCGTCGGCCACTCGGAGCGGCGCCAGTACTTCGGCGAGACCGACGAGACCGTCGCGCGTCGCACCGAGGCGGCGCTCGAACAGGGCCTGCGGGTAATCGCTTGCGTCGGCGAGTCGGCCGAGGAGCGCCAAACGGGTCAGACCGAGCTCGTGCTGCGGATCCAGGTCGAGGCGATCGCGGAGGCGGCCGGCGGGCATGAAGGGCTCGTGATCGCGTACGAGCCGGTCTGGGCGATCGGCACCGGCGAGACGGCGACTCCCGAGATCGCGCGTGAGGCGCACGCCTTCATCAAGATGTTGCTCGACGCGCCTGTGCTGTACGGCGGTTCGGTCAAGCCCGACAATGCCGCCGAGCTGCTCGCGCAGGAGGGGATCGACGGCGCCTTGGTCGGCGGCGCCTCGCTAGAGGTGGAATCGTTCACGGCGATTTGCCAGGCCGCCACCGAAGTCTCGTAGTCCTCGTCGTCCTGGACGGCTGGGGCTGCGCGCCACCGGGGCCGGGGAACGCCGTCGAGCTCGCGGAGACGCCCGTGTTCGACCGGCTCTGGGCCGAGTGCCCGCACATGACGCTGGCGGCCTCGGGGGAGGCCGTCGGCCTGCCGCCCGGCCAAATGGGCAATTCGGAGGTGGGCCACTTGACGATCGGCTCGGGGCGCGTGCTCGACCAGGACCTCCAGCGGATCAACCGCGCGATCGAGGACGGCTCGTTCTTCGAGATCCCGGCGCTCAAGGCCGCCTACGCCAAGGGCGGAGATGTGCATCTACTGGGGCTCGTCTCCTCCGGCGGCGTGCATTCGCACATCGAGCACCTCAGGGCGCTACTCCGCTTCGCGCCGGAGCGAACATGGATTCACGCCTTCACCGACGGCCGCGACGTCTCGCCAACCGCGGCGGCGCGCGATCTCGCGGAGCTTCCGGTCGAACGGATCGCCACAGTCGTCGGCCGCTACTACGCGATGGACCGCGACGGGCGCTGGGAGCGAACCCAGCGCGCCTACGACGCGATCGTCGAGGGGAAGGGCGAGCTCGCGCAGGATCCGGTCGCGGCCGTCGAGGCCGGCTACGAGCACGGGGTTACGGACGAGTTCATCGAACCGATCGTGCTCGAGGGCCGTCCGCGCTTGACCAGGGCGGATGCCTCGATCTTCTTCAACTTCCGCCCGGACCGGGCTCGGCAGCTGACCCAGAAGCTGCTCGAGAACAGCTTCGAAGTGACGACGATGACCCGCTACAGCGATGAGCTCAGCTGCCCCGTCGCCTTTCCGGAGCAGCGCGTGGACGAGACGATGGCGCAGGTGCTGGCGGAGAACGGGTTGCGCCAGCTCCACGCCGCCGAGACCGAGAAGTACGCCCACGTCACATATTTCCTCAACGGCGGCCGCGAGCAGGAGTGGCCGGGAGAGACGCGGCTGATGGTGCCGAGCCCCCGCGAGGTCGGTACCTACGACAAGAAGCCCGAGATGTCGGCTCCGGAGGTCGTCGCGCGTTTCTGCGACGCGCTCGAGCAGGACGGCTACAGCTTCGCGATCGTCAACTTCGCCAACCCGGACATGGTCGGCCACAGCGGCGTGATCCCAGCGGTGGTCGAGGCGGTGGAGACCGCCGACGCATGCCTCGGCCGGGTCGTTGAAACCGTGGAGCGCCTCGGCGGCGTAACTCTGGTGACGGCCGACCACGGCAACGCCGAGACGATGTTGGAGCCCGACGGAACGAGCCCGCACACCGCGCACACCTCGAATCCGGTGCCGCTGATCGTCACCGACCCCTCGGCGTCCCTGCGCGAGGGCGGTGAGCTGAAGGATTTGATGCCCACCGCGATTGCTTACCTGGGGCTCACCAAACCCTTACAGATGACTGGCGAAAACCTCTGCATATGACCCGTTTTGGCCACAAGCGTCCCACCCGTTTTGCGTCTATACTCGGCGGGCCTTGTCCCTAGCCCAGCCGGATCCAGGCGTCCTTCGTAAGGCGCAACGCGGTGACGAGAGAGCCTTCTCGCTCATTCTCCGCGCGTACGAGACGCCGGTCTTCAACTACGTGCTCCGGCTCGTCGGCGGTAACCGCTCGCTCGCCGAAGACCTGACGCAGGAGGTTTTCCTCCGCGTCTACCAGGGACTGCCGAAGTTCTCGCTCCGCTCGAAGTTCACGACCTGGCTCTTCCAGGTCACGAAGAACCGCGTGCTCGATGAGTTGCGGGCCAGCGAGCGCAGGCCGCGGGCGGTCGTCGCGATCGACGACATCGCGCCGCTCGAGGTGCTCGACGCGCCGATCGAGCGGCTCGAGGAGATCGACGCGCTCTGGCGCGCGATCGAGGATCTCAGCACCGACCTGAAGATGGCGCTGCTCCTGCGCGACGTGGTCGGGCTCTCCTACACGGAGATCGCCGACTCGCTCGAGATCACGCTCGCTACGGTCAAGTGGCGGATCTACAAGGCTCGCGAGGAAGTCCAGCTCGCGCTCGGGCGCGAGGGCATCAGCTTCGGCTCTCAGCCCGCCGTCGCAGCCGACCAGACGAACTAGCGCGAGTAACGGCGAAGCCAGGCGCTGAGGTTCCGCGCCTGCTGCTGCGGGTTTGCGCCGCGGCTGACGGGCTGCACCGCAGGCGCTTGCGGCCTCGGGGCCGGGCTGCCGTCTGAACCGCCCGTGGAGAGAGCGATTCCGAGCAGGATCGCCGCCAGGACGAGCACGGCGGCGAGGGCCAGCCAGAGCGTCCGCCGCTGTGAGCGCCTCGCTGCTTCCAGCGGAACGGTGGGCGGCTCCCCGCGTTCCGGCGCGAGCTCCCGCGCCAGCTCGTCGGCCGAGGGAGGCCGGTAGACGGGATTGCGGGCGAGCGAGCGCATGACGGCGTCCTCGACCCGGGACGGCACCTTCGGCGCGAGCTCGCTCACCGGCGTGATGGCGCCAGCGGTCTGCTTTGCCGCGAGGTCGGCGAGCGAATCGAACTCGTACGGGGTCCGGCCGGTCAGCAGCTCGTAGAGCACCGCGCCGAGCGAGTAGACGTCGGCGGCTGTGGTGACCTCCTCGCCGAGAGCCTGCTCCGGCGAGAGGTAGGCGGCGGTGCCGAGGACCGTGCCGGCCTGGGTGAGCGCGGTCGCCTCCGCCGCGCGGGCGATTCCGAAGTCGGCGATCTTGAGCGTGCCGTCCGTGCGCAGGAGCAGGTTCTGCGGCTTGACGTCACGATGAACGAGCCCGGCCGCGTGCGCGTGTGCGAGCCCCTTGCAGGCCTGGAGCGCGAGGCCGACCGCCTCGTCGGCCGGCAGCCGACCGCGCTCCTCCAGCACGTCGGCGAGCGTCTCGCCCTCGACGTGCTCCATCACGATGTAGGGCCGGCCGTCGGCCTCTTCGCCCGCGTCGTACACGCGCACCACGTTCGGGTGCGAGAGCCGCGCCGCCAGGCGCGCCTCGCGGACGAAGCGCCTCCGAAACGCCTCGTCGCCGGCGAGGTTCTCCGCGAGCACCTTCACCGCCACCGGCCGGTCGAGCTCCGAGTCGCGCCCGAGGTAGACGGTGGCCATCCCTCCTTGCCCGAGCTGGCGCTCGAGCCGGTAGCGCCCGCCGGCGACGGATTTCGCACCCATTCCGGGGGGATTTCTAGCCACTAGTCATTGTCGTGAGGGTGCTTCTTCTCGTGCTTGTGGTTCTTCCGCTCCCCATCCCCGTGCTCGCGCTCGTGCTTCCGCTCCGCTGCAGGGGCCACGCAGCCTCCGATTCGCACGACGAGCCCGTTCGCGGCACTCAGCAGCGGCTCCTGCAGGCGGCGCGGAACCCGGTGCGCGTTGATCGCCTGGATCACCTCGCGTTGGAGGACCGTGGCCTCCGCGCGGGCGCTGCAGCGGTCGTTCTCATCGAGTCTTCGCGCGACGCTCTCGGCTCGCGCGGAGAGCTTCTGAGCCACAGCGTGGGCTAGCCTCGGCTGCGGTGCCGGTTGTTCGCGCCCCTGGTCGCCGCCGCAGCCGGCGAGGATCAGCGCACAGCTACAGGCCGTGAGCCAGGCGCTCGGCCAGCGCATCGGGCAGCCTCCTCTCGCGTATCTCGGCTTGCGTCAGCTCGACGGGATACTCGACGCGCCGGAACGAGGCGTTGCGGGACTCGTGATCGAGGAGGAGCCAGGCGGCGCGCGGGTCGCCGTCGCGTGGCTGGCCGACCGAGCCCGGGTTGAGCAGGAACCGCCCGCCGCTCAAGTCGACCTCGGTCCCTTCCGGCGCGAGGCCGCCGGCGAGGGCGTCGTTTTGGAGCGCGATCGCCAGAGGGACATGGCTGTGTCCGACGAGCACGAGCGGCTCCTCGGTCAGCTCGAGCGCGGCCGCTGCCGCCTCCGGGGTGAGCACGTAGTCCCAGACCGGGTCGCGCGGGCTCGCGTGGAAGAGCTCCACGCCGTCGCGGCGCGCGTTCGGCCGCAGCGACGACAGATAGGCCCGCGAGCCTTCGGCCAGCACGCCACGGGTCCAGCGCGCCGCCTCGACCGCGTCGCCTGTGAACTCGCAGAGATCGAGCGCGCCGAGCACGCCCAGGTCGTGGTTCCCCGCGAGGCACAACCCGGCCCGTTGCTCCATCGCGACGCAGCAGGGGTTCGGGCGAGGCCCGTAGCCGACGAGGTCCCCGAGACACCAGAGCTCGTCGGGCTGCTCCTGCTCGACGGCCGCGAGCACGGCCTCGAGGGCGTGCCAGTTAGCGTGGATGTCCGAGATGACCGCGACCCGCCTCGCCAAGGCGTCAACCTTAGTGACGTTCTCGAAATGACTTCGTTTCGATCGACCGGTCATTGCAGACGCACGCGCGGGCCGAGCCCGCGCGTGCTGAGAACGGCAGCGCGAGCGCTGCCTCTGGTCGTGCTCGCCGCGGGCTGGGTCGTCGCAGCCTGGCTTCTCTGGCAGACCTCCGTGCCCGGGAGCCTGCACCTGCCGCACGTGGACGTGCACGACGAGTTCGGCGCCTCGATCCTGCACCGCTCTGCCCGCTACGACGGCTTCCTGCGCTGGGAATGGGTGCTCGTGACGGTCGTCCAGCTGGGCGTGCTCATCTGCCTGACGCTGCTCGGCCCGCGGATCGCCCGCGCCTTCGAGCTCGGTCGCGTCGGCACCGGCGTGATGGTGGGCGCCGTGACGACGCTTGCCCTCTGGGGCGTCGGGCTGCCCTTCGGCGCCGTCTCACTCTGGTGGGGCCGCCGCTACGGCATCGAGCAGCAGGGCTACTTGGAGTGGCTGCTGAGCCAGTGGCCGGGCCTGCTCGCGCAGGTGGTCGGCCTGACCATCGTGCTGACGATCTTGCTCCTGCTCGCCGGCCGGTTCAGAGAGCACTGGTGGCTGGTGGCCGGGCCGCTCTTGGTCGCGATCGGCGTCCTGCTCGTGTTCGCGATCCCGTACCTCGAGACGAACAGGCGGCCGATGCACAGGACGGAGCTCGCCGCCCAGATCCGGCAGCTGGCGCGCAAGGAGGGCGTGGGGGACACGCCCGTGCGGATCGAGAAGGTCAGCGGCGAGACCACGGCGGCGAACGCGATGGCGACTGGGCTCGGGCCTTCGGCGCGCGTCGTCATCTGGGACACGTTCCTCGACGGCCGTTTCACGCCGGGCGAGATCAGGGTCGTGGCCGCACACGAGTTCGGCCACGTTGCGCATCGACACATCCTCAAGGGGATCGGCTGGTCGGCGCTGATCACGATTCCGGCCTTCTACCTCGTCGCCGTGGCCACGCGCCGCCGGGGCGGAATGGCGCGACCCGAAGTCGTCCCCTTCGCGCTACTTGTGCTCGCGGTCTTCGGCCTGGTCGTGACGCCGTTCGGGAACGCGATCTCGCGTCGCTACGAGGCCGAGGCCGACTGGGCTGCGCTCCAGACGACGAGGGAGCCCGACTCCGCCGAGAGCATGTTCCGGAAGTTCACGGTCTACGACCTCGCACAGCCAAGCCCGCCCGGCTGGTCGTACGTGTGGATCGACAACCACCCGACGGTGGCGCAGCGGATCGCGATGGCGCGGGCCTGGAAGGCGCGCTAGGCCGCGTCGTCGTCGTCGTTGTCGTTCTCGGGGGTCTCGGGCAGGTTGCGAATCCCCTCCCGCGACGACCACTTCGACCACGAGTCCTGCATCGCGTCGAGCAGCTCGCGCATGAACCGAGTCGACATGTTCACCCGCGAGACCACGACGCCCGGCACATCGCCCTCCTCGACCTCGTGATCGATGCGGGCGAACGTGAGCGTGAACTCGTAGTCGGAGAAGCTGATGTTGGCGAAGTTCGCGTAGACGCCCGCCAGGTTCTCCGGGTCGAGATGGATGTTGAGCTGGCGCTCCTGGGCGTCCTCGTCCACCCGTCGAGGATACTACGAGGGTGATGGTGGCTCTCGGCGAGGCGCGTGCGAGCTAACGCTGTCGCCCGCCTCGAGGCGCGGCTCTCCGAGCTTGCGGGCGCGCCCGTCGAGCTCGACCGGCCGAACGACCCCGAGCACGGCGACTACGCCACGAACGTCGCCATGCGGCTGGCGCCGGTGCGCAAGCGCTCTCCGCGCGAGCTGGGGGAGGAGCTGGCCGCGGCGGCGCTGGGCCTCGCGGAGGTCGAGCGCGCGGAGGTCGCTGGTCCGGGCTTCGTCAATCTCTGGCTCGCGCCCGCCTGGTTCGGCGAGGCGCTGGCGGAGATGCTGGAGGCCGGATCGGCGTTCGGCGGCGGTTCGGCCGAGCGGTCGCAGAAGGTGCAGGTCGAGATGGTCTCGGCGAACCCGACCGGCCCGATCACGGTCGCCTCGGCGCGCAACGGCGCGATCGGTGATTCCGTCGCTCGCCTGCTCGCCTTCGCCGGTCACAACGTCGAGCGCGAGTACTACTACAACGACGCAGGCGCGCAGATGGCGAAGTTCCGTGAGTCGGTCGAGGCGATAAGGCGTGGGGAGGAGCCGCCCGAGGACGGCTACCGCGGCGAGTACGTCGTCGAGCTGGCCCGCGAGGAGGGCGACCCGGTGCCGAAGATGCTGGCCCAGATCGAGGCGACGCTGGAGCGTTTCCGGATCCACTTCGACTCCTGGACCCTCCAGAGCGAGCTCGAGCAGCGTCTGCCCGAGTACCTGCCCATGCTCGACACGTACGAGCGCGAGGGAGCCGTCTGGGCGCGCTCCTCGGCCTACGGCGACGAGGAGGACCGCGTGTTGATCCGCTCGCCGGAGCAGGGGGGAGCACCGACCTACCGCGCCGCCGACGTCGTCTACCTCGTGGACAAGCTCGAGCGCGGCTTCGATCGCGCCATCTACGTGCTCGGCGCCGACCACCACGGCACGCGCAAGTGGTATGCCGCGGTGGCGCGCATGCTCGGCTACGACCCCGAGCGAGTCGAGGTGCTGCTCTACCAGCTCGTCCACCTCACCAGGGGCGGCCTGCAGGCGAAGATGTCGAAGCGCCGCGGCGATGTCGTCTTCCTGGACGAGTTCATGGACGAGGTCGGCGTGGACGCCGCGCGCTGGTTCCTCGTCAACCGCGGCCCCGACCAGACGATCGAGATCGACGTCGATCTCGCCGCCGAGCGCAGCGAGAAGAACCCGGTCTACTACGTTCAGTACGCCCACGCGCGAATTGCCGGGATCATGCGAAATGCAGGTGAAGCCGAGATCAGCGCGGAGCCGCGCGGAACCGGGCCGGAGGCAGAAGAACGGGACCTGATCAAGCGTCTCGCCGACTTCCCTTCGGTCGCGGCCGAGGCCGCAGAGCGCCCCGGCCCCCAGGCGATCCCGACCTACGCCATCCGCGTTGCCGACGAGTTTCACCGCTTCTACCATCACCATCGCGTGCTCGAGAGCGACGCGCAGGCCTTCCGGCTCGGCCTCGTCTCGGCCACGCAGGCGGTGATCGCCCAGGCGCTGAGTCTGATCGGCGTGGGCGCTCCCGACCGGATGTAGGATCGACGCCGTATGTCCCGGGCTGAGACGACCATTGCGGCGCGGCCGACGGGAAACCGTCCGGACCGCAACCTCGCGCTCGAGCTCGTGCGGGTGACCGAGGCCGCGGCGCTTGCCGCGGGGCGCTGGATCGGGCGCGGCGACAAGGAGGCCGCCGACCAGGCGGCCGTGGATGGGATGCGCGCGGTGCTCGACACGGTGGCCATGGCCGGCGTCGTCGTGATCGGCGAGGGTGAGAAGGACGAAGCGCCGATGCTCTACAACGGCGAGGAGGTCGGGGACGGGCGCGGGCCGGCGGTGGACGTGGCGGTCGACCCGCTCGAGGGAACGCGCCTCACCGCGAAGGGGCAGCCGAACGCGATCGCGGTGATCGCTGTCGCCGAGCGCGGGACGATGTTCTTCCCGGGCGCGGCGGTCTACATGGACAAGATCGCCTGCGGGCCGGAGGCGCTCGACGTGATCGACATCGAGGCGCCCCCGCGGGAGAACGTCGAGCGGGTGGCGCGCGCGAAGGGCAAGAAGGCGAGCGAGGTCTCGGTCGTCGTCCTCGAGCGCGACCGGCACGAAGCGCTGATCGACGAGCTGCGGGTGACCGGGGCGAAGGTGATGCTGATCCCGGACGGAGACGTCGCACCGGCGATCGCCGCGGCGCAGCCGGCGACCGGCGTTGACCTGCTGATGGGCATCGGGGGGACTCCCGAAGGCGTGATCGCTGCGGCGGCGCTGAAGTGCGTCGGCGGCGGCGTCCAGGGCAAGCTCTGGCCGCGCAACGACGAGGAGCGCCAGCAGCTGGTCGACGGTGGGTTCGACCTCGAGCGCGTGCTCTACACCGACGATCTCGTCTCCGGCGAGGACGTCTTCGTCGCTGCTACCGGCGTCACGACCGGTGCGCTGCTGCGTGGCGTGCGTTATACGACGGAGGGCGCCGTGACGGACTCGATCGTGATGCGCTCCCGCTCGGGCACCGTGCGGCGGGTCGAAGCGAACCACGCCTTTGACAAGCTCGAGAAGTTCAGCGGTCGCGAGTACCGATAGGAACGTGGGGGAACCACTGGTTCCCCCACGAGCCCCCTCCTTCACGGCGGAGGCGTGGTTCTTGCGTTTCAGGAGCCGCCCTTTCGGGTCTAGGTGCTTTATGTCGCAGTGAGCCTCCCGCCGGGCAAAGCCCGGCCCGGCGGCGGAGCGAACTGCTGTAACGGGCGGAAGCATCGTGAGACAAGGAGGCATGAGACTCATCCGCACCCTCGTGCTCACGCTCTTGGCGGCGGCGATGCTCGCGCCGGTTGCGACGCCCGATCGATCTTCCTCGCGCGCGACGCTCACCGTCCGCTCGTCGAGCTTTGGCAAGGCGATCTTCGACGGGCGCGGTTTCGTGCTCTACGCCTTCACGCGTGACAAGCGGTCGAGCGCCTGTTACGGCGCCTGCGCGAAAGCCTGGCCGCCGTACTTCGCGCCGAAGGGCGAACTGCGGGTGGGGACCGGACTGAAGCGCTCGCTGCTCGGGACGGTCAAGCGTAGGAACGGTAGGCGCCAGGTGACCTACGCGGGCAAGCCGCTCTATTTCTACATCGGCGACAAGCGTCCGGGACAGATCCTCTGCCAGGACGTGGTCGAGTTCGGCGGGCGCTGGTTGATCCTCCGCCCGAGCGGCAAGCTTGTCCGTTAGGGCCGGGTCATTCCTAGTAACAGTCTGTTGCAAGCGACCCTGAAGCCACGCAGCCGCCATGAGCTCTGAGGCCGACCACCTAGTAACAGTCTGTTACTTGGACAAAACGGGGACTAGGAGACTCCGGCGGTCTCCATCTCGGGCGCGTACGCGCCCGACCGGGCAGCGCCGTTGAACTTCGCTCGCCGGTAGAACGCCTGCTGGGCGGCCTCCACATTCTCCTCCTCGCCGCGCCAGGCCTTGAGCGCCGGCGCCTGGAGCGCGCGGCCGTACGAGAAGGACAGCTGCCACGGATGCGGGCCGTGCGCGTTCATCGCGTTCAGGTTCGCCGTGGCATCCTCGTCGCTCTGGCCACCGGAGAGGAAAACGATCCCCGGCACCGCGGCGGGCACGTGGCGGCTCAGGCACTTCAGCGTCCAGTCGGCGACCTCGTCCGGCGAGACCGTCTGTCCGGAGTCGTAGCCGGCGAGCACCATGTTCGGCTTGAGCAGCAGTCCCTCGGGCTCGACCCGCTGGTCGCGCAGCTCCGTGAAGACAGCGTGCTGCACGCGTGAGGTGACCTCGAAGCTCGACTCGATGGTGTGGCGGCCGTCCATCAGCACCTCGGGCTCGACGATCGGGACGAGGCCCGCCTCTTGGCTCAGCGCCGCGTAGCGGGCGAGCGCGTGCGCGTTGACCCAGACGCAGTATTCGCTGGGAATGCCCTCCGCGATCGAGTACGTCGCGCGCCACTTGGTGAAGCGCGCGCCGAGGTCGCGGTATTCGTTCAGGCGCTCCCGCAGGCCGTCGAGGCCCTCGGTAACCGTCTCGCCGTCGGCGTTTGCCAGCGGCTTGGCGCCCTTGTCGACCTTGATCCCCGGGATGATCCCGCGGCTAGCGAGCAGCTTCGGGAACGGCGTGCCGTCGGAAGCGCTCTGGCGGATGGTCTCGTCGAACAGGATCACCCCGCTGATGAACTCCTCGACCCCGGGCGTCGTGAAGAGCAGCTCGCGATAGGCGCGGCGGTTGTCCTCGCTGGACTCGACGTCGATCGAGTCGAAGCGCTTCTTGATCGTCCCATCGCTCTCGTCCGCCGCCAGGATCCCCTTCCCCTCGGCGACGAGAGCCTGTGCGGTGTGCGCGAGTTCGTTTCCCATCGGCGTCCTCCGTTCGGTTGCTGTCGCGATTATCCCGCGAACCCGTCCCTTTCGGGCGGTGTTCCCCCAGCGGCGCTCCGCGTACCATGTCTCGGCCGGAGGGCGATGCTGCGGCGGTCGCCCTCCGGTTTACCGCGCGTCGGAGGCGCCGGTCTGGAGCAGGAACTGCGTCCGGCGGAGCTCGGTAGTCGAGGCGGGCTGGATCCGGCCCGCGCTGACCCACCAGGCGGGATGGATCTCGTTCCAGCCGTGCTGCGTGTCCGCCACCCAAGGGCCGACGACCTGGATCCGGGCGCCCTCCGCGGGCACCGCGACGCGTGAACGGTCCTGCGGGATCAGCTCCACTACGAGGTAGCCGCCGACGCGATCGTTGCCGTCGTCCAGGAGCTTCTCGTAGCCCGGATCGAGGCGCAGGTCGAGGTGGACGTCCCCGTCGTAGGCCTCGAACTTGACCCTGCCGACCGTGCCTACCGCGACCGCGCAGCGACTCTTCACGTTCAGCCGCTGAGGGTGGTAGACGCCCGCGAGCGGGTTGCCGCCGCGGCAGTACGGTGAGGCCGGCGCGACGTGCCGCCGCAGGGTGCAGGCGGCCGTGCAACAGACGAGGAAGACTCCGAGGACCGCCGCAGGCCGACGCATCCGTCGAGAGTGCCTACCCGCAGGCGCGGACGAAAGTCGCTCTTCGAGACCTGGCTAGAATCGGAGAAGCGCGGACGTAGCTCAGTTGGTAGAGCATCAGCTTCCCAAGCTGAGGGTCGCGGGTTCGATCCCCGTCGTCCGCTCTGGCTAGATCAGGCCGAAACCCGCTCTGCTGGGCGGGTTTCGGGGTCTCTCCGGCGTCTCTCGTGTGCCGCTTGAAACCGCTCAACACCGCTGGAAACTGGCGCTCACTGGCGCGCAACTGGCGCGCGACACGCGACACTCGTGGGATGCGCGAGTGGCTGTCGCAGCGTCGGCGAAAGCCGCGGTCGCGAAGCGCTAAGAGCTCGTTCACAATGAGCTCCCGCAGCCGTCGGCGGTGATCTTCCGCTGTCATACCTATCGCCTCGGCCTTGTTGACTTGGGGTTGCAGCGCGTGAAACGATCGCGCCTCCCGGGGTCGAGAAGGGAGGTACGAGCATGCGCAGGTTGTTTGCTTTGAGCGGGCTCGTCGCGACAGTCCTCTTGGCCTTCGCGTCGAGCACTGGGGCCGCGCCGCTGGTCAACCGGTTTCACGGCACCTTCAGCGACACGTTCCCGGACAACATTTGCGGGATTGACGGAACAACGGTCGTAAGCGGCATGGACAACATCCAAGAGTTTGCCGACGGCAACCTTCAAGGATGAGTTCCGCCAGAATTATGTCTTCACGTCGGCGGCGACGGGCAAGTCCGTGTTGCTCTTTGCCGCCAACCAGTTCGTCGGCACGGGGCCGATCGACAACGGTGACGGCACGGTCACCTTCGTCTCCACCTTCAAGGGGCTTCCGGAGATGCTGAAGCTCCCCAACGGCCCTGTCCTCTCGCGCGACGCCGGCTTCGTGAGCTTCAACGACACTTTCGATGCGACGACCGGCGAATTCCTCGGGGAGACGATCTCGCCCGAGAACGGGCCGCATCCGGATCTCGACAGCGGCTTCGCGCTCTTCTGCGATGTGATCGTCCCGGCGCTGACCTAACGAGATCGGCAAGCGCTTGTGCCTCAGC
>WNGA01002044.1_pt1 | contig 39586 bp, 25 predicted proteins | sample 5400061 | NCBI WGS metagenome assembly WNGA01 (sample SAMN13153366, study PRJNA577476) | soil metagenome | isolation source: 100 cm soil or saprolite under grassland replicate 2 | place: USA:California | collected 2016-06-15 | reverse complement strand
TCCCAACTGTTGAAATTTCCCAGCACCGAAACTTGCTCGGCGTCGGGGGCCCAAACAGCGAAATAGGTTCCATTGACGTCATTGACACGGTACGCATGGGCGCCGAGCTTATCATAGAGCCGAAAGTGATTTCCTTCGTTAAACAAATAAATATCGTGATCGCCAAGAATCGTAAAATCGGACGCTGCCGGTTGTCTAAGTCCCATCGCTCTCACTCCTCTGAACGAATCACTAACTTCATGCGATGTATCGCATGGCCGTCGATCGCTTGAATTGGCATCAAGCCGTGTCGCTCGAATGCAAAATATCGAGAATGCCCATAATTGGAACGTCAACGAAATCGGGGCGGTTATTGAGCTCGTAGGCCAATTCGTAGGTGGCTTTTTCGAGCAGGTGGATATCCAACAGGAAAGCCAGCTCGTCGCGCGTTGTCGGCAAGAATCCCGCTTGCGCGGTGGCGTCCAGGTAGCCGCGTAAATAGGCGACCGACACCCAACGATTCCAAAAGCGCGCCCATGATCGCAATAGCGCCGGATCATCAGTCCGGGCAGTCTCGCTCTTTAGTTTCACCATCACGGCGTAATTGAAGGAGCGCAGCATGCCGGCGACGTCGCGCAGCGACGAGCGTTTTATGCGCCGCTCGCCGAGCGGGCGCGTCGGCTCGCCTTCAAAATCGATGATGACAAAGTCTTTGCCGGTAAAAAGCACTTGCCCCAAATGAAGATCGCCGTGACAGCGGATGCGCATGGCCGTGCTATTGACGTCCAACAATTGGCGGAAGCGAGCCAAAATAACGTTTTTGAGTTTCACGAGCTTATCGGCGTTGGCGCGGATCGGTTCGGGTAGGTCCTTCAGCCGTTTGCCGAGTAGATTCAATGATTGGTCGGCCATGGCGCGCATGCTCTGGTACAGTGACCGGCGATAAAGCGCCGTGAAAGGTTCCGGCGCGAAGGCGGCGCTCTTCACATCGGATGCCAGAGCCCGATGTAGTTCTCCGGTGCGCTGGCCCAGCAGCATCATCGAAGACAAGAAAGAACCGAGGGCGTGGCGGGCGAATTCTGGGATCTCTTCGTCAGCCAGTTCGACTAACGGGCGTGGTGTGAGCGCCGCCTCCTTGGCATCCGGTTGATGGGCGACGATTTCATCGAAGTACTGGGCTAGACTGTCCTGGGTATAACCCCAGGCGTCACCCTCGTTCGCCACCAGTCCATGAATGATTCCCACCATGGCCGGCTCAGCTCGTCCTTTGCGAAGCTGGAGCGCGCCAGCGAAAACCGGGCTAAACGCGAACCCGGCTTTTTCGGTGAGGAAGCGGCCGATCTCCAGATCGGGGTTAAGACCTTCGCTAACGCGGCGTATGAGCTTAAGGATCAAACGGTCACCGAAGGTCACTGAAGTATTGCTTTGCTCTCGTTTGAGGATCGTTGGCTCGAGCTCGACGGGGCCGTAGGCTTCGCGAAAGACCTTGGAGGGCTCCGTCAGCAATTCCGTGCCATTGGCCTTGAACCGCCGCCCGCGCGATACCGCGGTCATCAAGGCTTTGCAAAAATTTGTGTCGTAAACGGCATCGCAGAGAATTCCTTCGATCTCGCCGCTTGCTTCCGTGACCTTGAGCTGTGCAACAACGGCTTGGGGGTTCGCTTGGCGTATCTCAGACGCGCGCTCGGCCGCGACAAACCCGAGGGGCACGAAGTAGGTTTCGGCAGGCTTGCCGTGATACTGGATCTCCCAGGTGGTGAAACAGGCCGCCAAGGCGTCGCTGGGAAGCGGAATGAGGTCGACGATTTTCACCGAGCGGATCGGCTGAGCTTTGCCGCCAAACCAGCGGCGGCTCTGCAGGTATGCCGGCAAGGTTCGCTCCAGCGCCGCCAACGGCCCATACTGGAAAATGTTTTCCCACGAGCCGGTAATCTCCAAGGTTGCCGGCTCAAAGCCAGGCCGTGCGGTCTGACCTTCCGTCGCCGTTGGCGATTCCAGCTTGAACCAATAAAACGCGTGCGGGCCCAGCGTCAAAAAATAAGGCAGTTCGCCGATGCTCGGGAAACGCGTATGGCCGAAGAGTTCTATGGGGACCAGGCCTTTGTAGGCTGAAAGGTCGAGCTCGACGAAATTTACGAACCGGGACAAATTCGCCGCCACCAAAATGATCTCGTCCTTGTATCGGCGCAAAAATACCAGCACCTGGCGATTGTCCGGATAGAGAAACTCGATCGTCCCTTTGCCGAAGGCTTGGTAGTTTTTGCTCAAAACAATCAGCCGTTTCATCCACCAGAGCAGCGAGCTCGGGTTTTGCTGCTGGGCTTCGACGTTGACGGTTTCATAGTGGTGCTCGGGATCGATGTTGATCGGCAAGAAGAGCTTCTGCGGGTTGGCTCGTGAAAAACCGGCGTTGCGGTCCGCGCTCCACTGCATCGGCGTGCGCACGCCATTGCGGTCGCCGAGGTAGAAATTGTCACCCATGCCGATTTCATCGCCGTAGTAGATCACGGGTGTGCCGGGCAGAGAAAAGAGCAAGCTGTTGAGCAGCTCCATGCGCCGGCGGTTATTGTCGACTAAGGGCGCCAGGCGGCGGCGGATGCCGAGGTTGATGCGCGCGCGCGGATCGTTGGCGTAAACCTGATACATGTAATCGCGGTCTTCGTCGGTGACCATTTCCAGCGTAAGCTCGTCGTGGTTGCGCAGGAACAGAGCCCATTGACAGTTTTCCGGAATTTGCGGAGTTTGATCGAGAATATCGATAGTCGGAAAGCGATCTTCCATACGCAGGGACATGAACAAACGCGGCATCACCGGAAAGTGAAATGCCATGTGACACTCGTCGCCGGCGCCGAAGTAACTGGCGGCATCCTCGGGCCACTGGTTGGCTTCGGCCAAGAGCATGCGGTACTGGTATTTTCTGTCGACGTACGCGCGCAGCTCTTTAAGGAAGGCATGGGTCTCCGGGAGATTTTCGCAGTTGGTTCCTTCGCGCTCGCAAAGATACGGTACGGCGTCCAAGCGCAGGCCGTCCACGCCCATCTCCAACCAGAAATCCAAGACGTTGAACACTGCTTTACGGACTTCCGGATTGTCAAAGTTCAAGTCCGGTTGGTGTGAGTAGAAGCGATGCCAATAGTAAGCCTTGGCTATCGGGTCCCAAGCCCAATTGGAAAACTCGAAATCCTTAAAGATGACCCGCGCGTCGCGGTATTTCTCTTGTCCGACGCTCCAAACATAAAAGTCACGCGCGCTGCTGCCGGGCTTGGCCTCGCGCGCACGCTGAAACCACGGGTGTTGATCCGAGGTGTGATTGATGACCAGCTCGCTAATGACATAGAGACCACGTCGATGAGCTTCCCGCAAAAAGATTTTAAAATCCTGCACCGTGCCGTAATCAGGGTGGATATCGGTGTAATCGGAAATGTCGTAGCCATCATCTCGCAATGGCGAAGGATAAAAGGGCAAGAGCCAGATCGCCGTCACACCGAGGTCACGAATATAATCGAGCTTTTCGGTCAGCCCGGTGAAATCGCCGATGCCGTCTGCGTTACCATCACAAAACGCTCTGACGTGGAGCTCGTAAATGACCGCGTCCTTGTACCAGAGCGGGTTTTTCTCGAGCACAGGCTCTTCGCTTCTCTTGATCGCTCGACTCATGGCTGGTGCCTCGTTGCCTGCTACATGTAGTAATCGAAGTCTTGCTCCCGTTTGGTCCGGCCGCGCAGGCGGAAAATGTGGGCCGGCACAATCTGCGGGTTGAGCTCAACATAGATTCTCGGACCGTGGAACAAATAGCGCGCGTCGGTCAGCAGATCGTGTAGCTGGTAGGGTTCTGTCGCGCCCACGCCGAGAACCTCCAAGGGCACATCGACCCATCCCGATTGCACGTGGTGCGGGTCCAAATTGACCGCCGTCAAGATGGTATTCTGTGGCTTTTCACTGTGCTTCGCGTAGCAAATGATTTGGTCGTTATCGACCGGCACAAACTCCAGCCCGCGGTCGCTTTGCAGCGCGGCGTTCTCGCGGCGAATACGGTTCACCCGGGCGATCAATTCGCTCAAGCTGTTTTTTTGCTCCAGATCCCAGAATCTGATCTCGTATTTTTCCGAGTTTAGATACTCTTCACTGCCAGGCTCGCGCGCTTGGCTCTCGCAGAGCTCGAAGGCCGGACCGTAGATGCCGTAGTTTGCGCCGAGTGTGGCGGCCAATATTAGCCGCACCATAAACGCCGGCCGCCCGCCGAACTGCAGATACTCGGTTAGAATGTCAGGCGTGTTGGGCCAGAGATTGGGCCTGAAGTATTCGCGCACCTCGCTTTGGCTCAATTCCGTGAAATACTGCGAGAGGTCGTACTTGGAGTTGCGCCAAGCGAAATAGGTGTAGGACTGAGAGAAGCCCAGTTTTGCCAGACGGTACATGACTTTAGGACGGGTGAACGCCTCCGCCAGAAATATGACGTCGGGAAGATCCTTTTTGATTTCTTCGATCACCCATTGCCAAAAGGGAAATGGTTTGGTGTGCGGGTTATCGACGCGGAAGATGTGAACGCCTTGACTGATCCAGAACTGAATGACGGATTTTAGTTCTCGCCAGAGTTCCTCGGCGCCCTCGCCGGTAAATTCCAACGGGTAGATGTCCTGGTATTTTTTGGGCGGGTTTTCCGCATACTGGATCGTATTATCCGGCCGCCAATGAAACCACTCGGGGTGTTCGGTGACGTAAGGATGGTCGGGACTGCACTGGTAGGCCAGATCTAACGCGATCTCGATGTTATATTCGCGCGCCTTTTTTACCAGGCTTTGGAAATCCGCTAAGGTGCCGAGTGCTGGGTGAATCGATTTGTGGCCGCCCTCGCTGGAACCGATCGCCCACGGGCTGCCGGGATCACGCTTCTCTGCGTGCACGCTGCCGTTTTTTCCTTTGCGATGACTGCGCCCGATCGGATGAATCGGCGGCAGGTAAAGAACGTCGAAACCCATCGAAGCAACATAAGGAAGACGCCGTTCGCAATCTTTAAAGGTACCGTGCGTGTCCGGCGTCGTCGCGCACGAGCGCGGAAACATTTCATACCAACTGCTGAAGCGGGCTCTATCGCGATCAACGACGACGGACAGTTCCTTGGCATAACGGCTGACAAAACGCGCATCGGGATAGCGATTCACCAAGCGAGCAAGGTCCGCGTCTGTGGCGAGCGATAGATCTTCGCCGGGCTTTACCTTTCGCAGCGTCTCTGCCGCCTCGCGGAGCTTTGTGGCATCGACGCCAGTAGAGCGCCGGCTCGCTTCTTCGACCAGCTGAGCGCCGATCAAAAAGTCCAGCGGCTCCAGCTGGCGTGCGGCAAGTTTTTTTTCGAGATCACGGCGCCAAGAGCCGAAACTGTCGATCCAAGCCTGCACGGTGTAAAAATACCGGCCGATCTCGGGAGTGATGAAGCTCGCGCGCCAACGATCATTGGCAACGAATTCCATCGGTAGCTCGGCCCAATTTTGCTCGGCCTCCCGGCGCACCAGAAGCAGCCCGTACAAGGCGTCATGACCGTCGGTGAAAATGTCCGCTTCCACCACAATTGACTCGCCGACGGTTCGTTTGATCGGGTACGAACCAAAGTCAATCTCCGGCGCGATTCTCTCGATGGTGACCCGTTTGTCGTTGAATTCGCTTTCGATCATTGGCCATTCAGCCTTTTTTTTGATCGTTTTTTTCCGAAAGCCTGCTGACGGAAATTTGTAGTGTCGCGGGGGTCAAGTCCTGAAGGTTAAGGTCTTTGGGAAAACGCAGGTTTTGTTCCGATATCCGAAGTGTTCGCCGACCAGAATCGATCAGCGATGCATCCACACTGACTTTCAATTTAGTCGGGTCGAATAAATAAAACGCGCGTTTCGGCCCAACGAAGGTAGCCTGTACCCGGTCGGGTTTGACGCTCTCGAGCGCCAGGTCATGAGGCAAGTTGTCGACGGCCACGGGCACAGAGTACGTGGCTTCAATCTTTTCTGATCCGGGTACCAAAACATACCATAAGCCGATTGCCAGGCCGACGGTCACGACTTTGGCGAGCCAGTTCTCTTTCAACAAGTGCATCGACACCCATTTTTGTTCGGCAGCCGGCGGGTACTTTTCGTGCAAAAATTGTTGTAGCTGCAACCCGAGTTCCTGCGGATTGGAAATTGCGTTCAATCGACTGTTTCGGGCGACCGAGATGCGCCCTCGTTCCTCGGAGACTACCAGACACAGCGCGTCGGTCAGCTCGGCAAGTCCAAGAGCGGCGCTGTGGCGGGTACCCACGTCAGACAACTGCCGCAGGTCTTTAGAAAGCGGTAAATGGGCGGCAAACCGGGAGATCCGATCTTTTTCGATTATGACCGCGCCCCGCGATCCTTTCAAAAACTTGTCTCAACTCTTCCTGAAAAATCACCACTACAATGATTAGAGATATGGCGAAGAAACCTTGAAAGATCCATGCGGTTAACTCGAGCCCGAGTTGACGCGCGAGGATGTATACAACAACAAGGATAAAAAGGCCGCGCACGATGAAGGCGGCTCGGGTTTGTTTCAACCAGACGCTCGCGGTGTAAAACATCGTGGCGACAAATAAGATATCGAGGACATCGGCTATTCTAATGTTGAACAGTGGATTGAGCATGAGACTTTCTTAAGGTGCGGTTAAATGATCGGCCGGCAACCTTTGCCGCTCGGTGCTCTGCAAACCAAGGCGCCTTAAAGAGTCCGAGAACCTGAAAACATACTAGCCAATTTCCCTACTAATTTGGTAGGAGAAACCCTTCAATTTCAACTGCTGAGCGCGCGAATTTCTAGTGATTGTAAAGGCCACTATAATCCAGGAGCAACTGGCATGCCAGTTGCTCCTTTATATTTATCTTCTGCCGCGTCTGGAATTTTTTGGCACCCAGGGTTGCGTGGATGGCCGTGAGAATTACCCGCCAGTGCGCAGCACGCGAGAGATTGGGGGTGAGGAAATGCAAGAGCGATCATGCGGACGCTCGAGTTAATCTACGGGCTGACTTCTGCGTTTCTCCGACCGTTCGTGTGGCGCCAATTGGTAAGCAATAATCACTCAATCAAATGCTTTTTGTGTATAAAAATTCTGTCAGAAAATCTTTCTCCAACAGCAAAATAGCTGTCAAATTAGCGCCCTGGTTGTTTGCGACATAACTGGCACAGGCCTTGCGGGTTTCCCCATTAGGAATCGTCACTAGTGAGCAAGCGATTAACCGTGCGGGAGGAGTAATCCAAGTTTTGCTGCTCAAACCAGCACACCATAGTTTTAAGTGGAGGAAATAACACAATGAAGACACCATATGTAGGCGTAATGTTCGTCGGCATGGCTTTGTTATTCGTGGTGGGTTGTAGCTCGCCGCTGACGACGAGAGAGCAAGGCGGACTCATTGGCGCTGGCGTAGGAGCCGGAACCGGCGCAATTATCGGAAGCACTGTGGGTCATGCGGCAGCCGGTGCATTGATCGGCGGACCTGTGGGATTGATCGCAGGCGCGCTAATCGGTGATCAATTGATGGGCCGGGAAGTAAGACAAGATGAGCAACAACGCCAGATTGATCGAAACGCCGCCGAGCTTGAGCAGCTAAGGAGAGAGAATCAACGCTTACGGGAGGAAGTTCGCGATCGGTGATGCGCAGCTGCAGCGGCGCCCGACCAACCGGGCGCGCGATGACCTGCATTGCCGTTTAGCAAATTCCTGAGGTGACAAGGTGCAGTCATCTTCAGAAGTTATGAAGCGCAGCAGTCGACGATCGGTGCTCGTTGTCGACGATGAAGAAAATTTCCTCACGCTCCTCAAGTGGTTCTTAACTGAGCGAGGATTTGAGATTGCAACGACGACAAGCGCGGAGGAATCTCTCGATCTCGTGCAACAGCGAGCCTTTGACATAGCGTTGCTTGATATCAGACTCGGAGTGGCTGACGGGTTGTCTTTGCTCGAATCGCTTACCGAGCGCCAACCTGGAATGAAAGTCATTATAATGACGGCTTACCCGACGGTGAGCAGCATTAGACAGGCGTTTGACAAAGGCGCCTCCCGTTATTTCACCAAGCCCGTCGATCTCCAAGAGCTGTCGGAAACGATCAAGAGTCTTTAATTCCCGTACGGCGCAGATATCGAGTGCGCCTGGCTTATTGCAATCGCCTGGAGTATTGAGATTGAATAGGGCGGCCATCGAAAATCTGAATTTTGGATAATAGAATAATACGTTCAATGTTCTCGTCGCATCTGCCATGTCTTTCGTCGGCCCCTTCCTGGCGCGCTGGTTTTCTCATCCCACCTCGCTCAATCGACATTTGATTCGACTGATTGTTGGCGGACTTGCTCCCCTGCTGATCTTCTCGATCGTCATGATGGTTCTGTTTGCGCGCCAGGAGCAAGCCAATCGGCGGCGCGGATTGGAAGACACCGCGCGGGCGTTGGCTCTAGCCGTCGACTTGGAAATCAAAGCCTCGCTGACCAATCTCGATGCGCTTGCCACCGCGGATCCATTGGACTTTGGCTTGGTGGATAGTTTTCGCGAAATTGCCGTGCGGATTTTCCGCACCCAGAAGAGCTGGAAGAGTATCATGCTGTTCGATACCTCAGGCCAGCGACTGATGAGCATCACAAAACCTCAGGCCGCCGATCCAGGCAATATCAGCCAAGAAAACCTGACCGAGGTTTTGCGCGCTGCGCGGCCCGTGGTCAGCGATTATTCCGCTGACGATTCCCGCGAGAGAGGCGTCAATATCCACGTGCCGGTTCGGCGCGAAGGCAAGATTATTTACGTCATTACCGCGGCAATCGAACCGCAGATTTTCACCGACATTCTCATACGCCAGCAAATTCCCAGCGAGTGGCTAGGCACTCTTTTCGACACTCGGCGAGTTACTATCGCCGCCACCCGTGACGCGGCGAAATACGTCGGTCAGCCAGTCGGACCTCTGCTCCGCCAGACCCGCCTGGAGCAACGCGAGCAACTGCTTAACGGCAATACCGAAGACGGAACTCGCGCCTATGCCGCGATCGGCGGTTCTCAGCTATCGCGTTGGCATTTGGCCGTGGTCGCTCCGAGCTCGGAGGTCGACGCCATTGTAGGCCGCTCCATTGGAGTCGTGGCTGCGGGAGCTCTGCTGTTGCTCCTCGGCATCGGCGTAGCTTTAATTTTCGCCCGCCAAGTATCCCGTTCGATTCGCGAGCTTTCATCCGTCGCCCATGCGTTGGGCCGGGGAGGTTTAATTTCTTCGCCCAATCTATCGCCCATCGCCGAACTCGAGACTCTGGGGCGCGAGATGAGCCGCGCCGCCGAGCTTTTGCGCGAACGGGAGAAGGAGAGGGACAGAGTCGAAAATGCGCTTCGTGAGCAAGAAGAATTTTTGCAGCGCCAGGCGGATCTTTTGAATCTCGCGAATGAAGCGATCTTCGCTTGGGACTTGCACGGCACGATTGTCTTCTGGAATCGCGGCGCTGAGCAGCTCTACGGCTATTCCCAGCAGGATGCGATCGGGCGTGCGAGTCAGGAATTGCTCTCAACTGAATATCCGGAAACGCAGGAATCCTTTGATCTGTCGCTCGCCAACCGGGGTGAATGGGCCGGCGAACTAACGCACAAAACTAAAACTGGCCGGCGAATTATCGTCGAGAGTCGCTTCAAGCTCATTAGCGACCGAGCGGGAGGCCGAGTCGTGCTGGAGTGCACGCGCGATATCACCAGCCGCAAGCGCACGGCTCAGCGTTTGATGATCGACCAAGCGGTAACGCGGATTTTGGCTGAATCGCAGACGATGGCGGAGGCGTGCGGCAATTTACTGCAAACAATCGGTGAAGGCATGGGTTGGGATCTGGCGATTTTCTGGACCGTAGACAGGAACCGACAAGCGCTCAGGTGTTTGGAAACCTGGCATCGCCCGGCAAAGAGGTTTGCGAAATTTCTCGAGCAGAGCCGCAACCTGGTTATTGCGCGAGGCCACGATTTGCCCGGACGAGTCTGGGCCAACAAAGAATCGCTATGGGTCTCCGATATTGCCATAGCAAGCGATTCCTCACGCAGTCAATGCGCAGCCGACGAGGGGCTGCACGGGGCGTTCGCCTTTCCGATCATGTTGCGCGATGAAATTCTCGCCGTCGCGGAATTCGTCAGCGACAAAGTCCGTGCGGAAGACGCGGAACTGCTCGAGATCGTGCAAACGATTGGTAGTGAGATCAGCCAATTCATCGAACGCGTGCGCACAGAGGAGGCGCTGCGCCAAAGCGAAGAGCGGTTGCGCAACCAAGCCAAAGAACTGGAACAGCAACTCATGGCATCCGGTCGCCTGGTCGCGGTGGGAGAATTGACTGCGTCCATGGCGCACGAATTCAACAATCCCTTAGGAATTATATTGGGTTTTGCCCAGGGACTGCTCAGCGGCATGGATCCCTCCGAGGAAAATTACCGCCATGTGCAGATCATTGCCGAAGAGGCCAAACGGTGTGAAAAGCTGGTCCAGGAGGTGCTAGAATTCGGCCGACCCAAAAGCGCGGACTTTGCTTTGACGCGGATCGACGAGATCATCCACAAGACAGTGGACTTAGTGAAAGGTCACGCGGGAAAGAACCATGTCGAAACCGTCACGACGATAGAAGAAGATCTGCCGCGAATCTGCGTAGACGCTCAGCAGTTGCAACAGGTGATCTTGAATCTATGCTTGAACGCTGTGGACGCCATGCCAACGGGCGGCAAGTTGACGGTGGGTGCGGTGAGAGATTCAACCGATCGCATCACCATAACGGTAAGCGATACCGGCTACGGAATCGATGCTGAAACCGCGCGGAAGATTTTCCAGCCGTTTTTTACCGCAAAGAAGAGGCGTGGACTAGGTCTTGGCCTATCTATTTGCGATCGGATTGTCAAAGCGCATGGCGGCAAGATTACCTTGCAGAGTAAGCCGGGCGAGGGAACGACGTTCGCGGTTCGTCTGCCGCTCGATAGCAATCCTGCGACAGAAAAGCGGACAGAGACGAGAACTGCACAACCTTGATTCATTGAGCGCTGAATTATCTTCAGATCTTTATTGGGCATTTTTCGCTTCTCGAAAAATGTAGGAGATTTCACACAGAGCCGTACAGAAGCCCCTACATATAAATTAAAATTCCTACCATTGCCCGTCAGTGATTTTTATCTTTAAAATTGCGACCTTGACGGAATTTTCATTCATGTGGCATCACATTTGCCCTCTCCTTAGGCATTGGACAGGTGAGGCTTCGTTCCGTCCACAACCAACAAGAAATTCGACAGTTGAAACGGATGCCAAGAGGCGAGCCGTCAAGTGCCCGGTAATTTATGCGCCGCGATCTGAACTTCTTACGTGCCTCGGTAAATTATCTCAGTGTCACCGGGCGTATCTCGACGCTGCTGTTGTCTTTGTTGCTTTCGTGTCAAGCTTTCGGCGCGTTAATCGAATCTTCCCAGCAGCACAGCGGGTCAACAATAGCCACGTCAGTGCCATCGCCGCGGCAAGAGCAGCTGCAAGCGGATCGACCACCTGAAGCTGTCAAAAAAACAAAAAAGACCGGAAGCCTGCGAAACAGGCTTACGCAGTTGGGCAAAGCTTCTTGGTATGGGCCGGGTTTTCATGGAAAGCCAACTGCCAGTGGGGAGGTGTTTGATCAATCTTTGATGACTGCCGCGCATAATACTTTTCCGCTGGGCAGCAGAGCGAAAGTTACTAACCTGGCGAATGGACATTCCGTGGAAGTAAGAATCAATGATCGCGGACCGCATGCAGCCGGGCGAATCATCGACTTATCGCGTGCGGCCGCCGGCGCCCTTGGAATCATCGGCCTCGGTGTCGCTCGAGTGCAAGTAGAAGCTCTCTCCACTGCTGAAGGGTGATTCCTAAGACTATCAAGAGGCATCGTTTTCGATCGGGTCAAAGAAAAATTCGCGAGCGCCTATCGCGCCCCGCGGTCTTCGCTCCTGCCGTGCCAGCGACTTAGGTTCCGTGTCAAATTTCAATGTGCTTGCCGATTATCCGTGGCCAGGAAATTCATCTGCCGGCCCAATCCAGCTCGCCAAGTCATCCAGTGATGTGCATCTTGCGATGATCAATTAAGAATTCTACACTGGGCCTCCTCGGTGGACCGCTAATCAGCCGGGTTCGCGCGAGGAAGGGAACCTAACAACCGTAGTATTTTGGCGCTGCTCAGAAAAGCAGCCTAGTAAGGACGCACATGTCAGCCGGCAAAATACTAGTCGTCGATGATGACGCTAATCTGCTCGAGTTGATGAAGACCCGGGTTGAAACCGCGGATTATGAGGTGACCACGGCCTTTGGCGCGGAAGAGGCCAAACTCGCCGCCAAGAACGTTGCTTTTGATCTCTCAGTGGTGGATAAGAAACTCGAGGGCACTGACGGCATTTCCTTGATGGAGGAACTGCATGAAAACCATCCGGAAATGCCGGTCATCATCTTGACTGGGTATGGCAGCATCGACAGTGCCGTCGAAGCCATGAAACGGGGCGCTTACAATTATCTAACAAAGCCCTTTGACGCCCGCGAGCTGCTATTGCAAATTTCTCGCGCGCTGGAAAAGCAACAGCTCACCGCGGAAAACCGGCGCTTGAAAGGTCTTTTAGAAGAGCGATACGGATTTACCAACATCGTCACCAAAAGCGAGGCGATGCGTCGGGTGCTCGAGGCCGTATCGCGCATTGCCAAGACAGATTCCACGGTTTACATTCACGGCGAAAGTGGAACCGGGAAAGAGTTGATTGCCAAAGCGATCCATTTAGCGAGCGAGCGCAAAGATGCTTTATTTGTCGCGATCAATTGTGCCGCGATCCCAGAGAATCTTCTGGAGAGCGAGTTATTCGGCCACGAAAAGGGAGCTTTTACCGGCGCCGTTCGCAGCACCAAAGGCTTGTTTGCTCAGGCCCATGAGGGCACGATCTTTTTGGATGAGATCGGCGATATGCCCTTGCCCGTTCAGGCCAAACTACTTCGAGTGTTGGAAGAACGGCAATACTATCCAGTCGGCAGCGAAAAACCGGTAAAGGTCAATGTCAGAGTGCTCGTAGCAACTAACAAGGTGTTAGAAGAGGAAGTCAAAAAGGGGCTATTCCGCGAGGATCTATTTTACCGGATTCATGTCATTCCCATTCATTTACCTCCGCTGCGCGAGAGAAAGGAAGATATCCCGCATTTGGTGGATCATTTTTTAAAAATATTTGCTGAGCAGACTAAAAGAGAAATCAAAGGTCTCACTCCTCAAGCGATGAAAAAGCTGATGGACCACGACTGGCCGGGAAATGTACGGGAACTAGAAAACATCATCGAATACGGCGTCGTCATGGCTGAGGGACTCATCACGGATGATCTCATTCTGCAAACGAAAGTTGCCATCGACGTGGCGCCCCAAGATGGCTCGCCGCCGACAAGCCATGTGTCACCGGATGGTCCGCTGAAATCACTCCGAGAAGCGAGAGCGGAATTCGAGAAGGCTTATCTCATTCGCGTGTTGGAGTCCTGCGACGGCAAGGCGGCGAAAGCGGCGGAAATAGCCGGCAAGTATCGCGCCGATTTTTATGACCTGCTGAAAAAACACGGCATTAAGATTCAGGATTTCAAAAGCTCCGAGTAGGATGATCAGGTTTCTCCGAGCTCTTGGTCACGATCCGTCCGACGGTTACGTTTTTTATCCGCGCTTGATCAATTTTTCTCTTTCGATGTCGGAGGGCAAATCTCAGTCCGTTAATCCGGTTCGGAGCGACGGGAAAAACCCGACAAAACAGTTGCGGCAAGAAGCCCATCGGCAAAAAAATCTCATTAAATCGACATTATCGACCGCTGGTACAAGCCTTGCTCAGTTAGCTAGTTGAATGGGATTGATGTGATGAGGGGTTTATACGCCGACAGGCAGTTTTATGCCAGGGAGGTCATCATGCGTAAGTTTGCGATTGGCCTATTGGTGATCGTTGTATTAACCACAGGATTCGGGTGTTCCACGCACAGTAGAACAGTGACGACTGAGACCAGGGATTATCCAGCGGGCGTGGACAGGAGGACTGAAACCACGACCGAGACTCAAAATGAATCCGGCGGCGTGTTGAGCAGCACCGTCGACGTCGTGGGCGAGGTGATTGCTCTGCCGTTTCGCGCAGTGGGCGGCTTGATCAGGGGAATTTTCTAAAGCGCGCAGTACTGCGAGTGATAGTTTTCAGCTCAACCTAGCGCCCCGCTAGAGGGGCGCTAGGTTATTTTGATGCCGAGCAAGCGGCCGAGATCTTCGAAGCGACTGACCCAGGAACGAACGGCTTCATCGCCGACTCCCAGTTCTTTGCGTTTGTTCGGGTAAACATGTTTCAAGAGATCGTAGTAGATGTTCTGGACCTTCCATAGATTGACGCTGAATGGAAGATACTGGAGTAAGCTCGCGACCTCGTAGAATTGTCCGATTATCAACGGTTCGATTGCAAATCTCATAGCCGCGTCTTCCAACGACCGACGATACGCAAATTCCAGTGTGGCTGCGTCTAGCGATACACCTTCCAGCCTGGCGGTTTTGAACCAGCTAATGACTTGATTGGGATCGATGCTAGGTTGTTCGAACGCCGCGCGCAGATAATTATTAACCACAAACTCCGCGGCCGCTGAAAATCCTTTCGGTAAAGGTATGCCGAGGTCGGTCAAAAAACGCATCAAAGGCGCGCGGCGCTCATAAATTTGACGGTAAAGAGATTCGGCCTCTTGCAAATCGGCTGCGAGAATCGTCTGCAAGACCTTTCGTTGCTCTTCTCGAAAAAGCGACCGCAGTGAATAGTTCGATTCACCGAAGCGGCGCTCCATTAGTCGCATGACCGCGGTGAAATCGGCGCGCATGAACGGTTCTACGGCGCTGCGGATAATGTCCTGGTAAGCATTATCGTCGACGAATTCCGCTACGCCGCCGTTGACAGTGTGGTCGCCGAAGTGCAGCACACCGAAGTTTAGTTTTTGGGACTCCAGCGTGACCTTCGATCTGAGCTCAATCCGGCCAATCCCCAATTTGGCGCCGCCCGCGGTGAAAATTTGCCGGTCTTCGAGTACGGCATCGTAACAATAAATCGTCGCTTCTTTCGGAAAATCTTCGAACAAACTGCTCACTGCGTAATGGGCGGCGACTTTTTTCCAGTCGACTTTAGCCGGTCGAACCATCCGGTCATAGATTTGTGATCCGTCTCCCTGATCGGGCAAGTTGCTTTTTCCCAACGCTAAGAGGTGGGTTAATTGAGCTTCCAAAGAAATGCCGAAAAATGTTTCCGCCAATTGAACGGTGCGTCCGGCGAACTGGAGATTCTGAACCGTCTCGATGCCGGAAAAATCGTCGAAAAACCAGCCGCAGCTGGTGTACATGAGCATCGCGTGGCGCTGCAGCTCCAGTAACTGGAGCACCATGGTCTTTTCCGCGTGCGTCAAGGTCCGAGCCGCGTGGCGTGAGAAAAAGTTCTCTATGTTTTCCAGGGATCGATGAAACAGGACGTCGATGTAAGCGTCACGCGCCGCCCAAGGATCTTTTAGAAGCTCGCGAGTTATAGTCTCCCATCGAGGAGCGATGGCGTCACGCAGCCAGTCGAGCGCATTGCGTAGGGGGGTGCGCCATTCTTGGTTCCAGCCGGGATGCGCGCCGGTGTTGCAGCCGCAATCACTCCACCAGCGACCGATGCCGTGAGCGCAACTCCAGGAACTTTTTTCAATGATTTCGACCTCGTCGGTCGGCGGGTGCTGTTCCACAAACTCGCCGCAATTGGTCAGTCGGGCCAACTGCCCGCTGTCAATCTGTTCCAAGGCGTAGGCGAGCGCCATGTCGCCAAAGCGATGATGATGACCGTAGCTTTCGCCGTCGGTGGCGATGTGCACGAGCTGCGGCCGCTGGCTCTCCGCAGAGAAAGCGCCGGTCAATCGCTCGACGAAGCGGTCGCCGTGGGAGAGTAACCCTTCGAATGCCACGGCTCGCGCAGTCGGCCCGTGATAAAAAAATAGTGCGATGGATTGTCCCGACGGCAGCCGTTGCAGGTATGCCCGGGTCGTGTCGATCGAAGTGCCGTTTAGGTCGTGCCATACAGGGTCGCCGATCGGCCGCACGCGAGCGGCCTGGTGGGGCGCGAGCACAGTGAAGCGGATGCCGTGGTTTGCCAGTAGCTCGAGGGTTTCCAGGTCCACCGCGGTTTCCGGCAGCCACATCCCCTCCGGGGCGCGCTTGAATCTTTTTTCGAAGTCGCGAATTCCCCAGACAACCTGGGTGGCGCGGTCACGGCTATTGGCCAGCGGCATTATTACGTGATTGTAAATTTGCGCCATGGCGGAGCCGTGGCCGGAAAAACGTTTCTGACTCTCCTTGTCGGCCTGCAAAATCGCCGCATAGACGTCCGGTGATTTCGCTTCCAACCATGAGAGCAGAGTCGGTCCGAAGTTGAAGCTGATTTTCGCGTAGTTGTTGACTAGCTTAACGATGCAATTCTGCGCGTCGACAATACGGGAAACGGAGTTGGGCGCGTAGCACTCCGCGGTGATTCGTTCGTTCCAGTCGTGATAGGGCGCGGCCGAGTCCTGCAGCTCAATGGCTTCGAGCCAGGGATTTTCCCGTGGCGGTTGGTAAAAGTGGCCATGAATACAGATATAGCGGTCCATAGGAATTTTTCATTCAAGGTTCAATGTTCAAAGTTCAACGTCGGAACCGGACCTGTGTCTTCGAACCTGGAACCTTGAACGTTGAACCTTAAACGAGGCAATCCGGGCTACGGGGTAGTCATGACCCAGGTCGTTTTGCGCGGTCCGCGTGACAACACGACCACGCCGTTCGGTGAGACCGTATAGCGCTCGCGGTCTTTCTCCGCATCGTAGCCGATCTGTGTTCCGGACGGAATCACATTGGCCTTGTCGATAATTGCGCGGCGGATCTTGCATCCGCGGCCGATTTCGACCCAGTCCATAATCACGGAGTCCTCAATCTGGCTGTAGCTGTGAATCCTGACGTTTCTGCCCACCACGCAGTTGTGCACGTAACTGCCGCTGATGATGGTTCCCTCAGCGACGATCGAATTAACCGCCATGCCCTGGCGGTCTTTCCAATCGAAGACGAATTTTGCCGGCGGGTCGGCATAGCCGACCGTGCGCAACGGCCAGCTGCGGTTATACAAGTTAAACGACGGGTCGATCGAGCATAGGTCCATACTCGCTTCGTAGTACGCATCGATGGTACCCAGATCGCGCCAATAGCTCGGCTCTTCTCCTTTCGATGGAATCGGCACGCGATTCTTGCGAAAGTCATAGGCGTAAACTCTGCCGCTGTTGAGCAACTCTGGCAGGATATCACGGGCGAAATCGTGGGTGCTCGCGGGCTTCTCGGCACCGGCATTGAGCGAAGAGATCAAGACTTCGTTGTTGAAAAGGTAATTGCCCATCGACACGAGCGCATAATTCGGCTCTCCCGGGATGGATTTCGGGTTTTTCGGCTTCTCGTCAAAGCCAATGATGCGCCAATCGGCATCGACTTTGATAACGCCGAACTGGGAGGCCTCTTCGATCTTGACCGGGAGCGCGGCGATGGTGACATCGGCGGATTTTTTTTGATGCTCGTCGATCATTTGCCGGACATTCATGCGATAGATGTGATCGGCGCCGAAAACGGCGACCAATTTGGGATTGTGCCGTTCGAGCAAATACAAATTCTGATACACGCAGTCGGCGGTGCCCTGGTACCAATCTTCTCCCGAGCGCATTTGCGCCGGCACCGGAATGACAAAATGTTCGCCGAGAAAATCGGTCGTGCGCCAGCCACGGTCCAAGTGTTCCAGCAGGGACTGCGCTTTGAACTGGGTCACGACATAAATCGACAAGATGCCGGAGTTCACGAAGTTCGACAACACGAAATCGATGATACGGTAGCGGCCGCCAAAAGGCACCGCGGGTTTCGCCCGGTGCTGCGTCAGTGGATAAAGACGCTCGCCCCGTCCGCCTGCCATGATTACGCCCAGCACGTACATCATAAACCTCTTATTTTGTTTCCCCCTTAATTAACCAGCTGCCGGTACAAGTCTACATACCGTTTTGCCGATCGCTCCCAGGAAAAATCCATCGCCATGGCTCGGCGCCGCAGCGCGGTCCAGGCCGTTCGGTTGTGAAAAACCTGCAGGCTACGATCGATGGCGTCGAGCAACGCTTGCGCCTCATAAGGTTCGAACACAAATCCCGTACCGGTTTCAGCATCGGTATCGCACTGTTGCACGGTGTCTTTCAAGCCGCCCACGGCGCGCACGATCGGAATCGTACCGTACTTGAGACTGAACATCTGGTTGAGGCCACAGGGCTCGTACAGAGAAGGCATCAGAAAGAGATCGGCGCCCGCCTCGATTTGATGAGCGAGCGATTCGTCGAAGCCGATGCGCACGCCGACACGGTCGGCATAACGCGTCACGGCGCCGCCAAAGAATTGTTCGAAGCGGGTTTCGCCGGTGCCGAGCAAGATGAACTGGACATCGCGTTGCATCAGCAAGTCGAAGATGGCTTCAACCAGATCGAAGCCCTTTTGCGCGGTCAGGCGCGAGATCATCCCGATGACCGGAGAATGGTTGTTATCGGGGAGTTTAAAGATGCGCCTGAGCTTTCTTTTACACTCATCTTTCAGAGGCAAACTCTTCTCGCCGTAATGGGGCGTGATGAAGGGATCGGTCCAGGGATTCCACAGGCTGTAGTCGACCCCGTTGAGAATGCCGACGAGATCGGCCGCACGCTGCCGCACGACACCCTCGAGACCAAAGCCTTGCGCAGCCGTCATGATTTCCTGGGCATAGGAAGGACTCACCGTGGTGATTTTGTCGGCCAAAACGAGCGCTCCCTTGAGAAAATTAATATTGCCGTAAAATTCCAACTGTGGGGTGGAAAGAGCGGCATCGAGATTCAATAGATGCCAGTCGTGCGGCTGGAAAATTCCTTGAAAGCCCAAATTGTGGAGCGTAAAAACGCTCTTTGCTCCGGCCATCTCGAGGTAACGGCTGGTTTGAGTCTTGAGAAAGACGATGGCTAAAGCGGTTTGCCAGTCGTGGCAATGAACGACATCGACCCGTTGGTGGCGGAGCAGTTCTAAAGCGGCCCGGCTAAAAAAAACAAAGCGTTCGGCGTTGTCTGGATAGTCGCCCGTGGCCGTGCCGTAGAGAGATTCTCGATCGAAGTACCGATCGGCGCGAATCAGATAGACGAGGACACCGTTGCCGAGGGTGCTCTGAAGCACCGTGGCCTCCTGTTGGCGATTGGAAACTGGCACTGAAAGTTTTATCGGGCTTTCGCGCAGGGCAAATTCGCTCTGGAGGACGCAGCGGTAAGCCGGCGCGATGACGCAGATTTCATGGCCGAGTCGTTCTAAAGCGACCGAGAGCGTGCCGATCACGTCAGCCAATCCGCCGGTCTTCGCGAACGGACTGACCTCCGAGGCGATCATGGCGATCTTCATGTTGCGTCGCGTGGATTCGCGATCAATTCAGGCACGACCGATGATTCGACACGGTCACAATTGATGCGTAAAAAATAGCACCGACAGCGGCGGCAGCGTGAGCATCAGAGAAAAAGGCCGAGCGTGCAATCCGTCTCCCATAGCTTCGACGCCGCCACTGTTACCCATGCCGCTGCCGCCGTATTCCAGTGCGTCGCTGTTCAAGACTTCGCGCCAAAAGCCCGGCCGCGGGGCGCCGATGCGATAGCCTAAACGGGGGACAGGGGTGAAATTGCACGCGGCAAGCACTAATGTCGAAGTCGACCGGCCCTTACGGATCAGGCTTACGACACTGCCGGCGGCATCGCCGCAGTCGATCCATTCAAAACCCGCCGGTTCGCAGTCGAGCTCGTACAAGGCCGGCTCACGGCGATAGAACCAATTCAGATCCTGCAGCCATTTGTGCACGCCGGCATGGGATGGGTAGGCTAGCAGATCCCAGTCGAGGCTCGTGTCGTGGACCCATTCCCGCCGTTGCCCGAACTCCCCGCCCATGAAGAGTAGTTTCTTCGCGGGTTGGGCGTACATGTAGCCGAACAACGCCCGCAGGTTGGCGAACTTCTGCCAGTCATCGCCGGACATTTTTTCCAACAGAGAACCCTTGCCGTAGACGACTTCGTCATGGGAGAGCGGCAGAACAAAGTTTTCATGGAAGGCATAGAGCATGCGAAAAGTCAGATTGTTTTGATGGTAGCGCCGATGCACCGAATCCTTTTGCATGTATTCGAGGGTGTCATGCATCCAACCCATGTCCCACTTGAGGCCAAAACCGAGGCCGCCGACGTAGCTCGGTCGCGAAACCATCGGCCAGGCAGTCGATTCCTCGGCGATGGTTTGCACGTCCGGATGATATCGATAGACCGATTCATTCAGGCGGCGCAAAAATTCAATGGCCTCGATATTTTCCCGGCCGCCGTATTTATTGGGAATCCACTCGCCGTCTTGGCGCGCGTAGTCAAGATAAATTAGAGATGCCACCGCGTCGACGCGCAAGCCGTCGACATGATAGCGATCGAGCCAGAAGAGCGCGTTGCTGACCAAAAAACTCTGCACTTCTTTGCGGCCGTAGTTGAAAATGTAGCTTTTCCATTCCGGGTGATAGCCTTGACGCGAATCGGCATGCTCGTAGAGATGCGTGCCATCAAAAAATGCCAGGCCATGTTCGTCGCTGGGAAAATGAGAAGGCACCCAGTCGAGAATGACGCCGATGCCGCGCTGATGCAGGACATCGATCAGGTACATGAAGTCTTGCGGTGTGCCAAAGTTGGCCGACGGCGCAAAATAACCGGTAACCTGATAACCCCATGAACCAAAGAACGGATGATCCATCACCGGCAACAATTCGACGTGCGTGAAACCCAAGCGCTCCAGGTAGTCGGCCAGCTGTGGCGCCAGCTCCTGATAGGAGAGCGAACGGTTACCTTCATGGCCAACACGTCGCCATGAGCCCAGGTGCATCTCATAGATGGCCATCGGCTTATCGAGTCTGTTGCAGCGATGGCGATTCGCCATCCAGTCGGCGTCACTCCAGACGTAATCGAGATCCCAGACAATCGAGGCGGTCTTTGGTGGAATTTCGTTGAAGATGGAGAGTGGATCGGCCTTGTCCGCTCGGTAACCCTGAAAACGGGAGGCAACGTGGTATTTGTATAGCGTACCCTTGCCAATGCCGGGAAAAAAACCTTCCCAGATTCCAGATTGCCCGCGTGGAGCTAAGAGATGGCTCGATTTGTTCCAGCCATTGAAATCGCCGATGACGAAAACCTGCTCGGCATCGGGCGCCCATACGGCGAACTGCGTGCCCACCGTGTCGCCGTCCGTAACGACGTGGGAACCGAGCTTGTCGTAGAGCCGAAAGTGACTGCCTTCATTAAAAAGATAGATATCGTCGTCGGTGAGCAGATTCATAGTTGTTCAGGCTGTTGAAAGACGTTTTTCCACGTTTCGACAGGCTCAGCATGAACGGTAAGTCATCAACGATTTCGTACCTCAGCCCGTTCGCCCTGAGACTCTCTAAGGGCGAACTTCGAGCTTTTCAAATGCCCCGTGTTCATCTGAAGTCCAGAAATATTTTATTCCATCCGGCCGCGCTTGTCGCGTATGGTCTTCAAAATCTCCACCAGCCGATCCATCTCGCGAATTTCTTCCGTCGAGAAGCGAGCCTTGCGTTGCCAATTGGGCCGTTCATGCCAAGTGCCGGGGACATTCTGCGGAGCGGGCTCGAGCCATAGATCTTCCAGATTGACCAACATAAAGGCTTCATCTTCTCGGGCTAAAAATGTCAGCCACGCCTGCAGCACGGCCGCCGCGGAAGCATCTTCGCTGAGCAAACCACGCGAGCGCAGAAAGCCGGTCAGCGCCTCCCTCTGGGCGGCACGGTACTGTTGCTCGTTGTGCGCTTGGCTGTCGTCGAGCGAGCCCAGCGCCACGCGGTCGTGAATATCGCTGCCAGTCCAAAAGCCCATAAACGTTGGAGTGTCATGGGTGTTGAGGCTAGCAACCGTATTTGCCGGAACGGCATCGAGCGCTCTCTCTGAGTCGGTATTCACGCCGAATTGACCGACGTGCATGCCGAGAATCCCATGTCGCTCCAACGCTTCATTGACATAGGGCGGTACAGTGCCGAGGTTCTCGCCGACGATCTGCACTCGGTGGCGGTGCGATTCCAAATTCAAGATCGCGTAAAATTCCTCCTCGCGGTGATGAACGTACAAGCCTTCAGCGGCGCTGAATCCTTCAGGCACCCAAAACGTCCGATGCCAGCCCATCACGTGGTCGATGCGCAGCATGCCGGCCGAGGCCATATGATGGCGTAAGCAATCGATGTAATAACGGTAGCCCTGACGTCGAATCACTTCGGGATGCAGCGGTGGAAAGCCCCAGTTTTGCCCTTTGATAAAGAGACCGTCAGGCGGCGCGCCGCCATTCGCGCCTAACACAAACAGTTCGCGCTCGCGCCAGACATCGTAGCCGTCGCGATTGACGCCCAGCGGAAAATCGAGATACAGGGCGATGCCACGATTCCGTGCTTTGTCTCGAAGACTACGAGCTTGCTCGACGCACTGCCATTGGACGTAAAGATGGTATTGTTTAGCGCTTTCATCGTAGGCGTTTAGACTCAGGATGCCGTCGCGGCCAGGCGCCTTCCATTTGAGCCAGCTCTTTCGTTCGCGCTCGACTTTGGCGCGGAACGCTGCGTAGTCGTTAGCGCGACGATGCGTCGCAACAAATTTCTCAAAACTCTCTCGGCGCTCGGAAGTTTGTGTCAGCAGAAAACGCAGCAGCGCTTCAAGAACTTTGCGCTTAAGCGCCATCGCTCTGCGGTAATCGACCAAGACCGCATTGCGCACGCTCGCCAATTCTTTTTGAAAGTCAGCGGCCTCGCACACGGCTCGGGCGGCCGAACACTCGGCCAGTTCGGGAATCTTGGTTACGTCGAGAAAAAGTTCATTCCAGTAAAGTCGGCTCACCGGCGCGTAGGGGCTTGGATCGAACGGCTCATCCAGGAAGCTCGCCAGCATCGGCAACGTGGCGACCGCGTCGCCATTGAGTTCGCCGACATAATCAACCAGCGTCGCCAAGTCGGAAAAGTTGCCGGTGCCCCAACTCTGTTGCGACCAGAGAGAATAGAGCGGACAGAAAACGCCCCAGCGCTTGCCGTTTGTATCGGCGGGCGCGTAGGCCCGTTGCGGCGCCGAAAAAAGATAGGACTCTAATTTGGTATCGCCAAACTGCAGTTGTAGCCGGTGGTAACCGAGAGGGATCTTCGCGTCGACGATTAACCGCCGGGCGACGTAGCGGGCGCCTTCCACATCGCGCGATTCAGGTTTCGTGGCTGGTTCATCCTGGCACGTTCCTTCGTGCCGTTCGCCGGTTTCAAGGACGATGTGATATTTCGGGCGCGTTTCAGCGAGACGGTAGGGCAGGCGAACCTTCATTTGCAACGGATTGCCTTGCCAGGCGATGACCACCGGCTCGACCGCGCGCTGCCACAAAGCCTGTCTACGTTGGCGCCATGCGCTCGGCAGATCGTTCAAAGTCTCGAGCGGCGCGCCCAACGATCGAAGCACCAATATAATAGATTCAAGCGGTGGCTCTCGCAGCTGGCCTAAACCGTCACGATAGACGGTTTGGACGTTGTGCAGACGGGCGAGATTGTGCAGTAGCTTGGGAGCGGTCATGCCGGCAGCCTGTATGTCAAATAGTTTAGCAAAACATTCCGGCAATTATTACTCTCAGATGCACCGGATTAAAATGTTTGTGCCAGCAGCCGCGCATCGCTGGCGGTGAGCGCTTCCGAATGGGTGCCAAAAGAAACAGTCGTCTACACTAATCGCACCCAGGATTTCTGTAGTGAAGTGGCATAGCCGACTTCAGTGGCGTGGGAAACGCCGGCGGCGTGGAGATCGTCGACAAGTTTTGCCGCGTGCCGTTTGGCGACAGCGAGCAGGAGGCCGCCCGAAGTTTGCGGATCGAGGGCCACTTGGATTAGACCTTCACGGATCGATTTGTCGATGACCATCTTGTCATTCAGGTATTCCTGGTTCCGTTTGCAGCCGCCGGTGATATACCCCTTCTCCGCTAGGCGCGGCGCTCTGCGGAGCAGCGGCAGCTTGGCCGATTCGATCACCAAAGTCACGCCGCTGCCGCTGGCCATCCCCAAAGCATGGCCAAGAATGCCGAAGCCGGTGACGTCGGAACAGGCATGAACGGGATGTCTGCGCGCGACCAACGACGCCGCAGCGTTCAGCGTGGTCATGGACTTCACTGCCTCATTGACGCTCTCTTCCGATGCTTTACCTTTTTTGAGAGCGGTCGTGATGATACCCGTGCCGAGTGGCTTGGTGAGAATGAGCACGTCGCCTTCCTGGACGCCGACGTTGCGAAAGATTTTATCTGGGTGGATGACCCCGGTGACCGCCATGCCGAATTTGATTTCTTCGTCGATGATGCTGTGGCCGCCGATGACCACCGCGCCACTTTCCATCACCTTGTCGGCGCCGCCCTTGAGGATCTCGCCGAGGATTTCGATGTCCATCTTGCCCTTGGGAAAGCACACGATGTTCATGCAGGTCTTGGGCTCGCCGCCCATGGCGTAGACATCGCTCAGTGAATTTGCCGCCGAGATTTGACCGAACACATACGGGTCGTCGACGATGGGTGTAAAAAAATCCACCGTGTTGACGATGGCGAGATCGGGGCGCAGCCGATACACCCCGGCGTCGTCGCCGGTTTCGGTGCCGACGAGCATGTCGGGGTTCTTAAACTTGGGCAGGTCGTGCAAAACTTGCACGAGGTCGGCGGGGCCGAGCTTGGCGGCTCAACCCGCGGCCTTGACCTCTTGCGTCAGCCGCACGGTTTTCTTTTTCTTCAAGATCATGATTCGACAACTGTAGATCGAAGACTATGCGTTTTCAATGCGACGAGGCCGGCTTCTCGACTGATGATGGAGACTTCAGGCGCCGGATATCACCGATTCGAATCGTGAGACCGTCGCGGTCGAAATATTCCAATAGCGGGATGGTGTACTTGCGGCTGGAACCGATGAGATCGCGAAAGGACCCCGCGGTCATTTCGCCCTTTTCGGTTAAATGCTTCCTCAATGTCTGCCTTAGCTGGTCGATGCTGCTGGCGAGGAAATACATGTCCGTGGTGACGCGGACGACGGAGCCTTCGCGTTCTAGAAGGCGGATCACTTCGTTCATTCGATTGCGCGGAACGCCAGCCTGTTTTTCGATCTCTTTTAAATCCGGGGGCGCCAACGGTTGTTCGCCGAGTATTTTCTTGATCTTTTCCATCAGCGTTTTTTCTTGGCCACCAAGTTGGACGCGGTGGCTGGCCAGCCGCAGGAGGCTTTCTTCCTTGGCAATCGCTTTCTCGCCGAGCAGCATCTCCACGACGACGCGAAAAATTTTTGGTGAGAGTTGATAGACAAGCTTACCGCGCAATTCTTCCATGTCCATGCCCGGAAGGAGAGGATGGCCGGCGTGAAATTCCTTCAAAGTCCCGAGTATCTGCTCCTTGAGGCGGTGCCATTTGCTCTCAGTGGTATAGACCCTTTCACCTTCGCCGCTCAGAACGCGGAGGTTTTTCATCGCATCGATGGCATCGCGGATGATTTCTTCTTTCACATTGAGAAACTGGTGGATCGCTTCGATGGGCAGCGCAAAGGATTCGCTTTCATCGAGAAAAGTTTCCGTGAGGCGCGTCAGATCACCGCGATGCAGCGCTTCGAGGCGGCTTGGCAGTTCGCGCTCGCCGCGTTTGTGCCGCTTGGCCCAAGGGTTGATGACGAATCCGCCAGCTAGTGTCTTCTGCGCGGTCTCGTCGCGCACAATGAAATGATCGTTGCGCAATGCCGGCAGCGATTCGGCAATCGTGATTTGACAATAGGCTAGTTGCTTGGGCTCGATTTTTTCTGCCGCGCTGAGGATAACGATCTTGCCAAGCCGTTCGGCAGTGCCGAGATGGATGCGCACGCGCTGATGGTTCTTGATGCCCTTGGCGGCTGCCGGTCGAACCTCCAGATAAGCGTCGAAGCGATCCGTCACGAGGGAAATTTTTTCGTGGCAAATCACGTGACCGCGTGCGATGTCGGCGCGCTCGGGACCGGTGAGATTCATCGCGACGCGTTGTCCCCAACCCGCGCTGTCGACGGATTTGCCGTGAACCTGCAGGCTACGCACGCGGAACAAATGGTTGCCAGGCAAACAACGCACTTGCTCGCCGACTCTAACTTCGCCGCTCAAAGCCGTGCCAGTAACGACGACGCCGTGTCCTTGCAGGACAAAGGCGCGGTCAACCGGAAGACGGAAGTAACCGTTCGGCGCCGGCTTGGTGTGACTCCTCAAGATTTGCGCTATGCGATCTTTAAGCTCGCCGACGCCTTGCCCGGTGATTGATGACACGGCGATTTTCGGCGAGTCCTCCAATGTCGTGCCAAGGGTCAGGATTTCGATCTCCTCTTCAACTTCGGCGATGCGCGCGGGTGGCACCAAGTCCGCCTTAGTGATCACGAAGATTGCCATTTTGACGCCGAGCAGATGAACGATATCCAAATGCTCCTCAGTCTGCGGCATGACGCCGTCGTCGGCGGCGACGGTGAACAAGACGAGATCAATACCATGGGCCCCCGCCAGCATGTTCTTGATAAAACGCTCGTGACCGGGTACGTCGACGATACCCGCTGAACTGCCGTCCGGCAGATCGAAGTGGGCGAAGCCCAAATCGATGGAAATACCACGCTCTTTTTCCTCCTTGAGCCGGTCAGTGTCCTGCCCGGTGAGGGCTTTGATCAAACTAGTCTTGCCGTGGTCGATATGGCCGGCGGTGCCGATGATGTAGGGCATGCTAAGATTTTAAGGTTTCGATCCTTCGACGTTGCTCAGGACAAGTTTTGGATTTTGGATTCCGTGGAACCAGATTGTGACGATCGAGTCTATTCACGGACAAATTTAGGAATCAAATCTTCAGCGTCAAAAATTGTTCTTAGATCGAGGAGGAAACGATCGTCATTGATTCTGCCGATAATCGGCGGATGCGCCGCGCGAAATTTTTGCGCGATGATGTTGGCGCTCAGCTTTGGATGCTCAACGCTGACGACGACCGTCGGCAACTCTTCAATCGGCAGAGCGCCGCTGCCGATCTGCGCCGTGGACGGTTGCAGTTGAACACGGAATCCTTGCCCCAGCGCGGCCTCAAGCTTCGGTAAAAGTTCGTCGCCCAACGCGCGAATTTCGTCCAGCGGCCGCGTAAAGGCCCGGAGCGTGGGGATCTCCTGAACGATGGCCGGCGATTGTCGGTAACGGCGCAGCGTCGCTTCAAGCGCAGCAAGCGTCAACTTGCCGCAGCGCAGGGCGCGTTGTAGATGATTTTTGTTCATCCTGCCGATCAAGGCCTTCTTCCCGACCATCAAGCCCGCTTGCGGCCCGCCGAGAATCTTGTCGCCGCTGAATGTAACGACCTCCGCGCCGGCTTGAATTCTGTCGGCGACGATCGGTTCCTTTGGCAAGCCATATTTACTCAAATCGATAAGTGCGCCGCTGCCCAAGTCTTCCATCACCGGCAGATTGTGCTTCTTGCCGATCGCGACCAGTTCTTCGAGCGTCACTTCCGCGGTAAAGCCGACGACCTTGTAATTGCTAGTGTGGACTTTAAGCAGCAGCGCGGTTTTTTCATTGATGGCATTTTCGTAGTCCGCCGGATGCGTGCGATTGGTACTGCCGACTTCTTTCAGAATCGCTCCGCTCTTGGCCATGATTTCGGGAATGCGAAACGAGCCGCCGATTTCGATCAACTCGCCGCGCGAAACGATCACTTCTTTGCCTTCGGCCAACGTGTTCAAGCCGAGCAAGATCGCGGCGGCGTTGTTGTTCACCACCGTTGCAGCTTCAGCGCCGGTGAGATGAACGAGCAGCTCTTCGAGCGTTTCTTCTCGTTTGCCGCGTTTACCCGCGACCAAGTCGTATTCCAAATTAATCGGGTGATCGGCCACGGCCAGCATCGCGTCGATGGCGGCTTGTGATAGCAAGGCGCGGCCCAAGTTGGTGTGCAGGATCGTTCCCGTGGCGTTGACGACCCGAGTATGGCCCGGCTGGCTGTCGGTGACAATGCGGTTTTGGACCCGTTCGATGATGGATTCTTCGCCCAGGTCAATGGCCCGACTACCTTGTCTGATTTCGGCGCGAAGCTGGTCGAGAACCAAGCGGCATTGCTCGGTGATATATTCCCGAGAGTAACGCATCACCAGTGACGCGCAATGAACATGCTTGAGTAGGCGATCGATCGAGGGAAGCTCGCGCAGAAGATTCGCGGTCTGATCGGCCATGAGGAATCAAAGATTTGCACAGGGATGGGCTAAATTCAACATGACATTTGGCTGTGAGAATTCATGCGCGATCGTCGGTTCTCCATATTTGACAAGCGCAGACACCTTCCATAGAGTTCTGCACAACATAGACGGTCGTTCAATCAATTTGAGATGGATCGCGTTTCCGAAACAAAAACTGCTTCTGAAAGCAAAGATACTCGCGCAACGATCGTTGATTTGCTGCGCAGCCGCAACAAAAAAGCCCGCTTCATGACCGAGTTATACGCTTCGCTGGGGCGCTGCAAGATTAATACGGAGGAAGCTGATCGCGCGCTTGCGGAGCTGGAAGCTGAAGGCGCGGTGATGATCCGCGATCATTTTTGCGCCGATCCACACCTTACCGGCGTCGATCTCAGAGTCGTTGCGCTCGTGGAACACAACGAAGCCCAAGATCCACAGGTGAGCGCAATCCGGCAGATCGATGAGGCCTGGAACAAGTGGTTGAGTGAGTATCTGGCGAATCACAGATGCGGCTAGCACGGCAGTGGCGCCGCGCGTTCAAATAGTTCAAAGCGTTCAAGACGTTCAAATCGTCTGTAGAATTCAAGTCGTTTACTGCGCCATTCAAGAACAGGTTTTGTGATCTAATCGACTTGAACGTTTTGAACGACTGGAACGGTTTGAACTCAGAGGTGGTGGAGGGCGGATAACAAAGGGGGGTAAAGAATTGCGTGTAGCGGTTGATATCGGCGGGACGTTTACGGACGTAGTGGTGTTCGACGAGGCGAACGGTTCATTGGTGTTGGCCAAGGCGCTGTCGACGCCGGCGGAGTTGGCGCGGGGGGTCTTGGACGGGTTGACGAAAGCCGCGGTTCGATTCGACCAGGTTTCCACGTTGATTCACGGTTCTACGGTCGTCATCAACGCGATCATCGAGCGTAAAGGCGCCAAGACCGCGCTAGTGACCACCAAGGGATTTCGCGACGTTTACGAGATCGGTCGCATCAATCGGCCGGAGTCCTTCAATCCGCGTTTTCGTAAGCATCGCCCTCTGGTGCCCCGGGAAGACATTTTTGAAGTTACCGAGCGGATGCTCGCCGACGGCTCGGTGCGCACGCCGTTTGACGAAGGAGAGGCGCGCGAGGTGGCGCGCATCATAAAGGAAGAAGGCTTCGAAGCCGTAGCGGTACTGTTTCTCCATGCCTACCGCGCGCCCGAGCACGAGGTCCGCATGTGCGAGATCTTGCGCGAAACCGGCCCGAATCTTTTCATCAGTGCTTCCCATGAACTCTCTCGTGAGTACCGTGAATACGAAAGGACCTCGACCGTGGCGGCCAATGCCTACGTTGGTCCGAACGTTTCCCAATATCTTGGGGATTTGGAGCGGCGCCTGCGCGCCAACCAATTCGCCGGCAATTTGATGATCATGCAATCCAACGGCGGTTTGTCCGACGTCGAGATTGCACGGCGGCAGTGCATCCAAATGATGGAGTCGGGTCCGGCGGGCGGCGTCGTCGGGACGATGGCGCTCTGCGAGATATTGGATCTCGACGCCGCCATCGCTTTCGACATGGGCGGCACGACGGCCAAAGCCAGTGTGATTCGGCGCGGCGAGCCGAGCCTTTCGCCGGATTATTTCATCGGCGGTTACAACGAAGGGCTTGCGATCCGCATCCCGGTTCTCGACATCGTCGAAGTCGGCACCGGTGGCGGTAGCATCGCATGGCTTGATGAAGGCGGCGGTCTACACGTCGGTCCGCGCAGCGCAGGCGCGGAGCCGGGCCCGGCGAGTTATGGGCGGGGAGGAACGGAGCCGACGGTCACTGACGCGAATGTGATTCTCGGGCGGCTTTCGCCTGAGCGTTTTCTCGGCGGCGAGATGCGCCTCGATCGCAACGCAGCCGTAACGGCGTTGCGCGATCGAATGGCCCAACCGCTCAATGTAAATCTCGAACGTGCGGCCGCAGGCATGCTTCAGGTGGCCACGTCGGCAATGGCCAATGCAGTGCGTCACGTGACGCTCGAGCGCGGCCTGGACCCGCGCGACTTCACTTTGGTTGCTTACGGCGGCGGCGGTCCGCTGCACGCCGCATCGGTCGCAAAAGAGCTTTCGATCGGAAAAATTATCATTCCGAGCGCGCCCGGGCATTTCTCAGCGCTTGGCATGCTGATGGCAGATCTGCGCCGCGACTATGTCCAGACACTGTTCGAACGGATGGACGACCTCGAAATGTTCCAGCTGGAGGACCAGTTTAAAAAACTCGAAGCCGAAGGCCAAGCGGCTCTTGAAGCGTCGGGTATTCCCACTGATCGGATCGTCTTCGAGCGCGCAGCCGACATGCGTTACGTGGGCCAGGAACACGCAGTGGCGGTACGGATGCCCGCCAGCGTTGGTGATGAATCGTCGCGCGCGGAGATCAAGCGCCTCTTCGACGAAGCTCATGAGCTGCGCTACAGCCATAGCGCGCCGGAAGAATCGGCCGACATCGTGAGCTTGCGCGTGTCGGCAATAGGGCGATTAGGCAAACCGCAGTTTCCGCAAATTCCACAAGGACAAACGACACCGCCGGCAAACGCCCGCCGCGGCGTTCGAGCGGTGATCTTCGAAGGTGCGGGAGCGGTCGAGGCGCCGGTATACGATCGGACCAAACTCCTGCAAAACAATGTCATCAGCGGACCGGCGATCATCGAAGAAGTCGCGTCGACGACCGTGGTAGAGCCGGGCGACACGGTGACGGTCAATGCGTTCGGGCATCTGGTTATGCAGCTCAATAGCGCGCAATGAACGCGCGCTGTTCAAGCCGTTCAAACAGTTCAAATCGTTCAAGACGTTTGGAGAAAATCGATTCGAGTCGTGAGATATGAAATCTGAGATTGGTAATTCTGAGCGCAGCGAGGAAAGAGTTGATGCTTTTACCGCCGAGGTGATTCGCAGCGCATTGGTGGCGATCACCGGTGAGATGAAAACCAACTTGATGCGCACGGCGTACCACACGATCATCTACGAAGCGGAAGACTTCACCGTCGGACTCTTCGATGGCGACGGCAACACGATTTCCATCGGACTCGGGTTGCCGATGTTTATTCGCGGCCTGTCCGACGCCATCAAGGCGAAGATCGCGTTCTGGGGCCGGGAAAATATCGAACCCGGCGACATTCTTTTAACCAACGATAGTTACACCATGGGCAGCCACTTGAATCACATGATTTTTACGCTGCCGATTTTCAACGACGGCGAGCTGGTGGCGTTTTCTTCTTCGATGGCGCACTGGCAGGACGTCGGCGGCCAGCTCGGCGGCGTGACCCGCGATATTTTTTCCGAAGGATTGCAACTGCCGTTCGTGAAAAGTTTCCGCGCCGGCAAGGAAAATCCCGAGATCACTGCGATCATCAAAGCCAACGTGCGCGTGCCCGAGCGAGCGATGGGAGACATGCGCGCGCAGCTGGCGTCGATCCGGACGGGCGAACGACGCGTGATGCGCTTGTTAAAGCGTTACGGCAACGCGGCATTCAAAGAGAGCATCCGGCTGATCTATGAGCAGAGCGAGAAATTGGCGCGCGCGGCGGTAGAGAAGATTCCCGACGGCGTTTACGAAGCCGAGTCATTCATGGATGACGACGGCGTCAACCTCGGCAAACATATCCCGATTAGAGTTCGTGTCGAAGTCACTGGCGACAAAATGACGATCGACCTCTCCGGGGTCAGCCCGCAAGTGGCCGGATTTTACAATTCCGGCATAACCGCCGGCCGCTCCGCCGCCGAGGTTGTTTTTAAATGCATCACCGCGCCTTTGCTCTTGCCGATCAATGACGGTTCGTTTCGGCCGCTCAAGATAATCCTACCTCCCGGACGGGTCGTGAGCGCGGTGAAGCCGGCGCCGGTGCGTGTTTGGATGACAGTGCCGATGACCGTGTGCGACACGATTTTTCGCGCGCTGGCTCCTGCCTGTCCGGAGCGCACGATTGCCGGACATTACGCCGACCTCTGCACCGTTAACCCGCACGGCTTCGATGCGGCGACGGGACGCTTTTTCTGGTCGCACATTGGCCATCCGGGCGGCGGTTGGGGCGCGAAATCCGACGAGGATGGTATGAGCGCGACGGTCTGCCTAAATGACGGCGATACGCACAATTCTCCTGTGGAAGCCACCGAGGCAAAAAGTCCGATTCTCGTCGAACGAAGAACCTTACGCCAAGACTCCGGCGGTGCCGGAAAATTCCGCGGCGGCCTCGGCGTGGCGAACGAGGTGCGCATGCGCAGGACGGCGACGATCCACGCCCATGTGGAGCGTACGATCTGCGCTCCTTGGGGATTGCATGGCGGCAAGGATGCGCTGGCGAATCGAATCTCGATATCTCGTAACGATGGCACGGTGGAAAAATTTCCCACGGGAAAAATCAAACCGACAGAGATCGACACGGGTGACGCGTTTTTGATCGAGACCGCCGGTGGCGGCGGTTTCTGGAGTCCGCTGGAGCGCAACGCCGAGCGCGTGCTCGCCGATGTGCGCGCAGGTTACGTGTCGCTGGAAGCGGCGCGCCGCGACTATGGGGTCGTGATCGAGCAGCAAGGACGTCGTTTCAAGCTTGATCTTGAGGCAACAGCGGCGCTGCGGCGAGGGGGCAACCAATAAAGAAACCGCGTATTCAGCACAGCGACACGAAGCGCACCCCCTCCTTCATCCTCCCCCGCATGCGGGGGAGGAAAGAGGTGGGGTGATCGCGCTTCGTGATCTTTTCGTGGTGACAAAGTGTGTTGTCAAACGGAAGAAGGTGACCCATGAAGCAGCTCACAGCTAATGTCTTCGTGGAGACCGGGCTGAAGGGCGCCAATCACGGGCTCGTCACTACTTCGGATGGCGTCGTCTTAATCGACACTCCGCACAAGCCGAGCGACGCGCTGCGGCTGAGAGGAGACATCGAGGGGCGCGCGCGGCTGCGCTACATCATCAACACCGAGCCCCACGGTGATCATTGGAGCGGCAATGCGTTCTTCAATGTTCCAGTGGTCGCTCACGAAGGAGTGAGGTCGCGCATTTTGGCTACAGATCTGGCCGCGCATGTTGCTCGCGTAGCGTCGTTCGGACCCGAAGAGCCAAAACTGCTGGAAAACTATAAGCCCAACGCGCCGGTGATCACGTTTCAGAGCGACATGACCTTGCACGTGGGAAATCACACCTTCCGCATGGTGCACATGCCCGGCCATACGCCCTATCAGGCCGCCGTGATCGTGGAAGAAGAGGGCGTCGTTTTCACTAGCGACAACATCTTCTGCAAGGTGCAGACTTGGCTCCAAGAAGCCAATCCTAATCTCTGGCTGAATGCCCTCGAGTCACTGCGCGCTCTCCGAGAGGAGACATTTGTTCCTGGTCACGGCCCGGTGTGTGACAAGAAATATCTCGATGAGCAAGGCTCGTTCATTCGAGAATGGCTGGACTACGTGCGCAACGGGGTCGAGCGTGGGATGAATAAAGAGGAATGCGTGGCCAATCTCACCGCGATGACGGAGAGATATCCAATGGACGTCGGCCAGGACGGCATGGCACCGTACGTGATGCGGCTGAACGTCGCCAATCTCTATGATTACTTGACCGGCGCGGGAATCCACAAGCGAGGCTAGGAAATTTTGGATTTTGGATTGGGGGAGAAGATACATAAAAGAATTCAGATTCGATTCCTCGCTCCGATAATCTAAAATCGAAAATCCAAAATCCAAAATTGCTGGCAGGTGCCGTAGAATATTGCGTCCAGTTAGTCATAACGGCAGCGAAACTCGAAGAGGATGACAGAAACAACGACCAAAGCCAGTGTCGACGCTTTCACCGCCGAGGTGATCCGCAGCACGGTGGTGGCGATTACCGATGAGATGAAGACCAATCTCATGCGCACTGCCTACAACATGATCATCTACGAGGCGGAGGATTTCACCGTCGGCCTGTTCGACTCCGACGGCAACGCGATTTCGATTGGTTTGGGGCTGCCGATGTTTATTCGCGGTCTCTCGGATGCGATCAAGGCCAAGCTCACCCACTGGGGCAAGGAGAATATTTTTCCCGGCGACATTCTTCTCACCAACGATCCGCAGGTGATGGGCAGCCACTTAAATCATATGATTTTCACCTTGCCGGTTTTTCACGACGGCGAGCTTGTCGCTTTTTCGTCGTCGATGGGGCACTGGCAGGACGTCGGCGGCGTACTCGGCGCGGTGACGCGGGACATTTTTTCCGAAGGGCTGCAGATGCCGTTCGTGAAAATTTTCAAGAACGGCAAGCAGGACGCTGAGCTGACGGCGATCATTCGCAGTAACTGCCGCTTGCCGGAATTTGCCATGGGTGACTTCCGCGCTCAGATCGCGGCGATCCGCACCGGCGAGCGGCGCTTAACGCAATTGCTCCAGCGCTATGGCGGCGAGACGTTCAAAGAGTCCGTGCGGCTGATTTTTGATCAGAGCGAAAAGCTGGCGCGCGCTGCGGTAGAAAAAATTCCCGACGGCGTTTACGAAGCCGAATCGTTCATGGACGACGACGGCGTCAACCTGGGCAAGCATGTGCCGATCAAAGTTCGCGTCGAAGTGCGGGGCGACGAGATGACCGTCGACTTGAGCGGCGTAAGTCCGCAAGTGGCGGGGCCGTATAATTCAGGCTCGACGGCAGGCCGTTCGGCATCTGAAGTCGCTTTCAAGTTTCTCACGACGCCGTTGCTTCTGCCGATCAACCACGGCTCTTTCCGGCCGCTCAAAGTCGTATTGCCGCCGGGACGCATCGTGAGCGCCACCAAGCCGGCGCCGGTGCGCACCTGGATGACTGTGCCGATGACGGTTGCGGATACAATCTTCAAAGCACTCGCGCCGGCTTGTCCCGACAACGTGATGGCGGGACAACACGCGGACCTCGCAGCGCCGCGCACTTTCGGTCTCGATCCCAAGACGGGTCGCGCGTTTCATTTTCCGGCGACGCTTTCGGGCGGCGGTTGGGGTGCTTTGCACGACCGCGACGGACAAAACGCGACGTTTTGCATCAACGACGGCGATACGCATAACACGCCGGTGGAAGCGGGCGAAGGAAAGGGGCCGATATTCATCTCATACCGACAACTGCGCCAGGACTCCGGCGGTCCCGGCAAGTTTCGCGGCGGACTCGGCGTAGCGCAGGAAGTGCGGATGCTCTCGCAGGGCAGTGTTCAATCCGCGATCGAGCGAACTCTCTGCGCGCCTTGGGGACTGCACGGCGGTAAAGACGCGATGGCCAATCGCTTCAGCATCGTGCGCAAGGAGGGTGCTGTGCAGAGATTGCCGACCGGCAAGACCACCGTCCATGTCGCTCTCGCGGTCGGTGACGGTTTCCTCGTCGAAGTGGGCGGTGGCGGCGGGTTTTGGGATCCGTTGGAACGAGATCCGGAGCGTGTCCTCGCCGACGTGCGCTCCGGCTACGTTTCGCTCGAAGCAGCGCGGCGCGATTACGGCGTGGTGATTCGGCAGAATGGACGCAAGTTCGAGCTGGATGTTGCGGCTACACAACACCTACGGCGACACCACCACTAATGTGACGGCGAACGGCATTTTGCTCCCTCGCCCGCTTGCGGGAGAGGGAAGGGGTGAGGGTGCTGAGTGAAGCACCCCCCTCACCCTTGCCCTCTCCCCCACGAAACGTGGTGGCGAGGGAATGCTTTTGCACAGGTTCGGCAGTTTAATGAGTTTCAGAGCGGCCGACTATAAAATCGAAAAGCTGAGGGCGGATCGATGTTAAAGAAAAATAAACGGCTGACGTTCTGCTCGGTTGCAATTTTTGGGGCAGCATTTCTTTTGTCTGATTCTAGATCTCCCGGATTCGGCCAAGAAACTCGAGCCAGGATCCGGATTTCCTATCCCAACATTTCCATTTGCTGCTTGGCTCTATTTGCCGCCCAGCAATGGAAAATCTTCGAGCAAAACGGCCTCGACGTCGAAAGTATTCAGATGCGCTCGCAAGCGGCCAATTCCGCGTTGGCGAGCGGCGATATTCACTACGTTGCCGGCGTCGGCCCCAACTCGGTTGCGGCAACGCTCAGGGGATTGCCTTCTAAGGCCGTCTGGTTCGCGTCGGAGTCACTGATCTACACGGTTCTCGCTCGCCCAGAGTTTAAGACGCTAAAAGAGTTGCGCGGTAAGCGCATCGGTCTCACCGGTCTGGGCGGAACGTCGGACGTAGCACTGCGCATCGCTTTGGAAGCGGTCGGCGAGAATCCCAAAGACTTCGTCATTGTCGCCTTGGGCGCGCCGCAGCTAATGAGCGGATTGGAGAATGGCAGCATCGAAGCCGCGCAGCTGAACTCGCCGCTGAATTATCACGCGAAGAAAAAAGGGTTTCGCCCGCTACTAGAAATCGGCGATCACGTGCAAATGCCTCTTGGCGGACTCACGGCGTCGAATACTTCCATCCAGAGCCGCACGAATGAGTTAAGGCGCGTGCTGCGTTCCCTGCAAACGGCGAAGAGAGCGCTGCTGCAGTCGAAGGAGAAAAGCATCGACTTAATCATGCGCACCATTCGCGTCGACCGCGAAGTGGCCGACGAGATGTTCGCCGACAACCGCCGCAGCGCCGCCGGCAACGGCGTGCCGAGCCGCGAAGGGATGGACCAGATCGTCAAGTCGCTGCAGCTGCTCGGCCAGTTCACGGGAAAGAAAATCGCGTTGGAGGAAATCGCGGATACGCGCATCGCCAGAGAAGTCGCCAAGGAACTAGGCTACAAAGTCGAGTAGGTCGGAAGGAAAGTCGAGTGAAAAGTGTCGGGGCGGGAGTTGAGCCGTGACATTCTAGTGTGGTGTCTCAGAAGTTCATTTAAACCTAAATTCGGCATGAAAGGTTGTTTTCGCTGTCTCCGGTGAACCCTACCTATTAGGTAGCTTTCACCGGGATGGCCACGAGAGCCCCAAAACTCTCCATCACTCTCGGGAGCAACGACGTCACACACCATGAAACCATCGCGACTCACGCAGGATTTAGGTTAAAAACTCCAAACCATGGCACTGGTTGAAGCCGCACTCAAATCCCCTCTATCCCCCTGAAGCTGTGAAGAAATTCAGGGTGAAGGGGAAGTTCGATCGCCGAATTCATTTTTGTGCTCCACTACGCGACTTCCGTCATGAAATATTCTAAATCATCAGTCGAACCCTCACTGGCCATTTGTTTTAACTCCAATGGCCCTACGGGGTGGTTTTTGGAATCTTTTCTAAGCGTAAGCCAACCATTGGGGTCTCCAACAAAGACGAATCCACTGGCAAATGTTGTACGTCAGGCAAGCCCACAGCACTTCCAGCCCTACCTTGATGAGACCGCGCAAGCGAAACTGCCGCAGACCGATCTTCTCTTTGATCCACGCATTGGGAAACTCTGCCACCCCGGCTCGCTGCTTATAGATCTGTTGGGCTTGTTCGCTCTGCATCTTAGCTTCAAAGGCCGCCAGTTGAGCGGTCTTTTCCATGCGCAGCAACGAGCGCCCTTTTTTAGTCCCGGGACAACATTGGCTCTGAAACGGACAGCTTCGACAATCCGCCCGTTGCGCTCGGTAGCGCCGCTTGACCCAGCCGCCTTGCCGTTCCTCGGTTTCAAAGCTGAGCCGTTGGCCTGCCGGACACCGGTAGGAGTCAGTACTCGGATCATAAGAGAAGGCCTGCGGATAAAATGCCGCACTGACTCCGTTGCGCTTCAACACGTCCCACGAGGGCTTTTTTCTCGCTACCAGCGGTCCGATCAAATCAATGCCTTTTTCTGCCATGGCCTCAATGGCCTCCTGCGTCGGATAAGCTGCGTCCACCACCATCTGCTCGGGCTTTTGCCCCAGGTTGGCCTCGATTCGTTCTACCGCCGGCTCCAGTTCTCCCGCGTCACTCGAAGACTGGCTCACGTCGACTCCGACAATGATCTTCGCCTCGGCGTCGGTGGAAATCTGCACATTATAGCTCGGTGCATACGCGCCTTTGGCCCCCAACATCACGCGTGCCTGCGGGTCCGTGCTACTGGCCCGAGGTTGTTTTTTCTTTTCTTTTGTTTTTTCCTGATTCTTGGAGCGACTCTGCTCAAGCTGCTCCAACTCCTTGAGCGCCTCTTTAAGCCGCTTTTGCTTCTCGCGCAGCGCTCGCTCTTGGGCCTGAGCCGTGCGTTGACTGAGTTTTTCCGAGTGGGGATCTCCCATCGCCTTAAGTTGCTCCTCAGCCTGCTTCAGATGATCCTCAAGGGTCGCTTGGCGATGAAAACTCCTATCCGATGCCGCAGCCTTGATCTTAGTCCCGTCGTGCATCACGCGCTCAAGCGTGATCAGTCCCTGGTGAGTGAGTACCCCCAGCACCTCAATAAACAATTGATCGAGCGCCGCTTGATGCTCAATGCGAAAGTCCGCCAGCGTGTGATAATTGACCACCTCCATCCCCGTCAGCCACTGATAGGCCGGATGATACTCACACCGCCGCGCAATCTCTCGGGCCGAGCTAACTCCATCTTTATACGCATAGATCCACAAACTGATCACTACCTTAGGGTCCCAGACGGGGCGACCCGCTTCCCCTTCCAAAGCGCGAATCTCGGCATAAAAAGGCCTCAAGTCCAACTGCCCGACCAACTCCCAGATCGCGCGCACCTCATGCTGCTCCTCCACAAGCTTCTCCACATCCACCGCTCGAAGCAGAAGTTGGTTGCGCTCGACGATCTTGCACCGCACGGCAGGCTCCACTGGTGTGTTAGAACTCTCCAAGGATCTATCGTCGGGCATGGGACCTCCGCGACGCCTGGGCCGATCGAGCCTCGGTGCGTGTTATCCTCAGAGTCCATTTGTCCTCGACGACCCACTCGATGGTCTCGCCTTTCTGCATTTCCAGAGCTTGAGCCAGAGGAGCCGGGCAAATCAGGTAAAACTGTTGCTGCCCATTGGCACGCTCGATCACCTGGAGTTTGGTTAGATAGGCCATGCAGTGTACCTCCCGCAGCGAAACTGACGGAGGCAAGGGTATAACTAGTCATATAGCTATGTCAACTATTTTTTGCAGCAATTTTTTCACAGCTTCCCCTTTTTCGAAGGGGGAAGTTTCGCTCCAGGACTCTAACCCCTCTTTGGGAAAGAGGGGAAGGGGAGATTTTGGGGCGGAGTGAGGGGGGAATTATGTCGCGAACTTGTGGGTCAGGACACTAGGTCGAACCAATCGAAGCACGAGTTTCACTGAGGACTAAAGCGCATTGTAACACGAGAGGCAGCCAAGGTGGCGCTGACCAAGTTCTTCTCGGTGGCCTTGTTTGTGGGAGCATTCTGCTTCGCGTCCAACGGCGTTTTGC
>WNGA01001213.1_pt1 | contig 39637 bp, 40 predicted proteins | sample 5400061 | NCBI WGS metagenome assembly WNGA01 (sample SAMN13153366, study PRJNA577476) | soil metagenome | isolation source: 100 cm soil or saprolite under grassland replicate 2 | place: USA:California | collected 2016-06-15 | reverse complement strand
AGGCGAGAATGTCGCAAAGCCATGTTTATCCTCATGTTGAAATTCCGTACGGAGGTTCGAAACTGGTCCACCGCGTTGTTGCCGAGACGTGGTTAGGTCCACGCCCGAAAGGGCTCTTCATTTGCCATAACAATGACAATAAACTTGATGCTCGTGTTGTGAATCTCCGCTATGACACTCCAGCAGAAAACATGAGAGATCGTATTCGTAACCGCGAGTACAAAGAGAGGTGATTGTAGGTTTGGTGCAGCCTTGCCGCCGACTTCCCCCTCCTCCTCATAGCGGTGAGAGATTCTAAGCGGACCTTCGCTCAAGATGACAGTTCGAGCGGGTGGCGCCGAGCGGGACCCTGGCGGAGCGGAATGGACTGCAGCCGAGTCCTCGGGGCTGCGACGGCGAAAGGCCATGAGCACGTCAGGGTGGATCGGTGACAGGACCCGCGACAAGATTTATTTCAGCGACACCGCGTTCCCGCCACAGTCGATGTCTTCTCCGCTGCGGGGCGCGTCGTCCCCGATCTTCCAGTGCTTGGGGGTCACCTCGAAGGGGCGGCCTTTGATTGAATAGAGTTTCGCCTTGTGAATCTGGACGTGGTCCTTGCCCAGGAACTTCACTTCCAGCAGCACCACCTCGGTCTCGCGGCGCAGCACCTTCACGACCGATGGCTCGGAGCGCATCTCGAATTCTCCCTGGATGTTCATGGCGAGGCTGCTCTCCGCGATCTTGCCAGCCATGTTTCCCTTCTTGTCATAGAGGAATCCCCGCAATGCCATCTCGTTGTAGCGGCGGTTGAATTCGAACATGAGGTGCGCCATGCCGTCGATCTCGATGCTGTTCGAGGCGTTCCGGTAGCGATTGGAGCCGATGTCGAAGTCCACGCCTTACGCCTTTCCCTCGATCGCTTGAGCCTGCTGGAAGCTCATGATCTTGATCGCCGCCTCCCGCACTTCAGTAAAGATCACCTTGATGGTCTCGCGGAAGTTGTCGGCGTCGTGAGGGTCCGTGAGCGGTTTCCCCAGCATCTGCAGCGCGGCTGCCTCTCCGAGCAGCCGGTAGGGAGTCTTATAGGGTTTGTTCGTGTCCTCGCCTTCGATCGCCGGCCCGTACAGCCGGTACCGGGCGGGCAGGTTTTTCTTGTGTTCGTCGGCGACCTCCTGGCCGGCCTGCTCCGCGATATGGGAGAGGACCGTCGAGTGGAACGCCTTGAGGATGGCCGTGGTGCGCTCGGAGTCCGCGGCGGAAAACGCGCCGCACCCATTGGTGATGGCGAACAGGATGAGATAGGTGAGCTCCCACTCCGTGACGTTGAGTTGGAGCTGGTCGAGGGCCTTTAGGTTTACCACCTTGCCGATGTACTGCTCCAGCCAGTTCTGTTCGACGATACCGAAGGCTAGGTCGGAAAGCTCCCGGCCGACCTCCTCCGGCGACGCTTGCGGCATGGATCAGAACGCTTCGATCTTGCCGAGGTGGCAGTGATCCATCCTGATGAGGTGGAAGCGGCCCTGGTCGTCAGCCACCAGGAACCCAGGCAGGTTTCCATTGCCCGGCAAGAGGACTTCCAGCACTGGATAGGTCGCGGTATGGGTAAAGGCCGGGTGGGACTGGCCGTTGCCCTCGACGATGTCAGTAATGGTGAAACGCCTCATGCCGTTCTCTCCGTTGCTCCGCGGTGAAACTATCTTGAGCATACCGAGTATACCATGGCGCGCCTCCGAATCAAGACTAAGCGCACGAGTTTGACGATCTCCACCAGACATGCTATCAGAGTCGGGCCTTTCCATGGTTCCTACACAGAGAGACACTCCTGTCATGAGCACACGTCAGAAGCTCGTCTGGGTTGCCGCGCTGTACTTCGCCGAAGGCTTTCCGTTCGGCATGGTCATGGATGCAATCCCTGTCTATCTGCGCCTGCAAGGCGTGAGCCTTGTGGATATCGGCTTGTTGGGCCTGGTTGGGCTCCCATGGACGCTCAAGTTCCTCTGGGCGCCCGCCGTGGATGTCTGGGGCCACCGACGCACGTGGGTCTGGGTCTGCCAAGCGCTGATGTGTCTGCCGCTCGTCGTCCTTGCCGGCTCGCACGCCCAGGAAAACATCTGGATCCTCTGGAGCGTCCTGATTCTGTTCGCCATCCTATCGGCGACCCAGGATATTGCGATCGACGCGTACACGATCGAGTTGCTCGAGAAGCACGAGATGGGCGTCGCCAACGGCGTGCGGGTGACCGCCTATCGCATCGCCCTGATCGCAGCCGGCGGGCTCGTGGTGGCGGCGGCCGGGCTCGCGGGTTGGGGCATGGTGTTCATCGGCGCGGCCGTGCTGATGGGCCTCCTTTCCATGATCTCTTCTCGGGCTCCGCTGGCGGATGCCACGACTTCCGCAGCGCAACCGCGTCCACCGCGTTCAGCGGCCGACGCCATCCGCGCTCCGCTGGAGCAGTTTTTCGCACGGCCAGGATTTCTGGCCGTGGCGGCCTTCGTCCTGACCTTCAAGCTGGGCGATATGGCCATCGGCCCTATGATCAAGCCCTTCTGGGTGGACCGGCAATTCACGCCGGTCCAGATCGGATTGGTGCCGGGCACGCTTGGTGTCGTGGCGACGATCGGGGGCGCGTTGATCGGGGGAAGCCTGACCAGCCGGTGGGGGATCTTCCGGGCACTCTGGGTGCTCGGCATTTTCCAGGCGGTCTCCAACCTGGTCTATGCCGCGGCCGCGGCGCTGCCGCCGAATACGGCGCTGATGTACGTCGCCTCGATGGTGGAGTCGTTCTGCGGGGGACTGGGCACGGCCCCCTTTCTGGCGTTTCTCATGAGCATTTGCTCGAAGGCCCACGCGGCCACACAGTATGCTCTCTTGAGCGCGTTGTTCGGTCTGACTCGCGCCCTCTCTGGGGTATTTTCTGGAGTGGCGACCGAGGGGATGGGCTACGCCGCCTACTTTACCGCGACGTTCTTCCTCGCGTGGCCGGCGTTCCTGTTGCTGCCATGGGTGAAGGACTGGGCGGGGGATGAAAAAGGGGAGGATACGAAATAGGACCCTCCCCTCGTACAGCAACGAACCTAAGCAGTGTGCTTACTTAGGATTGGCGTTGACCTTGGTGGCGTCTTTAATCTGATTTTCCGTCACGCCCTTGGTGGTCACGTGGCCGGGACCCACGACAGCCGGCAGCCGCGAATCCTGGCTGTGCTTGAGTTGGGTCTCATCCGCCACGCCTCCGATGGCATCCCTATTCTGCTTCTCCAGCTCCTTGGGAGTATCTAAAGCAGACTTTTCCGCCGCCTTGGCGCCGGTGGCTGTGGTGCCGCCATCGGGATTCGGGTAGCCTTCATGCCGCTTCTTCAGCAGCGCCGGATTGGCGAACACTGACGAGGCCATGAAGATGAATCCTGTCACGAGTGCGATCGCAAGCAGCGAGCGTGTCATGGGATCCTCCTTTACGCAATAGTAATGGATAAAACCGTTTCGTCGAAACCGACGATATCTTGGTTCAATGGGCCCTGTCAAGGGGCTAGGACCGGTGATGGCGCCGCGGGCCGCGGCCTCGGGGGCGTGCGGCGGCATAGGCCGGCAGGCGGATGATGACCGCCGTGCCCTGGTCCGGGCCGCTGGCGATGGAGATCTGCCCCCGGTGCTCTTCGATGATCTTTTTGACGGACGCCAGTCCGAGCCCGGTGCCGGCGGCTTTGGTGGTGAAGCCGGGCTCGAAGATCTTGCCGATGTGCTCGGTGGGAATCGGCGCGCCGTCGTTCTGGATCGTGATGGCCACCTCGTGCCGCCCGCGCGCGCCCTTGTGGGGCACCGCCTGGAGATGAATGTGCCCGTGGGGCGTCATGGCTTCGAGGGCGTTTTTGAGGATGCTCAGGAAGACCTGCTGAAGCTTGCCCTCGTCCACTTTGACGGCCGGGAGCGAAGGCGAGAAGTCCCGGGTGACCGTGATGGCATTTTTTTCCAGCTCCTCGGTGATGACCGCTAGCGCGCTCTCGAGAACCTCGGGGATCCGGACTACGCGCGGGTGCAGGTCCAGCGGTTTGGCGAAATCGAGGACCTCATTAAGGATGGCCTCGATGCGGGTCAGTTCCAGGTAGGCCTTTTCGACCCGCTGCAGCACCTCAGTGCTCGTCGGATGCTCAGCGGCTGTGTCCCGCCGGACGGTCTCTTCCATTTCGAGACGGGTTTTGGTCAGGGGCCGCTGGATTTCCTGTTCGAGGAAGGCCGTCACTTCTCGAATGGCCTGCTGCCGCTCCTGCCGGAGCATCAGTTCGTGGGCCTCCTGGGGATCGTGAGCCAGCAGGGAGCCGGCGGCCGGCCCGGCCAGCGCGACGCTGATTGCGTCGTCGGTTCGTTCCAGGAGGGGAGCGGCGACTGAACCGGGCCCCATCGTGGGGAGCAGCGCGGCCAAATGCTCCAACTGGGGAGCGGAGGCCCTGGCCATGTCCGCGTTGTAGACGTCCGGCGTCTTCGATCCCAGGAGAATGGTTCCGATGAGGTCCTGTCCCTTTTTGAGCGGCAGGACTATCGCCGTCTTGAATTTGTCCTTGTACAGCTCCTTATAGTCCAGGAATCGTCCTTGGGTGGAAGCCAGATCCCGGTCCACCCGCGGCTTTTTATGCCGGATGACCCACCCGGCGGCGGACCCTTCCAGCGTCAACGTCTGGCCTTGTCGCCACTCGCAGTGCCCTGGTGTATGGGCCAGGAGGGTTGTGAGGGTCTTCGAACGTGGCTCGTGCCGGGTCAAGAGCGCGCGGTCGTACGGGATCAGGGACCGAAGCTGGGCCATCAGGGGTTCGAGGCCCCCGGCCCCGGTCTCTGCACTGGGTGCCGCGGCTGGAACCGCGCCGAGGGCCGGCACGCCGCCCTTCACCAGCGCCGCCTCGAGCTCTTCGGCTGCTTCCGCCAGATTTCGCCGGTCCTTGTCCGAGAACGTGACGATGTCCTTGCGCCCGATCACGAGGGCCCCGCAGACCCGCTTGGAGACCTGCAGGGGAATGGTGAGGAGCGAGCGGTGGGAGGGAGCCGTCATCCGGATGCGGACCGTCCGCTGCCGGGCGCCGCCGTTGCCCGCGGCGCCGTCGAACCCGACCTCCGGATGCGACAGCGCCCTCACGACGGCCTGGATCTCTCGAGGGACGAAGCCCCGGTGCGCGTGAGACACAAAGGGGCCGAACCCGTCCTCCTTGAGCGCGATCAGGGCCATGTCGGCGCCCAGCTCGTTTAGGGTGGTGTTGAACGCTTTCTGCAGGGATGACGGTAGTTGCACCGTTCAGAGGTCCTCGATACGTGATGCGAGCTTCACGGGATTGTAGCAGCATCTGGTGGGGCTCGCAATCATCCGCGCACTCGTGTTGCAAGGGCTGGGGGAATGTAGGATACTACCGCCGCGCGCCCGTCGGCTGCGCTACTGGAGAGGTCACCGGTGATTCTTCGCGCCGGCTTCATCGTGGTTCTCGTTGCGGCGGGCCTCGCGGTGTGGTTCGGCGATGCAGCCGGTCAGCGGCTCAAGCAGAAACCCGATCTTGACGCGGGCGAGCGCATCTACAAGCAGAACTGCATCAACTGCCATGGGCTCTCCGGCAAGGGCGACGGCGCGGCGGCGGAGCAGCTGAATCCCAAGCCGGCGGATTTGACGTCACTCGCCACGCAGGCCAAAAAAGACGCCGAGCTGTTAGAGGTCATCAGGCTCGGCCGCCCTGGTACAGCCATGCCCGGCTGGATGAGCGAGATTGACGAGCGCGAGTTGCGGGACGTGCTGGCCTACATCCGCACGCTGAGTGGTCAGTAGCGATGGAGTTCACGGGCGTGGTGGTGGCAATTCCGGGAGGGACCGGTGGCCTCGGCCGGGCGGTGACCCTCAGCTTCCTCCGGGCTGGCGCAACGGTCGTGACCTCCTGCGTGGTGCCATCCGAGCAGGATCGACTCGCGAAGGAGGCCGGGCCGCTGTCTGCCCGCCTGAGCTCTCTCAAGGTCGATGTGACGGATGAGGGCGCGGTCAAACGGTTCGCCGAGGAGATCGTCGCCCGCCACGGCCGAGTGGATGTCCTCGTCAACATCGTGGGCGGGTTTGCCGGCGGGAAGCCCGTCTGGGAGACCGATCAGGCGACCTGGGACCGCATGCTGAGCCTAAACCTCAAATCGGCCTATCTCTGTTCCAAGGCCGTCGTGCCGCAGATGATCAAGCAGAACCGCGGGTGGATCGTGAATGTGGCGTCCCGGTCGAGCCTGAAGGGCGACGCGGGGCTGTCCGCCTACGCCGCTTCCAAGGCGGCCGAGCTGGTCCTGACACAGAGCTTGGCGGAAGAGCTCAAGCCGTACCGCATCAACGTCAACGCGGTCCTGCCCAGCATCATTGATACGGAGGCCAACCGCCAGGCGATGCCCAACGCGGATCACAGTCTGTGGCCCAAGCCGGAGGCCATCGCCAAAGTCATTCTCTTTCTCTGCTCCCCGGACGCCGAGGTGATCCACGGCGCGGCGATTCCGGTGTACGGACGCGTGTGAGCACCCTCATCGACTTCGGACGGGACGTCTGCGGGGACCTGAGCCAGGCTGAGATCTGCGAGTGGTTGGTCACCAACGGGCTCGGCGGGTACGCGTCTGGCACGATCGCCGGCCTGCTGACGCGCCGGTATCACGGCCTCCTCGTGGCGGCGCTGAAACCGCCGGTCGGGCGAACGCTCCTGGTCGCTAAGCTCGATGAGACCGCCGAGCATGGCGGGCGCAGTTACCCGCTCTTCACGAACCGCTGGCACAACGGTTCGGTTTACCCTGAGGGCTACCGCTATCTCGAACGGTTCCGGTTGGAAGACACGGTGCCGGTCTGGACGTATGCCCTCGCCGACGATCTGCTGGAGAAGCGGGTCTGGATGGAACCGGGCGCGAATACCACCTACCTACGCTACGATCTGGCGCGTGGCTCCGGGCCCGTTGCCTTGCGCATCAAAACCCTGGTGAATTACCGCGACCACCACGGCAGCACGCGGGGGAACGGGTGGCAGATGCGCGTCACAGCCGAGGACCGCGGGCTCACCGTGGTGGCGTACGACGGCGCCGTCCCGTTCCATCTGCGGTCGGAGGGGGGACGGTGCGAATCGGCGCATGACTGGCACTGGGGGTTCGACCTCACTGTGGAACGTGCCCGAGGCTTGGAAGACCACGAAGATCACCTGCACGTCGGGACGATTCACGGGACGGTCGAGGAGGGGAAGCCGCTCACGATCGTCCTCAGCACCGATCCCCGCGCCTCCTTAGACGGCGCGAAAGCCCTTGAGCGGCGCACGCGTCAGCAGCGCACGCTCCTTGGCGCCTTTGACAAGGCGCAGCCGGCTCTCGCGAAAAACGCGCCGGCGTGGGTGGAGCAGACGATCTTCGCAGCCGACCAGTTCATCGTGGGTCGGCCTTCCCCGGCTGACTCCGACGGCCAATCCGTCATCGCGGGCTACCATTGGTTCGCAGACTGGGGCCGCGATACGATGATCGCGCTGCCCGGGCTCACGCTGACGACGGGACGTCCCGCCATCGCCGGCCGGATCCTGAAAACGTACGCTGCCTTCGTGGACCGAGGCATGGTGCCCAATCGGTTCCCCGACGCCGGCGAGACGCCCGAGTACAACACTGTGGATGCCTCGCTCTGGTTCGTGGAGGCGATCCGCGCCTATCATGCGGCAACGGGCGATGACCGCCTGGTGCGGGAGCTGTTTCCTGTACTGGGCGAAATCGTGGACTGGCACCGGCGCGGCACCCGCTACGGTATCCACTTGGACCATGCGGACGGGCTACTCTGGGCAGGCGAGGAAGGCGTGCAGCTCACGTGGATGGATGCCAAAGTCGGAGGCCGGGTCGTCACGCCGCGCATGGGCAAGCCGGTGGAGGTGAATGCCCTCTGGTACAATGCGCTACGGACCATGGCGGCGTTCGCCCGCATCGCCAAGAAGCCGGCTGGTGAGTACGACGAGCTGGCCGCTCGCGCGCAGGCCGGGTTCGACCGGTTCTGGAGCGACTCCCTGGGCTACTGCTATGACGTGCTGGACGGGCTGGACGGGGACGATCCGTCCTTGCGGCCGAATCAGATTTTCGCAGTGTCGCTGCCGGCCAGTCCCTTTGGGGGGGACCGGCAGAGGGCCGTCGTGGACGTCTGCGCCCGTCACCTCTTGACGTCCTATGGGCTGCGGAGTTTGGCGCCAGACCACCCGGCGTACGTGGGTCAATACGGCGGGGATCAGCGCAGCCGCGACGCAGCCTATCACCAAGGCACGGTCTGGGGCTGGCTGCTGGGCCCGTTTGTCACGGCGCACCTCAAAGTGTATCGCGATCCGGTCCGCGCGCAGTCTTTCCTGGAGCCGATGATCCGGCATCTCCAGACGCACGGACTCGGGACCCTCAGCGAGATCTTCGACGGCGATCCCCCCTTCACGCCGCGCGGGTGCATCGCGCAGGCCTGGACCGTGGCCGGGTTGCTGCGGGCATGGGAGGCGCTGGTGACATTCAAGAAGGGTACGCCGGCATCCGCTCGCAAAGGGAAGCGGTGACGGCACCCCTGATTATTCATGGATGCCGTAGCGAGGCGGCGGAGACCGAAGCCCGCCGTGGCTCCTCGCAACTGAGGACGACGCAGGCGTACGGGGCACCCGTTGCTCCCCCAGTTGCAACGGGTCATCAGTACGTCGAGGAGGCCGAAGGAGAAGAGCCGCGCCGGACGAGAGGATCGGACGACGCAGTAGGTATTCATGGATAATCAGGGGTGCTAATGGACCAGGGCACGCTCAAGAAGATGGCGGCTGACGCGGCGGTGGAGTACGTCAGGGATGGCCAGATCGTGGGGTTGGGGACCGGCTCCACGGTTCGCTACGTCGTGGCCAAGCTGGCCGAGCGGATCAAGAAGGGACTTCGCATCCAAGGCGTGGCCACGTCCCTCGAGACGGCGCGTCTGGCGCATGAGGCCGGGATCCCGTTGCTGGCCGATGACGCCGAGTGGGTGGTGGACCTGGCCCTGGACGGGGCGGATCAGGTGGACCCCCGCTTGAATCTGATCAAGGGCGGCGGCGGCGCGCTTCTGAAAGAGAAGATCGTGGCGGCGGCGGCGACCCGCTTCGTCGTCGTGGTGGATGAGACCAAGCGGGTGCCGGTCCTCGGTGGGGCGTTTCCCCTGCCGGCGGAAGTCGTCCCGTTCGGGTGGCGGAGCCTCGCGAAGCGCTTGGAGCGGCTCGGCTGTCGCGTCGCGCCACGGATGAAAGACGGCGCGCTCTTCGTCACCGAGGCGGGACACTACATCCTGGATTTGTGGTTCCCGAAGATCGACGATCCGGCGAGGCTGGAGACCGACCTGGAGAAGACGCCGGGCGTCGTCTGCACGGGCCTTTTCGTGGGGCGCGCCGATCTGGCCGTGGTCGCCACGCAGCAGGGTATCGTCACGCTGACGCGTCCGTGAAGGTCACGAAGCTCTCTCTCAACGCGAAGGTGCCGGTGAAGGCCACGGACGGCGCGGCCGGCTATGACCTGTTCGCAAGCGAGGCGACCGTCATACCCGCGTCCGCGGTCAGGGAGGGGCGGGTGGAAATCGGGCATGCCCTCGTGGCGACTGGCATCGCCATCAGCCTGCCGCCCGGCCACGTCGGCCGGATCGGGTCGCGGTCCGGCCTTTCGACGCGCCACAACATCGAGGTCGGCGCCGGCTGGATTGACCCGGATTACCGCGGGGAGCTCAAGATCGAGCTGAAGAACTTCTCCAACCGGGACTTCGTTGTCGAAGAAGGCATGCGGATCGCTCAGCTGCTCGTCTTGCCGTTCGCGTCGCCGGAGGTGGAAGTGACCGACGAGCTCCCGCGTTCGGTGCGCGGGGCGGGCGGGTTCGGGTCCACCGGCCTGCGATGAAGGTCATGACGCTCGATGCCCTTGCCAAACGGATCGCCGTGCGGCTCAAGCTCAAGGCCAGAGATGTGCGCGCGGTTCTGGCGTCGCGCAAATCGGACCTTCCGTCGGCCGTGGTCTCCCAGATCACCGAGATGGCCCGGACGCTGATCCACGAAGAGCTGGTGCGCCTCGACGCCAAGCGTCATCCGGAACGTTAATCCACCATGGCCTTGGGGCAAAGGATCGCCATCATCGGCGCCGGCAATATGGGCGAAGCCCTGATCGCCGGGATGCTGGCCGCCCAGGCAGCCGCGCCGGACGACATCCACGCGACCGACATCCTGCCCCAGCGGCTGGATCACCTCAAAGCCCGGTATCAGATCCGGGTCGGGACGGACAACAGGGCCGCCGCGGCCTGGTCAGATATCACGATCTTAGCGGTCGAACCTCAAGTGTTGGATTCTGTTCTGGACGACCTTCGTTCCGTGCTGACCGAGGCGAAGTTGATCCTCTCGGTGGCTGCTGGCTATCCGATCCGCCGGATCGTTGCGCACCTGTCACCGAGTGTCCGGGTCATCCGCTGCATGCCGAACACTCCGTCCGAAGTCCAGGCTGGGGTCTCGGCGATTGCCCTCGGCGGGAATGTCTCGCGCGAGGACGAGCGGCTCGCCCGCGCGGTCTTCGAGTCGGTCGGCAAGGTCGTGCTGGTTGACGAGCGTCTCATGGACGCCGTGACCGGTCTCAGCGGGAGCGGGCCGGCCTACATCTTTCTGATCATCGAAGCGCTCGCCGACGGGGGCGTGAAGATGGGGTTGCCGCGCGAGGCGGCCCTGGCCCTGGCCGCGCAGACCGTGCTGGGCGCGGCGCGGATGGTCCTGGAGACCGGCGAGCACCCCGGAAGGCTGAAGGACAAGGTGGCCTCTCCGGGGGGCACGACCATCGCCGGCCTGCACGCGCTCGAGCACGGCCGCCTGCGGGCTTCGCTGATCGAGGCCGTCGAAGCGTCCACGAAGCGCTCCCAGGAACTCGGTTCAGACTGAGGCTTGCGGGCGCGGCGCCCACTCAGGTAGAGTACGTGTGCCATGGCGACCGAAATTCCCGTCATCCCGACAGACGCCAGGCTGATCTACGAGCGCCCGTCCGATCCCCGCGACGTCCTCGTCAAGGAGATGGAGAAACGGAAGATTCCGATCAGCATCGGCAAGACCTGTCCGGTGAAGTGCACGTTCTGCTACGAGATCGACCATAGCTACCGCAAGACCGACGAGCCCGGCAAGACGACCCAGGAGGACTGGGACTTCATCCTGGACTACATCAGCAAGAAGCCGACCCGCCCGGGGGAACTGTGGGTCTGGGGCGGGAACGAGTACATGGAGTGGACCGACCTCTTCCTCCATCCCAAGGCGATGGAGTGGCTGGAGGATTTCCTCAAGTACACCGACAAGCGCCTGCACATGTTCACGGTCGGCTACGTGCACGTGCCCAAGATCCACCAGCTCGCCGCCCAGTATCCGAACCGGATCTTTTTTGATCTGTCGGTGATCACCCTGCACAAGGATTACCGGAAGGCGCTCATGCCGCATGCGCCGTCGGTCACTCACTTGATGAAGGTCTTGGACGGACCGGCGGTCACCTCCGCCAACTTCTATTCATTCGACGCGCGCACGATGTCCGAGGATGCGAAGACGATTTCCGGGATCAACACGAACGTCCTCCTGTGGATGGGCTGCCTCACTGCGCTGAAGGGCATGGAGGAAAAAACCGCGCAGATCCTCCGCCAGGGCAAGCAATACCTGCCCGAGGAGGCCCTGCGGGTCTATGAGGCCGGCCTGCCCAACATCCAGACCATCCACACCGAGCCCTCTATCACGGCCTTCCTCAATCGCCACAAGATCATCACGCTCTTCGACTCGCTGGGGTTGGAGAAGCGCGACACGGTCGTGATGGCCAAGAGCGTGTACCGGATTCTGACCATGTACCGGAAGAACCGCGCGCGGTTCCTCTGCGTGCCCAACGCGACCCTGGGCGGAGATTCCGACTGCACGATCCTCCTGACGTTCGACGATATCCTGAAGCGGCTCAATGGTGAGAAGGTCGTCCACCTGCCCAAGGCCGTCGTCGAGAGCCCACGCGGCAACGACTGCGACATCAGCGGGGTGACCCTGGAAAAGTTCGAGGCCCAGGCGCGCTGCAAGGTGCGGATTCTCCACAAGGTGAACACAAAGCTCGCCGACACGAAACTCTGGCAACATGGCTACCTGGGTCAGTACATCCGCGACTACCTGTCCAATCCAGTCTCGAGGGAGTTCGAGCAGATCCCCATCGCGGCATGAGACCAAGTTAACCAAAGGAGCATCCCGTGGAATATTGGGTGAGAGTCGTCCTGACGGACAAAGAAGAGCTGCGCTACAACAATGTCGTCCGGCACACCATCAGCGACGACATGGAGATCCTCGAGATCGATACCCCCAAGGAAGTCATCATCATCCCGATGCGGCAGGTGAAATACATGATGTGCGACGCCGGCATCTTCCAGCAGAAGAAAGGATGAGGAGGGCGTCAGGTGTGAGGCGTGAGGAGGGTGGAGTGAGAGTGACGCGTCTCTTGGGTGCCTTTTGCGTGATTGTCGCCGTGACCGGCTGCGTGACCCAGGAGACCTACAACGCGCAGGTCATCCGGACGAACAACTTCCAGCGGCAACTGGCGGAGGAAGAGAAGCGGAGCGCCGATCTGACGGCCGAAATCGCCCGCCTCAAAAATCAGGTCATTGAACTGGAAGCCCAGAATCGAGCGCTGACCGCCCAACTCAAGGAGGCCAAGGCCCAGGTGGTGCGGTCGTTAGAAGAGGTGGGCCGGCTCCAAGACGAAATCAAACAAGCCCGAGCCGCCGCCGTGGCGCCATTAGGCGCCGCTGCTCCCATATCAAAGGCAAGGGGCGTCGCGCCGTCATCGACGGAGCCGCCCGATCGCCTCGAAGAACTGAAGGATGACGCAGCCTCTCCTCTCATGAAGTCAAACACGGGGAACCCCTCGCCAGCGGCGCCATAATCGCTTCTTCATGAAGTATTCTTCATCGTCCCTTCACGCCTCCTTCACAGTGGCTCGGTATCCTGATCATCAAGAGAGAACGGGCCAGGATGAACCACGTGGAGAAGGAGGCGTGCGATGTTTAACCCAGCACTGGCGATTGGCATATGGACGGTCGTGCTCCTGGGCATTGCCATGTGGGCGATGGCGACCCGGGAGGGTGAAGATATGGACAACGAGGATTTCAGCTATTTTTCCCATAAGCAGCAGGTGGATACTCCGAAACGCCGCCACACAGCGTAAGGCTTAATTCGCCACGACGGATTACGCGTAGGCCGATGGTTCTGAGGAGAGTCAGCTAGAGGGCAGGCTTGAGCAGTTCAGTCAGACGGGGCCGTATGTCGGCAGGCGGGAGTTTGGTGACGGTGCCGGTGCGACGCTCTTTGAGTTCCATCAGGCCCTGGGAGAGATTCTTCTCGCCGATCACCACCTGGTAGGGGCAGCCGATCAGATCGGCATCGTTGAACTTCACGCCGGGACGCTCGTCCCGGTCATCTACCAGCACCCCAATTCCGGCCCTTTCGAATTCAGATTCGAGCGCAACGGCTGCTTCCAGGACCTTGCCCTTGTCGGCGAGCGGGATCACGTGAACGTGGAAGGGGGCGAGCGGCGCCGGCCAGATGATTCCCTTCGCGTCGTGGTTCTGCTCGATCGCGGCCGCGGCGGTCCGTCCCACGCCGATCCCATAGCAGCCCATCACCATCATCTGCTCCCGGCCCTGCTTGTCGAGGTAGAGCGCCTTCATCTTCTCGCTATACTTGGTGCCTAGCATGAAGACGTGGCCGACCTCGATGCCCCGCACGATCCGCAGAGGTTTCGCGCAACGGGGACAGGCATCGCCGGCGACGGCATAGCGCAGATCGGTGTAGCGGTGCGGCGTGAAATCGCGGCCTGGCGTGACGTCCACCCAGTGGGTGTCCGCCGCATTTCCCCCAACGACGACATTGACCAGACCCTTCACAGACAGATCGGCAATGAGCGGCACGCCCTTGAGTCCGATGGGCCCAGCGAAGCCCACCGGCGCGCCGCTGAGCTGTTCGACCGTGGCGGAGTCGGCCATGACCAGGTCCGTCGCGCCCAGCGCCTTCTTCAGCTTGATCTCGTTGACCTCGTGGTCCCCGCGGATCAGGACGGCGACGGTCTTTCCGTCCGCGCGGTACAGCAGCGTCTTGACCAGTTGAGTGGCCGGCACTTTCAGGAAGGCTGTGACTTCTTCGACGGTCTTTTTGCCCGGCGTGGGGACACGCCGCTTTTCCCGGAGGGTCTCCGGAGGGGGCTTATGCGCATGTTCCTGTAGTTCGGCCCGCTCCACGTTCGCGGCGTAGTCGCAGGCGTCGCAGACGGCGATGCCCTCTTCGCCGGTGTCGGCTAGGACCATGAACTCATGCGACGAGGTGCCGCCGATCAGACCGGTGTCGGCTTCCACCGGACGGAAGCTGAGCCCGCAGCGGGTGAAGATGGCCTTGTACGCCTCGTACATCTTCCGGTAGCTCTCCTTTGCGCCGGCTTCGTCGGCGTCGAACGAGTAGGCGTCCTTCATGATGAACTCGCGCCCGCGCATCAGCCCGAAGCGCGGCCGGATCTCGTCCCGGAACTTGGTCTGGATCTGGTAGAAGTTCGCCGGGAGTTGCCGGTAGGAGCGGACTTCGCGCCGCACCAGGTCGGTGATCACTTCCTCGTGCGTAGGCCCGAGGCAGAAGTCCCGCTCGTGCCGGTCCTTGAACCGGAAGAGCTCCTTGCCATAGAAGTCCCAGCGCCCGGTCTCCTGCCAGAGCTCCGCCGGCGAGGCGATCGGCATGAGGACCTCCTGCGCCCCCGCCTTGTTCAGCTCTTCGCGGATGATGCGTTCGACCTTCCGAATGACACGCAGGCCTAGCGGGAGGTACGTGTAGATGCCGGCGGCGACCTTGCGGATCATGCCGGCGCGCAGCATCAGCCGGTGGCTGACGATCTCTGCTTCCCCTGGATCCTCCCGGAGGGTGGGAATCAGCAGCTGCGACTGACGCATTAGCGGGGCCAGAGGTTGAGGATGTCGTTTCGGAAGGCGTAGAGCATCAGGCAGATCAGGAGAAAGAACCCGACCTGCTGGGCCAGCTCGCGGCTACGGATGCTCAGGGGCTGGCGCTTGACCGCTTCGATCGCGAAGAACAGGAGGTGCCCGCCGTCGAGGACCGGGATCGGCAGGAGGTTGAGCACGCCGAGGTTGATGCTGAGGATGGCGATCAGGAAGACGTAGTTCGAGAAGCCCTGCGTCGCGGCGTCGCCCGAAATCTTGGCGATAGTCAGCGGACCGCCGATGTTGTCGGTCGAGATCTCGCGGGTGAGCATCTTGGCGATGCCCACCACGGTCAGCGTGGTCCAGCCCCAGGTGGCCTCGAGGCCGTCCACCGGCGCCATCATGAAGTGCTCGCTCCGGAGGATGGCCCTGTTCGCCTTGGCGATGCCGATCTGTCCGATTTCGATCTCGGTCCCGTCGGCCAGCTTCTCCTTCCGGGCGGCTGGCGTGATCGTCAGGGTCTCGGTTCGCCCGTCACGCTCCACGACGAGCGGCAGTGGCGTGCCTGGGTTGCGCTTGACGATGTCCGTCATCTCGTTCCAAGTGGTGATGCGCTTGTCGCCGATCTGGACGATCTTGTCGCCCTTGCGAAGGCCGGCGGCCTCGGCCGGAGAACCGGGCACGACCGCTTCCACGTTGGAGGCCAGGTCTGCGAAGGAGGGCACGAACAGCGGCGCGCCGGCGGCCAGCCAGGCGGTGAAGATGAGGTAGGCCAGCAGCAGATTGAAGACCGGACCGGCCGCGACGATGGCTGTGCGTCTGAGGAGAGGCGCGTGGGCGAACGACCGCTGCTTGTCCGCCTCGCTCACCTCGTCGCCGAGGTCCTCGCCCAGCATCTTCACGTAGCCGCCGAGCGGGATCGCGGAGATGACATACTCGGTCTCGCCGACTTGGCGGCCGGTCAGCTTCGGCCCGAAGCCGATGGAGAACTTCAGGACCTTGACCCCGCAGCGCCGGGCGACCCAGAAGTGGCCGAATTCGTGGAAGGCGACGAGGGCACCGAGGGCGACCGCGAAGGCGAGCGCGTAGAATCCGTAGTGCTGGATGGTTTGCATGCGCGACGTGCTCTCTTACGAACGTGCTCCCTAGTGTACCACAGGGGCGGACGCGATTACGTCACCGCGCAGGTGCCGACAGCGAGTTCACGACGTCGCCGGCTTTTGCGCGTGCCCAGGCGTCCGTGTGCAGCGCGTCTTCGACCGTCGAGACCTCGACCGGTTTGTGCGTGTCCATGGTCCGGCGGATGGTCTCGGCGATGCCGAGGAAGCCGATCCGGCGGTCTAGGAAGGCCTGCACGGCCACTTCGTTGGCGGCGTTCATGGCAGCGGGCATCGTGCCCCCGATGCGCAGGGCGTCGTAGCCGAGCGTGAGGCAGGGGAACCGGTCATGATCGGGATTGAAGAACGTGAGCGTGCCGATTTGGGCCAGGTTCAGAGACGGGAGGTCCAGCGGGATACGCTCCGGATAGTTCATCGCGTAGGCGATCGGGGTCCGCATGTCCGGAAGGCCGAGCTGGGCGATCACCGAGCGGTCCGCGTACTCGACGAGCGAGTGGATGATGCTCTCGCGGTGGACCACCACTTCGATCTTCGAGGCGGGGATGTCGAACAGCCACCGGGCCTCCACGACCTCCAGGCCCTTGTTCATTAGGGTCGCCGAGTCGATGGTGATCTTGTCGCCCATCTTCCAGTTCGGATGCTTGAGGGCCTGCTCGACCGTGACGTCGCGCAGTTGCTCCTTGGTCAGGTTCCAGAGCGGGCCGCCCGAGGCGGTGAGGATGAGCCGGCGGATGTCCTCCACGCGGTGCCCTTCCATGGACTGGAAAAGCGCGCTGTGCTCGCTGTCCACGGGGAAGATCCGGACGCCGCGCTTGCGGGCCTCCTCCTGCATGAGACGCCCCGCCATCACCATCGGCTCTTTGTTCGCCAGAGCGACGAACTTCCCGGCCGTGATCGCGGCGAGCGTGGGCACGAGCCCGGCGCCGCCGACGATGGCCGAGATGACGAGATCAGCCTCCGCCAGCGTGGCAGTCTGCCGGAGCCCATCCGTCCCGCTCAGGATCGTCGTCTTCAGGCCCTTGCACCGCGCGCGCAGGCGCTCCGCGGCGGCCTGGTCGGCCATGGCGACGACGGCCGGGGAGAACGTCCGGACCTGCTCTTCGAGCTTGTCCACGTTGCCGTTGGCCGTGAGGCCGACCGCCTGGAATTTTTCAGTGAATTTACTGATGATGTCCAGGGTGTTGGTGCCGATGGAGCCGGTGGAACCCAGGATGACGATCCGCTTCATGCGCTGTTCCTCAGGAAAGTCGCATCGCGAGGAGGCAATAGTAGAATACCGGTGTCGTGAAGATCAAGCTGTCCACGCGATCCAGCATGCCGCCGTGGCCGGGGATGAGCCGGCCGGAATCCTTGACGCTGGCGCTGCGCTTCAGGGCGGATTCGCAGAGATCGCCGAGCGGCGCGGCGACGCCGATTACGAAGCCCAACCAGGCGGTCTCACTCAGGCTCAGGGGGTCTAGGAACCAGGCGTGGCAGGCGAACGCGGCCGCGACCGATCCGAGCAGCCCGCCGACGGCTCCCTCCCAGGTCTTCTTTGGGCTGATGGCCGGCGCCAAGGGATGTCGGCCCAGCAGGGAGCCCACGTAATAAGCGGCCGTATCGTTGGCCCACGTCACCAGGAAGAGGAAGAAAATCAGAAACGGCCCGTTGGGGAGCCGGTCAATCAGGATCAGGTGGCCGAGAAGCCATGCCACATAGAAGGCGCCGAACACGACGACGGCGGTGTCGAGAAGCCCGGTTTTGAGGTCGCGGCCCGAGAGCGCGTGGCTCAGGAGAATCGCCATGATGATGAAGGTGACGGTCGCCGGTTCGGGCAGGCGACTGGGGACTGCGAACCCGGTGGTGATCAGGAGCCCGCAGAGAAGACCAAGACCCATGGGCGCGGAGAATCGGTGCGGGAAGTGCAAGCGGTAGTACTCGTATTGGGCCAGGAGGATGCTGGTGGCGACGAAGATCGAGAAGGCGACCGGCGGCAGGTACCGCACCAGCAGGTAGAACAGCGGAAAAAAGACGAGGGCCGAGTAGACCCGCCGCGGATCCACTAAGCGGTCCTTTTATCGACCTGGTCGTCCGGGTGGTCGAGTTGATCGCGGGTCTGGCCGAATCGCCGTTCGCGCCGCTGGTAGTCGAGCAGGGCCAGCATGGCCTCGCGCCGGCGGAAGTCCGGCCAGAGTGTGGGCGTGAAGTACATCTCCGTGTAGGCGAGTTGCCAGAGCAGGAAGTTGCTGATGCGCGTCTCGCCGCTCGTTCGGATGAGGAGGTCCGGATCCGGGAGCCCGTGGGTGGAGAGATAGCCTTCCAAGAGGTCTTCGTCGATCTGATCCGGCTTGACCACGTCGCGCTTCACGTCCTCGGCGAGCCGGCGGACGGCGTCCACGATCTCCGAGCGCCCGCCGTAGCTCAGCGCGACGGTCAGATTGAGCGTGTCAAGGTGCGCGGTCGCCCGCTCCACTTTGCGCACCCAGGCCAGCGCGGATTCGGGCAGGGTGTTGATGCGCCCGATGGCCCGGAAGCGGGCGCCCTGTTCGATGAGCGCTTCCATCTCCATCTGGAGGTAGTGCTCGAGCAGCGCCATCAGCGCGTTGATTTCGGACGCGGGTCGCCTCCAGTTCTCTTGCGAGAACGCGTAGATCGTCAGCGCCTTGATGCCGAGGTCCCGGCAGAGCGTGATCAGATCCCGGACGGATTTGATCCCTTCGGTATGTCCAGCCATCCGGGGCTGCCCCCGCTGGGCGGCCCAGCGGCCGTTCCCGTCCATGATGACCGCGATGTGCCGGGGCAACAGGTCGGGGATCAGGAGCGACTGCAGTTCTGCCTCCGACAGGTGTTCGAGCTCGGAGGCGGTCAGCTTTGTCATGGGGGGAGTCTACCGAGAAGCCCTGAGATTGTCAAACCGGCCAAGCCCGTTGCATCACGCATCGGCGCCACTGTCCTCCCCACATGAATTGTGCTATAAACCCTCGCGCTGACTCCTAGGGTGACGGTGAAATGGATGTCCTGAAAGACATGCAGCGAGGCGGCCACGAGCAGGTCGTGTTCTGCCAGGACGACTCGGTGGGACTGCGCGCCATCATCGCGATCCACAGCACGGTCCTGGGCCCGGCCCTGGGCGGGGTCCGCATGTGGCCCTACGCCTCGTCGGAGGAGGCGTTGCAGGACGTCCTGCGGCTGGCGCAGGCCATGACCTACAAGGCCGCGGTGTCCGGGCTCCCCCTCGGCGGCGGGAAGGCCGTGATCATCGGCGATCCCCGGCGCATGAAGACCGAGGGCCTGCTGCGGGCGTTCGGGCGGACGGTCGACGGACTGAACGGGCGCTATCTCACCGCCGAAGACGTGGGCATGACCGTCGCGGATATGGAGATCGTCCGCAAGGAGACCAAGCACGTGACCGGCACGTCGGAGAAAAAGGGCGGCAGCGGCGATCCGTCCTATCCGACGGCGAAGGGCGTGTTCTACGCCATCGAGACGTGTTTCAAGGAGGTGTACGGGGATCCGTCCGTGCGGAACCGCACGGTGGCCATCCAGGGCGTCGGGAAAGCCGGCTATCAGCTGGGAGAACTGCTGGCGACGGCCGGCGCCCGGCTCATCATTGCCGATACGGATCCCCAGCGGGCGATGCTGGCGCGACGCGTGTTTGAGGCCTGGCGGGTCGAGCCCGACGAGATATTACAATCGGAGTGCGATGTCCTCTCGCCGTGCGCGCTAGGCGGCGTGCTCAACCGCAAGACGATCCCCAAGCTGCGCTGTCGCGCGATCGCCGGCGCCGCCAACAATCAACTGGAAGACCCGTCCGACGCCAAGCGGCTCGAGGAGCGCGGCATCCTCTACGCACCGGACTATGTCGTCAACGCCGGCGGGATCATGAACATCCTGGTCGGCCTCCAGGCGGGCCGTCAAGGCTACGACCGGGCCAAGGCCGAGCGGCTGGTCAGTCAGATCCCCACGACGCTTCACGCGATCTTCAGCAAGGCGCGCGCGGAAGGCCTCACCACGGCTCAGGCCGCCGACGCGCTGGCGGAGGCCCGGCTCCGTGAAGCCAAAGCGCAGAAAATGGATGTAGGGGCACGGCGCGCCGTGCCCCTACGAAAGCAAACCGGACGAACGCGAGTCCGTCGGTAAGATCGCGCACCATGGGGCGTGCGATCTTTGCGACAGCCTTGAGCCTGGTGCTCCCCGGGCTCGGGCATTTCTTTCTCGGCCTGCGGCGAGGCGTCTGGTTTGCCGTGCCGAGCGTGGTGCTCCTCTATCTCTATTGGGCGAGTCTCTGGGAATTTGCCGACGTGGTCTTCGTGTCGCTGGGGATCTTCGCCGCCTTTGACGCCTTCTCGTTCGTCCGGCGCGGGCATGGCATCATCTGAGGACAAGACGCGCGGCCTGCTGATCGCGTATGACACGATCGTTGCGCCCGGCCAGAGGGTCACCCTGGTCGCCGAGCTTCTGGAAGACGGCCTGCTCACGCATCCACCGCTCGGAGGAGAGGTGGTGCTCTTCAAGGAAGGGAGCAAGCTCCTGGGGCGGGCGATGACCGGCGGCGACGGGCGTGCGCTGCTGTCCGTCGTGCCGCGGCACGTTGGTGCAAGCACGGTGGTGGTCAGGCTGGCGGAGAGTCCGCGGACCACGGCGTCCGAGGCGACGGCCAGGCTCTTTGTCTGGGACCGCCGGCGCGCGATCGTGCTCGTGTCGCTCAATGCCCTGGTCGCTCGTTCCCGGTCCCCCGGCCTGGAGATACCCGTGCCTCGTTCCGGAAACAAACGGCCGGCCCCCGAGGCCGGGGCTGTCCAGGCTTTGAAGGAGCTTGACCGGCGGGCTCATCTGATCTATATGACCGGGGGCGACCGCCTGGAACTGCATGAGCTACACGAATGGACGGAGATGCACAGGCTGCCGCGGGGTCCCATCATCCTGCTCAGGCCTGGTCCGATGAGCCTAGGGCGGGAACTGGAGCGCTGGCATCGAGAGGGATGGACGAACATCAGAGGAGGAATCGTTGCAACTGCCGAGGAGGCGAAGGCGCTGACGGACACAAAGCGGCAAGCCGTGGCGGCTCCGACCGTCGCGTCCCAGGAGAGATGGCCAGAAAAGACCGTCAGGCCCAAAGATTGGCCGGAGGCCGCTCGACAATTCAAGTAATTGGATGAGAAAAGCTCATGCGAAGGGTTCATTTTGAAGCAGTCGGTCTGGCAAGCGCTTTGCTGATCATTCTGGCGTTATCCGCCTTCGCCCAGCACCATGCTGCAACGCCCCAGCCCTCCCTGCAGCATGCCCATGGGACATCCGGAGCTGCCGGGCAATGGGAAGGATCCCCGGCAGGCAAGGCCTATTCCGAGTTCAACCATCGCCTGGCCGGGGTCTTCGTGCTGCTGATCGGGTTAAGCGAGTTGCGCGGAGCGATGGGCGTCATGCTGCTGGCCTGGACCCGCTTCCTGCTGCCGGCCGCGATGCTGGGAGGCGGTGGGTACCTGATGATCTGGAGCGACCACGACGCGTGGCCGATTGGGTCCCTCAGCTTCACACAAACCTTCTTCAACGGGGACTTCGAGACCCTCCAGCACAAACTGTTTGCGATCCTGCTCCTGGGCGTGGGATCCGTTGAGCTGGTCAGGCGGATGGGACGTGCCAAGCACGCGGCGTGGGGAGCGCCGCTTCCGGTCTTGGCCCTCGTCGGGGGACTCATGCTCTTCCTGCACGGCCACGGCGCGCACCCGTCGGCGCACAAGATCGCCTTTCATCACGGCATGATGTGCACGATGGCCATTCTCGCTGGCATGTGCAAGCTGGCTGCCGATCCTTTCCAGACGCTGGCGCTGCATGGAGACCGAGTCGCGGGCGCCCGATCGAGCTGGGGGCTGGCCTGGTCGACTCTCGTCCTGCTCATCGGGGTCGAGTTACTCCTCTACGCCGAGTAAACGGGGACAGGCTACTTTTTCGCCCCGTCCTGATCGAACCGCTTTTATAGCAGACGAGGAAAAGTAGCCAGTCCCCTTTCCTGCTTAGCCGTGGGCGTCCTTGTACTCTTCGTGCCAGGCCATCTGGATGGCTTCGAGAATTTTCTCGTTGGACTTCCTCACATCGCCGATGAACCCTGGAATTTCGGTCACCCACCTGTGGAGATCGGTGAACCGGATCGTCAGCGGGTCGGTGTCCGGGTGCCGCTCCATGAGCTGAAGCGCGATCTCTTCGGTATCATTCCAGTCTAGCTCCATGGGGTGCCTCACACGTCTGACAGCTTCTTGTCCTTCAACGCTTCCTGCAGTGTGCTGTTCATGAGCTTCTCGGCCAGGCTGTAGGAGGTCTTGTCCAGCTTCTCGATCGCCGCCCGGATAGCGCGGTGGTCGGCGCCGCCCATGGCGGACTTGAGGTTGGCGACCGCCTCCTGGATTGCTGCCAGCTCCTCAGGAGTAGCCAGATTGCCGGCGCGCGCCAGCGCCTTCTCCGTGGCCCGCAGGATGATCTCGGCCTCGTTCATCGCCTCGATCCGCTGTCGTTCCTGAATGTCTTGCTTCGCGTAGACGAACGAGTCGCGGATCATGCGTTCGACTTCCTGATCCGACAGGCCGTAGGAGGGTTTGACCTCGATGGACTGCGCCTCGCCCGTCCGCACGTCCCGGGCGGTGACGTTGAGGATCCCGTTCGCGTCGATCATGAAGGTCACCTCGACGCGAGGGGCGCCGGCCAGCAGGGGAGGGATCTTGAGCTGGAAACGCGCCAGGCTGCGGTTGTCCTTGGCGAGCTCGCGTTCGCCCTGGAGGATGTGAATGTCCACGGATGTCTGGCCGTCGACGAAGGTGGTGAACATTTCTTTTGCGCTGGTCGGGATCGTCGTATTGCGGCGGATAAGGCTGCTCATCGCGCCGCCCATCGTCTCGATTCCGAGGGTCAACGGGGTCACGTCGAGCAGCAGCATGTCCTGTATCCCGCCGGACAAGATGTCAGCCTGGACCGCGGCGCCGAGCGCCACCACTTCGTCTGGGTTGAGCTCGCAATGGGGCGTCTTGCCGAAGAGGGTCTGAACCCGCTGCTGCACAAGAGGAATGCGTGTGGACCCGCCGACCAGCACGACCTCGTCGACGTCAGTCGCAGAAATCCCGGCATCTTTGATGGCCTGCCGGCACGGCGTCAGGGTCTTCTCGACCAGATCGTTCACCAAATTCTCAAGCTCGGCACGAGAAAAGGTACGGCGGTATTCCCCTTTGCCGTCAGGCAGCGGCACGTGCGCGGTTGCTTGGCTTTCGCTGGAGAGACGGCATTTCGCCTGCTCTGCCCGGATGCGCAGTTCCTGCTGAAGCTCGGGTCGTCCCTCCACGGAGAGGCCATGCTTGGCTTTGAGGTCCTGCATCATCACATCCACGAGCCGCCGGTCGAAGTCGTCGCCGCCGAGGTGCGTGTTGCCGTTCGTGGCCAGGACTTCAAAGATCCCGCTCTTGAGCTTGAGGACCGAGATATCGAACGTGCCGCCGCCCAGATCGTACACGGCGATGGTGCCCTGTTTCCGTTTCTGGAGGCCGTAGGCTAGCGCCGCGGCGGTCGGCTCGTTGACGATCCGCACTACGTCCAGGCCCGCGATCTTCCCGGCGTCCTTCGTGGCCTGGCGCTGGCTGTCATTGAAATAGGCGGGAACGGTAATGACGGCTTTGCTGATCTCCTCGTCGAAGAAGGTTTCCGCGCGGGCCTTGAGCTCCTTGAGGACCATGGCCGAGATCTCAGGCGGGGTGAGTGCTTTGTTCCCGATCTGGAGCCTGATCACGCCGTTCTGCTCGGTGAGCTTGAACGGGAAGTACCGGAGTTCCTGAGTGACGTCCGCGAGGCCTTTCCCCATGAAACGCTTGACCGAATAGACGGTGTGTTCAGGGTTGTGTACGAGCTGCTCCTTTGCCGCGTCTCCGACCAGAATGCCGGTCGGCGTATAGGCGACGATGGACGGGACCAGCGTGCGCCCCTCCGGTCCCTGGATGACCGTGGGGGTCTTTCCCTTCATGTATGCAATGAGGGAATTGGTCGTCCCGAGATCGATCCCGACGATGCGTGCCATTTATTCCAGGGCTTCCGTGATGTTCTGAAGCATGTTGGTCACATAGGTGCGCTGGGACAGTAGGTTGCGCATTTCCTTCAAGGTCTGCTCCTTTTCGACAGGATAGGCCTGAGCCTGCGTCTTCTTCTCGACCAGCCGGTCCCAGATCTGGAAGAGCTCGGCTAAGCGGCTCTCCAGAGCGGCCCGCTTGGCCTCCAAGGTTTTCCTGGCGTTCCTCAGCAAGTCGCTGGCGCGCCCGGCGGACGTGGCGTCACTCTCGGACTTGGCCGCATGGAATTCCTCAAGGTGCTCCTGAATTTCGAGGATCGTCTCAAAGAGGTCGGCCGGCGCTTTTCCGGGGATGTCTTTGGCAGCGCCGGCCTCCAGCCGCAAGAGATACTCCACGCGCTGGATGGGGTCCTTCAGAGTGCGGTACGCCTGGTTGAGAATGGCGGAATTGGCTAGGCTGACGGCCCGCTCCATCTCCGATTTGCCCACGTAGAAGTCCGGATGGAAGGCTCGGCTCAGCTCATAGAACTTGGTCTCCAGGGAGACGGTGTCGATATTCAGCTTCCGGGGGAGCCCCAGGCATGTGAAGTAGTCGATGTCTTTCGACAAGGGCTGGACCTTCACGCATTGGCCGCAGAAGTATTCGCCGCCGATGTCGGACTGGCAATGCCAGCACATGCTCCGCGCTAAAGGGAGTTCTTTCTTGGAGATCTCCATAGGCGCTCTGCCTTCTTGAACTCCTCTAAACACGACGGGCATGGCCACCAAGCTGGCCATGCCCCGTGTGTGCAATTCCCTTGGGAGGAATGGTTAAACGGAGAACGATTCTCCGCAGCCGCAGTTCTTGGTGGCGTTCGGGTTGCTGAACTTGAACTGGCCGCTCACCAGGTCTTTCTGATAGTCGAGCTGGGTGCCTTGCAGATAGATCGCGCTTTTCATGTCCACGATGATGCGGATGCCGTCGATCTCGTAAGACTGATCGTAGGGCCCCATCTCCGTATCGAAGTTTACAGTGTAACTGAGGCCCGAGCAGCCCCCACCTTTCACGCCAAGGCGCAACGCGGCGTTGCCCAACCCCTGCACCTCTTGGAGGCGCTTGACCTCCTTGATGGCGTTCGGGGTTAACGTCACAATCGGAGTGACTGAAGTGGTGTCTTCCATAGACCGCTTCCTTCCCTTTACTTTGCCTGTGCGACCGCTTTCTCGCCTTGCGCTGCGCCGGGTGCCGCTTTCTTCTTGTAGTCTTCCAGCGCGGCCTTGATGGCGTCCTCGGCCAGCACGGAGCAGTGGATCTTCACCGGCGGGAGGTTCAGCTCCTGCACGATGTCGGTGTTCTTGATCTTGTAGGCCTCGTCGACCGTCCGGCCTTTCAGCCATTCCGTTGCGAGGCTGGAGCTGGCGATCGCCGAACCGCAGCCGAAGGTCTTGAACTTCGCGTCCACAATGCGATCGTTCTCTACCTTGATCTGCAGCTTCATGACGTCCCCGCACTCCGGGGCGCCCACGATCCCGGTACCTACCGATTTGTCGTCCTTCGGCAGGCTCCCCATGTTCCGCGGGTTATTGTAATGGTCAATGACCTTTTCACTATAAGCCATGATCCTTCCCCCCTATCTCACCACGGCACGCTTGCCAGACGTGCAATGCCTTAAGAATTAATGTACGGCCCATTGGACGGATTTCAAGTCGATCCCTTCTTTTGCCATCTCGTAGAGCGGGGACATCTCCCGAAGCCGCTTCACGGCCTCCACCATCCGCTTGGCCGTGTAGTCGACTTCTTCCTCCGTCGTGAACCGGCCGAGCCCGAACCGGATGGAGGAGTGGGCCAGGTCCGAACCCACGCCCAGCGCCCGCAACACGTAGGACGGTTCCAGCGTGGCCGAGGTGCAGGCCGACCCGGAGGACAGCGCGATTTCCTTGACACCCATGAGCAGGGCTTCGCCCTCGACGTACGCGAAGCTGATGTTCAGGTTGTGTGGGAGCCGCTGGGTCTGATGCCCGTTCAGGTAGCACTCGTCGAGGGTCTCCATGATCTGAGCCTGCAGGCGGTCGCGCATCGCCGCGATCCGCTTGCTCTCGGTCGGCATTTCCTGTTGACAGAGCTCGCAAGCCTTCCCGAACCCCACGATGAGGGGAACGGGCAGGGTGCCGGACCGCATCCCGCGCTCGTGGCCGCCCCCGTCGATCTGAGGCACCAAGCGCACCCGTGGGCCTTTTTTCCGCACGTACAGGGCCCCAACGCCTTTCGGTCCGTAGATCTTGTGGGCGGTGAAGGACATCAGGTCAACCTTGAGCGCTTCGACGTCCACCGGGACCTTGCCGACGGCCTGCGTGGCGTCGCAGTGGAAGAGGATTCCCTTCTCCTTGGCGATCTTCCCGATCTCGGCGACGGGGTGGATCACGCCAATCTCGTTGTTGGCCATCATGATCGAAATCAGGATGGTCTTGTCCGTAATGGCTTTCCGGACATCGTCGGGACTGACGAGGCCATCCTTAGCGACCGGCAGGTACGTGACTTTGATGCCGCGCTTCTCCAGGGCCTTGCAGGTGTCCAGGACCGCGCGGTGCTCCGTCATGCAGGTAATGACGTGGTCGCCTTTCTCCTTGTACATCTCCACGACGCCCTTGAGCGCCAGGTTGTCGGATTCCGTGGCCCCGCTCGTGAAGACGATCTCCTTGGCATCGCAGTTGATGAGCTTGGCGATCTGCTTGCGGGCATTCTCGACCGCTTCTTCGGCTTCCCACCCTAATTGATGGTTGCGGCTGGCGGCGTTGCCGAATTTCTCGATGAAGTAGGGCAGCATCGCCTCAAGGACTCTGGGGTCCATCGGGGTCGTGGAGTGATTATCCATGAAAATTGGGAACTTCATCGCATCGCTCCTTCTCCTAACTGCTCTCGTTTAAGTTCGATGACCGTTGAGTAGAGACTGCGGCACGATAGTGGCCGAACCGAATTCCTTCATGTCCGCGATCGACATACTGTCGAGGAGGCCATAGATGCTGTTTTGGATGTTGCGGAGGGGCGTGCGGATATTGCAGCGTGGCATCTGCATGCAGTTGGAGTCCTCGTTGTGGTAGCATTCGGTGATGCCAACGTGACCTTCGATCGCTTGGATGACGGACAGCACGGAAATGTCGGTCGACGACTTGGCGAGGAGATACCCGCCCTTGGGACCGTTTTGGCTGACAATTAAACCCTTCTTCCCCAATTTCTGGAGGACCTTGGCCAGCAGCTCGACCGGGATGTTATATTCCTCCGCGATCTCCTTGGTGTTGACGATCCGAGCGGTGCCTTTCGAGGCCATGTATTGAACAGCCATGAGGGCGTAGTCCGTCTTCTTGGAAAGTTTCAACATCGCTAAGTCCGATTAATTTAGTCGGCGACTGGTTTTATCGGAGACCATCTTGGTCGGGTATAGAGTATCACCCCTAGAAAATGCTTGTCAACATAAAAGTTTTAGCTTACATTCCAATGGCTTAAGAAGTCAGGCTGGAAGTGCCTTATGAGTCCAGTTCGCGTCAGGTTTGCTCCTAGCCCAACTGGACACCTCCACATAGGGGGGGTCCGTACGGCTTTGTTTAACTGGCTCTTTGCCAGACACGAAAAGGGAGTCTTTATCCTCCGGATCGAAGATACTGATCGAGAGCGGTCGACTCCTGAAGCGATCCAGGCCATCCTCGACGGCCTGAAGTGGGTGGGGCTGGACTGGGATGAGGGACCCCTCTATCAGAGCGCACGTCTGGCCCTCTACAAGGAGCACGCCGAGCGGCTGATGGCCGAGGGCAAGGCCTACTTCTGTTACTGCACGGAAGAAGAACTGGAGGCTCGCCGGACCGAGGCGTTGGCTCGCAAGGAGCTTCCCAAATACGATGGACGGTGTCGCCGACGTTCCGGCCCGGTCCCTTCAGGGATTTCACCGGCCGTCCGTTTTATGTCTCCCCAGACGGGCCAGACCACTGTGGATGATCTGGTCAAGGGGCAGGTGACGTTCGACAATGCACAGTTGGACGACCTGATCATCCTCAGGTCGAACGGGCTGCCGACTTACAACTTTGGCGCGGTGGTGGACGATGCTGTGATGCGCATCACGCACGTCATCCGGGGCGATGACCATCTGAACAATACTCCTCGCCAGATTCTCCTGTACCGGGCCTTGGGATATGACCCGCCGCAGTTCGGCCACCTGCCCATGATCCTCGGCCCGGATAAGGTCAAACTGTCCAAGCGACATGGCGCCACCTCGGTGCTGGAGTACCAGGAGGCCGGGTTCCTGCCGGAAGCGCTGGTCAACTATCTGGTGAGACTGGGCTGGTCGTATGGGGATCAGGAAGTATTCGCCGTACCGGAGATGATCGAAAAGTTCACCCTGGATCGCATCAACAAAGCCCCTGCGGCGTTCGACCCGGAAAAGCTGCTCTGGTTGAACAGTCATTACCTGAAGCACACGGACGTGAAGCGAGTGGCAGATCTCTTGGTGCCGTTCCTGCGGAGGCAAGGTTTGCTGGCCGCCCATGGTCAGCCCGACCAGACGTGGCTCGAACGACTGGTGAAGGCTTTTCGCGAGCGTTCGCGCACTCTCCTGGAAATGGCGCAGCATGCCGCGCCGTATTGCCAAGACTCGATTGCTGTGAATCCCGAGGCGGCGACAAAATTCCTGACCGGAGCGCTGAAACCCGCCTTCACCAAGCTGATCACCGCGCTCGACCAGGTTCCCTCATTCGAGCATGACGAGCTCGAACGGGCGTTCAAGTCCGTCATAGCCGAGACAGGGCTCTCGATGGGCAAGCTGGCCCAGCCGGTGCGAGTGGCGCTCACGGGCCGCACTGCCAGCCCGGGTATCTTTGAAGTCATGATGTTGCTGGGGCGTCAGCGGACAGTGGCGCGGCTGAAGAAGGCCATTGACTTGATGCACTGAGCCACCGATAATTGCGGGGACGCTACCACACGTTGCTGGTTGGGGGATCGTCTAGTGGTAGGACGACAGACTCTGGATCTGTCTACCGAGGTTCGAATCCTCGTCCCCCAGCCACTCCTCCCTTTCCTCGTGTCTCTCCACATGGGTGAACCGACACAACGAGCCAAGGTGACGCGGGCGCGGATGTTATCCCCGACGGTCCGTGAACTGGTCCTCGTTCCCCTCGGGTCGAAGATCTCCTTCAAACCAGGCCAGTGGGTGTCGCTCAAGCTACCGGTGGGCGAGCGTCCGCCCTTGACGCGGGCCTACTCGATGGCCGAGCCGGAATCCTCTTCCGGAGAGCTGGTCCTGGCGTTCGACCGGGTTCCGGGTGGGCTGGGGAGCGGCTATCTCTCGTCTGTCAAGGAAGGGGATGAACTGATCTTGGCGGCGCCCTACGGGAATTTCACGGTTCCTCGCCCGTTGACCGTAGACCTCGTCTTGGTGGCGCGATTCACCGGCATTGTTCCGATTCGGTGCATCCTTCGGGAGTTGTTCGAGAGTCCTGTGTCGTGTCAAGTGACCTTGATCTACGGCTCACCCACGCAGACGGAGCAGATCTATCACGACGAGCTTCAAGAACTGGCGGCGCGCCACAAAGCCTTCCGGTATCTTCCGACCGTCTTGGACGGGAGCGAGCCCGCGGGAGAGGAACGTCGGACGGAGAGCGAGATCCTCGCGTCGTTGTGGCAGGGGCGGAAGGATTTTTTGCCGATGGTCTGCGGGACAAAGGCCTTTATCAGGCCGCTCAAGACATACATGTTGGAACTGGGATTTGGGCGGAAGGAGGCGAAGTTCGAGACCTACGATTGAGAGGAGCGTTAATGTCCTTCCTTGACGAGATTCTTATTCCAGGCTGGAATCTCGACCTCGATGTCCACGCTGCCGTTCGGCACGCATTGGCAGCCCAGGCGGGAATTTAATCCGATATCCGGCGCCTCATCGAGCTGATCGAGCTCGTCGTCCGTGGGCTCATTGCAGGACTCCAGCCCCTTGACCACCTTCACGTGGCAGGTCGAGCAGGCGCAGACTCCACCGCATGCATGCTCAAGATCAATGCTGGCTCCTCCATTGAGCGCGATGTCTAGAATGCTGCCGGGAAGGCCTGTCGGACCGTAGGGCAGCTTGCTCGGGTCCACCTCGAACACGATGGGCGGACCATCCGGGCGGCGAAAGGTGATTGTGTACGCCTTCTTCGGGAGTTCGACTTCCGCTTTTTCAATATATGGATTGGTTCCGCCCACGTTGTGTTCAGTCTCCTACGCGACTGAGAATAACCGGGAATCATTCACGTTATAACAGGTGGCAGCTGACCCGCGCAAGGTGGTTGGATGTTGACAAGCCGGCAATGTTTCCGTTAAGGTGCCGCTGTTTCGCACCCCTCTCAACTTCGACACGACCAGGGGTCCCATCGTCTAGCCTGGCCTAGGACGGTGCCCTCTCAAGGCATAAACACGGGTTCAAATCCCGTTGGGACCACCAAATCGCATCATTTCAAAATCTGTAGCCTGAGGTCGTCGAAGTAGGTCACAGCATCTGACTTCGTCCAGAGTCCAATACGACCTGTCGTGAACGTCTGATCGCAAAGATCAAAGACTGGCTTCTCATCGTAGAGCACTTGGATTTGGCAGCCGCGATTGACCACGTGCAGCGAGTGCCACTGCCTCACATCGATAATCTGGTCGAAGTTCTGTAACAGGTGCCTGACGCCTTTGACGACTCTGTAGATCCGGATGTTCTGCTCCAGCGGGTTGGCCCTTGTCAGATAATAGTTCCGGTCATCGGCCGCTCGCCAAATGAGGCCTCCCCCCATATCAGCTTTTCCCTCAATCGGCAGAAAGGAGACTTGAAGATCCAGGTCGGAAGATATGGTTCCCGCGATTAGGACTACCTTATAGGCATGTTCGAAGCCTTTTCCCATGAGCTGCGCCAAGACCTGCGGCGGGCTTTTTGCCCGATCTGTTTGAAGGACCTTCCATTCGCCGGCAGGCCGACCATCAACCAGCGTCCCAACCACAAAATCCTTCGGGAGAGTACCGGGGAGGTCGGCATCAAAGTTCCAAGTCCGGATAGAGTCCTCAGCCGAGGCTGATACACCCAGTACTGCCAATCCAATTAGGATCAACCACAGCGCTAATCGCATTGGAAGCCGCACTGGTTTATCGCCTTTGCTGATGGCTACCGCCAGGTCACTTCCTCCCAGTACAGGTGAACGAAGGTTTCGAAGGGTGGGAAGTTCTTGTTGTTGGTTTCCTTGGAGCGGACCCAGAGGTCGATCTCCATTCCTGCAGGATCAGTCTCTCCTCCAGGAAGTGTGCGCTTCACAGGGTAGCGTACAGCATGCGTATTCGAGTCACGCGATCGTTCCATGAGCATGAAGTGGGCCGAGTAGTCTTTGTAGAGAATTTGATCGTTCTTAAACATCGTGGCCGTTCCCCATCCTGACAAGTACAACCAGGTCTTTGGATATAGCGGATCGCCGTTACCAGAATCGCCGTGCTCGTAGACCCTGGTGGCAATACCGCCATCCTGGTACGGCCTTGAAGCCGAAAAGCGATCGAATACAACCTTGTACCGGGCAGCCCCTTCGGTAAACTCAGCGATGACCCGACCCGTATTGGTGATTTCGTTTACGTCGATGTCAATTGCGCCTTGCACAGGATTCAAGTGCTTCCCGGCATAGTCAAGATGGTCCCATGGGGATTGATCCTGCATGCCGCCGACCAGCGTGGCCTTTTGCCCTCTGAGGCGAAATTGACCGGTGTAATAAGGATGCTCTGTGGCCTTGAAAATACGAGTCCCTTCCGAGCCCTTGGGGGTTCCAAACTGACCTTCTTCCGCCTTGGCTGAGACCCAGACACCGAATGCTACTGAAGCTGAGATGGAGATCAACCATATTGCCACTCTGGTTGGAAGCGCCATAGCCCACCTCCTTAGTGCTGGTGGAATGTTGATTCAAAAACCTGAGTAAAAGATCGGCTCATCTCATAAGGAATGCCAATCAAGGGGATAGTTGGGAGCTGGTGACCACACCAAGAACGTCACCTGTCTTTGCATCAACAAACACAAACAAACTATCACCTTGCATTAGATTATTTTGGGGGAGAAAGTATATCGCCCGATACTTTCTCTTGCTTAATTTCGAAGAGAGATCGCGCAGCCATATTTTCGTGTTCTCATGCATGGGACTTCTTTTCAAATAAGAACAGTACCCATTCCACGCGCTATTGGCCTCATCGTATTCAAGGTCCATATTGTCCAGGTCATATCCGAGTCGTCGTGCTTCCATCCTAGCTACTTCGATTGATTGTTCCATTGATGTTTGGTTGTTGTTATGCGACATCTGAGGCAAGGCTATTCCAGGTGAGATAATAATTTCAGGAACAATTAAGCTGAGGCAGAAGAAGATTACGCATAGTCGGTTGAGTCTTTGAATCATTGAATCACTTACCGGCCAGCTTTCTACTGCCTGACTGCCTGGCAGATCATAACCGCTCAGCTCCCAGAGCCTTGCCAAGTTCATAAATGAGACCGTTCACGGCATCCTCAAGGGCGACTGCCTGCACCGCTCCGGGAGGAAATGTTGCCGCGTCCGGGTAGATAAATGCGCTGGTGCGTCCCGGCGCAATACTCGGGTAGAAGGGTCGGGCGTCCTCGTAGTTGGTAGCCAGAAGCCGCGCTTCTCCGTTGGCCACGACAAAAAACAGACTCTTTCCGCTTACCAGGTCGAGACCCACCAAAGAGACCGTCACGAAAATGTCTGTGCGGGTGCTGACCGCACTCCCACTCCGGCCATAATAGAGCCACTCAGGACTCATCACTTCAATACCATTTGGCATGACGACCAGCACTTGCGGGACGTTCATCGGAGCACTCGCCTTGCGAATATCGCTGAGCAGGTCACCTTGGGAAACCGGAAGGATCGCCGTGCCAATAATTTCCAGTCGCTTTCCGGCCGTGAATTGAGCTTTGATCTTCTCAGCCATTTTGCGTTGCGCTTCCTGCGAAGGGACTGCCGATCCGGCCGGCACAAGCCAGACCAGGCCGAACTTCGCTGGCTGAGCAAGTGTGGTGTTCTGCAATGGAGTCGCTCCGGGAAGGAACGGATTGGCCGGGGGCGGGTAGGCCTCAGGGAAACCGGCACAGGCTGTCACGAGGAGTGACAACCCCGCCGCTGAAGCGATGCTGTTGATTGTTGCGCTTTTCATGGCATGGACTCCTTTCTCTACGAGAGCCTCACTCCAAGGTCTCTCCCCGATCTGTACACTTTGAGAACCTTGAAATTCGAGTTCCCGAGAACCAAAACAGCCTAGACATCATCAATGTGAGTGCTCAGGCAAGTTTCCATGGATATGGCTTTCGATTCGGTGATGCTCTTCCCCCGATGCATTCAAAGGATCGATATGGATGGTTGCATTGGAAAGATAGGCTAAGCGGTGCAGAACTTGGTGCCGTGCCTCATTGGCGATTTCGTGTCCTCTCTCAATAGAGAAGTCTGAATTTACTGCAATGTTTGCCTCGGCATGCATTCGATGTCCCAACCATCTGACCCGAACTTCTGTCACTTCATGGACGCCCGGAACCTGACGCATGGCATCCTTGATTTCATCAATTACGACAGCATCAACACCATCAAGAAGTCGGGTGAAAACGGATTTGCTTGACTGCCATACCACACGGCAAATCAAAACCGAAATGAAAAGGCCAACGATAGGATCGGCTAAAGGATAGCCGAGCCAGACGCCCAAGGCTCCAAGAAGCACGGATAGACTTGTGATGCCATCCGCACGAGCATGAACTCCATCAGCGATGAGAGCAGCACTACCGATCTTTTTGCCAGCTCTGATCCGAATTCTCGCCACGACTTCATTGCCGAGAAAGCCGATAACGGACGCGCCCATTACTGCGCCGATGTAACCGACGGTTTGTGGGTGGAAGAGACGATCAATAGCTACATAAGCAGCGCCTATTGCACTACTTGCAATGGCCAGAACTACCACTAACCCCGCTAAATCTTCCACCCGCCCATATCCGTATGTAAACCGTTTCGTAGGCTTCCAATGGGCGACTGTGAAGGCGATCCATAGTGGGAAGGCTGTGGCAGCATCCGTGAAATTATGAACAGTATCCGCGAGAAGTGCTGTGCTGTTAGAGAGAAGAACTATTACGAGTTGCAGGAATGCCGTCACAAACAATCCAAGGAACGACCATTTGACAGCCGCTATCCCTTGTTGCGTATCTAAAATACCTGGGTCTATAGCCCCATGAGTGTGGATATGGGAATGAGAGCCAGAATCTTCATGGTGGTGATCGTGAGGATTCGAATCCTTATGACCAATCATTATTGCCCCTTAGCCAACAGTTATAGAAGAATCGATGAATCCCCGACTGTACGTTTTGCGAACCATTAGGTTTGAACTACCGAGAACCTGAGTCTTAGCCAAGGACGATACGGCTACTACAGCCAGAGCGATTGGACTACCCGCCATCCTGCCAATCTCGCTTGCAGTAGCATTGTTTTATCTCCTTGCGGTCTGGTTCTCAGACCCGGCTTATGTTTGTAACATATATTGCAATTTGGTGCAACATAAATTATACTCCTTGTCGCTATGGGGTGGGTGGTGTTTTCATATTCGCTGCCGTCCAAGGCGTCCTCGAGCCCGCGGGTCGCGTTGTGGCGGCGGTTGCAACGATCAGGGGCAATCACGCCCAAGGCCGGCGTTTATGTTCTTCCTGATCGGGACGAGTGTGTAGAGGCCTTCCAATGGCTGGCGCAGGAGGTTCAACAGGCCAAAGGGGAAGCCGTGGTAATGCGCGTGGAGCGGTTTGAAGGACTGACCGATCCGCAGATCATCGAACTGTTCCGTGATTCATGCAGGAAGAAATACTTGGAAATTGAGTTAGAGGCGGCAAATGTAGAAAAGGCCCTCCGCGCTATAAAGAAATCGAAGAACAACTCAGAAATCCTGGAGCGCCTAGAGAAGCTACGAAAGAAGTATGCGGAGGTGGCTCAGGTGGACTTCTTCGAGTCTTCTGAAGGAGCAGATGTTGCCTCGCAGATACGAAGTATCGAGCAAGCTCTCCGTCGGGGGTCCTCATCTGACTCTACGGTTGCCTCGGTCACACTTTCGGAGTACCGAGACAAGCGCTGGGTCACACGGCCGCGCCCCCATGTGGATCGGCTTGCATGCGCCTGGCTCATCCGTCAATTTATCGATCCCAAAGCTGAGATCCGCTACGCTACCGACCCCAAGCCTGATGAAGTCACATTCGACATGCGAGACGCCGAATTCGGACACAAGGGCGATCACTGTACGTTCGAAACGATGCTCTCGGCGTTCAACTTGAATGAACCCGCTCTGCATGTAGTCGCTGAGATTGTCCATGACATAGACCTTCGGGACGGCCGTTATGCGCGACCGGAAGCTGAGGGGATTGACATCATTCTGAAGGGTTGGTTGCTGGCAGGACTTTCGGATAGTGAACTCGAATCGCAGGGGATCAAATTGTTTGACGGTCTCTACACTGCTTTCTCCCGCCGTCCTCGGCTGGCGGGGCGTTAGAGGAAACGATGTTGGTATGTTGATGGTTGGCAATAGACTCTCGTTGAATCACTCCGAATTTTACTTTAGGATGTACTGGCATGGTTAGAGCTTCACTGAAAAACCCTTACGCGGTGGTCGCGATTAGCCTGATCGTCGTGATCCTCGGGGCGGTGGCTTACCAGAAGATGGTCCGGGACATCTTCCCCGAGATCAACGTCCCGGTGGTGGCGGTCGCCACTTTTTATAAAGGCATGGGCCCTTCCGAGATCGAAGGGGCCATCACCCTTCGGTTCGAGCAGTTCTTTCTCCAAGCTAGCTATGTGGATCACATCGAGTCCCGCTCCCTCCCCGGTGTGAGCATCATCAAGGTCTATTTCCATCCCAATTACAACGTGGACGCCGGCCTGGCCGAGATCACCAGCCTGACGTATTCGGTCCTCCGGTTCATGCCGAAAGGCATGTTTCCGCCGACGATCATCAAGTTCGGGGCGCAGAACCTGCCCATCGCTAACCTGACCTTGAGCAGCGCGACCCTCAGCGAGAAGGAAGTCAGGGATATCGCCTATTTCTCAGTTCGCCCTCAATTGGGTACAGTCCAGGGGATCTCCCTGCCACCGACCTTCGGGGGCACCATCCGGCAGATTACTGTATTCCTGGATCGCGAAAAGATGTTGGCGCGCGGGATCAGCACGAACGATGTCATCAAGGCGGTCAACGCAGAAAACCTCCTGACCCCGACGGGAAACGTCAAGATCGGCGACTTCGATTACAACGTGTACAGCAATAGCATCGTCTCGCTTGTCAAGGAGATGAATGATTTCCCAGTGAAAGTCATCAATGGGGTGCCGGTGTACCTCAAGGATGTAGGGACGGCGGCTGATTCGACGGCGGTCCAAGTGAACATCGTCAGGGTGAACGGGCGCCGCTCCGTATACGTACCCATTCTGAAACAGGCCGGCGCCAACACCCTAGCGGTCCTCGACGGCGTTCGGGCGGCCCTACCCAAACTGAAGGGAATACCGGAGGATGTAGAAATCAAGCTGCTCTTTGATCAGTCCATCTATATCCGTCAGGCACTCGCGACCGTGCAGAATGAAATGCTATTAGGCGGGGGACTGGCCTGTGTGATGATTTTGCTGTTCCTCGGCAGTGTCAGATCCATGCTTATCATCGCGCTTGCCATTCCACTGTCCATCACCACCGCCTTGGTGTTGCTCTACTTCACCGGCCATACCATTAACATCATGACACTGGGTGGGCTGGCCCTGGCTGTGGGCACGTTGGTGGATAATTCCATCGTCGTACTGGAAAACATCCACCGACATAAGGAAATGGGTAAGTCGACGTGGGAAGCCGCGGCGGATGGGGCCAGTGAAGTTGCGCTCCCGTTGCTGGTGATCACGGTCAGTATCCTGATCGTGTATCTGCCGATCGTTTTCTTCACGGGGACAATCAAGTTCTTGTTCGTCCCGCTCGCCTTAGCGGTAGCGTATGCCATGGGCGCCTCGTATGTGGCATCGCTGACCGTGGCGCCGGTTGCCATCGCTGCCACTCATCGGACAGAGGAACATTCCCTTGCGGAATCTGAAGCGAAGGCCTCGCGCTTCGCTTCCTTCGAGCACTTCGCAGCCGGGTATGGAGCGTTTCTGCAATGGGGGCTGCGCCACAAAACCCTTGTCATCGTCCCAGTGGTAGTGGTGTTTGCCGGGACGATGGCAATGGCGCCGCGTTTGGCTACGGAATTTTTCCCCAAGGTGGACGCCGGCGAGTTCATCCTGCATGTGGCTGCGCCGGAAGGAACACGCCTGGAAAAGACCGAGGCCATTGTTGGAAAGGTCGAAGAGGTAGTCCGTAAGGCCATCCCCCAGGGCGAATTAGATCAGGTCGTGTCGAACGTGGGGTTGCCGCAAGGGTGGATGGTGCTGTACACGCCGGTCAGCGGCCCGCACCAGGCCTTTCTTCTGGTCAGCCTCGTCAAAGGGCACTCCGGGGAGACGGATGGCTACATTGATCGGATTCGGGCTGAACTCAGGCGTGATCTGCCTGGTCTGAAGTTCTCCTTTCAGACTGGGGGGGTGGTGAGCGATGTGATCAATGCCGGGCTTCCAGCCCCGGTGGACATCAAGGTCAGCGGCGAGAAGTTTACCGATTTGAATGAGACAGCGAAGAAGATTCGTGAGGTTGTGGCTTCTGTTCCTGGGACACGCGATGTCCGGGTACGGCAGGGCATGGACTATCCGGAGATCCATCTGAATGTGGACCATGTGAAGGCGGGGTTGTTGGGTTTGACCGAGCAACAGATTCTGGCTGATGTGGTGACGGGATTAAGCTCGAACATCAGCGGCGATCCCGGCTACTGGATTGATCCCAAGACCAACAACGCGTATTTCGTAGTCGCCCAATACCCCGAGCAGAATCTGACACGGTTTGAAGACTTCCTATTGACGCCGCTGATCGGGGGACGCATTACCGACCTGCCGATCACGGTGGTGGGCTCAGGCCGGCTCGGAGGCTCCACCTTTTCGCTCCAGAACACGCCGTTCTCAGGCATGCCCACCTTGCCTTCAGGTGGGCATTTCTCAGGCGATGGGCACAGAGTGCCAGTTCTGCTCAAGGATGTGGTGACGATGGAGCGAAAAACCGGCCCAGAGACGATTGATCACTATGACTTGCAGCGGACCATAGACGTGATGTTCGGCGTGTCCGGGAACGATCTCAGACGGGTGGCTGGAATAGTCGAAGCGAAGCTGGCCGATGTGGCTCTGCCTAAGGACGTAACGCTGACGCTGAAGGGTGAACTGGAAAGCATGCGTGCGACCATTCGAGGTTTCGCCGCGACGCTGCCGCTTGCGGCTTTGTTGGTCTATCTCGTCATGGTGGGACTGTTCCGTTCGTATCGTGACCCGCTCGTGATTCTGGTGGCCGTGCCGCTGGGGTTCATCGGGGTCGTCTGGATGCTGCTGCTCACAGACACCTCGGTCAATTTGGAATCGCTTATTGGGTCCTTGATGATGATCGGGATCGTCGTGTCGAACAGCATTTTGGTTGTGGACTTTGCCAATGTGCTCATGCGGCGTGGCGTGCCGGTCCAAGAGGCTATCGTGCAGGCAGGCCGCCTGCGACTGCGGCCAGTTCTGATGACGGCATTGGCAACATGCTTGGGTCTGCTCCCCATGGCTATAGGATTCGGCGAGGGCGCGGAAGCCAATATGCCCCTGGCCCGCGCCGTGATCGGCGGGGTCGCGGTTTCGTGCGTGATGACATTGCTCGTGGTCCCGATCCTGCACAGCATGGCCGCCCGTGCGCCAAATGGAAGGACACCCCATGTCGCCTGAGGGACCTCCCTTGCCCAAAGGACCGCGGATGAAATGGTTGACGGTGGTGATCGGCCTCGCGCTTCTGTTCGGTGCTGGTTTCTGGGTGTTGGAATCGGGTACACAGCCAGTCGATCAGAAAGTGTCTCCAGCCGCCGCCAAGGCTCTTGCGGCGGCCAAGGAGTCCGGGAGCGTTCCGGAAGTGCAGGTTGTCAAACCAGCACGGCGCGACGTGGCTGCCACGCTCCGCCTGCCGGCTACCGTTTCGCCGCTTCAGCAGACTACTATCTATGCCAAGGTCTCCGGATATCTAAAATCCATTCACTTCGATAAAGGCGACCGCGTCAAACAGGGCCAAATCTTAGCGGTGATCGACGCGCCGGAGATTGAGCAGCAGTACGAGCAGGCGCTGGCGGACTACACCATTAAGAAGGTGACCTACGAGCGGCTCGCGCAGGTCCGGAAGGAGGCACCCGACGTCATTGCCCAACAGGATGTTGATGTGGCTGAGGCGTCGGCGAAGGCCTTACAGCATCTCTTGGAGCAAAGACAGACGTGGTTGGATTACACGAAGGTACGCGCGCCGTACGACGGGGTGGTGACCGCTCGATTTGCCGACCCCGGCGCGCTCATTCAAGGCGCGACGTCTTCCGCGACGCAGGCTGTGCCCCTCTTCACGATCATGGATGTGTCCACCCTGCGATTCTATGTCAATGTTCCTCAGGAGGATGCGCCCTTCGTGAAGAAGGGCACGCCGGCCACGAT
>WNGA01001210.1_pt1 | contig 39651 bp, 39 predicted proteins | sample 5400061 | NCBI WGS metagenome assembly WNGA01 (sample SAMN13153366, study PRJNA577476) | soil metagenome | isolation source: 100 cm soil or saprolite under grassland replicate 2 | place: USA:California | collected 2016-06-15 | reverse complement strand
CGTAGTGCGCGCGCGGATTCGCCTCGTTCGCGTACTGGAACGGCATGAAGAGGGACGCGTCGCGCTCGGCGAGCTCGAGGGCGAGGCGCACGGCGCCGTTCGACCCCTGCTCGGCGGGTGAGAAGATCAGCTCGGCGCCGTAGAGGCGCAGCAGCCGTTTCCGCTCCTCCGTCGCCGACTCCGGCAGCACGCACGTCAGGCGGTAGCCGCGCAGCTTCGCGATCAACGCGAGGGAGATCCCGGTGTTGCCGCTCGTCGGCTCCAGGATGTGGGCGCCCGGCGCGAGCTCGGCGTCGTCGAGCATCGCCTTGGCGACGCGGTCCTTGATCGAGCCGGTCGGATTCTGCCCCTCGAGCTTGGCGTAGATGCGCACGCCGGGCTTTGGGCTCAGCCGCTGCAGCTCGACGAGCGGGGTGTTCCCGACGAGGCCGAGCAGCGACTGAGCGATGTCGAGTTTGTGGCTCTGAGCCACTAACTCGTTGAGGCGAATCCGCCGGCCATCGCCGGGAGCAGGATCACCGTCGAAGCGATCTCGACCGGCGTATCGAGCCCGCCCCGAGTCCGCACATCCTCACCGTCGACGTAGACGTTCACGAACGGCGCGACGTCTTCGTCTCGGATGATCCGTTCGCGCAGCGCCGGGAACCTCGAGGTCAAATCGTCGAGCAACTCGCGCACGTTGTCGCCTTCGGCGAGCACCTCGCGCTCGCCGCCGGTCTCCTCGCGAAGGGTCGGCGGGATGCGGATGAGACTCATGCGTGCACTCCGCTGCAGAACTCGACGTAGTCGACGTACTCGGTGATGCTCGGGTGCTCGCCGCAGACCGGGCAGTCGGGATCGCGCCGCAGGGCGACCTCGTCGAACGTCGTCGTGAGCGCATCGAAGAGCAGCAGCCGCCCGACGAGCGGGTCACCCACCCCGAGCGCAAGCTTCAGCGTCTCGTTTGCCTGCAGCGAGCCGATGATCCCGGGCAAGACGCCGAGCACGCCTCCCTCCGCGCACGACGGAGCGAGCTCCGGCGGCGGCGGCGAGGGGAACAGACAGCGGTAGCAGGGGCCGTCGCCCGGCTTGAAGACCGTGGCCTGACCCTCGAAACGGTAGATCGACCCGTGCACGACGGGGATGTCGTGCCAGACGGCTGCGTCGTTGACGAGGTAGCGAGTGGGGAAGTTGTCGGCGCCGTCGACGATCACGTCCCAGCCCTCGCCGAGGATGCGGTCGATGTTCTCCGAGGTGAGCCGCTCCTCGTAGCCGCGTACGCGCACGTCCGGGTTGAGCGCGCGCAGCCGGTCGGCCGCAGACGTGACCTTCGGCGTGCCCAGACGAGAGGTGTCGTGGACGATCTGCCGCTGGAGATTCGTCTCGTCGACAACGTCTGCGTCCACGATCCCCAGAGTGCCGACGCCCGCCGCGGCGAGATAGAGAGCGGCCGGCGAGCCGAGCCCGCCCGCGCCGATCAGCAGCACGCGGGAATCGAGCAGCTTCAGCTGCCCTTGCTCGCCGACTTCGGGAATCAGCAGGTGACGCGAGTAGCGGCGGCGCCCGTCGGCGGAGAGGCCCTTGGGCGTCGCGAGCGGCAATCCGTCTCGCTTCCAGTCGTCGATCCCGCCCACGAGGGAGCGCACGTGCTCGTACCCGAGCTCACCGAGCGTCTTGGCGGCGAAGGTGGAGCGGTTGCCCGAGGCGCAGTAGACGACGATCGGCGACGCGCGGTCGGCGACCGTCCGCTCGACCCGCGACTCCAGGTAGCCGCGCGGAATGTGCACGGCGCCGGGGATGTGGCCGGTCTCCCACTCGTCGGGCTCGCGGACGTCGACGAAGACGGATCCGTCGGCGAGCGCGGCGGCGTCGGCCGGCGAGATCTCGTCGATCTCGGCCCTCGCCTGCGCCAGGAGCTCACGGTACGTCGCCATTGCTTCAACAAGGATAGCTTCGGAGGGCCCGGCGGCGCAGGCTAGGTTTGCGCCGTGTCTCCACGCGCCCGCGTCTACGCGATCGTCGCGGTGTGCGCCGTGGCCGGCGCCGGCGCGGTCGTCGGGATCACCGCAGCAACGCATTCCTCGCCGCCGCAGCCACCCGGGCCTCGCGGGGGAACGCCGCCCTTTGCGTCCGACGGGACGGCGCCGGCCTCGCTGGTCAACGAGGTGCGGGCCGCGCTCCGGCTGTGGCCGCGCGGGACGATCCCGCGGCTGCGAGCCCTTGCCGAGGCGGAGCCCCGTTCGGGGTTCGTGCGTGTGAACCTCGGACTGGCGCTCCTTTGGGTGCGTCAGGACGCCGCCGCCGCGGAGCAGTGGCGGGCCGCCGCGCGGGTCGATCCGGATACGCCGTCGGCGATCCGAGCCGGAGACCTTCTCCATCCGAACTCGCCGCCGGGCCTGCCGTTCTTCGTTCCGAGCGGGAAGTTCGATCCGCGCTCGCGGGCTGAGCTCCTGCGCGGGATCGGCTTCCAGCGAGCCGGCCGTCCGGTTTCCGCAGAACGCGCGTTCGCGGCCGCCGCCCGGCGCGCACCGGACGATGCTCAGACACTCGTGGCGTCTGCAGTGTCCCGCTTCAGGAAGGATCATCCTGAGCGCGCGTTCTCGCGGCTGGGACCGCTGGCGGCGCGCTTTCCCCACAATCAAGCCGTTCGCTTTCATCTTGGGCTACTCTCGATCTGGATCGGGGACTTTCGCGAGGCGCGCCGGCAGCTCGAGCTCGCCCGCGTGGCGGCCCCGGAGACAAGGCTCGGCAGGGAAGCAAAAACCTTGCTCGCGAGTCTTGTGCGTGTTGGGACCGGCTGACAAAAAAATGAGCCGAACGGCCTATAGCGGTTGTCCGATCCCGCTGGCACTATGCGGCATCGCCGCCGGAACGTTCGCTTCGTCACGAGAGGGGATGCCGTGAGTGCCAGGGGTCAGGCAGCACAGCGCAAACGGGTCGAGGACCTCCTCGACACCGACGAGGCACGCGGCCTCCTCGAGACCGGCCGCGAGAGCGGCACGCTCTCGGCCGAGGACATCGCGCTCGCGTTCGACGAGCTCGACCTCGACACAGGTCAGCTCGACGAGTTCTACGCGGCGCTCGAGGAGCAGCAGATCGAAATCGTCTCCGCTGCCGACGAGGCAGCAGAGCAGGAGCTCGAGGTCGTTGCGGCGTCCACGGACTCACTACAGCTCTTCCTGAAGGACATCGGGAAGGTCGACCTGCTCACGGCAGCACAGGAGGTCGAGCTCGCGAAGCGCATCGAGCGCGGCGACCATCGCGCGAAGCAGGAGATGATCGAGGCGAACCTGCGCCTCGTCGTCTCGATCGCGAAGCGCTACCGCAACCAGGGGCTGCCCTTCCTCGATCTGATCCAGGAGGGGACGATCGGGCTCGTGCGCGCGGCGGAGAAGTTCGACTACCGCAAGGGCTTCAAGTTCTCGACCTATGCGACGTGGTGGATCCGGCAGGCGGTCGCCAGGGCGCTCGCGGACAAGGCGCGGACGATCCGGATGCCGGTGCACGTCGTCGAGAAGCTGAACAAGATCGTGCGCACGGAGCGCACGCTCCGGGCGAAGCTGGGCCGGGAGCCGCTGTGTGAGGAGATCGGCCTCGAGCTCGACCTGTCGGCCGACGAGGTGGAGCAGATCCGCCGCAGCGCTCAGACGCCGGTCTCGCTCGAAAAGCCCGTCGGTGACGAGGAGGAGTCCGAGTTCGGGCACTTCATCACCGACGAGAACCAGGAGCTGCCGGACGAGGCCGCCGACACGTCGATGCGCAAGGAGACCCTCGAGAGGATCCTCTCCAAGCTCGCGCCGCGCGAGCGTCGCGTGCTCGAGCTGCGCTACGGCCTCGACGGCCAGCATCCGTGCACGCTGGACGAGGTCGGGCGGACGTTCAACGTCACCCGAGAGCGGATCCGGCAGATCGAGAACCAGAGCCTGAAAAAGCTCCGCGCGCTCGCCGACGCTCAGACGTTGCGGGAAGTCGCCTAGCTCGCAAGACTGCGGCAGCCGGGCAGCGCGGCTTTCGGGGCGCGCTGCCCGCCGATCTCCCTCGGCGCGAATCCCTCGGGCGGCGTTCAGCGTTGAAAATCATATGACGCTCGTCGGAATGATTTGCTGTCTGCTGGCTCTCCCGGCGTTGCTCTCGCTCTGGGAGTGACTCGTGACGCCGCGCACTGCATAGACTCCGCGCTCGTGGAGCAGGCCTGGCTCGACGAGCTCTCGGAGTTCATCCGCATCCCCAGCGTGAGCGCCGACCCGGCTCATCGCGACGACGTCGCGCGGGCAGCGGAGTGGGTTGGCGAGTACGTGCGGCACGCGGGCGGCGAGTCCGAGATCGTCCCGACGGACAAGCAGCCGCTGATGATCGGCGAGTTGCGCGCCTCGAACGGGGCGAAGGACGCGCCGACGATCCTCGTCTACGGGCATTTCGACGTGCAGCCGCCGGCGCCGCTCGACCTCTGGGAGAGCGATCCCTTCGAGCTGGACGTGCGGGGCGAGTGGGCATACGGGCGCGGCATCACCGACGACAAGGGCAACCTCTGGCTGCTGCTGCGCGCGGCCGCCGAGCTTGCGCGGGAGGGCGCGCTGCCGGTGAACCTGCGCATCGCGTGCGACGGCGAGGAGGAGATCGGCGGGCAGTCGATCGTCAAATGGCTTGCCGAGGACGATCGCGGTGGCGACGCGTGTGTCATCTTCGACGGTGGCTTCGCGGAGCGGGGGATCCCGGCCTTCGGGATCGCCACGCGCGGGCTCGTTGCATTCGACATGCGTGTCCGCACCGGCGAGCGCGATCTGCACTCCGGCCTCTACGGCAACGCGGCGTTGAACGCGATCCACGCGCTGATGCAGGCTCTCGGCGGCATCCTGCCGCGGGACGGGCGCCTCCCGGAGCCGCTGCGGGAGGGCGTGCAGGAGCCGACGGGAGAGGAACGCGCGTCGTGGGCGCAGCTTCGGAGCGGAGGGGAGATGCTGCGCGAGGCCGGTGCGAGGCCTCACGACGAGCGGGCCGCCGAGGAGTTCTACCTGCGCACGACCGCAGAGCCGTCCGTGGATGTCAACGGCATTCTCGGCGGCAAGCCGGGACTGCGGAACACGACCTTGCCCGTCTACGCGGAGGCGAACTTCACCATCCGGCTCGCGCCGGGCCAGAGGGTCGAGCCGATCGCGCGGGCGGCGGAGCGGCTGCTGCGCGAAGCGGCGCCTGCGACCGCGGACGTCGAGATCGTGCAGGACGACAGCGCCGACCCGGCGCTGTTCTCACCGGAGCTGCCGGTGATCAAGCTCGCGCAGGACGCGTTCGAGGAGGTCGTCGGCGTGCGTCCGCTGCTCCTACGTTCCGGTGGGACGCTGCCGATCATGCCCGCGCTCGCCCAGAAGGACATGCCGACGGTGCTCGCCGGCTTCGGCCTCGAGGAGTCGAACATCCACTCGCCGAACGAGCGCTTCCTGCTGGAGTACTTTCCCCTCGGCGTCGCGACGGCGAAGCGCCTGTTCGTGAAGCTGGCGGAACTTCGGAGCTAGCGGGGTTCTCGCAGCCCGTTCACCGGCGGCGCGGCCGCAGCCGCGCCGCTCAGCAGCCTCCGACTCGCAGAACTCCCTCGAACGCCGACCAATCGCGCGCCGAAGGCGCGCCCCGAGCGCGAGCGAAGCGAAGCAAGGGACGACTACGCGTGCGCATGGCCGTCGTGGCTGAGCCACGAATGGCCGAACGCGCGCATCGCGTCGATGATCGGAAGGAGCGCCTGGCCCTTCTCGGTCAACTCGTACTCGACGCGCGGCGGCGCTTCCGCGTAGCTGCGACGCACGACGATTCCCTCTTGCTCGAGTACCCGCAGCCGCTCCGAGAGCGTCCGCGGCGAGATGCCGGGACATGAGTGCTCCAGCTCGGTGAAGCGGCGCGCCCCCTCGGAGAGGTCGTGTACGAGCAACGCGGTCCATTTCGCGCCGAGGATCTCCGCGCACGCGGCGACCGAGCAGGACGTCGCCTCGTGCGTGGGGTTCATGGTCCGAATCGCCATTGCTCTAAGTATGCCTCCGTTGCAGACAGGTCCGGGGTCAGACCCCGGACCTGTCCGTTTCGACTAGGAAAACGGCCGCGGCGTCGCGGCGATTTTCGGGATTGCAACTCGCGCGATCGTCGAGAACTCCTGCGGCCGGCAGGCCTGGCAGATGTTCGCGTCGCACGCGACGGAGAGGAAGACGAACGCCTCCTCGATCGAGAAGCCCCACTGGTCGACGAGCAGCCTCGCCGCCTCCTCGCAGGCGTTGTCGAGCGCCTCCATGAAGTCTGGCCCCGCCGTGCCGTGCGCCAGCCAGCGGTCGCCGAGCTCCGTCACCGGCCACGTTCCCTGCTTTCCCTTCAGCAGCTCGAAGCGGATCGTCACCTCGCCGGCGATCTCGACGCCCGTGAAGCAGACCTCGCCGTCGCCCATCGACGCGTGCATGTCGCCGACGGCGAACATCCCGCCGGGCTGACGGACGGGCAGGTAGACGCGCGCCCCCGGACCATGCAAATGGTTGTCCAGGTTGCCGCCGTGCCGGCCCGCCCAGCCGTTTCCGATCTCGTCGCCGCCCGTCGCGACCCCGATCACGCCCATCATCGGCCGCGCCGGGAACGAGACGCGCTCGTTCATGTGAATCGTGTCGCCCTCGACGCGGAAGACCTGCGTCAGCGGCGAGCGCACCTGGTCGATCAGTTGACCGATTCCGGGGATCAAGGTGGCGAACCCCTTCGGCCCCGGGCGGATGTCGACGATCTCGGCGATCAGCGAGTCGCCCGGCTCGGCTCCCTTCACTGCGACCGGACCGGTTGCCGAGTTGACGCGGGCGAAGTCGATCTCCGTGACGAGGTCGTCCTCGGACTGGATCTGGCCGGTGAAGCAGTCGTTCGTCTCGAACGTGACGACTGCGCCCGGCTCGACCTCGAGCACAGGTTCGAGGTCCGGGCCGAAGGCCCAGATGACGTCGTCGCGCGAGACTCGGTATGCGGTCGCGACTGCCATCAGCTCGCCGGGGCCGGCGCGGCCGCCGCCTCGGGCGGTGCTTCCACGGGCTCGGTATCCGCGACGAACAGCAGCTCCGCCCTCAGCCGCTCGCGACGCTGTGTCGCCATGAACAGCGTGACCAGCACCGAGAGGGAGAACAGCGCGATCGCGCCCCAGCTTCCGTAGCGGAGCGGGTACGGCGGCAGCGGGCTGAACTGGTAGTAGAGCGGAGGCAGGAAGGCGAGCGCGCCGGCCGCGGGGATGATGCCGTGCAGCCAGACGTTGAACTGCGTCGCGCGCTCACGTCGGTAGTAGGCGATCGTCGACAGGGAGACGGTGATGTAGACGACGATCACGAGGCTCGTCAACGCGTACGACAGCGTCCCGAAGCCGTTCAACGGGCCCCACTTCCAGCCGAGCAGCAGCGCCACGACGATGCCGAGCGCCGTCTGCGCGGTGATCGCGACGTGGGGCGTCTTGTGCACGGGATGCGTCTCGCCGAAGACGCGCGGGAGCACGCCGTTCCGTCCCATCGCGTAGATCACGCGTGATGCCGCGTTCACACCCGCGTTCGAGTTCGCGAGCGCCGAATTGATGATCGCGAAGAAGATCAGCACCCAGCCGCCGCCCCAGAACACTTCGGCGAGGTGGCGCCACGGGTTCGCCTGCGCGAGCGTCGCCTCGGTGAACCCGTTGAAGCCGGTGCCGACGACCCAGGCGTACGAGCAGACCACGTAGAAGAGCCCCACACCGAGACACGAGTAGACGACCGCGCGCGGGACCGTGCGCCGCGGCTCCCTCGCTTCCTCGCCTAACGGCGCCGAGGCCTCGAAGCCGATGAAGGCGAGGATCGCGAACACCATCCCCTTGAAGACGCCGTTGAAGGTTCCGGCATCGGCATGGGACGGATTGAACGACTGGATCACCCAGTGGTTCGAGAGCAGCATCCAGACGGCGAGCGCCAGGAAAACGCCGATCTCGAAGATGCCGAGGATCACGCCGGCGTTCGTCGACAGGCGCACGTCCCGATAGGTGAGGAAGAAGACGATCGCTGCGGCGACGAGCACCCAGATCCACCATTGGCCGGTGTAGTTCCAGCCGACGTCGTTACGCATCACGTCGGTGGTCGCCCAGGCGAAGATCAGGAAGAGCAACGGCGCGACGAGCGGCTCGAAGCAGAGGAAGAGAAGCCCGACCAAGTAGCCGGGAACCGGGCCGAGCGCGCGTGTCACGTACGCGTACAGGCCTCCTGCCGACGGCATCTCCTTCGCGAGTTGCCCGATCGAGCTGGCGACCAGTAGGCAGGCGATGAGCGCGAGCAGCACCGAGAGCGGCAGAACCGGGCCCGCGAACTGCACGGAGAAGAGGATCGAGAACGCGATCGCCGCACCGGGTGCCATGTGCGTGATCGACTGGAAGAGCACCTGCGGCAGTCCGATCGACCGCTCCCGAAGGTGGTCGAACCGGGCGCTACTCGCTTCCACAGCGGCCTCCTCGGTTAGAGAGGTTGCCCCCCGATGGGGCGCGAGCCTAATCCCAGGGCGGCGGGTTGTAAACCCATCTGCCCCCGACCAGCGTGGCCACGACTTCGCAGCCGCCGAGGTCTTCGAACGGGTCGGTCGAGAGCACCACGAGATCCGCGAGGTAGCCGGGAAGGAGCTTGCCGCGGCGGCGCTCGTCGCCCGACAGCCAGGCGGGAGTGACGCACGTCGCATCGAGCGCCTGCTCGAGGGTCACCGCCTGCTCGGGATGCCAGGCGGGCCGGTCGTCGATCGTCCGGAGCACGCCGGCGCGGATCCCGGCGAGCGGGTCGAGCTCCTCGATCGGCGCGTCGCTGCCGTTCGCGACGACCGCGCCCGACTCGATCAGCGAGCGGAACGCGTAGGCGCCGTCGGTCTTGCCCGGCCAGAAGCGGTCGGCGAGGTCGCGGTCGGAGGGCGCGTGCGAAAACTGCACCGAAGCGGCGAGTCCGAGCTGCGCGAAGCGCGGCAGGTCCTCGGGTGCCAGGCACTGCGCGTGCTCGATGCGCGGCCGCAGCCCCCGCGGCTGCCATTCGTCGCGCGTCGCCTCGAACGCGTCGAGCGCTTCGCGGTTCGCGAGGTCGCCGATCGCGTGCACCGCCACCGGCCAGCCGATGCGCGCGCCGCGCCGGACGATCTCCTCGAGCTCGTCGCGCGACGTGATCTGGACACCCGAGCCGTCGAGCATCCGCGCCGTCTGGGAGCCCAGCGTCCCGTCCATGAACGCCTTCAGGTAGCCGGCGCGAAGCCAGTCGTCGCCCAGCCCGCTCCGGAAGTCGATCCCCTCCAAGTGGTGGAGGGATGCGTGCGGCAGCGACTGCCACACACGGAGGCTGAGAGTGCCGTCCTCCCACATGCGTTCGAACAGCCGCAGCGCCCCGAGCCAGCCGTCCTTGTCGTGCACCGCGGTCACTCCGCGCGCGTTCGCGACCTTGATGCCCGCCCGCATGGCCTCGACGTATTCGTCGTCGGACGTCTCGATGTACTCGTCGCGGAACTGCCAAGCGGACTCCTCGCGCAGCACGCCGCTCGGCTCGCCCCGCTCGTCGAGCTCGACGACACCGCCCTCCACGGCGAGATCGCCGTCGGCGGAGGCAAGCGCTGCCGAGTTCAGCCAGAGCGAGTGGTAGTCGCGGGCCATCAGGGCCGTGGGAACGTCGCCGGTCACCGCGTCGAGCAGCTGGCGCGTCGGCTCGACGGCCGGAGACCAGTCGCCGCTTCGCCAGCCGAGACCGCGCAGCCAGCGCCCCGGGCGGACGTCGCTCACGGCGGCGCGGACGCGATCGAGCGCCTCGTCGATGGTGGCTGCTCCTTCGAGCCGGACCTGCTTCTGCGCGAGCGCCCAGGTCGGGAAGTGGACGTGCGAGTCGGTGAAACCCGGCAGGACAGAGCGGCCGCCGAGGTCGACGACCTCAGGAGACGCGAGCGCCGTCTCGTGGACGCCGACTCCACCCGCGATCAACTCGCCCGCGATCGCCAGCGCCCGCGCCCTCGGGAGTGAGGCGTCCAGCGTACGGATGAGACCGTTTTCGAGGATCACGGCCGGAACTCTATGATCGTCGCACTCTGACCCGCAGCCTCCGTGTTCCGGTCACACTCGCGGCGCTCACGTTTCTCGCGTGGGCCGCGGCGGCCGAGTCGATGAGCTGGATGGATGGCGGATTCGCGCCCTTCCTCGGACTTTGGGTGATCAGCGCGGCCGCAATGATGCTGCCGTCGATCCTGCCGACGGCGTCTCTTGCTGCGCACCTCGGCGCGTCGGTGCCGTCCTTCGTCGCCGGTTATCTGCTCGTCTGGTCGGCAACGGGAGTCGCGGCGTTCGGCGCCGTGTTGGCGCTGGACGGCGCCGCCGGGGTGCTCATCCCGGCCGCGCTGGTCACGGCTGCGGTCTACCAGGTCACCCCCCTCAAGAGTGCCTGCCTGCGCCGGTGCCGCAGCCCGGTCGGACTCCTGCTACGCCGCGGTCCGCTTCGTGCAGGCGTCGAGCACGGCGCGTTCTGCCTCGGCTGCTGCTGGGCGCTGATGTTGGCCCTGCTCGCGCTCGGGGCCGGCAGCCTCGTCTGGATGGCGGTCGTCGCCGGCGCGATCTTCGTCGAGAAGGTAGTGCTCGGGAACCGGGCAACGATCCTACTGGGGCTCGCGCTCGTCGTGCTCGCAGTCTGGACGGCCGTATGAGCTGGCAGATCGCGGGTCGGTATTTCGAGGCGTGCAACTGCGAGGCCATCTGTCCATGCCGCATGGTCGACGGCGTCCCCGGCGGCCGCTCGACCTACGGCGAGTGCTTCGGCGTCCTCTCGTGGGCGATCGACGACGGCCGTCACGGCGAGCTCGAGCTGAGTGGGCTCGCGGTCGCGCTCGTCACCCGCTATCACGACGACGAGCCGGGCTCACCGTGGACGATCCTGTTGCACGTCGACGAACGTGCGAGCGAGGAACAGCGCGATGCGCTCGAGGCAATCTTCCTCGGCCGCGCCGGCGGCGACCACGTCCTGAAGCTGCCGTGGAACCGCAAGCCGAGCACGCTCGTCGCGATCCGCCCGAGCCCGATCGAGCTTTCCGAAGGCCCCGAAGGTCACGTGCTCCGCGTCGGACGAGCGGTCACTCTGCGCGCTGCGACGCCGGTCGAGACGGCTGCAACGGTCGCCTGCATCATGCCCGGCTACGACGTGCCCGGGACCGAGCTCTACGCGGACGAGCTCGTCGTCGACGACGAGCCCTTCTCCTGGGAGCTGCACGGAAAATGCGCCTTTACGGCGCCCTTCACGTACCGAGGATAGGTCCCGATCGGCCAGCTTGTGCGCGTGAGGATATCCAGTCTACGATCACCGGTCCGCTCAGACATTCGACGAGGGGGAAGAGGATGAAGAAGATCAGCGCGCTGGTTGTCGCAGTGCTCGCGGCATCCGTGATCGGCGGCGCAAGCGCCGTCACCTACGGTCATTACGACGCCAACGACCATCCCAACGTCGGGGCGATGATCGTCAAGCGCCCGAGCGATGGTGCTCTCCGTTTGATCTGCTCGGGCTCGCTCGTCTCGCCGACGGTGTTCCTGACCGCGTCGCACTGCACCGCTTACGCAGAGTCCATAGGGGTGAAGGAGGTCTACGTGACCTTCGACCCGAAGTTCGATCCCGCGAAATCGAAGCTGTACCACGGGACGATGCACACGAATCCGCTCTACAACCAGGCGCAGAGCGATCCGCAGGACATCGCTGTCATCACGCTGGACAAGGCTGTGAGCGGGATCACGCCGGTTCAGCTGCCGACGGCAGGTCTGCTGGATCAGATGAAGGCGGCCGGCACGCTGAACGGCACGCTCTTCACCTCAGTCGGTTACGGCGTCCAAGAGCCGCAGACCGGGCCCGGGGGCATCACCAGCGCCTTCCCGCAGGAGCGCTGGGCTGCGGCGGGTGAGTTCGATGCGCTGAACGATGTCTGGCTGCGTATCTCGCAGAACGATGCGACCGGTGACGGCGGCACCTGCAGCGGGGACTCGGGTGGGCCGCAATTCCTCGGTGCCGGTGCGACCGAGACGAAGACCCAGGTCTCGATCACGATCACGGGCGACGTGTTCTGCTTCGCGACGAACGTCGATTATCGCCTCGACACCCCGCAGGCGCGCGCGTTCCTGAAGCAGTACATCTCCCTGCCTTAGCGGCAGATCCCTCCGCCGGGGGACGCCCAGGTCCCCCGGCGCGAGGATCCTCTGAGGGAACGACACCCAGGCGAGCGGCCACGCCAGAAAGGACGAGATGACGGCTTCGGCACGCAAGGCTTGGGCTGCATGGGCGGAGTGGGTCGGCGACCGCCGGCGCGCGCGCCTCTACGCGTCCGGCATCGGCACGACGCTGCTCATGTTCCTCCTGCTTCCGAGCGTCTGGACGTTCCTGCTGTTTCTGTGGACCGCCTCGGTGGTGATGATCTTTCAGAAGACGGAGCTGTTCCAGCCCGAGCCGCGGAGCGACGAGATCGACGAGTGGTTTTGACATAGTCCCCGCGTGTTCGACCACGTGACGATTCGTGTGTCGAACCGCGAGACGTCGGAGCGGTTCTACGAGACGGTGCTGCGCGCGATCGGCGTCGAGCGGACACACTCGGGCGAGTGGTTCGCGGAATGGGGCGACTTCTCCATTTCGCAGGCAAGCGAGGAGAAGGCGGTGACCCGGCGCCTGCATGTGGCGTTCTTCGCTCCTTCTCGCGAGCTCGTGGATGAGTTCTGGCGCACGGGGACGAGTGCCGGCCACCGCGACGACGGCGAGCCGGGCGAGCGTCCCCAGTACAGCGACGACTACTACGGTGCGTTCCTGCTCGACCCGGACGGCAACAGCGCCGAAGCGGTGCACCACGGAAGAGAGCGCAGAGCCGGGCAGATCGATCACCTCTGGATTCGCGTCGCGGACGTCGACGCCTCGAAGCGGTTCTACGAGACGATCGCCCCGGTTGCCGGCATACGCGTGAGGCCGGTCGAGGCGTTCAGCAGCGTTCAGGCCGTCGGTGAGGCCGGCTCGCTCATGCTCGTCCCCGGCGAGCCGACGCAGCATGTCCACATGGCGTTCCCGGCCGGCGACAACGCGATCGTGGACGAGTTCCACCGCGTCGCGACGGCTGCCGGCTACCGGGACAACGGCCGGCCCGGCGAGCGGCCGATCTATCACGCGGGGTACTACGGGGCATTCGTCCTCGACCCGGACGGCAACAACGTCGAGGTTGTCAACCACAATCGGTGAGCGAGTTTCCCGGCCGGGTCGTCTTCGGCGGGCCTCTCTCGCCGATCGGCTGGACGGTCGGGTTCCTGCAAGCGACGTTCGACCGCGTGCAGCCGACCATGCGCGCCTGGCTCGACGAGCGTGCATCGGTACTTGTTCGCTACAAGCAGTTCCGTCTCGGATCCGAACCGATCCTCGAGGCACTCTCCCGGCTCGATCCACTGCAGACGCCGCCGAAGCGTGAGCTCATCGTCGCGATGCGGTCGGGCTGGACGGCTCACTTCGTGAACAACCACCTCGGCGGCGACTCGCAGTCATGGACCGGACATCTTTCCCGTGTCCTCGGCTGCAGCGGCGTGATCGCAACGCACATCCCACTTGGCCATTACCCCTATCCGGCAACCCAGTTGGACCTCTTCGGGCCGGACGGAGATCTGCCCTCGGGGCACGTGCGCGCGATCTACGCAGGTGTCTACGACGAAGGCACATGGCAATTCGACGCGTTTGGTCGCGTGCAGCCCTGGGAGGAGCCCGAGCGGTACGAGGAACGGAGCCTCCGCGATCGCTTCGATCGGGAGTTGCTCCTTCGTTACCTTGCGGCGCTCGGCATCGACGCGGACGACCCTGCGTCCTATGGCGAGTCTGCGCTGATCCAGACGCGGGCGGCCTTCCGGCCGCGGACGACGAGCGTCCGCGACGAGCAACGCCGTCTCGAGATCGGGCCCTAGAATTCGTTCGTGCAGTTGTTCGACCCGCTGACCGAAGAGCAGCGCGAGATCCGCGAGCTGATCCGCGAGTTGGCGCGCGAGCGGATCGCGCCGCGGGCGGCGGAGATCGACAAGTCGGCGGAGTTCCCCTGGGACGTCGTCGAGCTCTACCGCGAGAACGAGGTCTTCGGAATCCTGTACGACGAGGAGTACGGCGGGATTGGCGCCAGCTCGCTGATGACGCTCGTCGCCATCGAGGAGGTCTCGAAGGTCTGCGCAACGAGCGGCCTGATCATCGCCGTGCAGGAGCTCGGTTCGCTCGGGCTGAAGCTCGCGGGCAACGACGAGCAGAAGCAGCGCTGCCTGCCGAAGCTTGCGTCCGGCGAGTGGCTCACGGCCTACGCGCTGACCGAGCCGGGATCCGGCTCGGACTCGGCCGCGATGCGCACGACCGCAAGGCGTGACGGCGACGAGTATGTGCTGAACGGCGGCAAGCGCTTCATCACCAACGCCGGCGTTGCGAGCCTGTACACGGTCTTCGCGAAGACCGACCCGTCCGCAGGCCACTCGGGCATTTCCGCCTTCGTCGTCGAGTCGGACGCGCCGGGTTTCGAGGTCGGGCGCATCGAGCCGAAGATGGGCATCAAGGGCTCGACGACCGGCGAGGTGTTCTTCAACGACTGCCGCGTCCCGGCGACCAATCTCCTCGGCGAGGAGGGAGAAGGCTTCACGATCGCGATGCGCATCCTCGACCGCTCGCGGCCCGGGATCGGGGCGCAGGGACTCGGGATCGCCCAGGGAGCGACCGACTACGCGCTCGAGTACGCGAAGTCGCGCGAGACGATGGGCAAGCCGATCGCGCAGCACCAGCTGATCGCGGCGAAGCTCGCCGACATGGAGACGCGGTGCGAGGCCGCGCGCGGCCTCCTCTACCGATGCGGGCAGATGATCGACGAGGGCGCCGACGTGACGAAGATCTCCGCGATGGCGAAGCTCTACTGCTCCGACGTTGCGATGGACGTGACGACGGACGCCGTGCAGATCCTCGGCGGCTACGGCTACATCTCCGAGTACCCGGTGGAGCGCATGATGCGCGACGCGAAGATCACGCAGATCTACGAGGGAACGAACGAAGTGCAGCGGCTGGTGATCGCGCGCGAGATGCTGAAGGAGAATCGAGCCTTTCTTCTCGCGGGAGTGGCCTGACCGAACGGGCACGCAGTTTCGATCGTGCGGCCGCCGAGTACGAGCGCGGCCGTCCGGGATGGCCGCCCGCGGTGCTCGACCTCCTGCCGGTCGCCGACGACGCCAGCGTGCTCGACCTCGGTGCCGGCACCGGCAAGCTGACGCGTGTCCTCGCGCAGCGCTACGCGCGCGTGATCGCGATCGAGCCACTCGCCGAATTGCGCGCCGTGCTAGCGGGATGCGTGCCCGAGGCCGAGGTGCGGGACGGCCGGGCGGAGTCCATCCCGCTCGGCGACGCCGAGGTCGACGCCGTCTTCGTCGGGCAGGCCTTCCACTGGTTCGCGAACGACGTCGCGGTCGGGGAGATCGCGCGTGTGCTGCGGCCGGGCGGCGTGCTCGCGCTCCTGTGGAACCATGCGGTGGAGCCGTCGCCGCTGCCCGATGCGTATCGGCAGCGCCTCTCCGAGTTGCACGACGCGGCGCGCACCCCGCCGATCGACGAGCACATCTTCGAGCGCGCGCCGTTCGGCGAGGAGCACGAGGACTCGGTCCCGCACGAGCAGGTCAGCGGCCGTGACGACGTCCTCGCGTTCGCCGCGTCCGTCAGCTGGATCGCGAGCCGCGACGATCGCGCGCAGATACTCGCCGAGCTCGCCCGGCTGCTGCCGGAGGGGCGCTATGTCTTCCCGATGCGCACGGAGGTCACCTGGGCGATTCGCGTCTGACGTTGGGTCGCAGCTTCGGCAACGTCGCCGAGCTCTACGCGCGCGTCCGGCCGGCATATCCCGAGGCAGCCCTCGGCCGAGCGCAGGAAGCGCTCGCGCTCGGCCGCGACGCGCACGTCGTCGACCTCGCCGCCGGAACCGGGAGGCTGACGGAAGCGCTCGTGCCCCGCTTCGAGTCGGTCGTCGCGGTGGAGCCGGACGACGCGATGCGCGCCCTGATTCGACACGACCGCGTTCTCGCCGGAACGGCAGAGGCGATCCCGCTGCCGGGCGGCACCGCGGACGCAGTCTTCGTCGGCGAAGCGTTCCACTGGTTCGCCTGGCCCCTCGCGCTGCAGGAGATCGCGCGCGTGCTGCGACCCGGCGGCGGGCTCGTGCTGCTCTCCAACGAATGGTGGCAGACGGAGCCGCCGATCCCCGAGCGCGCCCAGGAGCTGCTGCGCGACGTCTTCGTTCGTTCGGGACGCGCCTCGCAGCTGGCCAAAGCCTCGCAGCACGTCGATTGGTCCCCGTTCCAGCGGCCGCGCGACGAGGCCTACGCGTGGGAGCGCACGGTCCAGGCCGAGACGCTGCTCGAGCTGTACTCGACCACGAGCTCGCTCGCGGCGCTGTCGCCGGAGGAGCGCGCGGTGCTGCTCTCCGAGCTTCGTCCCCTGCTGGAGCCGGTCTACCGGCTACCGATCCGCACCGAGCTCGTCTGGACGCGGCTTGCATGAAGCGCGCCGTCGTCATCGGGTCCGGCCCGAACGGATTGGCCGGCGCGCTCCACCTCGCGGAAGCAGGCTTCGAGGTGACGGTGCACGAGGCGGCGAACGTGGCCGGCGGCGGCGCGCGCAGCGCGGAGCTCACGCTGCCCGGCGTCGTACACGACGTTTGCGCCGCAGTGTTGCCGTTCGCGCGCAGCTCCCCGGCCTTCGCGGGCCTCGACGTCGACTGGGTCGATCCGCCGGCGCCGGCCGCGCACCCGCTCGACGACGCCGACGCGGTCGTCCTGGAGCGATCGCTCGATGCCACGGCGACAGGACTGGGCGAGGATGCCGACGCATATCGCGCTCTGGTCGAACCGCTCGTCAACGCGTGGCCGCGCAGCTGGTCCCGGCGCGACCTCCTACGCTTTCGTCCGCAGCTGCTGCGCGCGGTCTCGTCCGCGCGGACGACGGCGCGGCGCTTCCGCACGGAACGGGCGCGCGCCTTCTTCGCCGGGCACGCCGCGCACTCCGTGCTGCGCCTCGACCGGCGGCCGAGCGGCGGCTTCGGTCTCGTCCTGTGCGCGGCAGCGCACGTTGCGGGCTGGCCGTTCGCGCGCGGCGGCACGCAGGCCTTCACGGATGCGCTCGTGCAAAGGCTGGAGTCTCTCGGGGGAGAGCTGCGGACGTCCTCGCCGGTGGAAGAGCTGCCGCGCGCGGACGTCGTGCTCTGCGATGTCGCGCCGCGCGAGCTCGTCCGAATCGCGCGCGGGAGGCTCCCGCCGCGCTACGAGCGTGCGCTGCTCCGTTTCCGGTGCGCGCCTGCCGCCTTCAAGGTCGACTGGGCGCTGAGCGAGCCGATTCCGTGGCGGGCCGAGGCCTGCGCCCGCGCGGGGACGATTCATCTCGGCGGCAGCTTCGACGAGATCGAACGTTCCGAGCGGCGGGTCTGGAGCGGCGCCGGCCCGGGCGCGCCGCCGTACGTGCTCCTCGCGCAGCAATCCCGCTTCGACGACGCCCGGGGCGGGCAGTCCGCGTGGAGCTACTGCCACGTGCCGAACGGCTGGGGCGGCGACGCCGTCGGCGCGATCGAGGCACAGGTCGAGCGGTTCGCCCCCGGCTTCCGGGAGCGAATCCTGTCCCGGGACGTCACCTCGCCGCGTGACTTCGAGGCGTCGAACAGAAACGAGATCGGCGGCGACATCGTCGGCGGAGCGAACACGCTTCCGCAGCTCCTCGCCCGGCCGGTCGGCCGTCCCGTGCCCTGGCGGACACCGCTGCGCGGCGTCTACCTCTGCTCCGCGTCGACGCCGCCCGGCGGAGGCGTGCACGGGCTGTGCGGGCTGATCGCCGCACGGCTGGCGATCCGCGACCTGCGCTGACGCTCACGGGCCGAACTCGACGGCCGGGTACTTCGCGCGGATCTCGTCGACGAAGCGCGCCAGCCGCTCGGCGAGACTTGCGTCCTCGATCTCGAGCACGTTCTCCGCGTTCTGCTCGCCCGAGTGCGAGAGATTGAACGAGCCGACGAAGACCGTGTCGTCGCAGATCGTCACCTTGGCGTGCATGAAGTCGTGCACCGAATCGGGGGCATACGGCGTCGAGCGCTTACCCGAGAACCGTCCGGCGAGCGCCGCGCGGAGCGCAGCCGACTTCCACGTCTTCTCAGGCCTTCGCGCCCACTGGCGCAGAACCTCGTTCACCTGGGTGTTGTCGACGACGCCCGCGAGGTCGATCTTCCCGTCCGCGACGACCTCGGCCACGGTGCCGAGCACCGGGCCCGAGGTGATCACCGGCGAGGCGGTCCTCACTCGGCGCTCCGCACCGGCGATCGCACGCGCGATGCGGTGGGCGAGCTTGCTGCCGTGCTTCGGGGCGAACCAGGTCCGCACCCTCGTGCCGCCGACCCGGAGCGGAGCGCTCGCGACCCTGCCCGACTTCTCGACGTCGCGGGTGTTCCACAGCTGGCCGAAGTCCTGCTCGTAGCGGATGGCGACCGCCCTGGAATCGACGACCGCGATCACGTTCTCCTCCCGTGTCCACGAGTCGTCGGTCCAATTCGTCGAGCCCGTGAGGACCGTCTCCCCGTCGCGGATGACGAATTTGTGGTGCATCAGGTCCGGGTGCCCAGGAACTCCGACGGTCGGGAAGGGCAGTTCTTCGACGAGCGGTGGATCGGTCTTCGGGGGCGGCGGCACCGGAATGCGGTCTTCGAGCGTCGGCTCGAGGTTGTAGAGCAGTCGCACACGCACGCCCCGTTCGTGCGCGCCGACGAGCGCACGGCGAACGATCTCCTCGCACTCGTCCTCGAGCTTCAGGTCGTAGAGCGCGAGGGCGAGCGTTCGCTCGGCACGTTCGAGGAACGATGCGACGAGCAGCGCGATCTCACGGGCCGACTGTCCGCCGTCCGTGAGCGTGCGGAGCTGGATCAACCGCCGGCGCGGTGCTTCGCTTTGTACGCGCGCTTCGCGGCTTGGTAGCGCTCGAGCGCCTCGGGTGAGTCGACGTCGCCGAGCGTCGGATGTGACGGCACGAGACCTTCGGCTGCGCGGACGCCGAACCGCTTGGCCAGTACGGCGCCGAGCGATTTGATCTTCATCTCGCCGAAGCCGGGAAGCGATCCGAGCCTCGCGCGCAGGTCGTCCGAGTCGCGCGCGTCGTCCCAGATCCTCGCCGCGTCGCCGTCGTACTCCTCCACGACGACCTGGGCGAGCTCGCGTACCCGGTCGGCCATCGCGCCGGGGAAGCGGTGGATCGCGGGCTTCTCCCGGAACACCTCCCCGAGGTCCATGCGCGCGAGCTGCCGCGGGTCGAGCGTCCCGGCACGCTGCTGGAGGACTCGCGGCCCGACGAACGCCTTCGGCACGGTCACCTGCTGGTCGAGCGCGAATCCGACGAGGAGCGCGAACGGATCCGTCGCGAGGAGCGTGTTCGCCTCGTCGTCCGGAGTGAAGAAGAGGCGGTCCAGCATACCCGCATCCTAGTGCGCCTGTGCTAGTCCTAGCTCATGCGCATCGCGGTGCTCGGGACCGGCACGGTTGGACGGACGCTGGCGGGAAAGCTGCGCGAGCTCGGCCACGACGTGGAGATCGGATCACGGTCGCAGAAGGACGACGCGGTCGAGTTCGCCGACGCAGCCGGCGGGGCGGAGCTCGTGGTCAACGCGACCGCGGGCGCGGCGTCGCTCGAGGCGCTGCGCGCTGCGGGCGCGGAGAACCTCGCGGGCAAGGTGCTGCTCGACGTGTCGAACGCGCTCGACTTCAGCCGCGGCAGGCCTCCGAGATTGTCCGTTTGCAACGACGACAGCGTCGGCGAGCAGATCCAGCGGGGGTTTCCGGAGGCGAGAGTCGTCAAGTCGCTGAACACCGTGAACGCGAGCGTGATGGTCGACCCGAGCCTCGTGCCGGGGGAGCACTCCGTGTTCGTGAGCGGGAACGACGACGGCGCCAAGGCGCAGATCCGGGCGCTGCTGATGAGCTTCGGCTGGCCGGAGTCGTCGATCGTCGACCTCGGCGACATCTCCACGGCTCGGGGCGCCGAGATGTACGTCGCGCTCTGGCTGCGGCTGATCGGCGCCGTGCAGACCCCGAATTTCAACATCCGTGTGATCTCGGGCTAGACCTGGCCGACCGTGATTCGTTCTCGCAGGCTCGGGTAGAGCGACGCCATGACCAAGCCGATCCGTGAAACCGCACGCGGCCGCGACGAGGCGACGCCCGCGCGCGCCCTGACGGGCGTCACGCTCGTCATCGCCGCCGTCTCGGGAGTCGTAATCCTCGCCGCGCTGCTGATCTGGATTGCGCTGAAGTAGTCCCTGCCGGCCCCGGTAGGCTGGGCGCGTGCGTCCGCTCGACGTCTTCAGTCCGAAAACACGCGCGTGGTTCGAACAGGCCTTCGACGCGCCGACTCCTGCTCAGGCGCTCGGCTGGCCCGCCATCGCGTCCGGAAAGCACACGCTGATCCAGGCCCCGACGGGTTCGGGCAAGACGCTCGCCGCGTTCCTCTTCGGGATCGACAAGCTCACCGGCGAAGGGGCGGGCTTCGGAACGCGTCTGCTCTACGTGTCGCCGCTCAAGGCGCTCAACTACGACGTCGAGCGCAACCTCCGCGGGCCTCTTGCCGGCCTGCAGTCGGACCTCCGAGTCGCCGTGCGGACCGGCGACACGCCGCAACGCGAGCGGCAGGCGATGCTCCGCGAGCATCCGGACATCCTGATCACGACGCCTGAGTCGCTGTACCTGCTGCTCACGTCGCAGGGACGCGAGCTGCTCAAGTCCGTGCGGACGCTGATCCTGGACGAGGTGCATGCCGTCGCCGGCACCAAGCGCGGCGCACACCTCGCGCTGAGCGTGGAGCGCCTGGAGCGGCTGATCGGCGAGCCGATTCAGCGGATCGGTCTCTCCGCCACCCAACGCCCGCTCGAGGAGATCGGCCGCTTCGTCTCGGGCGGCCGCCCGATCGAGCTGGTGGACGCGGGCGTCGCCAAGGAGCTCGACCTGCAGGTCGTCGTGCCCGTCGAGGACATGCGCGAGCTCGCTTCGACCGGATCGCTGTCGTATCCCGTTCCGGCGGACGGACAGGAAATGGACGCCGGCACCGAGCGCAACTCGCAGTCGATCTGGCCGTCGATCTACCCGGAGATCCTGAGGCTCGTCCGCGAGCACCGCTCCACGATCGTCTTCGTCAACAACCGGCGGCTCGCCGAGCGGCTCGCTCTGCGGCTCAACGAGCTCGCCGAAGAGGAGATCGCCCGGGCTCATCACGGCTCGATCGCGCGTGAGCAGCGGCTCGAGATCGAAGAGCTGCTGAAGCGCGGCGCGATCCCGTGTCTCGTCGCGACGTCGTCGCTGGAGCTGGGGATCGACATGGGCGCGGTCGACCTGGTGATCCAGGTCGAGTCGCCGAAGTCGGTTGCGCGCGGGCTGCAGCGTGTCGGCCGCGCCGGGCACACGCTGGGCGAGGTCTCGCGCGGACGCATTTTCCCCAAGTACCGCGCGGACCTGCTGGAGGCGGCCGTCGTCGCCCAGCGCATGCAGGAGGGGCTGATCGAGGAGACGGTGATTCCGCGGAACCCACTGGACGTGCTCGCGCAGCAGATCGTCGCCATCTGCGCCGACGAGGAGGTCGCGGTCGACGAGCTGTACGAGCTCGTCCGGCGCGCATACCCGTTCCGAGACCTGCCACGGACGCAGCTCGACAACGTGCTCGACATGCTGGCCGGGCGGTACCCGTCGGATGAGTTCGCCGAGCTACGGCCGCGCATCATCTGGGATCGCACGGCCGGCGTCATTCGTGGACGGCCCGGCGTGCGCCGGCTCGCAGTGACGAATGCCGGGACGATCCCGGACCGAGGCCTCTTCGGTGTGCATCTCGTCGACGGCGGGGGCCGGGTCGGCGAGCTCGACGAGGAGATGGTCTACGAAGCTCGCGCCGGACAGACGTTCCTTCTGGGCGCGTCCACGTGGCGGATCGAGGAGATCACGCGCGACCGCGTTCTGGTCTCGCCTGCTCCGGGCGTGCCCGGTGCGGTCCCGTTCTGGAAAGGCGAGGGTGTGGGAAGGCCGTACGAGCTCGGTGAGGCAATCGGCGCATTTTCGAGACAGGTTGCGAGTTGGTCTAGTCAGACGGGCCTGAGCAGCTTGACTAGAGCAGGACTGGATCAGCGGGCTGCGGAAAACTTGTTGCGCTTCTTGCACGAGCAACAGTCCGCAACGGGCGCGGTTCCTTCGGACAAGACCGTCGTGATCGAGCGCTTCCGCGACGAGATCGGGGACTGGCGCGTCTGCATCCTCACGCCCTTCGGCGCGCGGGTGCACGCGCCGTGGGCGCTCGCGCTGGCAGCCCGGATCCGTGAGTCGCTCGAGCTCGAGGTGCAGTCGATCTGGTCCGACGACGGCATCGCCCTCCACTTCCCCGATGCCGACGCGCCGCCGCCGACCGACGACCTGCTGCTCTCGCCGGACGAGCTCGAGGACCTGGTCGTGCAGGAAGTCGGCGCCAGCGCGCTCTTCGGCGCGCGCTTCCGCGAGAACGCCGCGCGCTCGCTTCTGATCCCGCGCCGGCGGCCCGATCAGAGGACGCCGCTCTGGCAGCAACGCCTGAAGGCCCAATCGCTGCTGCAGGTCGCTCGGAAGTACGGCTCCTTCCCGGTGATCCTGGAGACCTACCGCGAGTGTCTGCAGGACGTCTTCGACCTGCCCTCCCTCAAGCGCCTCCTCACCGGGCTCCGCACGCGCACCGTCGACGTCGTCGACGTCGAAACGCCGTCCGCGTCGCCCTACGCCGCCGCGTTGCTCTTCGACTACATCGCGACCTACATGTACGAAGACGACACGCCGCCTGCCGAACGTCGCGCGCAGGCGCTGTCGCTCGACCGCGACCTGCTGCGCGAGCTGCTCGGGCAGGAGGAGCTGCGCGATCTCCTCGATGCGGGCGCGCTCGAGGACGTCGAGCGCCAGCTCGCTCCGACGCCGCGAACGCCGGACGAGCTCCACGATCTTCTGCGCCTGCGCGGCGACCAGCGCGCTTGGGACGCCGATCTCGCCTCGCCGCTGCTCGCGGAGCGTCGCGCATTCGTCGCGCGTTTCGCCGGCGAGGAGCGGCTGATCGCCGTCGAGGACGCAGGGCGCTACCGCGACGCCGTCGGTGTCATGCCCCCGTCCGGGCTCCCGGAGGTGTTCCTCGAGTCCACCGATACGCCGCTCGAGTCGCTCGTGCTGCGCTGGGCGCGCGGCCGCGGGCCGTTCACCACCCGCGAGGCCAACGACCAGTGGGGCCGAGACGTGGAACCGCTGCTGACCGAGCTCGAGCGCGGCGACAAGCTCGTCCGCGGCGAGCTCCGTCCCGGTGGGCGTGAGCGCGAGTGGTGCGACCCGGACATCCTCCGTCGCATCCGTCGCGCATCGCTGGCCGCCCTCCGGCGCGAGGTGGAGCCGGCGGAACAGGCCGCGTTCGGACGCTTCCTGCCGAGCTGGCACGGCGTCGACCGCAGGGCGACGCTGCGCGAAGCGCTCGTCCCACTACAGGGACTGTCGTTGCCTGTCTCTCTGTGGGAGTCGGAGCTGTTGCCGCGGCGCGTCCCCGGGTACCGGCCGGAGATGCTCGATCAGCTGTGCGCGGCGGGCGAGGTCGTCTGGGTCGGCGCCGGCCTCGACCGCGTGGCTCTGTTCTTCCGCGAGGACGCGCAGCTGCTCGGCGCGCCGCCGGCTGCCGACGCGCCGTCGAAGGAGGTGCACGAGCGGATTCGTACCGCGCTCAAGCAGAGTGCGCTCTTCTGGTTCGACCTGCTCGACGCGACCGGACTGGACTCGGAGACGGCACTTCCCGCGCTTTGGGATCTCGTCTGGTCGGGCGAAGTGACGAACGACGCCTGGACGCCGCTGCGGTCCCCGCGCCGCTACCAAGCGCCCCGCCCCGAGCGTCGCCAGCGCCGCTTCTCGCGTCGACGCGGCGCCGCGGTCACAGCCACCCAGGGACGGTGGTCGCTGACCGCGCCCCTCTTCCCGGGCCGGCCGGACCGCCGCGCGTTGGCCGAGTTGCTGCTCGAGCGGCAGGGCATCGTCACGCGGGACGGTGTGCGCGGCGAGGGCATCCCGGGTGGCTACAGCGCCGTGTACGGCGAGCTGAAGGCGCTGGAGACGCTCGGCACCTGCCGGCGGGGCTACTTCGTCGAAGGGCTCGGTGGTGCACAGTTCGCGCTCGCCGGAGCTGTCGAGCGCCTCCGCGAGCTGCGTCCGCGCGACGACGAGCCGCCTGAGCCGTTGGTACTGGCCGCGGCCGATCCGGCACAGCCGTACGGAGCTGCGCTTCCGTGGCCGAAGCGGGCGGGGGCGCGCGCCGCACGCGTTGCAGGCGCCCAGGTCGTCCTGCTCGGCGGCGAGGCGGCGCTGTTCGTCGAACGGGGCGGGCGCACACTCGTTCCGTTGCGCGATCCGGAGGAGAGCTGGCTGCGCGAGGCGATCGGCGCGCTCGTCGAGCACGTGCGTCGCGGCGGCGCGAGGCGGCTTGCGGTCGAGCGTTTCGACGGCCGACCCGTCACGGAGACGGAGGTCATGCCGCTGCTGCTCGAGGCGGGCTTCCTCGCGGGCCCGCGTCGGGCCGTCCTGCGCCCCTAAAGGGGGATGCGCGCCGCAGGCGCCGGTCGCATCGTGAGTACGGCGATCTGCGGCCGCCGAAGGGAGGCAGGTGGACGCGACCAGACAGAGGGCACTAACCGCGATGTTCCTCGCGGCACTCGCGCTGCTCGCGCGCAGCGCGCACGCAGCGCCGCTCGACCATCCGCCGCACGCGAAGCCACCTCGCCCCGGGGCGTGCACGATCAACGGCACATCGGGCCCGGACGTCATCGTCGGCAGCGAAGGGAACGACGTCATCTGCGCGCTCGGCGGCAACGACAAGATCAGCGGCCTCGGAGGCGACGACGTCGTCGACGGCGGCCAAGGCGACGATGTTCTCGAGGGCGGTCCCGGCAGCGACACGCTCCTGGGCGGCGCAGGGAACGACACGTTGTTGGCAGTAGACGGCGCGCGCGACGTCCTGAACGGAGGTTCCGGACGCGACCGTGCTTTCGTCGAACGCAAGCTCGACAAGGTGAAGTCCGTCGAGCGACTGCTTTGAGCGGCTACGAGCCCAGTCACGCGTCCGTCGACCCGGGCGCCGTGACGAGGCGGCCGAGGACGAGCCCGAAGACGGCATGCCGCAGGGTTGCCTGCCCGAAGGCACGAGGATTCCGCAGTAACGGCGGCACGCCGCGCTCTCCGCGCGCCGGGTGGTAACGGTCGACGAAGTAGCCGAGCGGGTAGAGCGCGACGTGCTCCGTGAGCGCCAGGGCGAACGCGGCACGCCGCGTCGGGAGACGCGTCCGACGATCGAGCTCGCGAAACGCAAGCCCGAAGAGCACACCGTTCAGCGTGTGCATCGTCAGCCCGAGCGCCGGCCACACGCGCGAGCGTGTCAACGCCTTCCCGAGGAGCGCGACATCCGAGTAATCGCAGCGAAACAGGCGCTGGTCCAGCGGCTCGAGCGCCGCCCAGACGATGGTCGCTGCCGCGCCCGCGGCGGCCGCCCGCGAGCGGCTTGGACCCGAGCCTGGATCCGAAGACACGTGACAGCATGACAGGGTGCCCGAAGGAGATGCGCTCGCCCGCGCCGCGCGCCGGCTGCAAGTGCTCGTCGGAGAGCGGCTCGAGGTCGACGCGCCGAATCCGCGCGCACAGGTGAAACGGATCGCAGAACGCCTCGACGGGAAGCGGCTCGAATCCGTCGAGGCCGAAGGCAAGAACGTCTTCCTCACCTTCGAGCAGGGGCTCGTTCTGCGGAGTCATCTGAAGATGAAGGGGCGGTGGTGGGTCCAGGAACGGGGCCGCAACCTCGGCGGCCGGGCTGCCGTAGCTCGTGCTGCGCAGCCCGACACACGAAGCCGTGTTGTGGCACGGGCCGCTGCTCGAGCTCGACGACGCGGCACGCCGGCGACTTGGACCCGACGTGCTGGCGAGCCCTCCCGACTTCGCCGCGATGCTGGCCAACCTCCGAGCGCTGCCGGAGACGACGCTCCTCGGTGAGGCACTGCAGGTCCAGCGTGCCGTCGCCGGGATCGGGAACATGTGGATGGTCGAGGGGCTGTGGGAAGCGCGGCTGTCCCCCTGGCGTAGGCTCGCTGAGTTGTCCGACGAAGAACTGTCGCGCGCCCTGCGGTCGGCCGCGCGACTCATGCGCCGTTCCCTCGACGAAAGCCGCACGGGGAAGCGGATCCATCGTCGCGCCGGGCGGCCGTGCCCGCGCTGCGGAACGCTGATTCGCTCCTGGCCGCTCGGCGCTTCCGCGCGGACTGCCTACTGGTGCCCGCACTGCCAGCACGGAGGAGAGGAGCCCGCCGCGAAGTAACGAAGCGCGTGGCTGTGCGCGCTCCGCATCTTCACCGCTCGCTCCGGGCCTTCTGTCTCGGCGCCTTCCGTGTCTTCGGGAACGAGCAGCTTCCGTTCGCCTTCGAGGAGCACACGTCCTTCGGCCGGCCGGCGCTGTACGAGTACCGGCCGCTCGTGCGCGACTTCATCGAGACGCATGCGTCGGAGCTTCGGCGACGGGAGGACGCCAGGATCGCGCTCGAGGATGTCCGCGGCGAGCCGGCGGCCCGCATCTTCTCGCGCGCGCACGCTGGCCCGCGCGCGACGGAGGACCAGGCGCTGTTTCGCACGGTCATGCTGCCCTTGCTGATGGCGACGGCCGAGACCTGCGGAGGGTTCGACTGGGACGATGTCGCCTTCGACCGCGCGTACGCCGAGCTCGAGGGATCGCTGTTCGGAGCAGGCCACGCCTACGCCGCGGTCGCACCGCTGATCGGCCTGTCGGCCGGAACGTCGGTCGACCTCGGAGACGGGATCCGCGTGCGCGCGGCGGCGACCGGTGAGCTCACTGCGCACTGGCCGGAGGCGCAGGGACTCCTGCCGCAGGACTTCGGCCGCGAGCCGGACCGCTTGTGCGTGCTGGAGCTCGAGCGTGATCTTCGCCGCGGCGAGGCCGAGGCCCCGGATGCTCCCGGCGAGATCGCGGATGCCGTCACTGCACTGCGCCTCGCGACCGCCGGGCCGATCGCCGCCGGACCTGTGCTGTTCGAGCGGCTTGACTGGCGGCCCTATGGGATCAGGCCGGTGATGCCGGTCGCAGCAACGCAGCCCACCGGGGAGCCGACGCGACTGGACGCGTTTCGCGGCGAGCTCGCGGGCGATCTGCGTGCGCGGCTGCCGCTGGCCGACGAGGATCACGAGCTCGGCGAGGCGCTCGATCGGTGGGAACTCTCGTTGTTCCAGGGCGATCCCTTCCGCGCCGAGCAGCTCCGCGAATCGCTCGCTGCGCTGCTCGGCGGCACGGACGGTCTCTGGGCCGCGGGCGTCCGAACCGCGGTGTTGCTCGGGGAGTCGCCGCGCGACCGTGGCGAGCTGCTCGGGCAGCTGCGGAACGACTCGCCCGGCCCCGACGTGGTGCGGCGGGCACTTGTCGAGGTCGTCATGCACGGCGACCGGCGCGCGCTCGTCCAGACGCTCGACGAGTCGATCCTCGGCCTTCGCCCGCGTCCTGCCGGGTACTACGCGCTTCGGGCAGCCTCCTAACGCGCTGAAGACGGCGCAAAGCCGACACAGACACGTCACGCCGCTCCGCGTACGGTGCAGGCATGAACGAAGCCGACGCAGTGCTGCGACGCCTCGAGCGGATCGAGGCGCTCGACCGCGAGGGCGCGCATCCGAAGACGCTGCTGGCCGAGCTCCGCGCGCTCGTCCGCGAGGCGGAAGCGTGGGTGCGGGTCGAGGGAGACGGGCGTTCGGCGGAAGCGGTCGACGCGATGAAGGAGGCGATGGCCCATGAAATAGTCCGCGTGTGACGATCGCGCACTGGGACGACATCGACTCCTACCGCCGCGCGAAGGGCGAGATGGACGGGACGTGGCAGCGGCTCGGCGACGCGGCCGGGACCCTGACGGTGGGCGTCAACCGCATCCGCATCGCACCGGGGAAGCTGTCGACGCCTCCGCATTCGCACGGCGCCTCGGAGGAGATCTTCTTCGTGCTCGGCGGCTCGGGACTGTCGTGGCAGGACGAGGAGGCGTACGAGGTGCGCGCAGGAGACTGCATCGTGCATCTCGCCGACCACGAGGAGCACACATTGCGTGCGGGCGACGACGGGCTCGACGTGCTCGTGTACGGCACCCGGCATCCGACGGAGCTCGGCTGGCTGCCCCGATCGCAGGCGATCCGTCTCGGCTGGCCGTGGGTGCAAGGACGCACCGACGACCCATGGGACGTCGAGGCCGAACAGCCGCGACTCGAGTTCGGGACGGCCGCGGCACGACCCGCCAACATCGTCAATCTCGACGAGGTGACGCCCGACGAAGACGGCTGGAAACTGCTGGGAGAACGTGCCGGATCGAAGCAGTCCGGCCTGAACTGGGTGCAACTGGCGCCCGGCCTGGAGTCTTCGCCGCTGCACTGCCACTCCGAGGAGGAAGAGTTCTTCGTCGTTCTCGACGGTCAGGCGACACTCGAGCTGTGGCCGGCACCGATCGCGGCAGACCGCGGAATGAAGCGCGAGGAGCATTCCGTTCGCGCCGGACACGTGATCGCCCGCCCCCCGGCGTCGCGCGTGGCGCATGCGCTCCGTGCCGGCCCGGACGGCGTCACGTATCTCGTCTACGGAACCCGGAAGCCGAACGACATCTGCTACTACCCGCGCTCGAACAAGATCTACTGGCGGGGCGTGGGCGTCATCGGTCGCATCGAGCACCTCGACTACTGGGACGGCGAATCCCGCGGCGTCACGAACTGACGCACGGCCGGGCTGGCGAACGCCGCGACTCCGACGACCAACATCAGCCCGAACAGCACGAGCACGGTCGGCGTCGACCCTACGCTCGAGAGCAGGAAGCCGGCCAGCAGCGACGCGAACGGAACCGAGCCCACTGACAGGAGCGTTGCGACGCTGACCACGCGTCCCTGAAGCTCGTCCGGCGTCAGCCGCAGCCGGTAGGCGCCGACGACGGCGTTCCAGGTCGGATGCATGAAGAACATCGCGCCATAGAAGATCCCCGGGGTCACACGACCCGGAACGACGACGAGCAGCGGCAGCAGCGCCGCGACTGCCCACATCGTGGCCACGACGATCACGCGCACTGGCAGCACGCGCGCGAGCCGGGGCGCCGCGAGCGCACCCAGCAGCCCGCCCGCCCCGAGGAACGCGAACATGGCGCCGATCACCGCGGCCGATGCTCCGCGCTCGCGAGCGATGACGATCACGACGAGGTACAGGGCGTTGAGCGTGAAGTCGCTGCCGGTGACGAGGAGCGACGTCGTCCGGATGAACGGCTGGCGCCAGAACCAGGCGAGCCCTTCGCGGATCTCGCGCAGGATGTGCCGCTCCGCGGCCGCACGTTCGCCCTGGAGCGTCGCCCGGAGGAAGGAGAGCGACACGATCGAGACCGCGTAGGAGATCGCGTCCACCAAAAACGGCACCACGCGACCGGCGGCGAACAGCAGTCCGCCCAGGGGCTGTCCCCCGAGAATGGCGGCGTACTCACGCGCCTGGTTCCGGGCGAGCGCATCGGGAAGCTGCTCGTCCGTCACGACGCGCCGTAGCGCCGACCGTTCCGCAACCGAGAAGACCACGTAGCCGATCCCGTCCACGGTCGCGACCAGCAGGATGTGCGCGAACGCGATGTGACCCACGGCGATCGCCGCGGCGAGCGAGCCGTACGCACCCGCCCGCGTCGCGTCGCAGACGATCATCGTGAGCTTGCGGTTCCAGCGGTCCACGAGCGCGCCGGCCGGCAGCGTGAGCACGAGCAACGGCATGGTCTCGGCGAAGCCGACGATCCCCGCCTTCGCCGGCGAGCCGGTGAGCGCGAGGACGAGCAGGGGAAAGGCAATGCCGCTGATGCGCGTTCCGAGGTCGGAGACGACCTGGCCCGTCCAGAGCAGGTTGAAGTCGCGGTTGCGACGCAACGGCACGCCCGCGTCCGGCACCGCCCGATAGTGACAGCCGACCCCCCTGCAACCATCCCGGTATCGCAGGAGGACTCTGCTAGCTTGACCCGAACCGAGCAAGCCATGGGGCTTGCGCGCCTACTTCCGCGTCCGAATCCACGGACCGCCAACGGCCAGGGGCCAACCACGGGCGAGGTCATCGCGTTCGCGAACCAAAAGGGCGGCGTCGCCAAGACGACGAGTACCCTCAATCTCGGGGTCGCGATGGTCGAGCAGGGACATCGCGTCCTGCTGATCGACCTCGATCCGCAGGGCAACCTGACGATGAGCCAGGGGCTGAACCCCGACGAGATCGAGCGCTCGATGTTCGACGTGCTCGTGCACCGGGTCCCGATCGACGAGGTGATCGAGCGTCGGGAGGCGGACGTGGCGGTCTCGTCGATCGACCTCGCCGGCGCCGAGCTCGCCCTGAGCTCGATGATCGGCCGAGAGCGCGCGCTCGAGAAGGCGCTCGCGCACGTGAAGGAACGCTACGACTTCATCCTGATCGACACGCCGCCGTCTCTCGGCCTGCTGACCATCAACGCGTTCGTCGCCGCCGACGGGGTGATCGTGCCCGTACAGACCGAGTACCTCTCGCTGCGAGGGCTCGTCCAGCTCGAGAACACGCTCTCGATGGTGCGGGAGAACCTCAACCCGCGCGTCGAGATCGTCGGCATCCTTGCGACGATGTACGACAAGCGACTGCTGCACTCGCGCGAGGCGGTCGACATCCTGAAGGAGAACTTCGGCGACCTCCTGTACGACACGAAGATCCGCAAGACCGTGCGTTTCGCGGAGGCACCCGTGAAGGGCGAATCTGTGCTGAAGTACGACCCGAGCGGCGAAGCGGCCGCGCTGTACCGCGACCTGGCGAAGGAGGTGCTCGGAAGTGGCGCGAAAGCGCGCCAGCATGCGTGAGGGGCCGCTCGCGGATCTCTTCCGCGCGACCGAGGCGGCCCAGCGCCAGGCCGACCAGCCTGCGCCCGCGCCCGAGGAGGCTCAAGAGCGCACCGTCGAGCACGTCCCGACCTGGGAGGAATCGGTCGAGAACGTCGTCCCGGTCTCGCCAGAGCCCGCTCCGCCCCCGCCGCGGCGGCTCGAGCCGGTCCGCGACGAGCCGCCCGTCACCCGGTACATCGAGCCGCTCCCCGAGCCTGCACCGCGTCTGCATCGCGCGCCGCGACCTGAGTCGGCGCAGTACCTCGCCGTCATCCGCGTCGTCGGAGTAGGCGGCGCCGGCCTGAACGCGATCGATCGCATGATCGACGCGGGGATCTCGCAGGTCGAGTTCGTCGCGGTCAACACCGACATCCAGCAGCTGCAGACCTCGGACGCGCAGACGAAGATCCACATCGGCCGCGAGCTCACCCAGGGCCTCGGCAGCGGCGCCGATCCGCAGATCGGCCGACGTGCCGCGGAGGAGAACCACGACCAGATCAAAAATGCCCTGCGCGGGAGCGACATGGTGTTCGTCACCGCCGGCGAGGGCGGCGGCACCGGGTCGGGCGCGGCCCCGATCGTCGCGCGCATCGCCCGCGAGGTCGGCGCCCTGACGGTCGGCATCGTCACGATGCCGTTCAAGTTCGAGGGCACGAAGCGACGCGCGCAGGCGGACGCGGGTGTCGAGGATCTGCGCGCAGCCTGCGACACGACGATCGTGATTCCGAACGACCGCCTGCTCGAGGTGCTGGATAAGTCGACGTCGATGCTCGAGGCGTTCCGGATCGCCGACGACGTCCTGCGTCAGGGTGTCCAAGGCATCTGCGACCTGATCACGATGCCCGGCCTGATCAACCTCGACTTCGCCGACGTGCGCACGATCATGAAGAACTCGGGGACGGCGCTGATGGGGATCGGCTACTCGTCGAACGGCGAGAACCGCGCCCGCGAGGCAGCCGAGCGCGCACTGCGCTCACCGCTCATCGACACCGAGATCACCGGCGCGCGCGGGATCCTGCTCTCGATCGCCGGGGGCGACGACCTGTCGCTGATCGAGGTGAACGAGGCGGCCGAGGTGATCCGGCAGGCCGCGACCGACGATACGCACATCATCTTCGGCGCGACGGTGGACGAGTCGCTCGCCGGCCAGGTGTGGGTGACGGTAGTCGCGACGGGTCTCGGCGCGCCGCGCCGTCGCGCATATGCAGCGGTCGGCTCGGACGTGCTCGAGCCGCCGAGCTTCATCACCGACTGATCCGGAGCCGGCCGGAAGGTCGACAGCCTAGGCGTCGCCCCTTTCTCGTCGTACGCTTCGTGCGTGGCGGTCTGCGGGAACTGCGGACAAGAGAATCCGCCAGGCTTTCGACTCTGCGGCATGTGCGGCACGCCTCTCGGAGCGGAGGAGGCGACGCACGAAGTTCGCAAGACGGTGACCGCCGTCTTCGCAGACGTGAGTGGCTCGACGGCGCTCGGAGAGCAACTCGAAGGCGAGTCGTTTCGGCTGATCATGACGCGCTACTTCGACGAGCTGAGGGAAGCCTTCGAAGCCCACGGCGGGACCGTCGAGAAGTTCATCGGCGACGCGGTCGTCGCGGTGTTCGGCGTTCCGGTTGCGCACGAGGACGACGCGCTGCGAGCGGTGCGCGCCGTCAGTGATATTCAGCAGCGGCTGGGAAGGCTGAACGAGGAGCTGGAACGCGATTGGGGAGTGCAGCTCGCGATCCGCATCGGAGTCAACACGGGAGAGGTGATCGCAGGCGACGTCGGAATCGGGGCATCGTTTGTCAGCGGCGACACGATGAACGTCGCTGCCCGCTTGGAGCAGGCCGCGTCTCCCGGTGAGGTCCTGATCGGCGAGGCAACGCTTCGCCTCGTACGAGCTGCGGTCGACGTCGAGCCTGTCGAGCCCCTGCTCGTCAAAGGGAAGAGCCGTCCGCTTCACGCCTGGCGGCTCGTGTCCGCCTCCGGCGCGGCCGGCTACACGCGTCAGGCGGCAACGGTATTCGTTGGACGCGAGCTGGAGCTCGAGGCATTAAGGCGAGCGCTCGAGCGGACGGTCGCCGGTCGTCGCTGCCACCTGTGCACCGTCGTGGGCGCAGCCGGGATCGGGAAGTCCCGCCTGCTCGAAGAGTTCGTCGCCGAGACCGGTCACGCGCGTGTGCTCGTCGGTCGCTGCCTTCCATACGGAGACGGCATCACGTACTGGCCGCTGGCCGAGATGGTCCGCGAGTTGGTCGACGGCGATGTGCGACGCGGAATCGAGGAGCTCCTGCCCGCCTCCGAGAACGCGACTCTGGTGGCCGAGCGGGTCGGCGCGGTCCTCGGCGTGACGGGGGCGACGGGCGCGGCGGAGGAGACGTTCTGGGCGTTTCGCAAGCTGTTCGAGACCCTCGCACGCGAACAGCCGCTGATCACGATCGTCGAGGATCTCCACTGGGCGGAGCCGACGTTGCTCGACCTCCTTGACTACCTCGCGACGTTTACGAGTGACGCCCCTCTGCTCGTCGTGTCGTCGGCGAGGGCGGATCTCTTCGACACGCGCCCGGTGTGGGCGGCACCACGCCAGAACTCGACCACCGTGATGCTCGAGCCGCTGCCGGAGCCCGAGATGGAAGTCCTCGTCTCAGGGTTGCCAGGCGGGACCGCAATCGACAACGACGCTCGGGCGCGAATCGTCGAGGCGGCGGAAGGCAATCCGCTCTTCGTCGAGCAGATGCTCGCGCTGAAGGCCGAGGACGGTCAGGAGCCGTCGTCAGCGTCGATGCCGGCGACCATTCAGGCATTGCTCACGGCCCGCATCGATCGACTTCCGGCCGGTGAACGGAGCGTCATCGAGCGGGCCTCGATCGAAGGACGTACCTTTCACCGGGGCGCACTCGTGCAGCTGCTGCCGGCGAGCGCGCGAGGGGACCTCGGGACGAGCTTGATGGCGCTCGTGCGCAAGGACTTCATCGAGCCGGACCGCGCTGACTTTGCAGGAGACGATGCGTTCCGTTTCGGACACATCCTCATCCGCGACGCCGCGTACGGAGCGATGCCCAAGAAGCTCCGCGCAGAGCTGCACGAGCGATTTGCGGATTGGCTCGATCACGCGGTGCGCGGGCAAGCCGGCGAGTTCGAAGAGATCCTCGGCTACCACCTCGAGCAGGCAGTGCTCCTGGGCCGCGAGCTGGCGCCCGATTCCGATGCCGGACTGGAGCTGGGTGCACGCGCCGCGGCATATCTCTCCGGCGCCGGCCGGCGAGCCTTCGCGCACGGCGACCCGGCGGCGGCGGCAAACTTGCTGTCTCGCGCCTGCGACCTCCTGCCCCCGGGAAGCCTCACCCGCCTCGAGTTCCTGCCCGAGCTCGGGCTCGCCCTCTCCGAGCTCGGCGAGTTCAAACGTGCCGAAGACCTCCTGCTCGAGGCCGAGAACACGGCGCGAGCCGTCGGGGACGAGCGAATCGAGGCACAGGCGGTCGTTGGTCGTGCCACGGTCGGGATCTGGGCCGGTGGAACCGGCAACGACGCGGTCACCGCAGCCCAAAAGAGCCTGCGGGTTTGCGAACGCCTGGGAGAGGACCTCGGAATTGCACGCTCGCTGCATCTGCTCGCGCAGGCTCGCTTCTGGCTCGGCCAGGCCGGCGCGGCGACCGACGCTTGGAAACGTGCCCTGGCGTTGACGCAGGCCGCATACGGGCGCGAGGAGGCCGAGATCCTGTCGTGGTTCCTGATCGCGACGTGGTTCGGACCCACACCTCTCGACGAAGGGCTCGAGCGCTGCCGCGAGGTGGAAAGCCGCCGGTTGCTTCCACGCAGGGTCGCGGCCTACGCACTGGTGGAGCGCGCACCGTTCGAGGCGATGAGGGGACGTTTCGACGACGCACGCGACCTGCTCGAACGGGGGCGTGCGATCCTGGAGGACCTTGGACTCGTCGTGCTGGCGGCCGGCACATCTCAAGAGGCGTTCGACATCGAGATGCTGGCCGGGAATCTGGGACGCGCGGAACAGGACTTGCGTTCGGCGTGCACGGCTCTCGAGAAGCTCGGCGAGAAGGGCTTCCTCTCGACACGCGCCGCCTGTTTGGCTCAGGTGCTCTACCTCCAGGGCGCCTACGAGGAGGCCGAGCAGTTCACCTGGGTCAGCCAGGAGGCCGGTGCTCCCGATGACGTCGACTCGCAGGCCCGTTGGCGATCCGTGCGCGCGAAGATCCTGGCCAGGCGGGGCGAATACGCGGAAGCGGAAAAGCTCGCGTCGCGGGCCGTCGAGCTCCTCGAGCCGACGGACTTGCTGAACATTCGTGCCGAGGCCCTCAAGGATCTCGCCGAGGTCCTCGCACTGTCCGGGCGAGCTGCGGAGGCGCAAGATCTCGTCGAGAGAGCGCTCGTCCTGTACCGGCAGAAACAGAATCTCGTCGCCGTAAGCAGCGCCGAGGCGCTGCTTGGGCGTCCGTCAGGGCGATAGGATCGAAACGGGAAGAGCAAAACGGCTAGGGGGAGGGGAAGCCATGTCCTTGAGGGGTCGCAGCCTGCTCGTCGTCGTGCTGGCGTTCGTGACGGCGCTCGTTCTTGGAATCAGCGCGTCCGCTGCGGTCGCGCCGTCCGGGCCGCCGACGTCGGTCGGCACCGGCGGGGCAGCCGCGTCGGTCGAGACGATCGCGACGCAAGCGGCGATCGACACGCTCAGGGCCGGCGGCAACGCCGTCGACGCCGCGGTCGCCGCCGCAGGAGTGCTCGGCGTCACCGAGCCCTTCTCCAGCGGCATCGGCGGTGGCGGCTTCATGGTCATTCGCACCGCCGGCGGAAAGGTGACGACGATCGACGGACGCGAGCGGGCGTCCGCGGCGATGACGCCGACCTCGTTCTGGGAAAACGGCGCGCCGTTGCCCTTCAACGACGCGCGCTACAGCGGCATGTCCGTCGGAGTGCCCGGCACCGTTGCCACCTGGGCCGACGCGCTCGACCAGTACGGAACGATGTCGCTCGCGCAAGTGCTCCAGCCCGGCATCCGCGTGGCGACGGACGGGTTCGCAATCGACCAGACGTTCTTCGACCAGACGCAGGCGAACGTTCCCTGGTTCGACGACATCCCGGCCACGGCGAGGCTGTTCCTCGATCCGGACGGGACACCGCACGATGTCGGCACCATCTTCCGCAACCCTGAGCTCGCCGCGACCTACGAGCGGATCGCGCACCTGGGGCCGAAGGGCTTCTATCGCGGCGCCGTCGCCGACGCGCTGGTCGACACCGTGCAGCATCCCGTCGTCGCGCCGACCGCCGACCACACATGGCGGCCCGGGTTGATGGCGATGCGCGACCTGCACGAGTACGTCGCGCCGGAGCGCGCTCCGACGCACGTCGACTACCGCGGCCTCGACGTCTACAGCATGGGCCCGCCGTCGAGCGGCGGCTCGACGGTCGGCGAGGCGCTGAACATCCTCGAGGGCTACGACCTCTCGGCGATGTCTCGCGTCGACGCGCTGCACTACTTCCTCGAGGCATCGAGGTACTCGTTCGCCGATCGAAACGCGTATCTCGCGGATCCGGACTACTTCGCCGTTCCGCTCAAGGGTCTCCTCTCGAAGGACTACGCGGCCACGCGCCGCGAGCTGATCACCCCGACGGCCGCGCCGGGTGCGGTCGCCGCCGGGAACCCGTATCTGTTCAACGCCGGAGTGGCGGCCGCGACGGCGCTCCAGTCGGAGACGACGACGCACCTGACGACCTCGGACAAATCCGGGAACGTCGTCTCGTACACGTTCACGATCGAGTCGACAGGCGGCTCGGGCCTCGTCGTGCCGGGCTTCGGGTTCCTGCTCAACAACGAGCTGACCGACTTCAACTTCGACTCGACGACGCACCCGAACCGCGTCGAGGGCGGCAAGCGTCCGCGCAGCTCGATGTCGCCCACGATCGTGCTCGAGAACGGCAAGCCGTTCCTCGCGCTCGGCTCGCCGGGCGGCTCGACGATCATCACGACCGTGCTCCAGATCCTCATCGATCGGCTGGATCAGGGAATGACGTTGCCGCAGGCGATCGCCGATCCGCGGGCGAGCCAGCGCAACGGTCGCAACACCTCGGCCGAGCCGGCGTTCCTCGACTCACCGGAGCGCACCGCGCTCGAGGCGCGCGGCCATCACTTCGTGAACGGCGGCGAGATCGGCGCGGCGACCGGAATCGAGTTCCTCGCCGGCGGCGGCGTCCTCGCGGCGGCGGAGCCCGTTCGCCGCGGCGGCGGCAGCGCGATGGTGGAGTTCCCCTAAGGAAAGGTCAACGTGAACGTGCCGGTGCGCGTCGTCCTGCGCCAGCCGCCGCTGTCGTCTCGGATCGCGAGCCGAAGAGCTTGGGGCTCTGAGCCACTTGCTCTTCGGAGCGTGATCGAGTCGTGCGTCAGGCGCAGGACGCGCGCGCCGGGCGCGATCGGCGTGGCGTCGGGCAGCTCGTAGATCTCGACGTTGCCTGCACGGACAACGTACCGAAGCGTGCGCGCCACGGCGGGCTCGTACTTCGAGCTGTAGTCGAGCCGGTCGCGGGGGACGAGCACGTAGCGCACGCCCTGCTCGCGGAGCCAGCGGACGTAGGCAGCGCGCTCGAGCGGGTGGTACAGCAGCTCGTTCTGCGGGAAGTCGTCCTGCCGGTACCAGCCGCGCGTGATCGGGAACCCCGCTCGCGGGAGGTAGACCGCCTCCCAGTGGCCCACGGTGTCGAGCACGTTGACACGGAAGTTCGGATCGGCATGGGCGCGCAGAAACGAGATCGCCGGCGCCCAGTACGCGGCGCTCTCCGCCCGCTCGTCCAGCCCCTTGCGGAGGCTCCAGTAGAGGGGCGAAAGGTTGTAGACCCCGGCGATCGCGGCGAGCGGGATCGCGAGCCGCGCCGGGCGCTCCCGCAGGACGAGCAGCGCCAGCGGCAAGGCCATGAAGCGCAGGCGCGCCGCGTTCTCGCCGAGCACGGACGGAAACGCGAACGAGACGGCGATCAGGGCGAGCCAGGCGACGAACACGCCGCGCAGCCGTGCCCCGGCCAGCGCGATCGCGCCGCTGCAGAAGAGCGCCGCCGCGGACGCCTCCTGCCACGAGAACGGAAAGTGGCCGGCGTTCGGGTAAGCGATCTGGAGCGCGGCCTGGAGACCGACGAAGGGCAGCGTGAAGGCAGCCGCTCGCCACCGGCGCAATCCGGCGACGACGACCAGGAGGAGCAGCAACGCGAGCGGGCTCGCCGCCCACGTGAGAGCCGCGAAGAGCGGGAACAGGCGGCGCGTGTTCAGCGCCACGAGCGCGAACGCGACGCCGAGCGCGAAGGGCAATGCTCCCGAAAGCGCGAAGCATCCCCAGACGACGGCGAACGCCCACACCGCCGGCGCATGGTTCGTGAGCCGCGCGAACGCTCCGCCCGCGAGGCCGGCCGCGGCCGCGAACAGCACCTTCACACCCAGCACGGCCGCGAGCGGGTACGTCAGCACGGAGTAGGTGACGAAGACATAGCGGCCCGAATACCAGGAGTTGTCCCAGAGCGCGAAGCCGTGCTCGCGGAAGAACCAGCGCAGGTACTCGTGCGCCGCGAGGTCCGATCCCGGCGGCCCGAGCCAGAGCCAGCAGGCCGCCATTGAGGCCGCGAATACACCAGATCCGATATACTGAATCCGTGACACCAGGGCAGCTTCTCAGGGAGACCCGCCGACGGCACCACGTAACGCAGCAGCAGCTGGCCGCCCGCGCCCGCACGAGCCAGGCAGCGGTCTCGCGGATCGAGCGGAACGAGACCTCGCCGACGGTCGAAACGCTGCGAAAGCTGCTCGATCTCTTGGGTGAGGAGTTACGGCTGGAGGCGGAACCGCTCGACTACGGGCATGACGTGACGCTCAACCAGGAGAAGCTCGACCGTACGCCCACGCAGCGGATTGCAGACAACGTCGCGTTCGCGAGATTCGCGCGCCAACTCCGGAAAGCGCGTGGAACCTGATCTCGACCCGCGTCCGATTCTCGAGACACTGGTTCGCCACGGAGTCGACTTCGTGCTGATCGGCGGCCTCGCCGGGGTCGCCCTCGGGTCTGCCCTCCAGACCTTCGACGTCGACATTGCTTACGGCCGCACGCGCGAGAATCTGGAGCGGCTTGCAGAGGCGCTCATCGAGCTCGGCGCCACTCCTCGCGGTGCACCAAGGGATGTTTCGTTCCAACTCGATGCGAAGACGCTTCTGGCCGGTGCGAACTTCACATTCGACACGCGATACGGCTCACTCGACATCCTCGGCGACCCTGCCGGCTCGCCTCCTTACGAAAAGCTGCGGGAAGCAGGCGAACGGCTCGAGGTAGCAGGCTTTCAGATCACCGTCTCGTCCATCGACCACCTGATCGCGATGAAGGAAGCCACGGGCCGCACCAAGGACAAGCTGATGGCGACCGAGTACCGTGTGCTCGCGGACGAGATTCGCCGTCGCGAAGCGGGCTAGCGCGTTCGGCGCAGGCGCCGCACGTGGCGCGCGGCGTCTTCCCAGAGCGCGTACGCGCCGACGCCGAGTCCGACGGTCAGTAGCACCGGGCGGTCGGCGAAGATCGCGATGCTCGTCGCCAGGAACGAGACGAGGAAGAAGCCGAAGAAGATCCACACCACTCGCCGCGATGCCATGACCGAACAATCGGCGCCGCGGGCGGTCCGCCCGACCCCTCGAACTAGCTACCTACAGAGGCTTGATGCTTTGCGAGCCGTTCCACCGGCGGCGCGGCGAAGCCGTGCCGCTC